>Ga0209640_10005335_pt1 | contig 11230 bp, 5 predicted proteins | sample RifCSP10_1_FD_184018 | JGI IMG/M metagenome (GOLD analysis project Ga0209640, IMG submission 184018) | Soil microbial communities from Rifle, Colorado - Rifle CSP2_sed 10_1 (SPAdes) (version 2) | ecosystem: Environmental > Terrestrial > Deep subsurface > Rock core/Sediment | place: Rifle...
CCCGCCGATCGCTCTTTTCGGCGGTGTTCGCGGTGAGTCTCGCGACGGCATCGGTACTCAACAACGACGCGGCCGTGCTCCTGCTCACGCCGCTCGTGATCGCGTTCATCCAGACACGGTATCCCGCGGAGCCACGCCTTGTCGTTCCGTTTGCGTTCGCCGTTTTCATGGCCGCTGGCGTGGCGCCCCTCGTCGTCTCCAATCCGGTGAACATCATCGTCGCGTCCTACGCCGGCCTTGATTTCAACGCCTACGCCGCGCGGATGCTGCCCATTTCACTCGTCGGGTCGCTGATGTCCTTTCTGCTGTTGCGGCGGTTGTTTACGAGCGAGTTGACGAAGGAACCCGGGCAAGTGGCCGACAGGGCTGGCCCACTCGGGCTCACCGCGGTGCAGAAGTGGATGCTGGCGCTGCTCGTCGCCGTGGTCGGGAGCTATCCGGTTGTGGCCTCGATCGATGGGTCCGCGATCTGGGCGGTGTCAGCCACGGGCGCGGTGCTGGCGTTATTGCTGACACGCCGTCATCCGCACGCGAGTCCGTGGAATGTGTTGAGGCGGGACGTGGCCTGGGAGATTCTGATCTTCCTGCCGGCGATGTTCGTGCTCGCCATCGGCCTGAGAAATGTCGGCCTCGTCGATTACGTGACGGCCTGGTACGCGGAGGCCGGCGTTGGTCTCATCGGTGTGACCGCGGCGCTCGGATCGGCGGCGCTGAACAACCACCCGATGGCGCTCGTCAACGCGCTCGCGCTCGGCGCCAGACCCGACGCCGGATCACGGGAGTTCCTGGCGGCGCTCATCGGCGGCGACCTCGGCCCTCGCCTTCTGCCGATTGGGTCGCTGGCGGGGCTCGTCTGGCTTGAGTCGTGCCGTCGGCGAGGTGTCCACATCTCGCTGCGCCAGTTCGTCACGGTTGGCGTCACGCTGACGATTCCGACCCTCACCTTGTCGCTCGCCTTGCTCGCGCTGTTCTGAGCCGAGCGCCCAGAGTTCGGGCTGTGGCTCTCGAATCAATTCGCGGTTGCCGAGGGCCTGCGCAAGGCTGGCTCCCGACGTGATGCGGTCGTGGTACCGCACGGCGAAGAGCTTCAGCTGTGGCAGGTCGTTCTGGAGTGAATTCACCCAGACGGTCTCGATGTACATCGGATCGCCGCCCACCGGCAGCAGCAGCGTGCTTCCGCGGATGACCTCCGAGGCGTGACGGATCCACATCGTGACCTGCTGGTGGACCGGCCGGTCGTTGTCGATGTAGGCGTCGATCTGCTCCGGCCCTGGGACGAACATGCCCTGCGGAATCTGGAGGCTAAGCAGTCGGCCGTACTGCCCTGGATCCTGCAGGGCTATGACGAGCGCGCGCAGGTTTCTGGCTGACTCCGGCGTAAAGGGCATCAACATCGCGTACTGCATATCGCCGGGCGCGCCGATCTTCACACCAGCGGGCATGTCGGCAGGGTCAAGCAGCGCGTTGTACCCCTCGTAGGAAAATGTCATCTGGTCGCCCGTACCGAATCCGCTCAACCCGCGCCCGAGCGATCCCATCGTCTCGTCGGCGTCGTCCCAGAGGTCCTCGACGTTGAAGAACTGGATGGGATCCTGCTGGTGATAGCGCTTGTAGATGTCATCAAACTGGATGTGGAACCACTGCAGCGGATAGGTGAGCTGGGCCCTGACCGGCTCGGGCATCTGTGCCACGGGATCGAATAGATCCGGGTAGATCCGCTCCCACGTGCTCACGATGGGGTCGTCAGTAGTCTTGTAGAGGTGGACCTCTCCGCTGTAGGCGTCAACGGTCGCCTTCACCGAGTCCTCGCCGTAGTTGACGAGCCGCTGCGGGAACTCCTCGACCGCCCGCTCGTCGGCCTTGTCGCCGAGAACCTCGGGATAGGAATAGGGATACTGATCGCTCGTGGTGAGTCCATTCACCATCCACTGCACACGCCGGTCGGCAATGAATGCGTACGTGTTGCTGTCGATGAAGAGGAACGGGGCGAGCGCTCGGACTCGCGCGATCGGTGTCCGACGGATGTGCACGCGCGTCCGCGCCGGGTCGATGTAGCGCGAGAAGAGGAACGCCGTGACGTCGCGCGTGTAGACGGCAAACACGACACGCCTGAAGAGCGAGTTCACGCGGATGCCGTCTTCGAGCTCCTCGGGGAAGCTGAACTCCTCGCGCGACTGCTCGCTGGCGTAGTCGAACTCCTTGAGGCGTGCGATGCCGGTCAGGACGTAGTCGTCCTTGGCCCCCTCACCGAAGTAGATGCGGGGTTCGTGGGCCAGCTCGTCGTCCACCACCTGCGGGGGCACGTTCTCGGCCGCGTAGGTTGGATCGCCCGCCTCGCTCACCCGGTTGACCGGGCTCATGACCAGGCCCATGCCGTGCGTGAACTGCAGCGCGGCCGACCCCCAGTACTTGAGCCATTCCTTCTGGCCGACGAGCGCCAGCGACGGGAGCTCGCGAACAGCGCTTGCGTACATGCGCTTGTCGCCGTTCACGGTGTAACGCACACCGTCGACCGACAGAAAGTCGTAGTAGGGGCGGAGCTGCTGTTGCTGGCGATAGATCTGCAGCGTCGGGCCGAACACCATCGTGGACTCGGCGGTCTTGATGCGCTCGTAGTGCTGGACGTCGGGGGGCGTCTCGAGCGACGAGGACCAGCTGGGCAGGATCGGCGCATTCTGCACCGTCTTGCTGGCGAGCAGCGCCTCAGGCGACAAGGGGCGCTCACGGGGTGTCCACTCGTGCATCTCGACACGGTCGAGCCGGTAGGCCCTGGTTGTCGCATCGATATGGCGCCGGATGAAGTCCCGTTGGATGTGCGGCTCGTTTGGCGTGACGAAGACGAAGTCACGAACGATCACGGCAAGCGAGAAGCAGATCGGCAACGAGACGAGTGCGGCAGTAAACAGCCCGGCTGTCCTGAGCGAAGGCGCCGCGACCTGACCTGGGGAGTCGACCTGGGGGGCGAGCGTCTCTTCGTGCCGCCGCAGCCGCGACACCGTCACAACGGCCACGATGGTGAGGCCGAGCGTGACGGCCGCAAGCAAATGCACACGATTCAGGCTGGAGACGGCTCCGACGACGTCCACGTACGCGGCGCCGGTTCGTACGCCTGTGTCGCCGTTGTCCTTCAGCAGGAGCCCGTAGCGCCCGAGGAAGGTGTGAGCGGTCATCACCAAGCCCAGCGCGCAGACCAGCCACTGTGCGTAGGGAACCGCAAAGGCCCCCACCAGTCCTCGTACCCCTGGAGCGCGCCCTCGCACCGTCCCACGATCCGAGAGTTCGGCGAACCGCGCGACGCTCACAGACACCAGGCCGAGCGCGATGGCGATGCCGAGCGCCCGCAACGAGGTCCGAAGGGCCGGGAGCACGTAGACGTAAAAGCCGATGTCGTTGTGAAACACCGGATCGGTCGTGCCGAACGGCACGCCGCGAAAAGCCAGGAGGAACTGCTGGTAGTCTCTCGCCAGTACCCAACCGGCGACGAGCCCAATCCAGAGTCCGCTGTCACGCAGGATCTTCCGCGCGGTCGGCTGTACGGGAAATGCGTACGCAGGCACGCTGACGGCACAGGCGTAGATGAGGGCGCCCAGGAGGAACAGGGCAGCCTGCATCCGCAGGTTCGTCCAGAAGATCGACTGGTATCCGAGGCTCTGGTTGAACCAGAACTGGACCAGCCAGTGCGGGATGGCGTTCAGCGCCACGACGACAAAGAGCGCCCATACCCAGAACGCGAATGACGTCCGCAAGATCGCCGGCGACGGGATGCGCGGTTGCGGATGGGTCATGCCGGAGTGCCCAGCGCATCCTCGGCGTGCGCGCCAACCGCCTCGACCGCTTCGCCAGACTGCACGAAGAAGGCGTGCCACGTGTCGAAGACGCTCGGGCACCGTCCCAGCCAGAGTGCAACGACGAAGGCGATCGCGCTGAGCCCGTTCACGAGAAACGCGTCCAGCAGGCTGACGGTCATGCCAGCCAGAAAGCCCTCATCGAATGCGCGGAACATCGCCACCGACACGATCTCGTAGATGCCCACGCTGCCGAACGTGTAGGGGAGCACCCGCGTCATGTTGGCGATCAGGATGACAATGGCGAAGTGCACAAAGGGAAGGTCTTTCATCAGCACGTAATCGTCCATGGGGGACGAGAATGCTTGCTTGATGCACCAATACCCGAGAATCTCCAGGCCCAGCGTGACGAGGGACAGCGCTCCCACGCTGGCAAAGAAGCTCGGCGAGTGTGCGAGCGCCGTCACGGCGCCGGCGAGGGCCCGGCCGTTCAGGGCGCTCCACACATGGGCGAAAGGGTTCCACCTGGTGGTCGTCGTGTCGCTGCCTCCGAGGGGCCGGGTCAACGTGACGACCGCGACCACCAGGACGAGCCCCCAGCACGCCGGCAGGACCGCGCCTTCCCAGCCGAGATAGGCGAAGCTGGCAACGAGCAGGAGCAGCAGGGCCAGAAGTTCGAAGAGGCGGTTGTGGAAGGCGACCGTGGCGGCCTGTTGCGGTGCCATGCCGCCCTCGACGAGCGCCTGTGCTGTCCCGAGTTCGCCGGGACCGAAGGGAAAGAAGAGATTCAGCCCGCGGCCGAAGAAGTAGCTCGACATCTGTCCGCGTCCAGCCGCGCCGCCGAAGTGACGTGCCAAGAGGCGCTGCCGGATTCCTCGCAGCAGGAGCGAGGCCGACACGAAGAGCAGCGCCAGATAGAACGGGGCCACACCGAATCGCCGATCGGAGACCACGATGAGGTCCAGTTCGGCGTCGAGCCATCCCTCGCCCACGTCCGCCACCTTCACGAGGCCCACGTCCGCTAGATCGTCCAGGACCCGAAAATTTGCGGCCATCTCGAGGACGCCCGAGCGGAAGGCCTGCCCGTCCCACGGTGACGGACCGTCGGCATCCGGCACGAGGATCAGGAAGACGAAGAGCATCAGCAGCATGGCAAAGACGTACGACCATGCGACCGAAATGCCGAGATGGTGACGGTGGTGGGATGTCGTGTTGGACACGGTTATCGTCCTGTCGCCTGAGCCTCGGAAAGCCAGGGCAATTGGTTCGCACGCTGCTCATCAGCTTCTGACACCGCGAGCAGTCGCAAGGCCTCTGGGAGCGTCGTGGCCATCGTCGTCCGCCCACGATAGACGACGGAGACGAGCTTCATTTGGGGCAGCTGATTCTGGAGCGACACGATCCACAACGGCTCGATGTAGACCAGATCCCCAGCCACTGGGAGCAGCAGCGTGTGGCCTCGCACGACCTCGGATCCGTGTCGCACCCACAACGTGATCTGCTGATTGACCTGCGAGTCGTCATCAATCAGGGTGTCGGCTTGCTCGGGGCCATGGAGGAACACGCCCTGAGGCACGCGCAGGTTGAGCAGGCGTCCGTAGTTGCCGGGATCCTGCAGGGCGACGACAAGCGAACGGAGGTTTCTGGCGCCTTCCGGCGTGAACGGCATCAGTTTGGCGAATTGGAGGTCGCCTGGTGCGCCAATCGAGGCCGTGGCCGGCAGGTCCGCCGGATCCAGCAGGGCGTCGTACCCCTCGTACGAGAAGGTCGTCTGATCACCCGTGCCGAACTCGGTCAGTCCCCGGCCGATGGAGCCGACGACCTCATCGGCGTCGTCCCAGAGATCCTCCGCGTTGTAGAACTCGATCGGATGCTGCTGGTGGTAGCGCTTGTAGATGTCGTCGAACTGAATGTGGAACCACTGGAGCGGGTACGTCAGCTGCGCCGACACAGACTCGGGCATCGCCGATGCAGGCTCGAAGAGGCCCGGATAGATGCGCGACCACGCCGCGACGATCGGGTCGTCGGTGATCCGGTAGAAGCGTACCTGACCCGTGTAGGCGTCCATCGTGATCTTCACCGAATCCTCGCCGTAATTGACCGTGCGCTCCGGCATCCTCTCGACCGCTCGCTCGTCCGCCTTGTCGCCGAGCCGTTCACGGAACGAATACGGATAGGCATCGGTCGTCGTCAGGCCGTTGGCCATCCAGAGCACTTTCTTGTCGGCGACGAAGGCGAACACGTTGCTGTCGAGAAAGAGGAATGGGGCGATGGTGGCGATGCGCTGGAGCGGGGTTCTGAAGATATGCACTGTGGTGCGGTCGCCATCGACGAACTGCGAGAAGAAGAACTGGTTGAGGTCCTTCGTGTGGAGCCCCAGCACGACGCGCTTGAGCACCGAGTCAACGGCAATGCCGCTCGGCGCGGGCGGCGCGAACACCGATTCGTTGCGAAATTGCCGAGTCGGGTAGTCGAGCTCCTCGAGGTGTCGGATGTTGGTGAGGATGTAGTCGTCTTTGGCGCCCTCGCCGAAGTAGATGCGCGGTTCGGCCTCGAAGGCCGAGTGCGAGACCGTCGGGGGGATGTTCGAGGCCACGTACTGCGGCCCGCCCTCGGGATTGAGCTTGTTGGCGGGGCTCATCACGAGCCCGAAGCCGTGCGTCAGCATCAGCGCGGCGCTGCCCCAGTGCCGGAGCCATTCACGCGGTCCGGCAAAGCCAAGCGTTGGCAGCTCCCGCGCGGCGCTGACGAACATCTGCTTCTCCCCGTCCACGCGGTAGCGCACCGTGTCGACCGAGATGAACTTGTAGTAAGGCCGAAGCTGCTGCTCCTGCTCGTAGATCTGCAGCATCGGCCCGTAGACCAGCGTGGAGCCGGCCGCGCGGACGCGTTCGACATGCTGGACGTCGGGAGGCTCTTCGAGCGAGCTCACCCAACCCGGCAGCAGCGGGGCGTTCCTCACCGTCCGGCTTGCGAGCAACCGCTCAGCCGGGAGCGGTGCTTGCGGCGGGCGCCAGTCGACTGTTTCGACGTCGCTCAGGCGGTACCCGCGTGTCGTGGCTGCGATGTGGCGCTCGATGTACGGCGTCTGGATGCTCGGCTCGTTCGGGGATACGACGAGGTGGTTTGTGACGACCACGCCGAGGAAGAAGGCAAGGTCGAGTATCAATACGCTCGCGATTGCCGTCAGTGGGACACGAAGGATGGAGCTGCGGCGGTCGGAACCTGGACGCCCAACCCTGTAGAGGATGTAGCCGCACGCGGCCATGACGACCAGTTCCACGAACGTCGAGATGTTGATCATGTTCAGCGTGGAGAACACGCCTTCGACGTCGAGATACGCCGCACCGGTCCGGACGCCCGTGTCGCCGTTGTCTTTGAACAGCAGACTGTAGCGCGCCAGAAACGTCTGCGCGACCAGGGACAGCCCGAGCAGAAACGCCGCCGCATTCAAGCCGTTCGTGACCAGAAGGCTCAGCATGCCGCGGAACGTCAGGGTGCCCGCCTGAGGCTCGCCGGACCTCAGGCGATCGAGCCGGCCGATGATCGATGCAGCGGCCCAGACGAGTGCCAGCGCGGTCAGTACGGACAGCGTGGTGCGAACGGCCGGGAGCGTGAAGACGTAAAGCCCCACGTCGTGCCCGAAGACCGGATCGGTTTCTCCAAACGAGCCGCCGCTGAAGGCGAGGAGGTACCGCTCGTACTGCTGGCTCCACAGCCATCCGGCGAGGATTCCAATCCACACGCCGACATGAACGCTCGCCTGTCGAAGCGCCGGGCTAGCGGCGTACCCGCGTATCGGGCCCGCAGTGGCAAGGGCGAAGAGTGCCGTGCCCGCCGCAAAGAGCGCGAGCTGCGCGCCAAGATTCGTCCAGAAAATCCCGGCCTGGCCGACGCTCGTCAGGAACCAGTACCGCACGATCAGGCCGGGGACGGCCGAGACGATCAACCAGAGACCGGCGAGGGTGATCCAGAAGCGGAGCGAACGCCAGACCCGCGAGGGCGGCGGCACGGCGGGCAGGAGCCCCTCGCGCCTCATCTCCGGCAGCGTCATCGCTCCGGCACCACGGGTAGGGCGATCTGTCGCCGCCCGCCGGCGTCAACGAGCGTCACGGTTGCGGCGACGCCCGCGTCAGCGGTCGCGGTGACCGTTCCCTGAAACGGCGCCGCGTCCGCTCGCGGGAAGAGCTCATCCAGGGTCCGTGTGATCTGGCCGTTGGCCGGTACCGCCATCGTCGCCGTGCCGCCCTGGACCGGTGTGCCCTTGCCGTCGCGCAGCGTCAATTGCAGCGCCGCCGCCGATCCGGTTGAGCCGATCGTCACCTGCGTCGTCACGCCCGTGGCGCGATCGCGGCGTGCTGGCGCGATGAACGCCGAGACGACGGCGCTCGGACCCGTGTGCAGCATCCCGGTCGCCTGCGCGTTCACCCGCACGAGGCCGCCAACCACCCCGTCGGTGGTCTCGGCCCGGGCCGAGCCCGATCGAAGAGGGCCGGCCGAGGGCATCGCAAACACGACGCTGCCGTAGGGCGCGATGTCGTACGGGATTCTGGCGGCTGCGCTCTGCCCGTTGACGACGAGGGCGCTCGGCGCGCCACCCTCATCGAAGAGCGATAGCGTCCCGCGCGCGCGGTCGTTGCGCGACGGGTTGACGAGGACGATCGAGGCGGCGACGTCGCCACCATTCGGAACACGGAGAAACGTCAGCCGTTGCGCGGGCGGCGCCGGGCTGACTGACAACGGCTGGTGCGTGGCAACCCCGTCGGTGCCAAGGCGCTGAATGGCGGTGACCGCAATCGGGCCGCCTTCCTGCGGCCTGTCGATCCCGCCTTCGATGGTCATCGTGCCCTGGAAGTCGCCCAAGGTCGGAAAGAAGTCGCGAACAAAGACGATTCGATGTCCGAACGCGGGCAGCTCAATCTCGGCCGACCCGTTGTCTAGTTCCCTGCCGTCCATCGCGTGAAGGGTCAACTTGAGGTTGCTCCGAACGACGCTGTTGACGATGACGACGCCCGTCGCGGCGCCGGCGGCGGCGTTGTCGACCACCGGAATCATGACGCTGTCGAGAAGGAGCGATTCGCCGAAACCAGTCGCACCGAGCGCCGGCAGGGTCGTGGACGCGAAGCCTCCAATCGGCAGGGCCGAAAAGATCTGCGCCGTGGCCGTCGTGGTAGTGGTGCCGCCCACTGTCGGCATATCGACGGTGACGCTGCCAAGCGGCGGGACGCTGAATGGCACGTCTGACCGAGCTCCTCCGCCGCCGACCTGGGTCGTCAGGAGTGATCCGTCTTCGCCGGAGAACACGGCGCGTCCTTCGGCGGTGGCCGTGTTCGACGGATTGACGAGCACGAGAGAGGAGCCGGGGCGACTCGGGTCCATGCTGACCGGCGGGAACACCTGCGTGTGCTCGACGCGCTCGATGTTCCGCAGCCGGTAGGTACCGCCGGTCAGCGGGTCGGACACGTCGTCGCTCGGGGACGTCGTCCGCTCGCTGCGCCCGAACCCGTTGAGGATGAGCACGTCGGTGCCGAGGTCCCCATCAACGAGTTCGGTCTCGCCGGCCGGCACGTCGCCCGCGCGAAGGACCAGCAGATCGTTGCCACCGCCGCCCGTGATGAGGTCGGTGGCCAGGCCACCGAGCAGCCAGTCGTCGCCCGAGCTGCCGTTCAGAGAGTCCTTGCCATCACCACCAAGCAGGGTGTCGTGCTCGTCGCCGCCGTCGAGGCTGTCCGCGCCCGAGCTCCCGAGCAGGGTGTCACTGCCAACTCCGCCGCGCAGGACGTCGTTGCCCTGGCCGCCATCGAGTGTGTCGGCGCCCGCTCCGCCAGCCAGACTGTCGTCCCCGTCGCCGCCCAAGAGCTGGTCGTCGTCTGGGCCGCCGGCCACGTTATCTGCGCCGTCGTTGCCCGAGAGCCGATCGGCTCCCGCGCCGCCGTTCAATGAATCGTCCCCGTCCCCTCCGGCGAGGACATCATCTCCAGCCGCGCCGCGCAGTACGTCGTTACCGTCTCCACCGTCGGCATCGTCGTTGCCGGCCCCTCCGTCGAGCGTGTCGTCATCGTCTCCACCGTCGAGGGTGTCGTCGCCTTCGGCGCCGCGGACCGTGTCGCTTCCCGCGCCGCTGTCGAGCACATCGGCGTCCGGGCCTCCGTCGATCGTGTCGTCACCGTCGCCGCCGTCGATGGCGTCCTGGCCCTTGGCGCCGCGGAGGAAGTCGCTGCCCTTCTTGCCGAACAGCCAGTTATCGGCATCGGTGCCGGCCAGGGTGTCGTCCTCCTCGGTTCCCTCGAGCACGTTCTTGACGTCGGTCCGTGACTCGCTCGTGGCCTGGATGCCCGCAGGAGGTTTTGCCTCGGGCCCAGGTGTCGTTTGCTGCGTGGGCATGCCGGCGCCGACGAGCAGCGTGCAGAGGAGGAGGCACGACACGAGGCCGATGGAGCGAAGCCCTGGCTGCAGCCTGATCATTCGAGGCCCGACGGTAGACGAGCGATGTCGTCCGGGATTCGGGAAGGCGCCTTGATTCCGTGTGATTTGCGCAAGAAACCTTGACAGTCGCGCTTCTGCATTCCTGAACGATGAGGCTAGACTGTGCCTGCATGGACTTACAGCTCACAGACAAGGTCGCGATCGTGACGGGCGCCAGCAAGGGAATCGGCCGGGCGATTGCCGAGACGCTGGCCGGCGAGGGCATGCGCCTGGTGATCGTGGCGCGGTCGCGGGCGCAGCTCGAGGAGCTGGCGGCGCCGCTCGGCGACCGTGTCCTGGTGCACGCGGTCGATCTCATGACGCCCGAGGTGCCCGCTGCCGTGATAGAGGCCACTCTGGCGCGGTTCGGCCGGCTCGACGTGCTCGTCAACAACGCGGGCGCAGCCACGCGAGGGGACTTCCTGACCCTGTCGGATGCGGACTGGGCCGACGGGTTTGCGCTGAAGTTTCTAGGTGCCATGCGTCTCAGTCGCGCAGCGTGGCCGCACCTGCGGGCCTCGGGCGGATCCATCGTCAACATCGTGGGCATCGGCGGCCGTACGGGGTCAGCCGAGTTCGCCATCGGTGGGGCGGTCAACGCGGCACTGCTCAATCTCACCAAGGTGCTCGCCGACCGCGGCGTGAGAGACGGCGTGCGCGTCAATGCCATCAACCCCGGCGGCATCGCGACCGACCGCCTGCAGGTCCGACTCAAGACATTCGCGGCCGAGCGGAGCATCGATCTGGGGGAAGCCGAGCGCCAGATGGCCCGCGCGGTTGGCGTCGCGCGGTTCGGACAGCCGGACGAAATCGCCCGGCTGGTCGCGTTCCTTGCCTCGCCGCTCGCGGCCTTCTGCCAGGGCTCGATCGTCGACGCCGACGGCGGCCAGACGCGGACGCTGTGAAACGGGGTCGGGAGTCATTCCCACAAATGGACACTCGCGCGGCATGGATGCCGCCGCGCGAGTGTCCATTTGTGG
>Ga0209640_10005337_pt1 | contig 11229 bp, 12 predicted proteins | sample RifCSP10_1_FD_184018 | JGI IMG/M metagenome (GOLD analysis project Ga0209640, IMG submission 184018) | Soil microbial communities from Rifle, Colorado - Rifle CSP2_sed 10_1 (SPAdes) (version 2) | ecosystem: Environmental > Terrestrial > Deep subsurface > Rock core/Sediment | place: Rifle...
CGCTCCTGCGCGGGAGCTTCTGCCCGCACTACGACGGCGAGGAGCTGAGGCGTCCCGTGTACCGACGGCTCGTCGCTAACGGGTTCGCGCCGGGCTACGCGGCCGACGACGGCGCCGCGCTCCACTTCGCCGGCGCCGAGCTCCGCGAGGTCGTAGCGTCCCGCCCCGGCGCCCAGGCCTACCGCGTCGAGCCCGGCGCCGAGACGCCCCTGGAGCCGAGGATGCTGTGAGACGCGTCGCCGTCATCGCCTCCGCGAGCGGGAACGGGAAGACGACCGTCGGCAGGGCGCTCGCCGAGAGGCTCGGCGTGCCGTTCGTCGAGCTGGACCTGCTCCACTGGGGCCCGGGCTGGACGGAGGCATCCGCGGAGGAGCTGCGTGCCCGCGTCGAGCCCATCGTCGCGACCGACGCCTGGGTCGCGGACGGCGTGTACCGCGGGAAGATCTGCGACCTCGTGCTCGAGCGCGCCGAGCTCGTCGTCTGGCTCGATCTCCCGATGCGCGTCTGGCTGCCGCGACTGCTTCGCCGCACGCTCCGCCGGGCCCTCAGCCGGGAGGAGTTCCTGAACGGGAACCGCGAGACGCTCCGAAGCGCGCTGCTCGGCCGCGATTCGCTCATCCTCTACGCGCTGCGCGCACACTACCGCCGGCGGCGCACGTATCCGACGCAGCTCTCACGGTTCGTTGTCGTCCGCCTGCGCTCGCAGCGGGAGGTCGAGCGCTTCCTCACGCGCGCCGTGCGCGCGACCTGAGCTCGGCGACCCACGCGGCCGCACGCAGCGCGAGCCAGATCGGCGTCAGGATCACGTAGAAGACCAGGTCGGCGACGATCAGCAGGAGCCACCAGACCGCCAACCGGCCGGGAGGCGCCCACCCCTTCGCGCGGAGATCGCCGCGACCGCCCGGCGGCGGCCGGAACGGGTGGCGGAGCGGCGGCTCCCCGGGCGCGCCGTACGGCTTGCTCATGCTCGCGCGGCCCGCCTGCGGCGCTCGACGAGGCGGATGATCCGCATGGCCGTCTCCTCGACCGAGAGCTCGGAGACGTTGATCACGGGGCAGCGTAGACGGCGATGGACCGCCGCCGCCTCGTCGAGCTCGCGGTAGATCGCCTCCAGCTCGGCGTAGTGCTTGCGCGGCGCCCCCATGCTGCGCACGCGAACCGTCCTGATCTCCAGCAGCCGGTCCGCGTCGATCGTCAGCCCGACGATCTTGGCAGGATCGATCTCGAACAGCTCCTCCGGGAGATCGATGCCACCAACGACGGGGACGTTCGCGGCCTTGTGGCCGAGGTAGCCGAGGTAGATGGAGAGCGGCGTCTTCGACGTCCGTGAGACGCCGACGAGCACGACGTCCGCCTCGTCGAGGGCCTGACCGGCCCCGTCGTCGTACTTGACCGCGAACTCGATCGCCTCGATCCGCTTGAAGTAGGTCGCGTCGAGGGGTGCCCGGACGCCCGGCGTCATCCTCGCTGAGACGCCGGCGACGCGCGAGATCGAGTCGATCGGATGCCCGAGGAGGTCGCAGTAGTGCACGCGCGCACGCCGACAGAGCTGGCGCATCGCGTCGCGCAGCTCGGGCTCGACGAGCGTGTAGACCATCACCGCCGGCCGGCCGCGCGCCTGCTGGACGGCGATGTGCAGGTCCTCGACGTTCTCCACGCGGGGGTGCCGGATCTCGACGAACGGCTGGTCGGGAAACTGCGCCTCGAGTGCGAGGACGAGCCGAGCGGCGGTCTCCCCGGTCGCGTCGGAGACGATGTGGAGCTCGACGGGCTCGTGTTCGCTCTCGGGAGCGCTCATCCGCAGGAGGCTAGCCGAGGGCCACGCGGGCGCTTAACACTCGGTGTCTGACACCGATTGTTAAGACCTGCTGTCAGAAGAGCGTCGAGTAACGTCCCGCAGATGCCGGATGTCGTGACCATGGAGAAGATCGTCTCGCTCGCGCGCCGCCGCGGGTTCGTGTTCCCGTCCTCGGAGATCTACGGGGGTCTCGCGTCCTCGTACGACTACGGGCACTACGGCGTGCTCCTGAAGGAGAACGTGAAGGCCCGCTGGCTCGAGGCGATGGTGCGCGAGCGCGACGACATCGTCGCGCTCGACTCCTCCATCATCCTCCACCCGCGGGTCTGGGAGACCTCGGGCCACGTCGAGGGCTTCCACGACCCGCTCGTCGACTGCCGCTTCTGCAAGCTCCGCTTCCGGGCGGACCAGCTCGACCAGGCCCAGTGCGGGCAGAGGCCGAGCAAGCACCCGGGCGAGGCCGAGACGTGCGACCTCACCGAGCCGCGCCTCTTCAACCTCATGTTCAAGACCCGCATCGGACCGCTCGAGGAGACCGGTCTCGACGCCTACCTCCGCCCGGAGACGGCGCAGGGCATCTTCGTCAACTTCAAGAACGTCGCCCAGCTCGCGCGCCGCAAGCCGCCGTTCGGGATCGCGCAGATCGGGAAGGCCTTTCGCAACGAGGTGACGACCGGGCACTTCATCTTCCGCACGCTCGAGTTCGAGCAGATGGAGATGGAGTACTTCGTGCCGCCGGCCGAGGCGAAGGAGTGGTTCGAGTACTGGGTCGAGGCGCGCCTCTCCTGGTACACCCGGCTCGGCATCCGCCCGAGCCACCTGCGCGTCCGCGAGCACACGCCCGAGGAGCTCGCCCACTACTCGCAGGCGACGAGCGACATCGAGTACCTGTACCCGATCGGCTGGTCGGAGCTCGAGGGCGTCGCCCACCGCGGCGACTTCGACCTCCATGCGCACACGGAGGCCTCGGGAACCAAGCTCGAGTGGGTGGACGGCGACGAGCGCTACATCCCGCACGTCGTCGAGCCGGCCGCGGGGGTCAACCGCTCGATGCTCGCGTTCATCGTCGACGCGTACGACGAGGAGATCGTCGCCGACCGGCTGCGCACGGTACTCCGCCTGCACCCACAGATCGCGCCCGTGAAGGTCGCCGTGCTCCCGCTGATCCCGCGCAGCGCAGACATCTCCGGCAAGGCGCGCGCGCTGTACGAGGACCTCCGCCGCGCCGTCGCGGCGGAGTACGACGATTCCGGCCAGATCGGGCGCCGTTACCGCCGCCAGGACGAGATCGGCACGCCCTGGGCGCTCACGATCGACGAGCAGACGCTCGAGGACGACACGGTCACGATCCGCGACCGCGACTCGCTCGCGCAGGAGCGGATCCCGATCTCCGGCGCCCGCGAGATCGTCGTCGCCAAGCTCGCCGAGGACTGGAAAACGCCGAAGCCCGACTGAGCAAAATACGTGCTACAAGTAGCACATGCCTCTCTCGATCGGGATCCGCGAGCTCCGGCAGAACGCGAGCCGCTACCTGCGGCTCGTCGAGGAGCGCGGCGAGCCGATCCAGATCACCGACCGCGGCCGGCCGGTCGCCCTGCTGACGCCGGTCCCGAAGACGACGAGCAGGTACGAGCAGCTCGTCGCGAGCGGCCGGATCCGGCCGGCGCGGGGGTCGTGGCGCGATCTCGGCCCACCGCTCCCGCCGACGCCGGGCGCTCCGCTGCCCTCAGAGGTTCTCGCCGAGATGCGAGAGCACGAGCGCTGAGGTGCGGCGGTATCTCGACGCGTCTGCGCTGGTGAAGCTCGTCGTGAAGGAGCCAGAGTCGCACGCGCTCGAACGGTGGCTCGGGGGTCGGGACGACATCGTGTCGTGCAATCTCGCCCGCACCGAGGTCGTTCGCGCCGTGTGGCCGAGCGGGAACGCCGCCCGCGGACGCGCGAGACGCCTCATCGACGAGATCGAGCTCGTCCAGCTCGACGACGAGCTGCTCGACCATGCCGGCGAGCTCGAAGGCCTACTGCGAAGCCTGGACGCGATCCACCTCGCCGCCGCCCTCGAGCTCGACGACGAGCTGGAGGTGGTGGTCACCTACGACGGCCGGATGGCTCGGGCAGCTGAGATGCTCGGTCTTCCCGTCGTTGCGCCCGCGTAGCAGGCCCGACCGAGATGTCGATTACCCTGAGCTCCGGCCGCGCAACAATCGGGACCTGACCCCAGTTCCACCTGCTCTGCAAACGCGATGTCGTCTCGAAGCCCGACCCCTCGATCGCTTGGCACGGGCGCAGCGCATCAGTCGGGACCTGACCCCTGCTGCACAATCGACTGGTACGGGGGTAGCGCAACAGTTGGGACCTGACCCCTGCTGCACGAGCTGCTCGACCTCGCCGGAGAGCTGGAGCCGCCGTTGCGAAGCCTGGACGCGATCCACCTCGCGGCGGCGCTCGAGCTCGGCGACGAGCTCGAGGCCGTCGTCACCTACGACAGCCGAATGTCGAGCGCCGCCGAAGCGCAGGGGCTCGATGTCGCGGCGCCTGCATGACGGCGCGCAGCGGAGGCGGGCTTGCGCCCGCCTCCGCTGCTCTCGGTCCCTCGCTGCGCTAGCCAACCTTGACCGCGACCAAGGTCCCGTTTCGAATCGAGATCTGGTCGTGGTCGGGATCAGCGAAGCACCTGAGCGTCAGCGCTTCGCCCGATGTGGTGACGATCGCCGCGAGCGCGAACGCGTACTCGTCCTCGTCGTTGTCCTTCCCGTAGAAGCGCGTGAACTCGGCGGGCAAGTTGCCGATGCCGCACCCGAGGTTCCCGCCGGTGGTGCTGAAGGTCGGCGTGTCGTCGTCCCCCTGATGCAGGACTCCCTTGCCGGTCACGAGGTAGGTGCCAGCTGGCACCGCGAGCGAGACGAACGTCCGATCCGCTCCGTCGTCGGGGACGCCGTCGCCGGAAAGGAAGTTCGTCTGTCGAGCCTGGAAGGTCTGCAACGTGGGCGCACTCGGGGCAGCGCACTGGATGTCGCCGTTCGAGTCGAAGCCGGTCGCGAACTGCCCGCTCGAGCAGTCGGGGGTGTTCTTGACGCGGTAGTCGGACGCGACGCTGAACTGCGTGCCGCTGAGCGCGAGCCCCGTCCCGGCGGAGTAGGTCGTGTCGTTATCGGCCGCGCAGACCCACGCGCCCGTCCCGTCGTCCCACTTCGCGACCTCGTTGTCGTCGCAGTCCTGGGGCAGGCTGTACTTCGCATCGAGCGAGATGGTGACCTCGCCGTTGTCTCCGCCCCCCGTGAGGCCGCCCTCGACGGAGATCTTCGTGATGTCCCCGCCCGAGAGGTGAGCCTCGACAGACCCTCCCGTGCACGGCGACGCAGGCGTGACGCCCTCCTTGATCTTGATCACGACCCCGTCCTTGGGGACGAGGCAGCCCGTATAGCTCTTGACGCCGCTCGTGCCGTGGCCGGCGACCGCCGTCGTGCTGATCGCGAGCGCGAGTCCGAGCGCCACCACCAGCAGGAGTGCCTTTCTCATGGTCTCCCCTCCTTCGTGTCGTTGCCCTTCGTGCCCCCGACGCCCGTCTGTCCGACGAGCTCGAGGGACTCGACGACGCGGTCGAAGCCGACCCCGGCCCGCGCGTACGCTTCCTCGACCGCTCCCCTCGACTCCGCGGCGAGCGCGCAGAACCCGAGCTCGTCCTCGGGCACGAGCGTGGAGTGCAGGAAGCGGATCGGCCTTCCCTCGCGAGCGAGGGCGCCTGCCGCCACACGCACGCGCTCCGCCGCCTCCTCGAACTCGCCAGGCGTGACGCCGGGCCAGTAGTGCTCGACGAGGAACGTCCTCAGCTCGGGCTCGGTGCCGTCGTCCATAGCGTGGACGGTGGACTCCACCGCGCTCCCCTCGCATCGGGAGAACCCCTACGGTTCTGGCTGCCTCCCCTCGGCGATGGGCGACGTGAGACGTGCGGCGAGGGCGGTCCGGGAGTGGACCTCGAGCTTGCGGTAGATCCGCGTCAGGTTGGCCTCGACCGTCTTCTGGCTCACGAAGAGCGTATGCGCGACCTCGCGGTTCGTCTTCCCTTGCGCGACCAGCTCGGCGACGCGCTCCTCGGTCGGCGTCAGCTCGTCCGTCGCGGCCCTGCGCCGGATCGGCACGCGGCCGAGCTCCGCACGTACGCGCTCGGCCCAGAGCGGCGCTCCAAGGTCGTCGAAGATCGCGAGCGCCTGCTCCAAAGCGTCCTTCGCGGCACGGCGCTCGCCGCGGCGCCGGCGCACCTGGCCGACCACGAGCAGCGTGCGCGCGCGGCTGAAGGGCATCGCGACGTGCTCGTGGTGCGCGAGGGCTTCGTCGAGAGCGGTCGCAGCGTCGTCGAGCCGCTGCCTGGCGGCGAGCAGGAGCGCGCGGCAGCGAAGCGCGGGAGCGAGCGCCATGGCCTTGTTCGCAGCGCGCGCACGAGCCTCGAAGAGGTCGACCACGTCCTCGGCCGTCCCGAGCTCGCCCGAGGCCACGAGCGCTTCCGGATAGTTCTCGAACACCGAGGGCGTATCGCCGGCTCCCGTACTCTCGTAGATGTCGAACGCGCGACCGAGAGCCGCGACGGCATCGGAATGGCGCCCAACTGACAGCTCGACGAACCCGAGCACGGAGAGCAGCAAGTAGACGTTCCACGGCTCGCCGCCCTCGGCCTCGGCGAGTGCCGGCTCGAGACGCGCACGTACCTCCTCGATTCTGCCTCGATGGGCCTCGACGAGCGAGAGGTTGTAGATCGCGGTCAACCGCTCGAGCGACTGTCCGGTGCGTTCGGCCAACTCGAGGTGCTCCATCGCTCGCGTCTCGGCCTGCTCCCAGTTCCCCGTCCAGAGCTCGAGTTGCGGCAGATGACTGAGGGAGTACGGCAGCGAGCCCTCGTCTCCCTCCTCGATCGCCGCCCGGCGCGTGGCCTCGAGCCAGTGCCTCGCCTCCTCGAGGTCGCCGTCGTACTTGAGCCAGGCGCCGAGAGCAGCGCTCATCCGGTCGCCGACATTGGCCGGAGGAGCGACACGCTCGAGCTTCAGCCCCCGCTGGACGACATCCATCGGAATTCCGTGGCCCAGGGAGTACTCCGCTCCTGCGACGGCGACGAGTGCCTCGGACACGAGGCCGGGGTCGGGATCGGGAAGCCGATCGAGCAGGGCCAACGCGCTCTGTGCTCGCTCGTACAGGAGCTCCGCATCAAGCGTGATCCTCGCCAGCGTGACGAGGACACGCGCCCGCAGCTCGTCGTCGTCGCCGACACAGGTGAGCGCTTCCTCGCAGCAGGCCTCGGCCTCGACGGTCGTCCCGGCGACCCAGTGAATCTGAGCCCGGAGCTCGAGCGCACGTGCCCGCAGCGGCCCCGCCGTCTGCTTTCCGAGGAGGCTGTCCAGGATGTGCGCGGCCTCGCGGGCGTCACCGGACCGTCCGACTGCCTCCGCAAGCGAGAGCCGCAGCCGGGCCCGATCGCCGTCGTCGCCCTGAGGCGTCAGCCGGCAGGCAAGCTCGAGCAGCTCGGCAGCTTCCTCCGGAGCGCCACGCTGGGTTGCAAGTCGCGCTGCCTCCTCGAGGCTCCCCGCGACGTGCTCGTCGGGCCCGTCCGCCCCGAGCGCGAGATGGCGCGCACGTTGCTCCACGTTCGCGACGACGCGCGCGAGCCGCCTGTGCATCGCGCGACGCTCCTCCGGGTGCACGGACGAGGAGACGGCCTCGGCGAGGAGCGGATGTCGGAAGCGGACGCGCTCGCCTCTCCTCTCGATCACGTCCGCACGGGCGGCACGCTCGAGCGCGCGCGGAGCCGACGGGCCGAGCGTTCTCTCGAGGAGTGGTGTGGTCGGCGCGGACGAGAGCGCGGCCGCGAGCAGCGCCTCGCGTGAGCCCGCAGGCAGCCTCTGGATACGGGCACCCAGGAGCTCGAGGAGCTCGCCCGAGACGGGTAGCGGCTCCCCCGGCCCCGGCCGCCCGCCGTGCTCCTCGAGCACCCGGGCGAGTTCGACCGCGAAGAGGGGGTTGCCGCCCGAGACCTGCTCGATGCGCTGGAGCGTGGGACGCGGGAAGACGAGGTCGAGCTCCGCCCGGATGACGTGGTAGAGGGCGCTCAGGCTGAGCGGCCCCAGGCGGACACGCTTTGCCGAGCCCCGGGCGTCCTGTACTGCGAGAGGCGTCCGCGCCTGCCCGTTCTCGAGCCGCACGGCCATGAGCACCGCGATGGGGCTCTCGGCATCCAGGCGGCGGAGGGCGAACGAAAGCGCTGTCGCGGAGGACCGGTCCAGCCACTGTGCGTCGTCGATCGCGACGACGACGGGTGTGCCCGCCAGCGCACGGAGGAGCGAGAGCACGCCGGTCGCTACTGCGCGCTGGTGCGAGACCGGGCGGCGAGGGCTCGTGCGGAGCAGAGCGACCTCGAGCGCATGCTTCTGAGGATCGGGGAGCTCGGAGAAGACGTCCTCCCCGACCGGCTCGAGCAGGTCCGCGAGAGCCGTGAACGCGAGGGTCGCCTCTGCTTCCGCGGGGCGGCTTCGCAAGACCGTGTACCCCCTCTCTTCGGCCACCCGGACCGCCTCCCGCCAGACTGTCGTCTTTCCTATCCCTGCCTCGCCTTCGAGGACCAGGCCGACGACACGCGAGCGCGCAGTGTCGAGAAAGCGCTCGATCGCAGCCAACTCGGGGTCACGACCGACGACGGACGCCATGCGGTTAGTGTCGCGAGTGGCGGAGAAGATTTCTAGGTCGGGCCTTCAGGCCGACAGCGTGCGCAGGCGGAAGCCGCCGTGGAACTCGTACGCGGCGACGACGACCGCGAGCGCGTCGCGCGCCGCCCTCTCCCCCAGCCCGAGCCCGTGTGCGTCGGCGAGCGGGCTCCAGAGGAGCGCGTGGATCCCGCGAAAGCCCTCGGGGGAGAGGTGAACGGTCTCGGGTGGCGCACACGCTGCACACACCGCACCGCCGGCGCGGGCGAGGTAGCCCACGAGGTCGGTCGTCTCCCCGCATTCCACGCACGCCTCGAGATGCGGCACGTACCCGGAGAGCCACAGCAGCTTGAGCTGGAAGGCGAGCGCGAGCGGATCGAGCGCCGCGCGGCCGTGCGAGCCCGCCGGGATCGCGTCGACGGCCTCGAGGAATCGCGTCAGGGCCTCGAACGCGCGCTCGTTCCGCTCCTCCTCGACGAAGAGCTTGAGCATCGCCTCGGCGCCGACGAGCGCGACCGAGAGGCGGTACGGGTCCTCCCGCGCCGGCCGGTGCGCGTCGACCAGCGAGGCCCCGGTCACGGTGTGCAGCTCGCCGGATCCCTGGTGGAGGAGGAGCTCGACGTGCGAGAGGGGCTCGAGCCGCGCCCCGAAGCGCGACTTCGTCTTGCGCACGCCCTTGGCCACCGCTCCGACCCGCCCGCGGTCGTGGGTGTAGAGGTGGAGGACGCGGTCCGCCTCTCCGAAGCGGAACGACCGCAGGACGACCACCTCCGTCTTGTACGTCCGCGCCACGCGGACAAGTCTAGGCGGGACGGGTGTCGGTTCTACGGTCGCGTTCCAGCCGTGAGGAACACGTTGAACGCGTACAGGAAGTGTCCGCCCGACACCGCCTCGTCGAGCTCCCGCTCCCAGGCAGCGACGTCCTCGGCGCGGAGCATGCCCCTCTGGTGAGCGGTCCGGGCCCAGGTCCGGAGCCCCATCGCGTTGTCGAGGGCCGTGGGATCGCGGAGGACGACCGCCGTGGCCTCGACCGAGACGTCCTCGAGGCCGGCGCGCACGAAGAGCCCGCCCATCCGGTGCGCGAGCGTTCCGTTGCGGAGCGCGTGGTCCGCCCGGAAGAGCAGGACCCGGCGGGCGAGCGCCTGGTCGACGACATCGACGACCTGCGTGTCGTAGTCGGGATCTGCGAGGACGATGCGACCTCCCGGCTTCGTCACCCTGGCAAGCTCGGCGAGGGCGCGCGGAGGGTCCGCGAGGTGCTGGAACGTCCGGTCCGACCACGAGCCGTCGAAGCTCGCATCCGTGAACGGCAGCGCGTGGGCGTCGCCGACGAGCGCGTCGCGCAGTCCGCGTCTCCTCGCCTCCTCGACCATCGTCGCGGACGCGTCGACGCCCACCACCTCGACCCCGAAACGCGCCGCGAGCGCGAGCGCGTCGTCGCCCGTGCCGGCTCCCACCTCGAGGTACTTCCCACCTGCGACCGGCCTGAGCAGCTCGCCGATGCGCACTTTGTAGGCGGCGTACGCCGGCTCCGCGCGGATGTGGTCGAGAATCTCGATCCAGGTCGTGGGATCCGGCTGGTCGTCGACGGCGGTGAACGGATGCTCGGAGCCGGGCATGGGCCGAGGCTACCGCGACCTCGACCTCTCGTCCGGTCGTGTCGCAGCCGGCGAGCGCCGTTAGGGTGCGCCCGTGAGCGCGCTGAGAGTCGAGCGGGACGGCCACGTGCTCCGGGTGACGCTGGCGCGCCCCGAGCGGCGGAACGCCTTCGACGCCGCCCTCATCGCCGAGCTCCACGACGCGTTCTCCGACGTCGGTGAGGCCCGGGCGGTCGTGCTCGCCGGCGAGGGCCCCAGCTTCTGCGCCGGCGCCGACGTGGAGTGGCAGCGCGCGTCGATCGACCTGTCCTACGAGGAGAACGTCGAGGACGCGATGCGCCTGTATCGGATGCTGGAGGCGATCGACTCCTGCCCCGCCCCGGTCGTCTGCGTCGTCCACGGACACGCGCTCGGAGGCGGCTCCGGCCTGGTCGCCTGCTCGGACGTCGCAATCGCGTGGCCCGGCGCCGAGTTCGGCTTCACGGAGGTGCGCCTCGGGATCATCCCCGCCGTGATCTCCCCCTTCGTGCTCCCGAAGATCGGCGAGGCCGCCAGGCGCTACTTCCTCACGGGCGAGCGCTTCGACGCGAAGGTCGCGCTCCGGATCGGCCTGGTCTCGGAGGTCTCCGAGGACGCAGGCGCACGCGCCGAGGAGGTCGTGACGTACCTGCTCGCCGGAGGGCCGGTCGCGGTTCGCGAGGCCAAGCGGCTCGTCCGGGAGCGGCCGGGCGGCGCCGAGACCGCCGAGATCGCCGCGGCGCGCCGGACGAGCGAGGAGGGCCAGGACGGGCTCCGCGCCTTCCTCGAAAGCCGCGAGAGAGGCCACCGTGTGCACCCCTCGTGGCTGCCTGACGATCAGCGCCACTGAGTAGCCCGAGCCCGAGCGTTCGCCGTACCGATTCGCCTCCCCTGTCGGCGTTGCGGCCCGGCGCCGTGGAGACGATGACGTGAGCAGATTCGTGCGGCTTGCGGTCGTGAGTCGCGTCGCGTGCGCCCCTCGCTCTGCGGGGATCGCTCGACGAGCGGCTGCAGGAGGCGATCAGTGCCGAGCTGACCGCGAAGCTCGGTGAGCGCCTCGCGGGCCTCGACCGTCGGCGCTAGTAGGAGGGATTGGCGATATCACTACCGCTGGTACCCACTTCGTAGAACA
>Ga0209640_10005338_pt1 | contig 11225 bp, 9 predicted proteins | sample RifCSP10_1_FD_184018 | JGI IMG/M metagenome (GOLD analysis project Ga0209640, IMG submission 184018) | Soil microbial communities from Rifle, Colorado - Rifle CSP2_sed 10_1 (SPAdes) (version 2) | ecosystem: Environmental > Terrestrial > Deep subsurface > Rock core/Sediment | place: Rifle...
CGCCAGCTCTGGTGGGGACATCGCATCCCCGCCTGGTATGACCAGGATGGCAATATTTACGTGGCTGGCAGCGAACAGGAGGTACGGGCGAAATACGATCTCGGTCCGGATCTGCGGCTGCAGCAGGACCGGGATGTCCTGGATACCTGGTTTTCCTCCGCCTTGTGGCCGTTCTCGACCCTCGGCTGGCCCGACCAGACCCGGGAGCTGAAAACCTGGTATCCCACCAGCGTCCTGGTAACCGGCTTTGATATCATCTTCTTCTGGGTGGCCCGCATGATCATGATGGGTCTGAAGTTCATGGAGGAGGTTCCCTTCCGCGAGGTGTATATCACCGGCCTGATCCGGGATGAACACGGCCAGAAGATGTCGAAGTCCCGCGGTAACATTTTGGATCCGCTGGATCTGATCGACGGTATCGGCCTCGAAGAACTGGTGGCAAAACGCACCGGGGGGTTGATGCAGCCCCAGGATGCCCCACGCATTGAAAAGTCCACCCGCAAACACTTTCCGGAAGGTATCAATGCCTACGGAACGGACTCGCTACGCTTCACCTTCGCCGCACTGGCGACCCAGGGCCGGGATATCCGCTTCGATGTCGGCCGCATCCAGGGATACCGGAACTTCTGCAACAAGATCTGGAACGCCGCCCGCTATATCATGATGACCATCGAAGCCGCAGACTACTTCAGTCCGGACGCCCCGCGCGTTAACGGACTGGCCGAACGGTTCATCCTCTCCCGGCTGTCCGAGACGATCCGGATAGTGCATGACGGCCTGGCCGCTTACCGTTTCGATCTCGCCGCCTCTGCCATCTACGAATTCATCTGGGATGAATACTGTGACTGGTACCTGGAGATGTCCAAACCTGTCCTGGCTTCTGCAAACCAGAATACAGCGCGGAAATGCGGAACCAGCCATACCTTGATCCTGGTGATGGATTCCATCTGCCGCATGGCCCATCCCTTCATGCCTTTCATCACTGAGGAGATCTGGCAGCGCGTCGGCCCTCTCGTGAATCGTGGCGGCGGGAGCATCATGCAACAGTCCTACCCGGTACCAGAGGACTTTGCTGTGGATCAAACCGCCCTGGTCACGGTCGCCTGGCTCAAGTTATTTATCATGGGCGTGCGCCGGATCCGCGCGGAGCGCGACATCGCCCCGGGGAAACGCCTTTCCGTCCAGATCAAGGGTGGCAATCCAGAGGAACACCGATGGCTGAAGGAAAACCTGGAGTGCGTGCAGTCACTCGGACGTATCGAAGCCGTTACGCAGACCGATGCAGAGCCGGAGGACGCCGTGGTTGCCCTGGCCGGCGAGATGACCCTGCTGGTGCCTCTGGCCGAGTTGATCGATCTCGGAGCCGAGCTGACCCGTTTGCAAGACGAACTGGGACGCAAGCAGGCCGAGATTGACCGCCTCAAGGGAAAATTGGACAACCGGAATTTTGTGGCGCGAGCCCCTTTGGAAGTAGTGGAGAAGGAACGGCAACGGCTGGAGGAAACCTGTACCGCATTTGCCAGCCTGCAGGTGCAGTATGAGCGTATCGCCGCGCTGGTGTGAAGGTAGGCGATGACTGCGTTCGTTGGCCCGCAGCCAGGCGAGGAATCGCTGCCATATTCGTCCGGCCGCCACGGCGGTGTTCCATTTCATGCGCTCTGCCCCAGCGATACCCGCTCGTGACCGGCCAGATCACACAGACTGACAGGATCCCGGTAACCACTGGCGGAGAGCAGACTGCGAACGGCCGCGCCCTGGTCACAACCGTGCTCCAGGAGCAGATACCCTCCGAATTCCAGAAAAACTCCGGCAGAGGGAATGATCTGCCGGATGCGTTCCAGGCCCCCTTCCCCGCCATCCAGGGCGAGGCGAGGTTCGAAGCGTGTTTCACCCTCATGCAAGGCAGCGTCATCGGATGCAAGGTAGGGCGGATTGCTAAGGATCATGTGGAATGGTTCCTCCGCAAAACCGTTCAGCCAGTCTGCCTGACGTAAATGCACATTCTGGAGATGATAGGCCTTGCGGTTACTTTCCGCTATCGTCAGCGCGGCCTGACTGATATCCGTGGCGTAGACCTCGCACCGGGGCCTTTCAGCGGCAATGGCCAGTGCGATCGCGCCGCACCCTGTACCCAGATCCAGTAACCGCCAGGCTGCCTGTTCCGGAATCCGCTCCAGTGCGGCTGCAACGAGCAGCTCGGTTTCCGGCCTGGGGATGAGTGTATCGGGGCTTACCTTGAGATCCAGACCCCATAATTCCCTCCGGCCGATTAGATAGGCAACCGGTTGCAAGCTGCGGCGCTCATCGATCATTTTCCGGAATGTCCCGATCATCGGCTCCGGCACCTCCCTTTCCGGATGCGCATAGAGGATCTCGCGCCGGGTGCCGAGCACATACGCCAGCAACAGCTCCGCATCCAGGCGTGCGGTCTCCACACCGGCCAGTACCCGATAGGCCTGATGCAGTAATTGGTGAACGGTTTCGCTCAAGACTGCAGGCGTTTACGCATCCGCCAAGGCAGCCAACTGGTCTGCCTGGTACTCATGGATCAGCGGTTCGATGATCAGATCGAGCTGACCTTCGAGTATTTCATCCAGCTTGTAGAGGGTCAGATGGATACGATGATCCGAAACCCGGCCCTGGGGAAAATTGTAGGTCCTGATGCGCTCCGATCGATCCCCTGTGCCCACCAGGTTACGGCGGTTTTCGGCGGTCTCGGCGAGCTGTTTACGCCGCTGTTCATCCAGCAGTTTTGCCTGCAACAGGGACATCGCACGGGCACGGTTCTTATGCTGGGATCTTTCATCCTGACATTCCACCACGGTATTGGTGGGGATATGAGTGATCCGGATCGCCGAATCCGTCTTGTTGACATGCTGTCCGCCTGCCCCAGAGGCCCGGTAGGTGTCGATCCGCAAATCCGCAGGATTGATCTCAATCTCACTGATCTCGTCGATTTCAGGCAGAATCGCCACCGTACAGGCGGAGGTATGGATACGCCCCTGTGATTCCGTATCCGGGACCCGCTGGACACGATGCGCACCGGATTCGAATTTTAACCTGGAATAAGCACCGTTCCCGATAATCTTCAAGATTACCTCCTTGTAACCATCCAGATCGCTCCAGTTCGCGCTGATCATCTCGATCTTCCAGCCCCGCTGTTCGGCATAGCGGCTGTACATGCGCGTCAGATCGGCGGCGAAGAGGGCGGCCTCCTCACCGCCGGTGCCGGCGCGGATTTCCAGAAAAATATTCCTGTCATCGGCCGGATCCTTGGGCAGCAGCAACTTCTGAATTTCCACTTCCAATTGGGAGGATTCGGCTTCAGTCTGTTCCAATTCCTCTTCGGCCATCGCACGGATGGCGCTGTCACAATCCTTGAGCATCTCCCCGGCGGATCGCATCAAGGCAAGCTGGTTTCGGTACTTGTTGAAGCAGTTTACCACCGGGCTGATGTCGGAAGCCTCCCGGCTCAGATCACGGAATCTGTTCTGATCCCCGATGATCGCCGGATCAGATAGCAGGGCATACAGTTCCTGCTGCCGGTCAACGAGATGTTCCAGTTTTCGCTGCAGGCTCTCTTTCATAACCAGGTATCACACACGTCAAGGTAAAACCATTCGGATTTCGGTGTAGTAGCGGGGAAGATCCGGCCAGGAACTATTCCTGCTTACCGGATCCAAAATCATTTTCCGTCAGATTAAACAGTTTCCTGGCAGCCTGTAACAATTCCTGCCGGTTGGCCGCTTCGGCGTTACGCAGTTGCGCACTGGGGGCATGAATGATCTTATTGGTCAATGAACGGATGGCTTCCAGGACCACTTTCTCAGGATCGCCGCCCTGTTTCAGTTTCAGTAGCGCGGCTTCCACAACCGTGGTTTGAATCTGCACAGCCTGACCCCGCAGCGCCCTTATGGTGGAAACCGCATCCAGGGAATTCAGCCATTCCATGAAATTCAGGACATGGGTATCGATGATCTCTTCCGCCTGTACTGCCGCCTCCTGACGGTTACGCAGGTTTTCCTCGATCACTTCCCTGAGGTCATCGACGGTGTACAGATAGACATCCTCCAGTTCACCGGCCTCCGGCTCGATATCGCGCGGAACGGCCATATCGACGATGAAGATCGGCCTGTGCTTGCGTTTTTTGATGGCGCTCTCGATGGCTCCCTTGCCAAGGATCGGCAAGGGGCTCGCGGTCGCGCTGAATATGATATCCGCCTTGTCAAGATGGATCGGGATATCCTGCAGAGTGATGGCGAAGGCATTCATCCCTTCCGCCAGCCGCTGGGATCGCTCCAAGGTCCGGTTTGCGATAATCATCCGGTCCACTTTCATTTCATGCAGATGCCTGGCCGCCAGTGCAATGGTTTCTCCAGCACCGATTAACAGTGCAGTGCGCTCGGACAGGTCTCCGAAGATCTGTTGTGCCAGACGGATAGCGGCAAAGGCGACCGAAACCGGATGTTTGCCGATGGCGGTATTGCTGCGGATCTCCTTTGCCACCATGAACGAGTGCTGGAAGAGCCTGCCCAGCAATTGGCCGATACTGCCCGATTCCACCGCCTGATGATAGGCATTCTTCAATTGTCCCAGTACCTGGGGCTCCCCCAGGATCATGGAATCCAGCCCGCTGGCCACCCGTAACATGTGTTTCACAGCACTGGCATCGGGGTGACTGTAGAGGAACGGCTGTAATTCTGCGCGGCGGAACCCATGATAACCGGTCAGCCAGTCGACCAGGCGGTTGAGATCCTGCAGGTCGTGACTGCAGTAGATCTCAGTCCGATTACAGGTCGAAAGAATTGCCGCCTCATCGACCCCACCATGTTTTCTCAGGTCGTGCAATGCATCACTGACAATCTCGTCACCAAACACCACCTTCTCCCGGATATCCAGGGGGGCTGTGGCATGGTTCAGACCCAGCGCAAGTAATGCCATTGTCGTCAATACCTAGTAAACTATCGGAATCGGGTTGCCTATCGACCAATTATACCGCCATAAAGGCCTGTCTTTCAGTATCCTTTGACGACCTTCGTAGGCAGGGATTTCGACCTGGATGCCACTTCTGTAATAAAATACGGTTGAATACCCTGGTCGCGATGGAACGATTCAGCCACCCGGGTTGTCCATTTGTAACTACATGAATATTGCAGGACCCATGACAGATAACTACCTGACCCGTAAACCGGGTAAAGCTCACAGTACACCAGTCCTCTGGATTTCCATACTGCTTTCACTGCTGTTCAGCACCGCCTGTACCAGCGTTGCCGAAAAAGAGCGGCAGGCCGCTGCCGCCACTACCGATAAGGCGGAGCCGCAAACGGAACCCGTCATTGTCAGCGTCGAACCGGACCGACCGAAGCTCGACCTGAACGAGGATATTCTTTATAAACTCCTGCTGGGAGAGATCGCCGGACAACGGGGACACCTCAAAATCTCGCTCGAAAACTACCTGGAACTGGCCAGGCAAACCCGGGACCCCAAGATTGTTGAAAGGGCAACCCAGATAGCAGTATTTGCACGCGATGAGGAGGCAGCCACCGAAAGCGCCACCTTATGGGTGGAACTCGACTCCCATAATCCGGATGCCCACCAGGTTCTGGCCGCAATGGCGTTGCGCCGTGGTGATGTTGATGCCACCCTCGACCACCTGCAACAAATCCTGGACTATTCCCTGGGAGATTTGAATCGAAAATTGTGGCTGATAGCGAGCATGTTGGGGCGCGAGCAGGACAAGCCACTGGTGATGGAGGTGATGGAGCGGCTGTTTGAGGATCGTTCCGAGGATCCACAGGCGGTATTCGCGTTTGCCAATATCGCCGCCCGTATGGGTGAAACCGGACGCGCACTCGAATTGCTGGAGTTGGCGCTGAAACTGGATCCGCAGAATGAAGGCGTGGCTATCAGTTATGTCACCCTGTTGCAACGCCTCGACCGTGCTGAGGATGCGCTTGGCTGGCTGGAAAAGCACTTGCCGGAAAGGACTGCCGATGATTTCGGTCTGCGCCTCGCCTACGCCCGTTTACTCACCGATGTGCAGCGCTTTGAAGAAGCCCGCCGCCAGTTCGAGATGCTCGCCGTCAGCGCGCCCAACAATACCGATGTTCTGTATGCACTCGGGCTTTTGTATCTCCAGGCCAACCGCCTGGACGACGCAGAGATCTACTTCAAGCAACTGGTGGATCACAGCGATCGTTTTTATAACGCAAAATATTATCTGGGTCGTATTGCCGAGGAACGTAAGGAATACAGTATCGCCAGCACCTGGTACAGCACCGTAACCGGGGATGAAAATTACTTCGACGCCCAGGTGCGGCTGGTTATGTTGAAAGCCAGGGAGGGAACCATCGACAGTGCCCTGGAGGATCTTCGCGCAATCCAGGCCGCCTCACCACAGCAGAAAACCATGCTGATTCAGGCCGAAGCAGATCTCCTGAGCACAGCAGACCGCTACGAGGAAGCCCTGGCCGTCTATGATACTGCACTGGCCGACGGCGCCTACAACCCGGATCTGCTCTATGCCCGCGCCATGACCGCTGAAAAACTCGGGCGTGTCGATCTGCTCGAGAAAGACCTGCGGGAGATCATCGAACGGGATCCAAACAATGTCCAGGCGCTGAACGCGCTAGGTTACACACTGGCGGATCGTACCCGAAGGTACGAGGAGGCCTACGACCTGATCAAGCAGGCGCTGAGCCTGAGCCCCGAGGATTTCTTCATCATCGACAGCATGGGCTGGGTGTTGTACCGCCTCGGCCGGCATGAAGAAGCGCTCAAACACCTGCAACAGGCCCTCAAGCTGCGGGGAGACCCGGAGATCGCTGCCCATCTCTATGAAGTCCTATGGGTGATGGGTAAGCAGGTTGAGGCGAACGAGGTGTGGGAGACAGCAAAGCGTTCAAACCCGGACAGCAACCTGCTGAACCATGTCAAAGAACGTCTGAATCCCTGATTCAAACGCAAGCGCCGCATCATTTCCCTAACGTTCAACCCATCCCCGTGGCGGGTGTGTCGGGCATCGACTGCATCCGTACGACCCACCGGCAATTATGCTATAGTCAACGGCTCTGACCTTAGCAATGCCATGGCGATGAACCGTCCGTATACCCTGCCGCTGTTTCTGTTACTGTTCCTGCTCACCGCCTGTGCTTCCCGCCAGCGTATTCCAGAGGAGGGCAAAGCTAATTTGTGGAAAACACAGGAAGCCACTTTGACCCAACTTAAGAGTTGGCGAATGCAGGGCCGGATCTCGGTTCAGATCGATCGGGAGGCCTGGAGTGCGACCTTGCACTGGCGACAGGAAGCAGACAACTATCGAATTAATCTCATCGCCCCCCTGGGCCAGGGCGCCTTCGAACTGATCGGCGGCCCGGATGCGGTGGTCATGCACACTGCTGATAACCGCCTGCTGCAAGCCGACAGCGCGGAGATCTTGATGGAGGAAAATCTTGGTTGGTACGTACCCATCAACGGACTGCAGTACTGGATCAAAGGCACTCCTGCGCCCGGTTCTGAACCGGGGAAATTGAGCCTGGATGAACACGGCAACCTGAGCACGCTGGTACAGGAAGGTTGGTCCATGGAATATTCCAGGTACCTCGAAACCGGTCCCTACCGTCTGCCTCAGCGCCTGAACCTGGAAAACAGGAAAAAGAAACTCCGGGTTCGCCTGGTCATGCGGGAATGGGTTCCCGAACAATGAATCCTACGGCCTCCCCCGGCGCAGCTCCGCCTTGGCCTGCCCCGGCCAAACTGAATCTGTTTCTCCATATCACCGGTCGCAGACCGGACGGATATCATCTGCTGCAAACCGTTTTCCAGTTCCTAGATCACGGGGATACCCTGGAATTTCAGATGCGCGATGACAACCTCATCACCTTGGCGGGTAATCACGTGGATATTCCCGCCGCGGAGGACCTCATCTACCGTGCGGCGCTCCTCTTGCAGCAGTGGACGGGGATCAGGCGCGGCGCAGATATCCGTCTGCAGAAACGGCTCCCCATCGGGGGCGGTCTGGGTGGAGGCAGCTCCGACGCCGCCACCACCCTGGTGGCGCTCAACCATTACTGGAATGCCGGTTTGAGCATCCCTGAGCTGTCGAAGTTGGGGCTCACGCTCGGCGCCGACGTGCCGGTATTCATCCTGGGTCGGGCAGCCTGGGCGGAAGGGGTGGGGGAACAACTCACGCCGATTGACCCACCTGAATTGTGGTATGTCGTGGCGCGCCCCCGGATCAGCATCCCTACTGCGGAGATCTTTGCCGCCGGGGATTTGACACGTAATACACCTGCAATCACAATACGCGATTTTCTGGAGGGCGCCGGCGTTAATGATTGTGAGCCGGTAGTCAGAAGGCTTTATCCTGAAGTGGCGCAACTGATTGACTGGCTTGGGAAAAGAGCGCCTTCCAGGCTGACTGGCACCGGGGTTTGTGTGTTTGCCACCTGCTCCGAGGAAGCCCCAGCGAGGAAAATCATGGCTGAATTACCGGATCAGTGGCCAGGATTCGTTGCACGGGGTGTCAACCGTTCTCCCCTGGTAGACCGGCTCAAGCTGGAAACCGGGTTATTAGAATGCGAGGGAGCCCGGGCCAAGGCGGCGACTGAGGCTTGAAGATTGGAATACTATTGGGGCGTGGCCAAGTTGGCTAAGGCACGGGGTTTTGATCCCCGGATTCCCAGGTTCGAGTCCTGGCGCCCCAGCCAAATAGGAAACCCGGGGATCCCGGGACGATAGACAGGCTGAACAACTATGACTGAAAGATATCTCCCTGTGGAAAACATCATGTTATGCACCGGGAATTCCAATCCCGGGCTGGCCGCGGAGGTCGCAAATCATCTCAATATTCCCCTGGGAAAGGTCAATGTCGGCCAGTTCAGCGACGGCGAGATCATGGTGGAGGTGGAAGAACATATCCGGGGCAAGGAAGTATTTATCCTGCAATCCATCTGCCGGCCCACCAATGACCGTCTGATGGAACTGATGGTGATGGCGGATGCCATCCGCCGGGCCTCCGCCAACCGGGTCTCTGCCATCATCCCCTACATGGGCTATGCCCGGCAGGACCGGCGTCCCCGATCCGCACGGGTACCGATCACCGCTAAGGTGGTCGCGAACATGATCGCATCCGTGGGGATTGATCGGGTACTGACCGTGGACCTGCATGCCGACCAGATCCAGGGATTTTTTGACATGCCCATGGATAATGTCTACGCCTCGCCGGTACTGCTCGGAGACATCTGGAAACACAAGCATCACAATCTGGTGGTGGTATCGCCGGATGTGGGTGGGGTGATCCGCGCACGGGCCCTGGCGAAACGCCTGGATGATTCGGATCTGGCCATCATCGACAAGAGAAGGCCTAAACCCAATGAATCCGAGATCATGAATATTATCGGTAATGTCGAGGACCGCACCTGTGTTATCATAGATGACCTGGTCGACACCGCCGGGACACTCTGCAATGCAGCCGCGGCGCTCAAGAAATGCGGGGCACGGAAGGTGGTCGCCTATTGTACCCACCCCGTCCTCTCCGGCAATGCCGTGCAGAACATCAACGCATCCGTACTGGATGAACTGGTGGTCACCGATACGATCCCCCTGGCGCCCGAGGCCGTAGCTTGTAGCCGGATCCGCCAGTTAAGCGTATCCGCCCTGCTGGCGGAAAGCATCCGGCGGGTCGCACTGGGAGAATCGCTCAGTTCCATGTTTGTTGACTGAGAACACTGACGGACGGAGATCCATCTCTACCCGCAATGCAACACCCTACCTGATCTGGTCGCGGATCGGGGTTTTTCGTTATCAACCATGACACAGGAGTAATTCCATGCAGCAATTTGAAATCAATGCCGAACCCAGGCGTGACGTAGGGAAGGGTGCGAGCCGCCGCCTGCGCAGGACCGGCAGGGTTCCCGGTATCATCTATGGCAGCAACCTCGATGCGGCGCCCATCACCGTCGATCACAACAGACTCATGCATCAGCTTGAGAACGAGGCCTTCTATTCCCATATCCTGACCCTGACACTGGGCTCGGAAACGGGGAAAGTCATCCTCAAGGACCTCCAGCGCCATCCCTACAAACCGAGCATATTGCACATTGATTTCCAGCGTGTCAGTGAATCGGAAGAATTGACCATGCGTATTCCCATTCACTTCATCAATGAGGATATCTGCATCGGCGTGAAGACCGGCGGCGGCATAATCAGCCATATCATGAGCGACCTGGAGATCACCTGCCTGCCGAAGGATCTGCCCGAGTATATTACAGTCGATCTGACCAACCTCAATGTGAATGAATCCATCCATATCAGTGATCTGAAATTTCCTGAGGGCGTAAAATGCACCCTGCTCGCCCATGGTGGGGATCCGAACCAGGCGGTCGCTTCAGTGCATATCCCGAAGTTAGCCGAAGTCGAAGCCGAAGCTGTCGGCGAGGTCGGAGTGGAGGCTGCGGCAGCCGAGGAACCCACAACCCCGTTGGCTCCTGCAGACTGAAATCTCACAGCCTGATTCCTGATCGAGTCGGGATCGTGACAACAGCCATCAGAGTAATCGTAGGCCTGGGCAACCCCGGCCAGGAATACAGCAGAACCCGGCATAATGCCGGGTTCTGGTTTGTGGACCGCCTGCTCGCACAGGCCGGGGGCAGCTTCAGCCGCGATTCCGGATTGTCCTGTGACAGCGCCCGTTTGCAGGATCCGCCGCAGGACTGCCGTCTCATCAAGCCCCGCACCTCCATGAATGACAGCGGCAGGGCAATCGTCCTGGTGCTGAATTACTACCGGTTGCAACCGGAAGAGATGCTGGTGGTGCATGACGAGATTGATTTTGCGCCCGGCATCATCCGCTTGAAACAGGGGGGCGGCCACGGGGGGCACAACGGCCTGCGCAGCATCATCAACCACCTCGGAACCAATGCCTTTCCCCGCCTTCGGATCGGGGTTGGCCATCCCGGGCACAAGGACCAGGTGATCGACGCCGTACTCAGTCGCCCGTCAGCCACGGAGCAGGGACTCATCGATTCAGCCATCGGTCGGGGCCTCGAACAGTTGCCGTTCATACTGGCTGGCGAGCTGGAAAAGGCCATGACAGGTTTGCATGGCAGTGAGCCCCGCACGGACAACGGGGCTGGCGACCCGGAATAATGACCGGGACACCTATCCCACCTCATCAATTTCACCGGAAAAGTAAGCACCATGGGATTCAAATGCGGTATTGTCGG
>Ga0209640_10005339_pt1 | contig 11222 bp, 5 predicted proteins | sample RifCSP10_1_FD_184018 | JGI IMG/M metagenome (GOLD analysis project Ga0209640, IMG submission 184018) | Soil microbial communities from Rifle, Colorado - Rifle CSP2_sed 10_1 (SPAdes) (version 2) | ecosystem: Environmental > Terrestrial > Deep subsurface > Rock core/Sediment | place: Rifle...
GCCATCGACGACTACTTCCGACTCCGGATGGAGGCATGCGAGCCCGAGGTCCGCAAGGACAAGTGCACCAGCCTCCAGGGTCCATCGGCCTTCTCCGAATTCGTCGCGCACCGCCGCCGCCGTGTTGTGGACCAAGATGCCGTTAGCGACGAATGCGTGAGCATCACGTACCGTAAGATCATACACGGTCGGGCGTTCTTCCGTCCGTTGGATGCTCACCTCCCCGACGGGCTCCCAGCGGACGTCACCGGACGCCATGATTTTCAGGAATTCGAGGCGCCCCGGAATCTTGAAAATGCGCCCGAGAATCGGCCGGATTTCCGCAGAGAGTTCATCCGCGAGGGGCTCATCATGCAGCTGCCCGCGCTCCGCGAGACGTTGGAGGACTCGGACCGGGATTCCACCTCGCTGGCGGGACAATCGGTAGAAGTACTCTGTGGCCCGGTCGTGGCTGATTTCGAGCTTCGCGGCGAGGACCCTGGGAGACAGCCCGGCGGTCCGGAGCGCCTCCCGAACGCGCTCGCGTAGGCGGGGCGGTATGCGTACACGGCATCCTTCCCACAGGTCCGCGCGGAACGCGTGATCGAGGGACTGCAACCGGTCATCCAGAGCCTTATGGGTCGCTGCGATTGCGCCTCGTTCAGAGGCGCGACCTCCTCCCTCGTGCTCACCATACGCTTCCCGTGGGCTGAGACCGAGTAGACGCCGTATTTCGCGCAGGTGCGGTCCAGATCCGGAAATCAGATCGAGGTTCGAGTGCGCGGCCCGAGCGGGATGACTCGCAAGCTTAGAGGCCTTCTCCGGATGAATGAGCCCGATCTCATCGCGGAACCGCGACCACGATTCCCAGTCGCGGATCTCCAGGACGAGCTGGTCGTGCCGACTCTCGATGATCTTCCCATCGATTCGCATCGCGCGGCGCCCGGCGACCCTCCGCGTGCGGAGGTGGCTTCGGATTCCAAAGCGCAAAAAGGCAAGCTGAACTCTCTTCGCAAGGTCAGCGCTCGTAGTCGTTAGGGAGAGACATGCGCTTCCGTGCGGCCGGACATAGACATTTCCATCTGTATCGAGGAGTCCCCGCAGATAGGCCGCAAGGATGGGCCGTGGAGCGTTCAACAGGACATCCGGCAAGCTGAGCCGGTGGGATTTGGGCGACGGCGGTACGCCGAGTCGCTCGAGCATGGTCGCCACGAGGGCGGAGTGGAAACGAACCGTCGCTGCCCGGAGCGGCGTCTGCTGCGTGAAGTCCCACTTTGCCGCGAAGAGGAGCTCGACGAGCTCCCGATAGCCGTTCAGGAGGGTTGGGTTCGAATTGCTGAAACGGATTGAGTATCCACCGAGGGTCCCGCGCTCCACGCTTCCGTCTCCAGCGATCAGCCCTGCGAAGTACGCAAGGTCGGCGTTCAAGCGGATAGGCAGCCGAAGCTTGTGGCCTCCCAGTTGCGAAAAGTTCCGAATGGCGGAAGCGACGCGCTCGCGCGGGATGCCGGCCGACTTGGCCACGGCGAGGAGCTGACTGAGATCGACCGCGTGTCGACCTTCCCGCCAGCGGTCGTAGAGCAAGTCTTCTGGGAGAAGTAGCCGCGCCGCCGCTCCTCGGAGCGTCCCGAATCTGGAGCGCAGCGTTTCGAGGAGATCGTGAATGAACGGCGGGTCGACCTCCACGAGTATGCGCGTCCGGACCTTCTCGAGAAAGTCGAGCACGAGAGGCGGTGTCGCCTCGGGGAAATCCAATCGGCGAGCCGTCGCAATCCGCATCCCGGGGCGCACGAATCGCACGCTCATCCAAGACTGGCCCATCGCGTGGTCCACGAGGACTTTCGTAGCGGGCGTGAGACTCAGAGAGAGGCCGGACTGCGTGGTCAGGCGGAGGAGGGCGGGAGGAGACTTGATCCGCCAGACGGTCTCGAGCCGACGCAACGTGAACCGGTTCCGATTGTCGAACGTCGCGACATCGCCCATTGCCTCGGATGTCTCCAGAGGCCGCCGCCGTCCCTCGTCCGGGAAATAGGGCTGGACAATGTCCTGGATGGATTGCACGCCCTGATCGGTTGTGATGAGGCTCTCGCCGGCGACGCAGAGCCCCGCGGCCGTCGCGGCCTTTCCGGTAGCGTAGATTCCGCGCGGAGAGAGCCGGCTCATGTACGAGAGCAGCTCGCTCTTGCCGACCCCCGGATCTCCGACCATGAGGACATGGATATCTCCGCGAATCCTGCGACCGTCGGGCATGACCTTCGGGACGCCGCTGAACAGCTGGAGGGCCAGGGCCTCCTTCTCAACGTGCATGCCGTACAAGGACGGCGCGATGGAAGCCGTGATCATGCGGAAGATGTCCGGACTCGCACCGGCCTCGCGGATGAGTCGCGCATCCTCCTCCGTGACCTCGATTTCCTCGAACTCGACCTGCTCCTTCTCGACCGAGTTCACGTCCATGAAGATGTCGAAGAGTGTGGACTTCGCGCCCGGTCGCCCTTTCTGAACGCTTCGCAGCACGCCGTTCATCACGACCCTTTCACCCGGCGTGATGCGTCCCGTCAGATCGTCTTCCAGGTAGAGCGTGAGCCTCTGCGGTTCCTGGCCGCCCCGCAAGCCCTCGGGCGACTCTTGAATCTCGAGCTTTTGGGTGTCGACATACATGGACGTCTCCGTCATCAGCCTGAACTTCGTCGCGCTCGCCGATCGCTTGCAGCCTCCCTGCTCTTCATAGCATTCGAGCGGTTCGCGGAAGTTCTGTCCGTCCTGCGGCTCCTTGATGATCGTCCCGCACCGGAGGCACTGGAACAGCGCGTCCGTGACCCTCGGCCGCACTTCCGTCGACTTCCGCACGAGGCCTTCGACAGCGATGTACTGCCCGAGGTGCTTCGCGCGCAGGTCGCGGATCGGGACTCGCCGGTCTCGGGGAAGGAGCTTCACCCGCAGGTGGATTTGGGCGGCCTCCTCCCCGGGAGGGACGAGACGCCGGATTGCCTCCTCGCCTGCCGTGAGGACGTTCAACGGGTGGCGGAGCAGGTAGATCGCCATGTCGGTGTCGAACCGGTTCAGCTCGTCGAACGCGACCGCGATGGTCCGTTCCTCCGGATACCGGTCCGCGATTGAAATGACCTTCGAGAGATACCCCATCTCCTCGAAGAACTCCTCCCATTTCGCGATGAGCTCATCCTGCGGGAACTCGACGAGCACGTCTCTCCCCCGATCCGAGGGCGGCGCAGGACTGGGCAAGGTCATATCTCTTTCAGTCCCCCTTCCACTGTTCCCCCTTCCACGCGTGAGTATACGTCACACCGTTTCCACTGGAACGTCCGCGCGCGCTGCGACGATCTCAGCCGCACGGCGAGAAGCCGCACTCGGCGCACTGCACGCACGCGTCCGCGTGGCGTAGATCGGAACCGCATTCCGGACACCGCGGGTCGGGTCCGCGTTGCCCCGCGGTCCGATCGATGTCCTCCGACCGGGGGAAACGCAGGACTTCTCACCCGGTCGTATGACAGGCTCGCGAGCGCCTAAAGGTCCATGGAGGGGATGGGCGAAAGTACTCCCGTAGGCCGAAGGTTCTTTGCGTGCCCGCGCATCTCCTCGCCCGATGGGTCTTCCGCCGGAACTCGACGCGCTGCAGCGGTTCCACGGCCACCTCGGCGTCTATGTGACCCTGGGCCTCCGCATGGGTGCGATTGGGAAGCGCCGCTTCGGGCATTACAAGGGCCTCAAGGCGATTGTCCGCAGCGTGTCCCAGCCGCCGATGCTGTGCGTCGTCGACGGCGTCCAGTTCTCGAGCGGCTGCACGATGGGCAAGGGCAACATCTCCGTCGAACCGGCGGCGGAGCCGGAGGTCACCTTCGAGAAGGAAGGTCGGCATCTGCGGATTGTCCTGAAGCCGGGGTGGCGCGAGAAGATCGAACGCGAGATGTCCAAGGGCAGAGAGCTCGAGCAGTCCCTGTTCTATTACGAGATCCCCGAGGACGACATCTTCGAGGTCCGTGGCGGGTGAGTCACCAGCCGGGCACGATCCACTCCGAGGCCGTCGCCACGCGCACCCAATAGCCGCGGCCCGGTGCGAGGACGTCTGCATCGGCGAGGAGCTGCACGTGGAACGGCCCCGTGGTGTCGAAGCCCATCACGGCGTCCGCTCCGGTCGCGTCCTTCACGTTCCGGACCGTCACGCCGCTCGCGAATCCTGGGAGGGCGACGAGGTTCCAGCCGTCGCACAGGCCGATCCGCGCGGTCGTCGGGACGATCCCCAAGGCGATCAGCATCCCGGAGGCGCTCGCGTTCATCCAGAAGCCGCGTCCGAGCGGCACGCCGAAGGTCGTCACATCCGACGGCAGGGCGGAGGACCACGCCGTGGCGCCCGCGCAGGCGTCGAACGTCCACGCGTCGGACCACGTCGCGGAGGCGGCGAGGGATCCCAACGACGCGTCCGTCAGGTCGAGCGGCATCCCGAGGAGGTTCAGTCCCGCACCGAATCCGACCCGCACCTTCGCCGCGAGGGCGGCCGGCGGTCCTGTGTTGTTCGTCGCGTCGAGCGTCTCCACTCGATAGAAGTAGTCGGATGCGTCGGCCGCCCGCCCAAGATCGATGAACTCGTATCGCGCACTGCCATCCGCGAAGAGGAGCCCGCTCACGTCGACGAAGGGCCCCTGTGGGCTCGTCCCGCGCAGGACCCGGTAGGCGGTCGTGCCGCCGTAGAGGCCTTCGTCCCACGCGGTGGCCCACCCGATCGAGAGGTCCTGGCCCGCATTCGCCGTGCGGACCGAGTCCACGTCCGCCGAGGCGGGCGGGATCGAATCGGGGCCGACGAAGATGACGAGGAAGCACGTCGAGGCGTACGGACCCCAGTTCCCTGCTGTGTCGCGCGCGTGGATCCAGATGCACGTGCTCCCCGGAGGCGACGCGAGGGCGCCGGACCACGTGAGGGTCTCCAGGGGCTCGTCGAAACGTCCGTCCGCCGCGTCCATTGGCAATCCGGAGCCCGTGTCCGCGGGCGCTGGCGGCGTCGAGCGGACGAACAGCTCCGCTCTTGCGACGGGGCTTCCGCCTCGGAGCCGATCGTCGGCCGTCGCGTTGAAGAGCGTCGGCGACCCCGCGCCAGGCGGCCGGGGGTCCACGCGGACGCTGCCCGCCCAGAGGACCGGGCCGACGGAATCCCCTGCGGCCTGCGCGATCCGGAACGTCGGCGTCATCGCCTCGCCCCGGAGGGCTGGCGTGCCGTCGTCCTCCGCGGTGATCCGGATCCGGTAGCGGTCGCCGTTCGGCCTCGCCGTGATGTCCCACGCGTGCGTCGTCGCGGATCCCGGCAGCGCGGCGAGCGGCTCCCAGGTCTGACCGTCATCCGCGCTCATCTCGATCGCGATGTCCGCGAGGCCGATTCCCGGGCCGTACGCATTCGCCGTCCAGGTGATTGTGATCGTCGGGCCCGCGAACGAACCACCCGTTGGCGCCGTGATTACGACATCCGGATGGTCACGGTCGACCGCCGTCGTCGAGATCCCGACGAGCCACCGGAGGACGCGGTCCAGCACGTCGGTGCGGATCGAGCTCGCGACATTCAGGTCCGCGAGACTCGCGTCGAGTCCGGTGAGCTCGAAGGCGAAGTACCCGAGCCGCGACGGCGTGCCTCCCCAAACGCCGGACCCTGCGGTCCCGTTGTCCGCGGAGGACACCCAGCGCAGGCCGTTCGGTTGGTTGCCCGGGTTGCATCCCTGGACCTGATTCCCGTCCGTCCAGATGATGCTCGAGGTGCCGCCGGCAGCGTTCGTGGACAGTTCGTCCTCCGCGCCTCCGTCCCGGTGCGGTTGGTATGGGATGCCGCTCGTGTACGCCCCGGAGATCGGATCGTTCGTCGTGCCGCGGGCCTGCGTGATTGTCGCGGGGTCGCAGGCGAAGGTCGCTTTGAGCACGCCCCGCACCCAGGCCGCCCCTTCCGACGAGAAGAACGGCGAGTCGGCGCTTGCGAGGGCCCATGCGGTGTCGTGCGACGAGACGAGGAGCCGGCCTCCGCCGTCGACGTACGACTTCACGAGGGCCCGTTCCGATGTGTTGAATGGGGGATACTGCTCGAGTCCCGTCTGCCAGATCACCGCGAGTCGGTCTCTCAGGAACGCGAGCGGCGGAGGCCCGAGGTCCGAGATGCGCCACAGGGACCATGTCCAGCCCCGCGCGTTCAGGGCCGCGGCGTACGATGCCTCGCGCGTTGCGGGGAACGAGTCGTCCCCGATCACAACAAGGATGTCTCCCCAACCGGCCGTGCGGAAGCGGTAGTGGCCGCCTCCGTCGGCATCGATCGTCACATTGCCCGTGCGACCCGCCGACACGACGTCGAAATAGTAGAGCGTGTCCGCCGCGAGGCCGTTCAGGACGAGCGCGTGGCCCGTCCGGAGGTTCTGGTCTCGCTCCACGATCCCGAGGTTCCCCGCGTCCGTGCCGTACCGGACCTCGCTGGTCGCGGGTCGGTCCGTCGTCCAGCGGATGCGCGCGCTCGTTGCGTCGATCGAGTCGACGGCCACATCGAAGATGGTCGGCCCGCTCGCCTCGACCTTCGCTCGAGCGGTCGAGAGGTGCGGCGGTGAGAGGTCTTGGTATATGGCCGTGATTGTGTCCCGGTCCCGGACCTGCAGGATGCCGTCAGGACCCGAGGAACCGAACGCCGTGCGGATCGTCCCGCGCCACCTCTCGTCGGGGCCGCCCCGGGTCAGCGTGACGTTCTCCCCGCCCGGTTCGACGTTCGACGCCACGCGCACGACGACGGATGACGCGTCGGAATCTTCCACCGTGATCCGCACGTCCTCGGACTCCCGATACGAGGGGCGGTCCAGGAGGACCCGTCCGTACGCCGTGTCGACGTTCCCCGTCGCGACGACGGCGAACCGCTGCGGTCCGATCGGGACGTTGGAGCCGATCACGCGGACGGTCCAGTCCCCCGCGATCGCGGCTTTCAGGATGACGGCTTCTTCGACATTCGTCGCGTCGAACGACCCGCCGGAAGCGGACTCCCCTTGAGCGAAGGTCCCGAAGTTGTTGCCTCGGTACACGGTCCCGTCGGGAGCCGTGATCTCGAGGTCTAGGTCGTTCACCAGAGCCTTTGCGGCCCCGAGGGTCCCGGGGTAATCGTTCCACGCGAGGACAATCCGAAGTCGTCCCGGGTTCGTGACGTGGAACGTCGTCGTGAACTCGTCGCCCGTGAGCAGGCCGTCCTCCGAATCAACGACCTGCGTGCGAAACGTGTCCCCGGAGGCCGCAATCGGCAGGACGTTCGACAGGAGGATCCGGCCGAAGCCCTGCTCGTTGTTCGGCCAGCGGTTGTCCGTCGTTCGGTAGACGGTCCCGCCGCCCGTCACCTGGGCGCCGGAGGCGATCAGGACGGCGCGCACGAGGGCGGCGCTCGGGTTCATCGAGTTCGCCGGAAGCGGCCGCGCCGCGGGATACCATCCGTCGACGAAGTACTGACGCACGATCGCCGCCGCTCCCGCGGCCGAGGGCGTCGAGTAGCTCGTCCCGGCCCAGTGCAGGTCCCCGTTCCCGGCGCCACTCGCCGGGTTCCCGTCGGACATCGCCGAATCCCCGTCGAACACGGCGAGGAGCGTAGGCTTGATTCGTCCGTCCGAGGCGGGCCCCCGGCTGCTCAGGGAGGCCAGGTCGTTCTGTCCGCCCGCGAGGCCGCTGTCCGGGTTGTACGCGCCGCCGACGGCCAGGATCGCCTTCGCGGTCGCCGGCGTCCCGATCGTGCCGGGGGAGTTGCCCGCGTTGCCTGCGGCGAACACGACAACGAGATTGGGATGCGACCAGACGAAGGAATCGACCATCCAGGCCTGCAGGTCGTACTCGTTCGTGTCCGCGCCCCAGCTGTTGCTGTGCACCCGCACGGGCGCCAAGGGGTCGTTGTACACGAGCCCCGCCGGGCCGAAGAGGTCGTCGTAGCTCTCCGGAAGGTAAAGGAGGCTCTCGTTCGGGCAGACCGCGAGGCCGCCGAGGAAGCCGCCGATGTCTTGCATGTAGAGCTTTGCGGCCAGACCCACGCCGTCGTTCGGCGATGTGCCGAGGCTGTTGTCGTTCCCCGCGAGGGTCGATGCGACGCCGGTGCCATGGCCGTAGGAACAGTCCTTTATCGAGAAGGGGTCCCACGGTCCTGCGCCTCCCGGCCAAGTGAGTTGGCCGGTGAGGACTCCCATGTTCACGTACCGCACGACTTTCCGTCGGCTCGGATCCGTGACATTGTACAGATCCCCGATCGTGATTGACGACGTCGAGTGCCGGAACGGTGCGCCATCGTAGTCCAGGCCTGTGTCGGAGAACGCGATGACCTGTCCGCGCGCATCGAGACCGTAGCGCCAGTAGCGGTAGTCTCCCGTGCTGTTCGGGAAGGTGCGGTTCGTCTGCAGGACGTACGCCGTCTGGGCGTTGAAGGGCTGAGGCGCGCGGACCGGTTCGATGAATTCGACGCTCGACAGGGCCGCTATGTCGGAGATCATCGCCGACGGCAGTCGGGCGCGCACCCATTCCAGGTCTCCCGCGCGAGACGAGCCGAGGATCGCACTCTCTGTCGCGGGACGGGGTTCCATCCGCAGACCGTGATGCGCAAGCCACGCGATGACGCCATCCGCCCGCTCGCCGGGGAACAGGACGATTCGTACGTCGACCGGATCCGCGGCGGCCGTCAATCCCGGACGAACCTTCCAGGCCGCCCGGTACTCGCCGAGTCCATCGATGACGGGGAGAGTTGTCAACGCCTCGACGGCGCGCGGCGTCCCTCGGACGATGAACGACTGTTCGGGAAGATATCGCAAGACGGTGACCCCGAAGGCCTCGAGCGTGTCCCGCCACTCGGGTTTGATCGGTCCATGGAAGTGCACGACCGCTAGGGTCTCGCCGCGTCCGTCGATCGTCCAGATCGGAGGCCGCCGTAGTTCGCGAGCGTCCACGGGACCGCCGAGGAGGTCGACGACGGTCGCGCGCGGCATCGCCTGGGCGTATCGACCGTCGGCGCGCAAGATATTCAGCGCGGATGGCGGTCCCCGCGCGATCGAGAAGGCTCCGTACGACTCGACGAGGGATGCGCCCGCCCTGGCGAGTTCCGTCAGGCTCGCCTCCGTGCGGAACGTCACGAACACGGGGACGACCGCGGTGCTGCCGTCCGATGGCCAGGGAGAGGGAACGACCGGCGCCGCGAGCACGCTGAGTAGGGCGACAGCAATGAGAACACGCCATCCCCGGGTGGCCGTGCCGCGGTGCCTCCTTCCTTGCCTGCGGGCCGCGGAGCGCTCGTCCGCGATCCGTGCCGCAGAGATGCGGCGCGTCGCACATTAGGCTTTTGGCCCGAATCTCTCCGAATGCGACGTCGTCACTCGGCGATGATTCGGGTCGCCTGCAGGATCCCGTTCTGGAAGATCAGCGTGTAGTAGTTCGGCGAGTGCCCCGTCCCTCGCATCTTCACGCACCGGATGCGTCGCTGGATGTTCGCATCGTCCACCCGCTCCATCTTCAGATGGATGATGCCGTCGCTGAGGTACTCCTCTCCGTTCTTCCCGAAGTCCTCGCTCCCCGGTTTCATCTCGCTGATCAGGATCGACGTCGCCTTGAGATCGCGCATCCACTCGAAGAGTTGGAACAGCTCCTCCCGGGGGTTCTCGAAGCGCGCCATGACCTCGAGGACCGGCAACGAGTCGACGACGAGAAGATCGTAGTTCAGGGTCCGCTTCAGGTTCGTCGCGTACATTTTGAAGATCTCGAGCCACGTCCGGTCCGCCATGCCGTCCAGGTTCCGCCGGATCATCCCGAGATCGACGATACTCACGCGGCTCTCGACGTCCCGGGGGCTCAGGCTCATCTGGTCGAGGTGTCGCGTGAGGTTGTCCCGACCCTGCTCCAAGGAGATGTAGATCCCCGGACGGTTGTCGCGCAACGCGTTCTGGTAGACCAGGTTGAATGCGATTGTCGACTTCATTGTCCCCGGCTCGCCCGCGAGGAGGACGAGGTGGCCCTCCGGGATCCCGCCTCCGAGCTTCTCGTCAAATCCGTGGATGAATGTGCGGATGCGTTCCCCTTGGCCCATAGCGAGCCATTCCATCGGAAGGAGCGCGTATAACCGTTCCGAGGCGGTTATCACTCACGAAAGCCGCTGTGCTCTTTCCGGTTGAAAAATAAAAGGGGGAGTGAGTGTGATGTGATGCTCGACTCGACGGCGACCCAGGGATAAGATGTTTTTTGCATCGGGTCTGTGAGCAGCGTTTCGGCTGGAAACGTTTATTTGTTATCCGGTTTGTTACCAGGTCATCGGGGGGGAGGAACGTGTTCGTTCCGGAACGAAATCTGAAGGACTTGGTCATCTCATACATCCGCCAGCAGGAGCGGTCGATCAGTTCCTTGACCAAGCAGCTCAAGCAGGACGGATACAGCTTCCACCGGCTCTTCGTCACGGGGTACCTGAAAGCCCTCGCGGACCTGGGCGTCCTCCGAGAGAAGGACATCCCTCCCGCGAAGGTCTATACGACGTCGGCGCACCGCGAGCCGAACCTCTACGAGATCGTCGGGGTCCGATGCCGCGAAATGGTGAAGGACGAATCAGACCAGGTTCGCCTCGTGGTCGCGGTCCTCCAGCGACTCTTCCGCCGACCCGTCTTCCTGCGAGAGATCCGGGAGTGCGGCTTCGCAGGAGCCGTGGACGTGCCGCTCGCCCCGCGCGAGGATCGCGAGGAGGCGCGGCGTGGCCTCGTGAAGCTCGGCCTGCCGCTCCCGACGAACGAGCCCGCGTACATGGTGCAAGAGCGGAGGAACGACCCGCGCGATGCAATCCTCTGCGACATCGTCGTCGAACGGTTCGGGATGGCGGCGCTCGTCCTCGAAACGAAGCAAATGAAGCTGACCGAACGCTGACCCGGAGCTAGGCCGTCGGAGTGGATGCTCAGCTCCGGCGCCGGGTGACCCGAATGCCTCCTCGGTCCCGCACTCCCGCGAGCGTTGGTAGTCCGCGGTGAGGCTGCTCACTTCCGTGCCTGACCCGTTCCCCACGGTTAGGACAGGGACCGCCGCTCTCCAGCTGCGATTCCCGTCGCCTCCAGCCCCGCGGGACAGAACCTCAACGTTGGCATCCGGACCAGCGCCAGACTGGGAGCACCGCCCCCGACTGTCACCGCCCCATGAGGACGATTTGGGTCTACAAGGGGACGCCCAGCCCCCCGGTCAAGCCTAGCGGCGTTCTCAACCGACGCATCGTATTTAATCCTTCGCGGCCA
>Ga0209640_10005340_pt1 | contig 11221 bp, 6 predicted proteins | sample RifCSP10_1_FD_184018 | JGI IMG/M metagenome (GOLD analysis project Ga0209640, IMG submission 184018) | Soil microbial communities from Rifle, Colorado - Rifle CSP2_sed 10_1 (SPAdes) (version 2) | ecosystem: Environmental > Terrestrial > Deep subsurface > Rock core/Sediment | place: Rifle...
CGACAGCGGGCGGCGGCCTCCCCAAGTTGGGATCCCTGAGCCCCGGCCCACCCGCACCCGGATGGAGGGAATCGAACATGCGCGCCACACACGTCCGGTTTCTGCCGATCCTCGCGGCCGCTTCCCTGCTCGCCGCAATCGCGCCCGCAGCGCGCGTGCCGGCGCAGATGACGAAGCCGGAGGTCATACGCTTCCTCGATCAGCGCGCGGACCGCCTGAACGGCATCGCGATGCAGATCTGGGAACTCGCCGAGGTCGGCTACCGGGAGGATCGCAGCTCGGCGCTCCTGGCCGCCGAGCTCGAGGCCCACGGGTTCCGCGTGGAACGCGGCGTGGCCGGCATCCCCACCGCCTTCACGGCCTCCCGGGGCGCGGGCTCGCCGGTGATCGGCATCCTGGGCGAGTTCGACGCGCTACCGGGCATCAACCAGGACCGCGTGCCCGTACGCAGCCCCATCGAGGGCAAGGCCGCGGGCCACGCCTGCGGCCATCATCTCTTCGGCACGGCATCGATGGCGGCCGCCATCGCGGCCGCCGAATGGCTGGAGCGGAGCGGCCGGCCCGGCACCATCCGGTTCTACGGCACGCCGGCGGAGGAAGGCGGGTCCGGCAAGGTCTACATGGTGCGCGCCGGCTTGTTCGACGATGTCGACGTCGTACTCTCCTGGCACGCCGGCGATCGCAACGACGCGAGCCCCGGCTCGAACCTGGCCGTGAAGTCCGCGAAGTTCCGGTTCAGCGGCGTCTCGGCCCACGCCGCGGCCGCGCCGGACCGTGCCCGTTCCGCGCTCGACGCCGTCGAGGCCATGAACTTCATGGCGAACCTGATGCGCGAGCACGTGCCGCAGGAGACCCGGCTCCATTACGTCATCACGGAGGGCGGCAGCGCGCCCAACGTGGTGCCCGACTTCGCCGAGGTCTACTACTACGTCCGCCATCCCGAGTCGGAGCAGGTGCGCGAGATCTTCGACCGGCTCGTCCAGGCCGCAGAAGGCGCCGCGAAGGGCACCGGCACGACGATGGAGTTCGAGGTGATCGCCGGCGCGTACTCGCGGCTCCCCGTCGTGGCGCTACAGCAGACGGTTTACGAGAACCTGAAGACGGTCGGCGGCGTGACCTGGACGACGCAGGAACAGGCCTTCGCCACCGAGCTGCGCGGCTCGCTCCCCGCCGGATCGCTCCCCCTGGGGTCGGCCGCGACGGTCCAGCCGTTCGAGTGGGAACGCACGTACGCCTCGTCCGATGCCGGCGACGTGAGCTGGAGGGTGCCCACGAGCACGCTGACCACCGCGACCTGGGTGCCCGGCACCGCCGCGCACAGCTGGCAGGCCATCGCCGCCGGCGGCACGTCGATCGGCGCCAAGGGGATGATGGTCGCCGCCAAGACCCTCGCTCTCTCCGCGGTCGACCTGTTCAGCGATGCCGGGAAGGTGGCGGCCATCCGAGCGGAGTTCCTGAAGAGCCGCGGCAGCGAATTCCGCTACCAGCCGCTGCTCGGCGACCGCGATCCGCCGCTCGACTACCGGGGCACCGCCCGGAAGGACTGATGCGATCGCTCCGAAGATCCCGCGTCGCGCTGACCCTCCTGGCGCTGGCCTGCCACACCGCGCCCGCTGCCCCGCCCGCGGCTCGCGTTTCGGTCGCGCCCGGGTTCCGGAACCCCGACCTCCCGCTCGAGGCCCGCGTTGCCGATCTCCTCGGCCGCCTGACGCTGGAGGAGAAAGCCGCCCAGCTCGGCAACGCGGCGCCCGCGATCGACCGGCTCGGCATCCCCGGCTACGACTGGTGGAGCGAGGCGCTGCACGGCGTCGCGCGCGCCGGCCGCGCAACGGTATTTCCGCAGGCGATCGGCCTCGCCGCCACGTGGGACACCGACCTGATCCTCCGGGTCGCCACCGCGATCTCGCTCGAGGCGCGGGCCAAGTACAACGAGTCGGCACGCCGCGGCGGCACCGGCATCTACGAGGGCCTCACCTTCTTTTCGCCCAACATCAACCTCTTCCGCGACCCGCGCTGGGGCCGCGGCATGGAGACGTACGGCGAGGATCCGTGGCTCACGGGCCGGATGGCGGTCGCGTTCGTGCGCGGCATGCAGGGTGACGACCCGCGCTATCTGCGGACCGTGGCCACGGCCAAGCACTACGCCGTGCATTCCGGGCCCGAGCCGGACCGGCACCGCTTCGATGCCGTGGTGTCCGAGCGGGACTTGCGCGAGACGTACCTGCCGGCGTTCGAGGCCGCCGTCCGCGAGGGCGGCGCGCTCTCCGTCATGTGCGCCTACAACCGCGTGTTCGGCGACCCGGCCTGCGCGAGCGACCGGCTGCTGCGCGACGTTCTCCGCGGAGAGTGGCGGTTCCAGGGCTACGTGGTCTCCGACTGCTGGGCCATCACCGACTTCCACCAGGGACATCGCGTCGCGGCGGATGAAGTGGAGTCGGCGGCCCTGAGCCTGCGCGCCGGGACCGACCTGGCGTGCGGCCCCGAGTACGCCAGCCTCGTGGCCGCCGTGCGGCGCGGCCTCGTCCGCGAAGCCGACGTCGACACCGCGCTCGCCCGCCTGCTCCGGGCCCGCTTCCGCCTCGGGCTCTTCGATCCGCCGGCGCGCGTGCCGTTCTCCTCGATCGCGCCGGACGTCAACGACTCGCCCACGCACCGCGACCTCGCCCTCGAGACGGCGCGCAAGTCCATCGTCCTGCTCAAGAACGACGGGCCCGTCCTCCCGCTGGGCAGCGGGATCCGCTCGATCGCGGTCATCGGCCCCAATGCGGACGACGTCGACGTGCTGCTCGGCAACTACAATGGCACACCGTCCGATCCGGTGACGCCCCTCGCGGGCATCCGCCGCGCCGCCGCCGAGCGCGGCGCCACCGTGACCTGGACGCGGGGGTCGGATGTGGCCGAGGGCGTGCCTTCCCTCGAGCCCGTGCCCGCGTCCGCGCTGACCGGACTCACGGCACGCTACTTCGGCAACCACGACTTCAACGGCGAGCCGCTCGCGGTGCGCGCCGAGCCGCGGCTCGATCACCAGTGGTGGCGCGAGCCGCCGCTCCCCGGGATGCCCGCCGACAGCTTCAGCGTGCGCTGGACCGGCGCGCTCGCTCCGCCCGTCACCGGCCGCTACGCGCTCGGGTTGCGCGCGGCCGGCGGTGTCCGCCTCTTCCTCGATGACTCGCTCATCGTCCAGTTCAGCGACCGTCACGTCGTGCTCACGCAATCCGCGTGGGTCGAGCTGCGGGCCGGCGCTTCACGCGATCTCCGCGTCGAGTTCTTCGACCGCCGGGCCGACGCATCGGTGCAGCTGGTCTGGGCCGCGCCCGTGACTGATCTCCTCGACCGCGCCGTCGCCGCCGCCCGGCGCGCCGACGTCGCCCTGCTCTTCCTCGGCCTCTCGCCTCGCCTCGAAGGCGAGGAGATGCCCGTCGATGTGCCCGGCTTCGCCGGCGGCGACCGGGTCGCGATCGACCTGCCGCCACCGCAGCAGCAACTTCTGGAAGCCGTCGTCGGGACCGGGACGCCAACCGTGCTCGTCCTGCTCAGCGGCAGCGCCCTCGCCGTTCCCTGGGCCGCCGCCAACGTGCCCGCCATCCTTCAGGCCTGGTACCCGGGCCAGGCCGCCGGCCACGCCATCGCCGACATCCTGTTCGGCGCCGCCAGCCCGGGCGGCCGCCTCCCCGTGACGTTCTATGGGTCGGTGGAGGACCTGCCTCCATTCGCGGACTATCGCATGGAGGGGCGGACGTATCGGTGGTTCCGCGGCCGCGCGCTGTTCCCGTTCGGGCACGGGCTCAGCTACGCGCGGTTCCGGTACCGCGACCTGCGTGTCCCGCCCCGCGCCTTCGCGGGCGATTCCATCGAGGTTTCCGTGGAGGTCGAGAACGCGGGGCTCATGGCCGCCGATGAAGTGGTCCAGCTCTACGTGAGCGACGTCGAAGCGTCCGTTCCCGTTCCGATCCGCGCCCTGGCCGGGTTGCACACGAGGACGGACCCTGGCTCTGTTGACCCTCACGTCCTCAGCCACGACCAGCTCGGCCCATCCTCGCCGGCGGCCGCGCGAGCCGGGACCTCGCGCCCGTCGATGACGTCGGCCAGAGCGGTTCGCTCACTGACACCGCGGTAGATCAGGGCCAGGCTCGCCACGATGGAGAGGTGCGCGAGGTCGATGGGGCCGATCCACGGCGCGAGGGAGATTCCAAGAACGTAGATGAACCCACTGCCGGCGGTCAGGGCGAATCCCGCCGCAATCGCTCTCGCGCCGGGCCGCCCGCGAAGGGCGCGGAAGGACTCGGCGACAAGCACGGGCGTAAGGCCGGCGACCGCGCTCACCAGGGCGGGCAGAAAGCCGGGTCGCAGCAGCGTCCACACGCAGACGACGCCGGCCTGCGCGAAGATGCCGCGTTGCAGCCACGCCCGGACCCGGCCGCGCCGGAACACGGTCCGCACGGTGACCCGCTCCGCGAATGCGGCCGCGACGGCGATGGCCGTATTGGAGACGACGACGGCCCCGAACCCCATCGCCTGCCACGTCTCCGGAGGATAGCCGTGCTTGACGGCGCCGGCGAGGGCAGCGACCGACATGCAGGCGAAGAACAACACCCATGGCCTCCCGAGGTCCGACCGCGACCTCGGAAGGAGGCGGAGCGTCAGGACGACGCACTGCGCGGCGATGACGAGGTTGGTGACCACGGTCGTCGGGACGGGCAGGGTCCAGTGCGGCGCAGCCCAGGCAACGCTCATCCATGTCTCCCTGGAACTCGTTCGTGAAGGGCTGCGCGACACGTCCGATCGCGCCGCCGCCCTGCTGGAGCGCGAGAATCGTCCCCCAGTCCATCCGACCGTGCCTGCCTGGCTGAGTCGGCCTGGCGTCGGAATCATTGGCGATACGTGGAGGCAGGCCAGCCAGTATCTCCTGGCCGGGCTGGATGCGTCAAGGGGAATGGCCACGGCATCGGGTCGGGCTGTCACCGCGGGCCGTATCACAGCCATCATGCTCCTCGATACGAAACCCGCCGACGAAACTGGGAACGCGCGCCTTCACCGGGTCTGGAGCGGCTCAGTTAGCCGGATGGACGCCCGGCGCGGAGCGGAACTGTGCTCTGCCGGGATCATTGACCGCGAACCCGCGCCGCCACTATCCTCAGGCCGACCCGAACAGCGCGCCCGGGCATCCTCACCACACGATTCGTTCGAGCCGCCACAGCGGAATCCAGGCGGCAGGACTGAGAACTCGTTCATGGCGAACAGATCGAGAGTCGACACCACGTGACTGCCGTGATCGACCGGCTGAACGCCGCCCTCGCCGACCGCTACCGCATCGAGCGCGAGCTGGGCGCGGGCGGCATGGCCACCGTGTACCTCGCGCACGATGTCAGGCACGACCGCAAGGTCGCGCTCAAGGTCCTGCGCCCCGAACTCGCGGCCGTGATCGGCGGTGAGCGGTTCCTGACCGAGATCAGGACCACCGCCAGCCTGCAACACCCGCACATCCTGCCCTTGCACGACTCCGGCAAGGTCGATGGAACGGTCTTCTACGTGATGCCGTTCGTGGAGGGGGAGTCGCTGCGGGATCGCCTGGACCGCGAGAAACAACTCCCGATCGCCGACGCGGTGCGGATCGCAGCTGAAGTGGCGGGCGCCCTCGACTACGCGCACCGCAAGGGAGTCATCCACCGGGACATCAAGCCCGAGAACATCCTGCTTCACGACGGACGCGCACTGGTCGCCGATTTCGGGATCGCACTGGCGGCTTCGACGGCCGGGGGAACCCGGATGACCGAGACGGGCATGTCGCTCGGCACGCCGTTCTACATGTCGCCCGAGCAGGCCACAGGGGAGCGGAGCCTCGACGCCCGTACCGACATCTACGCGCTCGGGTGCGTGCTGTACGAGATGCTGACCGGTCAGCCGCCGTTCACCGGTCCCACGGCGCAGGCCGTCGTGGCCAAGGTGATGACGGACGAGCCGACTCCGGTCGGCAGGCTCCGGAAGACTACGCCGGTCCATCTCGAGGATGCGGTCATCACCGCCCTGCAGAAGCTGCCGGCCGACCGGTTCGCCAGTGCGGCCGAGTTCGCATCGGCCCTGGAAGGCGGGCACGTGCGGTCGACGGTCCTTTCCGACCGATCCCGCAGGGCACGACCCGCACGCACGCGGGTGCTCTGGCCGATCGGAATGGTCGTCCTGGCGGGGCTGGGCGTCTGGGGATGGTTGCGCGCGCGACCTGACGCTCTGGCCCTGCCGCCCTCCCGACTCGCGGTTCTGCTGCCGAACCTCGGTGGCGCTTCCACGGCCCTGCGGCGCCAGATCGCCCTGACGCCTGATGGCGGCACACTGCTTTACACGGCCATTGCACCCGACGGCGAGAACCGTACGATGCGACTGGCTCTCGACGAGACGGAGCCCTCGGTGCTGCCCGGTGTCGTCCCGTTCCTGTCCGACATCGTGGTTTCAGCGGATGGGCGTGAGTTCATCGGCTCGGTCGGCTCCAGGGGGACGTTCCGCTACTCGATCAACGGCGGGAGCCCGAGGCCGCTGCCCCCCGAGATGGCGGCGACCTCGTTCGCCGCGTGGGGTGAAGACGGGACGATCTGGTTCAGCGGCAACGTCCCGGACGCTCGCGGGCTCGCCCGGCTCGGCGAGGCGGACAGCGTTACCCACCCACTCGGCGCGGAGTCCACGGACCTGGTGGTCCAGCAGATCCTGCCCGGTAGTCGCGCGGCTCTCGTCGTCCGGATGGGAGGCAGCAACGCCGGACCCGGCTTTCTGCTGGATCTGGCGACCGGTGAGCGCACAATGCTGATCGACGTGGACATAGTCGCGCTGCGGTACACGGCCGGCCACCTCGTGTATGTGCTCGCCGACGCCACGGTGGAGGCGGTGCCGTTCGATCTCCGGTCGCTCCGCCTCGCGGGAGAGGCGGTGCGCATCGCGAGCGGGATTGCCCTCACCGGCAACGGGATCGCCCAGCTCGCAGTGGCCGAGAACGGCACTGTTGCGTACATCCCGGAGGAGCCGCGCTCGCTCGTCCTCGTCGACCGCGACGGGAGAAGGCGCCCGGCTACGGACGAGAAACGCAACTTCCACGCCCCGGCGTTCTCGCCCGACGGCCGCCGGATTGCGACCGACTTCAATTCCGCCGATGGACGGGATGTCTGGATCCTCGACGTCGCCGGGGGACTCCTCAGCCGCACTACGTTCGATCGAGACGGTCACGATGCGACCTGGACATCCGATGGGCGGTCGCTGACCTATACTTCGCTGCCCGGTGGCGCCTTCACCACCCTTCGCACCCGCCCGGGAAGCGGCGAGCCGGCCGAGTCGCTGCTCGCTTCGCCGCAACTCGCGTATACCGGCATCTGGCTCCGCGATGGCAGCGCGCTCGTGACGGTCGCCAGTGCGCTGATGCCCAACTCGGGCTCGGACATCGCGATCGTGCGAAATGCGGGCCGCGGTCCCATCGAGCCCCTCGTCGCCACCCGGTTCGAAGAGCAGCACCCGGCCGTTTCACCCGATAATCGCTGGCTCGCGTTCGTCTCGAACCAGTCGGGGCAGAACGAGGTGTACCTCCGACCGCTCGGCGGGGGTGGCGATCAGGCGCAGGTTTCGCTTTCCGGCGGCATCGAGCCCGTCTGGGGTCCCGATGGCCGGCAACTCTTCTACCGGAGTGGCGCCGGGGGAGGCTCGGATCTGGTGGCCGCCAGCATCCAGACCGATCCCACGATCGCCGTCACGTCTCGGAAGACTCTTTTCCGGGTCGCCGATATCGCGACGGCCACGCCCCACGGCAACTACGCCATATCGCCGGACGGGCGTACCTTCGTGATGGTCAGCTTCAATCCGTCTTCGCGGATCATGGTGATCCAGAACCTGCCGGCACTGGTGCACAAGCTGAGCGCGGCGGGCAGCGGAAACCCCTGAAAGTTGTCAACGGATCCGCGCGGTACCGCCGGTCACGGGCCACGCGCCAGGACGTCCGGCCGGCAACGTGGCGAAACCCATCGAGGCCATCGCTTCTGGCGGCCTCGCCCCTCTCCCTTGTACACTGCCTTTGTCCGCCCTCCGGAGTATCGCCGCGCCCGGCGGCGGTGCCCGCGACGTGACGGGGCCGACTGAAAGGCAGAGAGGAACGAACCATGTCGCGCTTCACGAAAGAGCAACTCGGGTTCGCGGCCACGCTGAAGGCGCCGCTCGATCGCGCATCCTCGCTCGAGTTCCTGAGCCGGCTCGACATCCGCATGAGCGTCGGCCACTGGTCGGCCGGCGAGTTCTTCGATCGGTTCGCGCCCGTGGGCTACCACTCCGACGATCCATCGTTCAGCAGCGGTTTCGAGGCGCAGTGCCGGCGCACGAAGGCCGCGGGCATCGACGCGATCGAGATCCACCAGAGCGTGTTCGAGAAGACGCTGAACGGCGAGGTGGACTGGGCGGCGGTGGGGCGGGCGCGGGACGGGTATCTGCCCGAGCTGGGGATGAAGGTCACGGCCTGCAACATCAACACCTGGACGAATCCACGATTCCGGCTGGGCGGGCCGTGCAACCCGGACCCGTCCCTGCGCCGGGCGGCGCTCGAGGAAATCCTCAAGGCCGTGGAGATCTGCAAGGCGCTGGGCATCCCGGTCCTGAGCGTGTGGCCGGGCTCGGACGGCGCCGACTACCACTTCCAGATCGACTACCTCGAGTCGCTGGGCTGGTTCACCGAAGCGCTGGTGGAGGCCAATCGCGCCTGCCTCGCGGCCGGCATCCGCCTCGCCATCGAGCCCAAACCGTACGAGCCGCGCGAGCTGTACATGATCATACCTACGGCGGCTTCGGCCATCCTGGTCGCGCAGCGCGTGAACCAGGTGTGCGGCGGCCGCAACTGCGGGCTCACCGTGGACTACGGCCATCAGAAGATGGAGGCGACGACGGCCTCGACCGCCTGCGACCTGGCCGTCTTCGCGGACGTCCCCATCCACAAGTTCGACATCAACGACGCGCGCCAGGGCCGGAACGACCAGGACCTGATGTTCGGGACCGTGTCGATCCCGGAGGCGGTCGAGTACCTGTACACCACCTTCGAGCGCGATTATCGCGGCTACTACAGCCAGGACCAGTTCACCTACCGCGACGACCCCACGCGCGCGATGGAGCGCAGCATGATCAACTTCGCGAACATCGCGCTCAAGGCCGTGCGCCTCTGGGCGAAGCGGGATGAGCTGGGCCGGGCCCGCGCCGCCGGCACCGGCCCGGACGTGCTCGACGTCGTCAGTCCCATCCTTCTCGGTTGAAGGGATATCCGCCCATGGGCGACACGAGAACCCGGCGAGACTTCGTCGCGACCGCCGTCAAGGCTGCCGCCGCGCTCGCGGGCGCGCCGCTGGTGACGATGGCGGGCGCGCGCGGCCGGCCGCGCGCCCGGGCGGCGGACGCGCACATCGAGGTGCTCACGGGCGAGCCGATCGGCACGATCGCACCCGAGATCCAGGGACATTTCGTGGAGCATCTCGGCGGCGTCGTCTACGACGGCATCTGGGTGGGTGAGGAATCGCGCATCGCCAACGTGGGCGGCATTCGCAAGTCTCTGGTCGACGCGCTCAAGGCGATCCGGCCCGCCGTGGTGCGCTGGCCCGGCGGCTGCTTCGCCGATTCCTACGACTGGCGCGATGGCGTGGGCGAGCCGGCGAAGCGGCCGCGGCGCACCAACTTCTGGAGCGACGACGCGAACATTCGCAACCTCGGCAACGTGCCCGCGCGCTTCGACACGAACCGCTTCGGCACCAACGAGTTCATGCGCTTCTGCCGGCTGGTCGGCGCCCAGCCCTACCTGGCAGCGAACGTCCGCTCGCTCCCGCCCATGGCCTTCTTCGAGTGGGTCGAGTACTGCAACTCGCCCGCCGGCAGCACCACGCTGGCGGAGCTGCGCGCGGCGGGCGGCGACCCCGATCCGTTCGCCGTACGCTACTGGGGCATCGGCAACGAGTCCTGGGGCTGTGGCGGGAACTTCACGCCCGAGGAGTACGCCAGCGAGTACCGCCGCTTCTCCACGTGGTCCGTGCCCGACTACGGCGTCGGCCTGCGCTTCATCGACTCGGGCCCGAGCGGCAACGACCGCGCCTGGACCCGCCGCTTCTTCGAGAAGCTGGCGGAGCGCCGGGAGATCGGGCGGATGTGGGGCTGGGCGCTGCACCACTACACGAGCGCGGCCAACGGCGAGGCCGTGGCGTTCGACGAGCGCGCGTGGTACGAGTTGCTCACCAGCGCGGACCGCATGGAATCGCTGATCGCCGGCCATTGGCAGCTGATGAGCGAGCTGGACCGCGAGCACCGCGTCAAGCTGGTGGTGGACGAGTGGGGCGCCTGGCACCGCATGACGACGAACGTCGATCCGGCGCACCTGTTCGGCCAGCAGTCAACGATCCGCGACGCGCTCGTGGCCGGCCTCACGCTCGACACCTTCAACCGCCACGCCGACAAAGTGGCGATGGCCAACATCGCCCAGCTCGTCAACTGCATCCAGTCGCTCTTCCTGGCGGATGAGGACCGCTTCCTGGTGACGCCGACGTACCACGTCTTCGCCATGCACGCGCCGCATCAGGGAGCGACGTCGCTCCGCACCATGATCTCCGCGCCCGGCGCCGCGTGGCAGGACGGCGACGGCAACGCGCGCAGCCTGCAGGCGCTCGACGGGTCCGCATCCCTGCGCGACCGCCGCGTGACGCTGACCGTCACGAACCGGCACATGACCGAGGTCTGCGCCGCCGAGATCGCGCTGCGCGGAGTGGCCGTGCGCGCAGCTCGCGCCACGACGCTCACGGGCCGCGACGTGCACGACCACAACACGTTCGAGCGGCCGGATGCCGTGCGGCCGGCGGAGGCCGCCGTCGCGGCGAGCGGCGCGGCGTTCGTCTACGAGTTTCCGGCGGCGTCGGTGACGCGGCTCGACATCGATCTGGCCTGATGCCGCGCCAGGCGCTCCGCCTGGCGCTCCGGGTCGGCCTCGACGGCCGGAGTGCTGTACTGCGACTGCTCGTCGTAGTGCACTGCTACCGGGCGACGGGGACACGATCCGCATCATTTCGGCGCGGGAAGCAACCCGATCAGAGGCTGCTCAGTAGGGTCACGGCCCCCGCTCCCGCTCATCCCGGCCGGCCGACCCTCCGCGGGGCCCGCCAACGGCGGTCCGGCTCTCCTATTGACTTTCAATAGGGGGGAACCGAGATTGGTCCTATTGCCCGTCGATAGGAGG
>Ga0209640_10005341_pt1 | contig 11221 bp, 13 predicted proteins | sample RifCSP10_1_FD_184018 | JGI IMG/M metagenome (GOLD analysis project Ga0209640, IMG submission 184018) | Soil microbial communities from Rifle, Colorado - Rifle CSP2_sed 10_1 (SPAdes) (version 2) | ecosystem: Environmental > Terrestrial > Deep subsurface > Rock core/Sediment | place: Rifle...
CGCCGAGCACGACAATCTGACGCGCATCCCCCGCGAAGCACGCCGTTTGACCCGCCTCGAGACTACGGCGTAAGATTTCTCTCCTTCAACAACGCGAGACCATCAACTTGAATGAACGCACCTTCTCAACTCTCGAACTGCACGAAGTCAGAGAGCTTCTGTCTCGTTACCTCCGAACGCCGCTTGGACGCGAACGGATCGAGGCCCTCGCGCCATCAGGCGACCGCAATCACATCGACCGCGAGTTGAATAGAACGAGCGAGTGCTGCGATTACTTCTCGACCGGAGGAACATTCGACCTGAGCGACATCCTCGATCCGGGCGAGTCGCTCTCTACGCTCGAGGTCGAAGGAGCAAGCATTGATCCTCATCAAGCGCTCGCGCTCGCAAGAATAATCGGCGCGGCACTCGATCTGCGATCTCAGTTCAGCGGCCGGGACGCCAGGGAACGCTATCCGCAGCTCTCGGCAATCACCAGTGAGCTTCCGGATCTGCGCGGCGTGCTCGCTTCAATCCGCGGCAAGATTCTGCCTAACGGTGAAATCGACGACAACGCCAGCCCCGAGCTCCGGCGCCTGAGGCGTGAGATCATCATCCGGCGCAAACGCGTCTACGGCGCGCTTGAATCGATCATGCGCGACTCTTCACAAACAGCCATTCAGGAAGACATCGTCACGGTTCGCAATGGGCGATTCGTCATCCCGGTGCGCACCGACTCGCGCAGCCAGGTGCCGGGCGTCATCCACGGCCTCTCCTCGAGCGGTCAGACGATATTTGTTGAACCGCTCACCGTCATCGATCAGAACAACGAATTGGCGCGGCTTCGCGAACTGGAGGAAGCTGAAATAGCGCAGATACTTTTTTCCATCTCCGAGCTGTTGAGAACACACGTCGATGGAATAGTCCTGATGGTTGAGGCGCTCACCGAGATCGATTTCGTGCAGGCCAAGGCCCGGCTCTCCGCCGAGTTCAACTGCGTCCGCCCTGTGATGACCGCTGACTACCGGCTGATGTTGCGCGAGGCGCGGCACCCCTTACTCGAGCACAACCTGAGACATTCGGGCGGAAGCATCGTGCCTATCACGATCGAGCTCGACGACGCAAATCCAACGATGGTGATCAGCGGGCCGAATGCGGGCGGTAAGACCGTCGTTGTGAAGACAGTCGGACTTCTCGCGCTGATGGCTCAGATGGGACTGCACGTGCCGGCGAGCGAAGCGACCCTGACTGTGTTTGAACAAGTGCTGGCGGACATCGGCGACCAGCAATCGATCGCGGCGAACCTCTCGACGTTCACCGCGCACATGCGAAACATCGCCGAGATGGCTGCGAGCGTTACGCCCCGAGCGTTGATTCTGATCGACGAAGTCGGCACGGGGACCGACCCCGACGAAGGCGCGGCGCTCGGCGTCGCCATCGTCGATTACTTTCGCCGCGCGGGCGCAATGACGATCGCGACGACGCACTACAATCAACTGAAGATGTGGGCGTCGCGAACGGAAGGCGTGCTCAACGCGTCGGTCGAATTCGACGAGCACACCCTGCGACCGACTTACCGGCTGATCGTTGGCGTTGCGGGAGCGTCGTCGGGCATCGAGATCGCGCGGCGTATGGACGTGCCTGTGGAGATCATCGATGAGACGAATCAACTCCTCGATCCCGCCCACCGGCAGGCGAGCGATTACCTGAAGCAGATCAAGGCCCTGATCGATGAACAAAAGGCGTTGCGCGATGCGCTCGAAGAGGAACGTCAGGCGACGGCGGAAAAATTCACGCGGCTCGACATTGAATTCGCGAGGCGGGAAGCTGAACGCCAGGCCCAGTTCGAGGACCAGCTTGCGCGAGAGCTTCGAGAGTTCACGGCCGAGAGCGAGCGATTGATCGGCTCGATCAAAGATCGCGCCGCTGCCGCTCGCTTGAAACGCGAAGCCGAAGCTCGCGCGGCTGAGCTGCGGCGTTCGGCGGGTGTTCGATTGCGCAAACAGGCCGAAGCCTCACCGGCCGGGCGCGCCGGATCGCACGTCCCTTCTTCAACGCCCGAGGCCGTTACGGATGAGAGCGCCTCTTTGATTGAAGATGCCGGCGAGATCCACGAGCGCGACCGAGTGCTAATCAAGGGCCTCAATCGGGAAGGCGTCGTCGAATCGATCGACGACGGCAGCTACACGGTGATGGCCGGGTCACTCAGGTTTCGAGCCAGACGCGACGAGTTAGGGCTCGTGAAACCGGCCGAGTCCAAATCGGATAAGCTCTCTCAATCGCTGCCTCGCGGAGTGAGCGCCGACGTTTCCGTGGACCAGAGCTTCGCTTCGGAGTTGAACGTGATCGGGTCGACGGTGGACGAAGCCACAGATCGCGTGGATAAGTTTCTCGACCAGGCTTTCATGGCAGGCGCCGAGAGCATTCGCATAGTTCACGGGCATGGCAAGGGCGCGCTTCGCAAAGCAATCGCCGAACTCCTGACGGGCCATCCGCATGTCGTAAAGTTTCAACTCGCGCCCGCAAACCAGGGCGGCGCCGGCGCGACAATTGTCGAGATGAAAAAATGACGGACGGCGTGTTGATCCGCACTCACCTTGGAGTTCGATGGTGAAGTCAGAAAGACGGCGCCTCCCAGGAAGTGTGGGCCGCGCTTCGACTAGAATCGATGGCCGCGCGATCGCGCGACGGGAGCGGCGCACGATAGGCGCAGGAACGCCTCGGCCCGCAGCTATCTCTCGCCGAGTTGCTGCTTTGCCAGAGCAGCCTCGTTGCTGCGGGGAAAGAGTTTAATTATGAGTTGGAACTCCGCTCTCGCCGCGTCGTCCTGGCCGAGCTCGATCAGCGTCAGCCCCTTCTTGTACCGCGCGCCGGGGACCTTGTCACCCTTGGGAAAATTCGTCGTGACCTTGTCGAACTCTGCGATCGCTTCGTTGTACTGACGCTTTGCGAACTGGCACTCTCCGATCCAGTACTGCGCGTTGTCAGCCATCTCGCTCGAGGGATACGTTTCGACGTACTGCCGAAACTCGCTCATCGCAAGGTCGTAGTTCCCGCGGCTGTAGTCGCCATACGCCGCAGCGAATAGCTGGTCGGGATTGCCGGGTGTGATCTGAGTGAACGTCGGCAGCTTCGGCAGATTCTCGACAAGCCTCTTAAGCTCCGCCAACTGTTCTGACACCTTGTCGATCCGCGTATTAGTCGCCGACACTCGCTCTGAAATCCCGCTGACCGCCGTAAGCGCGCTGTTCGATCCTTCGGCTACGCGGCTTTGGGCCTGTCGTATCGCCGTCACGTTGTCGATGATCTGCGTGATCAGCGTATTCCACTGCCCGCTGTTTCGATCCATCGACTCCTGCATGGTGCGAATCTGCCGCTCGAGGATCACCACCTCGTTCTTCAACTCGTCAACGGCGATCTTCATCTGCTGCATCTGCAGTTCTCTGTCCTTTTGCGCGCCGGCGCCGGGGACACCCGGCGCCAGAATCAGAATGAGAGTGAACACAATCGTCAGCCAGATTCTCCGTCGCATAATTCGTCTCCAAATTCAGCCGAAGCCAACACGTCAGCAGCGAAGCCCTGTGTCGACCTCTCCCCTGCTGCCGCGCCCCGCGCCGGTTCATCCTCAACTGCGCGGCGGCGTGCCCCCGCTCACGTAGACGAAGTCATCGCGGCGATCGTGAGCCCACGAAGGTATGATCATTATGCTGCCTTCAGTGTCACCCGCAGCCCGCTCTTTGCCGTAGCTCACTGTCTGCACTCTCGCCACGTCGACTCCAAGCGAGACGAGGAACTCTTTGGCCGTCTGTGCGCGCCGCTCGCCGAGGCCAATGTTGTACTCTTCGGTTCCGCGCGGGTCGCAGTTGCCCTCGATTCGGAAGATGATCGAGCGATTCGGGGCCTGGGTGAGCCACGATGCTGCGCGGCGGAGCCTCTCTCTCGACTCGGGCAGAAGGTCCGCTTTGTCGTAGTCGAAGTAGACCGGCTGTACCCACTGCGCGAACAGTGCGGCCATCGTAGGGGCGGAGCCGGCTGTCCGCGGCCGGTCACCCGACACGGGCGCGGGCTCGATCACGGTCACCCGCGTCGATGCGCTGTCGGTTCCTCCCGGACCTTTCGCCGTCGCGGTGTAGGTCGTCGACTGCGAGGGACTCACTACGCGCGAGCCGGCCCCAGGCACGGTCCCGAGGTCGGTGATCGTCACCTGGTCGGCGTTCGTCGAGCGCCATCTGAGCGTCGTGCTCTGGCCGCGATCGATTGCGTCCCGATCGGCGGAGATGCTGATCGTGGGCGCAACCGCGCGCGCACTGACCGATACGGTCTTTGAGTCTCGGGCTTCCTTCTTGCCGCGCGTGGCGACGGCGGTGTAAGTCGTCGTCGCATCCGGCGAGTAGACCTTCGAGCCGGCCTTATCCACGGCTTCCCCGTTGATCGAGACGGCCTTTGCGTCCTTCGACGTCCAGCTAACGCTGACGTCCTCGCCCTGTTGGATCTTGTCCTTCGATACTTGCAACTGGACCTTCGGCTTGGCACATCCGACGGCGCCCGCGAGCACCGCCGCGACGAACATGATCATGAAGTACCGTGACGTCTTGACTGCCATCTCTGAGTCTCCTTTCGCCTCGGTCACGTCGCACTGATTAAGGAGTGACCGGCCTTTGTCATTACTACGTGTGGAAGAATCCGCGATCCGGCCTTCAACTGTCTGCGTCCACGGCCGGCATCATTTGGCCCACGTCGGCAGGCGGCCCCCGCCCCTGGTGATCTGGCGCTGTTCGCTGCCGTCGATGTGCATCTGCCAGATTTCCCACCTGCCGGAACGGCTCGATTGAAAAGCGAGATGCCGTCCGTCGGGCGACCACGCCGGGCTTTCGCTCCGCCCCTGAGATGTTAACTGAAGGACTTGGCCTGATGCTACATCGGCGACGAATATTTGAAAGCTCCCGGCCCCGCCATACGTGAACGCGACGTAGCGGCCGTCCGGCGACCACGACGGCGAATCCGAATGGCCCCCGCGTGCGATCAAGGGCCGCTGATTCGCGCCGCTCGAGTCCATCACATAAATCTGAGGCGAGCCGCCTCGGTCGGAGATGAAAGCGATCTCGCGGCCGGTCTTCGGGTTCCACCGCGGCGATATGTTGACCGCCTTCGACGTTCGCGTGAGCCGCCGCGCGCCCGAGCCGTCGAGATTCGCAACGTAGATTTCCATCGATCCATCGCCGCTGATCGCTGAGCTGAATGCGAGTTCCCCGCTCGGCGAGATCGACGGCGAAGATGTAGTCGAGTTGAAGCTCGTGCCACCGACTAACGCGCCTTCAGCCGAGCGCACCACGATGTTCGGGACGCCGCTCTTGTAGCTGACGTAGGCCAGATACCGGCCGTCAGGTGAATACTGCGGAAAGCGCAACAGCGGACCGTCGCTGGCAAAACCTCGCTGATTGAAGCCGTCGTAGTCCATCACTCTGATCGAATCGCCGGCGACGAACGCGAGCTTCGACGTCGCGATGCCGTCCCGCCCCGTCAGCAGCTTCACTATCTCGTCGGCGAACTCATGAGCCATCCGGCGCGCGTCACCCGAGTGCCGCGACGCGATGAGTTGTTGCTTCGTCTTCACGTCATACAGATACGTATCCGCGACCAGCGCGCCGCCCGAGTTTTGCAGATTCCCGAACGCAACGTAGTCGGCCTTAACCGGATCGGCCGACCACGCTTCAGTGTTCAGCGACGCGGGATCGGGTACTAGCGTTCGCGGATGAAGGCTCTTGCCGACCATGGCGGCGACGGCTGCAAATTGCACGTCGGCCTCGAGCGCTTGATTGAACGCGCTCACGGCGGCGTCGATGCCCGCGCTGCGAGCGATGAAATCGGCGACCGCCAAATTCGGGCCGCTGCCCGGCGTGACGATTATCTGCCCAATCTGCTTGCGCAGGTCCGGCGGCGGCTGGGGTTCCTGAACAGCTACGCTCGCGGGCGCCGCCAACAGCAACGGCGCGAGCGCGAAGAGGGGTACGATTGCCTTGATGAATTTCATAGTGTGACGTGTCGGAGTCTCATTTTGGATAGCGAAACCAAACCTCAGCCACCGCTTCCTGAGCGCCGGTCAAGAACCCGGGCGGGAACGGCGGCAACGGGTCCGCCGCAAGCACCGCTCGCTCGGCGGCGTAGTTGACCTGACCAAGAGGACTTCGCTGTTTGATGTACGCGGGCGACACCCGCCCGTTAACGAGCGACAGAATTCTCCCATCGCGCGCGATGCGGAGCTGAATCACAACGTACTGCACGTTGCCCGATTCGAGTGCGGGCGGCGTGTAGTTGCGGCTCAGGATGGCCTGAATTCTCCTGCCGTATTCGGACCCGCCGGGGAGCCCGGTGCCGACGCCTAAGCCGCCTCCAGAGCCAATTCCAACCCCCCCTGCCATCGCCGGCGTCGGGCTGCCGAAGCTCCTCCCGACTTGCGCGCTGTCGGAGGCCGACCGCCCGCGCTCGTCTTTTCCGGTGAAAATCTTCTCTTGCTGATTTAGAACCGGCCGGTCAGTCTTGAGCGCATCGGGATTGGACGGATCTCTGTCAGTAGGCGGCAACAAGGCTTCGGAGTCGTCCTGGGGATGAAACGTCTCAACGCGCGCGTTGTTGATCGGATTATCCTGATCGCCGAGGTGAGAAACCGGCTGGGGTCTGGCGAATCCAAGAATCGAAGACGGATCGGCGACACCGACCTCGATCGAGCCGCCGCCGCCTTCGCCGCCTTCTCCAGGTCCGGCCGCCACGAACTCTGTAGTCGCGGCGCGCTCGATCCAGAGCAACAGGCCGGCGATAACGACGACGTGGAAGACGACAGAAGCGACGATCCCGAGCCGGGATCCACTCGTGCTCTCGACGAGATTACCCTTCGATTGTCGCGCCTCCGTCATCTCTTCTTCACCGTAGGTTCAGTCACGAGGCTGACATCCGCGCCCGCCTGTTTGGCGATGTCGAGCACGTAAGCGATGATGCGATAGGGGGTGTCCCCGTCGCCGCGAACGTAGACGCGTCGCTCGCTGCCCTGACCCAATTCGAGTCTAATCAAGTCGGGCAGTTGGTCGACGTTGACTCGTTTGGCTTCGGACCTGGTGCTCAGGTAGACATTGCCGTCTTTGTCGATGCTGACGACGACCGCCTTAGGCTTAGGCTGCTCGGTGCTTGTTTCGCTGGTCTTCGGCAGATTGACCTCGATGCCCGTCTGAAGAATGGGCGCCGTGACCATGAAGATCACCAGCAGCACCAGCATGACGTCCACGAGCGGCGTGACGTTGATATCCGCCAGTGAAGTCTGTGTTCGCCCGCTTCGATCCGAAAAAGCCATAGCGTCCTAATGGGTCGCTGAAACACGGGCGTTCAGAGTACCGACTTCAGTCGGGTCTTTCGCCCTCGAGGAGTCCATCTACGAGCCTAAAGGCCCGACTGAAGTCGGTACTCTAAACGCCCTACTCTCGGCGCTGCGTGATCCGACCTTCATACATTTGCCTTCACGTAGTGCCGCTCGACGAGATTCAACAAGTCGAGCGAGAACCGATCCATCGTCGCCGTGAGCGCTTTGATCCTGCTAAGAAAATGATTATAGAAGATCGCGGCCGGGACCGCTGCTGCGATGCCTGCCGCGGTCGCGATCAAGGCTTCGGCGATGCCGGGTGCGACCGCCTGAATCGACGACGCGGTCGCCCCGCTCAATCCCTGAAAGGCTATCACTATTCCTACGACCGTCCCAAAAAGGCCGATGAAAGGAGACGCGTTGGCGGTCGTCGCGAGCCACGTCAAGCTCTTCTCGAGTTGATTGACCTCGGCGATGGTCGCGCCCTGAAGCACTCGCCCTACCGAGTCAACGCTTCGAACCTCGCCGTCTCCGTCCGAGATTTGGTTGGCGATCTCATCGTAGCCCGCCAGAAATATTCGCGCGAGCGGCCCGCCCGTCGACGCGTCATACTCCATGTAGAGGTCCGACAGCTTGGGCTGTTTACGGAAGCGAGTGAGGAACTCGCGCGCGGACTTTTCGACGTTCTTGAGGAGAAGCCACTTGCTGAAGATGATGGCCCACGACACCACGGAGAAGATCAGCAGCAGGATGAGGACTCCTTTGGCTATTGGGCTTGCGCGCCACAAGAGATCGACGAGTGAGCTTCCTTTAGGTTGTTGAGCTTGGATTAACGCGATGGTGAAGTGAAATGTGACCAATCCGGTTCTCCTTGGGAGCTACCGGACTGAATTCTAGAGGGCGAGTTTCGGGGTGTCAAACAAGGCCACTCGTGCGAGTCGCGAGCGCGCACGCAGCGCACGCAGATTGCGTCTTTTCAGCACATCGAATTCTGCTAGGATTTGACCGTTTAACCGGTCCCAATCAGCCTTGGCGTTGACTTCGACTGGCGGTGAGTAATCAGCCGCGTAGATGCATGAATCTGACCGACTATCACGCCAAATACTTCGCTCACGAGCTGACCAGGCGTTATCCGTCTGACAGCCTTGAGAAACTCGCGGGCGCGGTGGCGAGCGCACAAGTGGACTTGAATCCTCATCAAGTCGATGCGGCCCTGTTTGCGTTCCGCTCTCCGCTCTCAAAGGGCGCGTTGCTCGCCGATGAAGTTGGACTCGGCAAGACAATTGAAGCCGGGCTGGTCATTCCCGAGCCCTGAGCCGAACACCAGCGGAGGATTCTCGTGGTCAGGCCGGAGCAACTTCAGAGATTGAAGTCGCCGTTGCATTAACGTCCGTGGGGAAGATAGTGCACTTGCTGCCCCACTGTAAACGGGTATATATCTCATCGCGTCATCGCCAGGAGGTATTATGAGTTTCTCTGACTTACTTAAGCCCCGCCCTGAAGTGCTATCTGACGATGGCATTCAGGGGATTATCGACTTGGCAAACCTGAACGTGCAGGGAAAGCGCCGGCTGCCATTGGAAGCGCGTCCGCACGATTTCTTTTCGCTGACATCTCCCACTGCGGATGTGCGTCGAGTTGTCGAGCGGCTGGGAGAAAGATTCTCCAGCGATAACGCAGGCAGCAGCGCGACAGCCGCGAGTCGTGATCAGGCCTAAGCTGTCGCGTGAGACTTTCGACCGCCTTTCCGCTCCGGGCTCGCGCATCGACTGGTTGCGCGACTGGCTGCTCGAATGTGTGTGGAGCAGCGAGCGCTACAACTCGATGGCTGCCGGTGAGTATCTGGAGCAGGGCGAGAAGGAGGTCAACGAGATCGAAGAAGTAATCGCTGCAGCGGCACCGCGCGTTTACGATGAGTTGCTCGGAGGAGTGCCGGAGCGATGCGACGTACAAAGGTTCCTTAATGAGCGGCGGCCGTGTGCCGTCGTTGTGTTTGATGGCCTGTCGTTGCGTGAAGTGCCGTTACTGCTCCGTCTTGCTGAGAAGTCGGGGCTTAGTCTGGCAGAGCCAATAGACTTCTCGTTTTCTGCTGTGCCAAGTGGGACCGTCGAGTTCATCGAACAGCGGCTTGGTTTCGGCCGTACTTCGCCGTCAGCTTTGCACGAGCGGCGAGCGCTCAGCGATAGAGGTATAACGGCATACTACTACGACAGTGTGTCGCGCCGTTTCCGACTGGATGATTCGGCGGAAGCGTTGCTGCTGTGGTCCTCGTTCCCCGACCACTCGTATAGCGATTCGGGAGCCCGCTTCAAAGAACACTTCGAGCAAATGCATGTGCTGCTTGAAACCGCGTGGAAGAACACCGTGCAGCAGATTCCCGCGGGCCGAAACATTCTCATCACCAGCGACCACGGCTATGTCTACTTCGGTTCAGGAATGAGCTTCTCGCGCAGTAATGCTGCAATGCGTCCGCTGACCCAATATTTCGGCGGCGAGCGTTTCAAACGAACCTCAGAAGCGGGACCGCCGCCCGAGCATCCCGACTTGGTTGAGTTAAGAGACCGGGACCTGGCAATCATACGCGGGCGAGCGCAGACGCATCCGCCGGGTCCGCAGAGCAGCCGCCTCTACAAGCACGGCGGATTATCGATCATGGAAGTGCTGGTACCCTGGGTTCTGCTGACAAGCAGCGGCGCGTGAGCTAATCTTAATCACGGCCAGGAGTCGTGGAGGATAATCAAATGGACGTTGCAATCAAGGTGCCCGAAGACATCGCGCGACAGCTTGAAGCGGGTTGGGGTGACCTGTCCCGGCGCGCGCTTGAGACGCTGGCAGTGGACGGCTATCGCTCCGGACTTCTTACCGCAGCCGAAGTGCAGCGCATGCTCAACCTCTCCTCGCGCTGGGAAGTAGAAGCACTGCTCAAGCGGGCGCAGGCCTACCTCGACTACACCGAGGAGGACCTCGAGCGCGATATCGAAGCGATCCGCAGAGTGGCCCCGCAATGATCGCTGTCGCAGACGCATCGCCCCTCTGCTACCTCGTGCTGATCGGTCGCGTGGAGTTGCTTCCGACCTTGTTTGGCGACGTGCTGATCCCGCAATCCGTCAGGGATGAACTCGCAGACGAAGACGCCCCGGAAGCGGTGAGGACTTGGATTGCTGCGCCACCCGGCTGGCTTGAGATTCGATCGGTTGAGGGCGACACGGATGCTTCGCTTCAACGTCTACATACCGGCGAGCGCGATGCTATCAGGTTGGCTGAATCGGTCAAGGCGGACCTGATAATCCTGGACGACAAGGCCGCAAGGCGGGTGGCAACCGAGCGAGGCTTGAACGTCACTGGTCTGCTCGGCGTTTTGGGTGAGTCCGCGACGCGCGGGCTCGTTGATCTGCCCGAGGTTGTTGATCGCTTGAGACAAACAACTTTTCGCGCGTCGCTGCGTTTACTCAAATCGCTCTTGGATCGCCACAAAGACATCGATTAAATTTAGCCCCGTTGCAAATAACCGGACGGATTTGTTACCCCATCAGATTCTCCTTACGCACGACGTTGTAGCGATGTCTCGAAGGCGGATGCTCATAGCCGACGAAGTCGGACTTGGAAAGACAATCGAGACTGGTATGGTCATTCGGGAGGTGGTCGCCTGGGGCGAGGCCCATCGTATTTTGGTCATTTGTCCGGCCGGGCTCGTGCGAAACTGGCGGGACGAGCTACGAGATTGTTTCCGGCTGCGCTTTGAGATTTTCGGCGAGGACTTTGTTGATCGAACCGCTGATTCGTGGGAGCACCATTATCGCGTCATCGTCTCGATTGACACCTTGAAGCGGCCACAGCGAATGGAGCGGCTGCTTGCAGGTCCACGATGGGATTTGATCGTGTTCGACGAGGCCC
>Ga0209640_10005342_pt1 | contig 11221 bp, 11 predicted proteins | sample RifCSP10_1_FD_184018 | JGI IMG/M metagenome (GOLD analysis project Ga0209640, IMG submission 184018) | Soil microbial communities from Rifle, Colorado - Rifle CSP2_sed 10_1 (SPAdes) (version 2) | ecosystem: Environmental > Terrestrial > Deep subsurface > Rock core/Sediment | place: Rifle...
TGTTCCAGATTGATTGGTCGTGTAATCGGTACCGTTCCATGTGAAAGTCGCTCCAGAACATATTGTTTCTGTCGTAACGATATCCGCTGGTTTAGGAGTTACCGTTATAGTTGCTTCCGCTGTTGAGATATTATTTCCAGCGCACAAACCTGAGCTTGAAAATACCGCTCTGTATTTCGTTGTTTGAATTAGAGATGCGGCAACGTAAGTAGTTGATGTATTGGCTATATCGGTCCATGATGTAAAAGGGCTTATGGATGATTGCCATTTAGTGATTGAAGTACTTGGAACACCAGTCAATGTTAAAGTCGTACTATTTGTCGCATAGCATACAGTTGAGCTAGGGCCAACCGAACCTTTTAAAGGAATACCAAAAGTAAGCGCAGTGTTAACACATCTACTTGAATTTGCGGAATTACCGCTAACAGATGCTAATTTAGTAATATTGATTACACCAGGATTTATTGGATCGCAAATATTAATGCCAATACTACCAAATGGAATATTAAATTCTAAAAAATTACCACCATTAACAGCGCATCCGGTAGCATTTCCATTCATGGCGGCAAGCCCGTTATTAATTGCAAGAGGAGTCAAAGTGGTTCCACTTCCTGAATACAAATTGAAAGTAGAAGCATTGGTATTTATTTCTATAATATATTCGGCACCCGCTACTGACAAACTACCTCCAAAAGTATCCGATGTTAATCCAGTTATAGGATTATTATCGGTGTCCAAATACAGTCGAAACAGAGCCGCGCCACCATTACCGATATTCATTCCCAATCGTAATACTTGAGTTTGTGTATCTACTTTCGCCCGAATGGTTCCAATATCGCAGGTTGAAGACGGATTGGTTTTCAATAAGATGCTAAAAAACGTTCCCGTGGCATATTCATCGCCAATTGCTTCTGGACCTGGACAATAATTTCCGTCAAAAGTGTCTTGTGAATAACTATTTGTTACGGATGCAAATAGACTTAATAAAAGAATAGTGAATATTTTTATCGAATGAGTAAAATTTGATTTCATATTGATTTTTTTTTAAATCGTTAGAAAGTGAAGAAAATTTATATGGACATGTCACTTCTAAAAGTTGAGTTTAAAGAGAAAGGTTGATTTTATTGATACGATTTTCAAAATTTGTTAATGACAAAGCCATTTTTAGATTAATCGATCTTAAATGATCGAATATGGGATCAAACGCAGTTTTTAAAGAAATAGAAATCATAGCCAAAACAAAAAAACACCCAGATTTTTGGGTTATAGTTTCAGAAATAAAAATTCTGATCGAGATGAAGAAAACTAGTGTATAAAGAGTAATTTTTATTATCATAAAGAACCATGTTTTAATTATTTCAGAAAACAAATTTTTCTTTTCTATTAGAAACCAGTTAAATAGTGTTTTTTTTTTCAGATCAAGGTATGCTTTGCAAACAATTGTTTTCCAAATTAAATTCATTATCCGATCTCATTTCTGCTAGTAAAATTCAAATTTAGAGACAAAAAAGAGTAATGATATTTTTTTTCTTTGAATAACCTAAAAAGTCGTTAAAAGACGTTTTTTTCTAAATTTAAGCTCCAAAAACAGCAATGAATTGCAATTTGAATCTTACATCCAATCAAATATTATGTTAAAATTTAATATTTGAATGCCTAAAATTGCAACGTTATTTTAACAGCTAATCGATGTCTATGTCTTTATATTTGATTTCATTCTTTGTTATTTTCAGCATTTTTATCTCCCTATAAATGTTTATATGTATTGTAAAATGCTAACAGCGGCATGCATACTGGCCTTTTCCTTTGATTGTAGTGAAGTTTAAATTATCATGAGAGTCCAATCCTAAGATTTCGTTCCTTCCAGAAAAACGAGATTAGTAGTACTAAATAATTGTGAATCTGGGCTTTAGAAATATTTAACAAGAATATAATTATATGAAAAGCAGCCTGAAATAGACGCGTTTATGAAATAATTACTCTGAACAATTATCGAAATTTCAGTCGATTTTCAATTAAAAAAAATACAGGATAATAATATATATTGTATCTTTCTAAGCCAAATGGATCTTATTGAAAATTAATAAGAAAAATTATAAATATGAAAAATCTGATATTAATAAGGCACGCAAAATCTAATTGGGACGCACCCGTGCAGGACATTGACAGACCGTTAGATCGAAGGGGGATGAAAGACGCTCACTTGGTGTCTCTGAACATACATGATTTTATCCCCAAAACATACATAATATGGAGCAGCATTGCCAAAAGAGCTGTGGATACAGCGCAAATTTTCGCCCAAAATATATTATACCCTCTAGAATGCATCGTTTATAGAGATGATCTTTATACTTTTGACGAAAAACATTTGGAAAAAGTGATCAAATCATGTGATAATGCCATTGAGAGCTTGATCGTTTTTGGGCATAATGCCGCGATGACGAATTTTGTTAATAAATTTGGAAATGTTTTTATAGATAATTTGCCTACCTCTGGATTTGTATCTTTGCAATTCGATACCGATGATTGGGAAAAAATAAAGAAGGGTAAAACGAAAAAAATAATAGTCCCAAAAGATTTAAAATAAGACATATAGTGCCAGAAAAAAAATATATAGACAGAGAAAAAAGTTGGTTAGCATTTAATGCCAGAGTACTTCAGGAAGCAGCGGACGAATCGGTACCACTTTTGGATAGATTGAGATTTTTAGGGATTTTTTCCAATAATTTAGACGAGTTTTTTAGGGTTCGATTTGCGGCAATAAGAAGATTAAGTCTCTCAGGGAAAACAGGTGAGAAAATTCTTGGAGGTATTTCAGCACAACAATTAGTAAAAGACATCACTGAAATTGTGATTAAGCACCAAGCGGAAAGCTTATTGATCCTTAAAGAAATTGAAGACGAACTGCAGACTAAAAATATTTTCATCATAAATGAGAATGAAATTTCTGAAGAACAAGAAATATTTTTAAAAGATTTCTTTATTCAACAATTGAGCCCCGAACTGGTAACGATTATATTGAATGATTTATCCGAATTTCCATTATTAAGGGATAACATAGGGTATTTAGCCATAAAATTGGTAATGAAAAAAGATTCGGAGGTTCGTTATGCAATTATCGAAATTCCAAAAACAATGAACCGATTTGTTGTTTTGCCTTCTTACCTTAATAAACAATTCGTTATTCTAATCGACGATGTGATCCGACATAATTTGAAAAGTGTCTTTAATATTTTTGACTATGAAAGTGTTTCGGCACATATGATCAAAATTAGTCGCGATGCACAATTGGACATCGATAGTGATTTGAGTAAAAGTATGCTTGAGAAAATTTCCACAAGCGTAAAAGACAGACTGGTTGGAGAGCCCGTTCGTTTCATATATGATCAGTTGATAGAAAAAGATACGCTGGAGTTCTTCTTAGAAAAAATGAAAATTGTTTCAACGGATAGTATTATCCCCGGTGGTAGATATCACAATAGGAGAGACTACATGAATTTTCCAAATTTAGGGAGATTCGATCTTTTGTATAGAACCTACGATCCATTGCCAATTCCCGGATTAAGTTTGGAAGGAAGCATACTGGAAAGAATCAGCAAAAAAGATTATTTGCTCAATGCACCGTACCAGTCTTTTTCTTATCTGACCAAGTTTTTGCGAGAAGCGGCACTAGACCCAAAGGTAACAACGATTAAAATCACGCTTTACCGTTTGGCAAAAAATTCCCAAATCATAAGTTCACTTATTAATGCGGCGAAAAATGGTAAAAAGGTAACGGTTCAAATAGAATTGCAAGCCCGCTTTGATGAGGCATCAAATATTTCCTATGCCGAACAAATGCAAACGGAGGGCATTGAACTTATTTTTGGAATAAAGGGTTTAAAAGTACACAGTAAAATATGTGTTATCGAACGAAACGAAAACGGCAAAATAAAGCGATATGGTTTCATTTCAACAGGAAATTTTAATGAGGTAACCGCAAAAATATATACAGATGTAACTCTTTTTACCAGCCATCAACAGATACTGAAAGACATCACGAAAATATTTGAATTTTTTGATATTAACTATAGAATACATCGCTACAAACACCTTATTGTTTCGCCACATTACACGCGCATGAGGTTTTATAAATTGATTGACCGAGAAATTCTGCATGCACGCGCAGGTCGAAATACACACATAAAACTTAAAATGAACAGTTTGTCAGATTTTGCCATGATAGACAAATTGTACGAAGCCAGTAATGCGGGAGTAAAAATACAGTTGGAAGTGAGAGGTATCTGTTCTTTGATACCCGGCATAAAAGGAATGAGTGCAAATATCGAAGCGATAAGTATTGTCGATAATTATTTGGAGCATGCCAGAATTTATATATTCGGAAACGCAGGACAAACGGAAGTTTTTATTTCTTCGGCTGACTTTATGACCAGGAATCTGGACGGCAGGGTAGAAGTGACTTGCCCTATTTATGATCAGGGTATAAAAAATGAACTGATAGATAATTTTGACTTAGGCTGGAAGGGTAACGTAAAGGCACGTTATCACTCTTATAAATTGGATAATAAATATCGAGAAAGAAATGGCGAGCCGATATTTAGGGCGCAAATTGAAACCTATAAGTACTATCAAAGGAAAGTTGATTTATTGCAGGAAAAATTTTAAAAACTTTACTTTTTTTTGCTTATTTGTAAGAAAAAAAATATAATATCATAACATAGAATGATTAAAATAAAGAAATATGCCGCCATCGATATCGGATCCAATGCGATGCGTCTATTGATTGTGAACATTGTTGAACAGGAGGGCAAAGAACCTCAATTTAACAAAAGTTCCTTGGTACGTGTGCCAATCCGTTTGGGACAGGATGCATTTACCGTGGGCGAAATATCTGAAGAAAATATCGATAGAATGTGCAATGCGATGAAAGCATTCAATCTGTTGATGAAAGTTCATAAAGTACAATGTTACAAGGCTTTCGCCACATCGGCGATGAGAGAGGCTTATAACGGCAAAGAAGTGGTCGATGTTATCAAGGATAATGCCGACATCATTATTGAAATTATAGACGGTAAAAAAGAAGCGGCAATTATTGCGTCGACAGATTTGCACCATCTGTTGAAAACGGATCAAACCTATCTATTTGTGGATGTAGGTGGTGGAAGTACTGAGTTTACCCTGTTTTCTAACGGAAAAATAGTGAATTCCAAATCATTTAAAGCGGGAACTGTTCGTTTATTAAATGAGATGGTTTGTGATGTGGTATGGGAAGAAATTGAAAAATGGATTAAAATTAACACTGTTGACTTTGAAGAGGTTACCTTGATAGGATCCGGTGGGAATATTAATAAGCTGTTTAAAATGTCCGGGAAAACGCAAGAAAAGCCGTTGTCCTATATTTACCTTAACTCGCAATATGCTTTCCTGAATTCCCTGACCTACGATCAGAGAATTTCAGAATTGGGTCTCAATCCTGACCGTGCCGATGTTATTATCCCTGCGACAAGAATTTATCTTAATGCAATGAAATGGAGCGGCGCCAGACACATTTACGTTCCTAAAATTGGTCTTTCCGATGGAATCGTAAAAGCGATGTATTTTAATAAGATTTAAATAACTGATTTTTAACTAGTTAGCTTTTTATTTGGAATTACCTTTGTATAAAAAGATCCAAATGAACAAGCAAAGGCTAGAAATGTTTAGTGATGGAGTTTTGGCGATCATCATAACCATTATGGTGCTGGAGATTAATGGTCACGTGGGAAATGAATTTAGCGATTTAATAGTGCTTTTCCCTTCATTCATAAGCTATATCCTAAGTTTTACCTATGTTGGGATTTATTGGAAGAACCATTACCATTTGATGCAAAGTATTTCTAGGATAAATGGCAAGATACTTTGGGCTAATTTGCATTTTTTATTTTGGATATCTTTGATTCCAATTTCAACAAAATGGATGGGTGTGCATAATTTTGCGAAAACAACCATAACACTTTACGGCGTAATCCTTTTTTTATGCTCCGTTACTTTTTGGATCCTCCAGTCTACAATAATTGCGCACGAAGGCAAAAACTCAATTATTGCTATGGCTGTAGGTAAGGACACTAAAGGAAAAATTAGTCTTATCTCTTATTTTATTGCGATTTGGTTCTCCTTTATAAACCAATGGATTTCTATTTTTATTTATGTTTTTGTAGCCATGATATGGCTTATACGCGATAATAAGATTGAAAGAAGGATAAATACCGGAGAAGAGTAAACGGGTTCTAAATCACAGTTTTTAAACATTCAAATCAAGTCCGAATGTTGTTCTCAAAAGGTCTATATTTGGGTTTATCTCGTGAAGTCTATTGTAACGGTCTTGGTCGTTAAAATTCTTTCTGCTTTGGATACTTTCATTGACAATGACTTCTATCGTGATGTCATGATTATGCAAATGTCCTTTTAGATGTCCCAAAAGACCGTTCAATTCTTTTTCAAAATCTAGTTTAGATCCTTCATTTGGTAGTTCGAGAGTGATAGCAGCACCGTTTAGAACGGGATCGTTAATGAGCAACAATGATTCCATGATTCTGAAACCTTTTTCGCCCAATCGTTTTGCGTATTTTGTCCACTGCAATAGCATTTCGGTTTCGGTAAAGGCTTCCGTCGGCAAGTGGAGTTCCTCTTTTACGAACGCCTTGTTGCTTTCTTCCAGCGCTTTTTTCGCACGAATACTTGATAATGAAAAGGCCGAAACTTTCGGGCCGGTAGAAAACGAATCGTCGGTTTTTGCTGGCTCAACGGAGACAGGCTTGCTCTCAGATTCTTGTGCGACAGAAGTTTGTATAGTGTTCGCGGCAGGAATAACGGCAACGGGAATTGTCTCGGTAGCATTTGTTTTATCGGCTATTGAGTAATCATTTTTCCTGAAATAAGTTGGAGGGATTATAAATGCGTCAGCTTTTTTTTTTCTCCATCAAAAGTGATAGAGGCTAATTGCATCAAACAAAGTTCAACGAGTAACCGCTGATTTTGGCTGAGCTTGAATTTCAAATCGCAATCATTTGCAATAGCGATACCCTTTAACAAAAATTCTTGGGTGCATTTTTGCGCTTGCAAACCATACATTTTTTGGGCTTGTTCCCCGACTTCCAGTAACGATAATGTAGAAGGGGTTTTGCTTACCAATAAATCCCTAAAATGGGACGCTAATCCTGACACAAAATGATGGCTGTCAAATCCTTTGGAAAGTATTTCGTTGAAAGCAACCAATAATTCGGGAATTTTATTTTCAAGAATTAAATCGGTAACGGTAATATAGGTTTCGTAGTCAAGAACGTTCAAGTTCTCGGTAACCGCCTGACGCGTCAGATTGGTACCGCAATAGGAAACGACTCTGTCAAAAATGGACAAGGCATCGCGCATGGCGCCATCCGCTTTCTGGGCAATGATATGCAAGGCATCATCTTCGTAAGCAACCCCTTGATTTGTGGCCACTTCCGCAAGATGTTCCTTGGCGTCCTTTACAGTTATTCTTTTGAAATCAAATATTTGACAACGGGATAATATCGTCGGAATGATTTTATGTTTTTCGGTCGTTGCCAAAATAAAAATGGCATGCTTTGGCGGCTCTTCCAATGTTTTCAAAAAAGCATTGAATGCAGCCGAAGACAACATATGTACCTCATCAATGATATAAACCTTGTATTTTCCGGTTTGAGGAGGGATACGAACTTGATCAATCAAACTACGGATATCATCAACGGAATTGTTGGATGCCGCATCCAGTTCAAAAACGTTAAAGGCAAAATCTTCATTGGGGTCATCGTAACCCGGTTGGTTAATTTTCCTGGCCAAAATTCTGGCGCAGGTCGTTTTTCCAACTCCTCTGGGGCCGGTAAATAATAGGGCAGAGGCAAGATGATTACTTTCTATGGCATTCAGTAAAGTGTTGGTAATAGCTTTTTGGCCCACAACATCGTTAAATGTTTGTGGACGGTATTTACGTGCCGATACTACAAATTGTTCCATAGAATTTTTATTCGAAAGCAAATATAGGTAAAGCGGTTATATTATGAAAAGGATAATTTGTTTAATTATAAAATTAACACCGCGTAGGACATCTGCACAAATATCGGCATGGCCCCATTGTAATTAATTAAGAAATTTCAGTCCTGTTAATGTCTTTTTTTCGATCCCTTTTTGTTGGATTAGGACCTTATACCTCATTCCCATGCTCAGTAATAATCCGATATTGAAATAGGTTTCATGAATTTTTACTTGCGCTTTGTTGATGGGTTTCGTCAAAACGTCATTTTGATATTTTTTAATTCCCAGTGCCAAGAGAAAATTGGTTTGGTCTATCATTCCGCAACAATCCAAGCCGTAGTCCAAGCCCCATTGCCTTAAGGCAGAAAAATTAGTGTGGGTGGTGATGTCTTGACTTCCTATAAGTTGGTACGGGTTGTCGTTCTTTTGATGATTGTGAAAACATAATAATGTACCGGAGCTTCTGCGATTGTCATATAGTTCCAAAGAAATCGAACCGTAATCGATCGTGATGACATATCCTTTTACTAAAAAGCGAGAAATGTCTTTTAACCACGACACCGCTTCGAGATTAACTTCTGTTCGAAACCCTTTCGGTAAATCAACGTTTAAAGTTTTGAAATAATCCACCAGTATTTTTCCTGCGGGCAGCAATATTTCTTCAAATCCATTTTTATAATCCACAAAAACTTCTTGTAGCTGCTCTTCCATCACTACCTGATGGACGGCGAAATTATCGATCAATTCATTTGATATGACGCAGCCATTGAGTTCGGGAATCTCATCAATTGAATCGTACCAACTGACTTTTTCCGATAAATATTTCTTTTCGATTTCCCGCATGCTGGCGCTCTTCTCTATAATGCAATAGCATAAGCCAGCATATAAAGCTTTGTTTTTTTTGAGATTGTCTAAAATATCATGGCATAAGAGTCCGGTGCCCGCTCCATATTCCACGATTTTGAAAGGTTTTTTACCAAGGAAGTGCCACATTTCCTCGATTTGCCGGGCTAGCATGGCCCCGAAAGAAGCCGAAAGATTGGCGCTGGTGTAGAAATCGCCATCCGCGCCTATTTTAGCGTCCATGGAATTGTAGTACCCCAATTTTGGATAGTACAAAGCCATTTCCATAAAATCCCGAAAAGACAATGGTCCTTCCTTTTTAATCCGTTTAATAATTATTTTAGAAAGTTCCATTAAATTAGTATTAGACCTAGTTCAAAATTTGGCTTTTAGGTAATAAAAATTTGGGGAGGAATCTTAAAATATAACAAGAGGAGTTTTGTTTTTACTTGTTTCTGCCTTCTATATTTAGCTTAATTAGCGCTTGGGCAGCATCGGTTATTGATTTTGCGGCAAATCCGGTTACAAATACACCTTTTGTACCTGATTTTGATTTAATGCCAAAGACAATAGCCTCGTCATCCGGATTTGAATCCCCTTCGTAGCGATAAACATGAACAATTTCATATTTATCAGGGTTTTTTGAAATATCCTGATTGTGAAGGTTAAAATCATAGGTGAAGCCTAGTTCATTCAAATCATCTAAGGCTTCGGAAACGGATGCGTAATGATATGTGTTTTTCACGATGCTCAATTTTTAATTATCGGATCAAAATAAGACTTGCCGTCCTCGATTTATTTAAGCCGGTCTTTTATACTGATTTGGATTAACGCTTGGGCAGCTTCGGAAACGGAATTTGCAGAAAAACCTGTTACAAAGACTCCTTTTTTGCCTGAGGAGGATTGTATTCCGTAAACGATAGCTTCGTCTCCAGGATCCGTTTCTCCTTCATAGCGGTAAATGTGTTTGATTTCGTATTTATTGGGGTTTTTCGCAATATCGTCCTCGTGAAGATTAAAATCATAGGTGAAACCTTTTTCATTCAACTCATCTAAAGCTTTTGATACTGTGGCATAATGATACATTTGAGTCATAACAAATTGGAAATTAGTGGTTATAGTTTAAAGGTAGCGATTTTATAATTGTGTTTTTACAAAAGTGTTGTTAAAGTAAATTATTAATATTTGACTTCATTGATAAATTGTCGTAAATTCGCGCCACAGACCGCCTTATCGCCGTTTTGAGCAATCAAGAAGGAGGAAAGTCCGGACACCATAGGGAAGCATAGCGGGTAACACCCGTCGGTTTTGTCCGCAAGGACAGGATTAGGACAAGTGCAACAGAAAGTATGTACAGGTAATGCTGTAGTGAAACCAGGTAAACTCTATGCGGTGAAATATCAAGTATATCAGCATTTAAGGGCTTCTCGTCCGTTGTTGAAGGGTAGATAGCTTGAGTCCCGTAGTAATGCGGGATCTAGATAAATGATAAGGCTCCGATTTTTCGGAGACAGAATCCGGCTTATAGGTCTGCATTTTTTTTGTTTTTTAGCTATTTCTTTTATTAATTTGGTAAAAAAAATATGAAAAACTTTCCTTTTTTGACTTTATTCCAATCCCTTCTTTTATTAAGAATTTGTGTTCCAATATTATTTATGGCGCATGCAATTGTGCGAATTTCCAATGGTACAATTGAAAGATTTGCCGGATTTTTGTCTGATAAAGGTTTTATTGGTGCGAACGCAATGGTTTGGGGAATTACCGCTTTTGAAATTATTGGCGGATTCGCGCTCTTGTTTGGTTACTTTACAAAATGGTTGTCTCTGGGATTTATTTTAATGCTTATTTTTGGGATACTAATAATTCACGCGCAGCTTGGCTGGTTTGTAGGAGAGCATGGTGATGGCGGAATGGAATATAGCGTAGCATTAATTTTGGCTCTAATTGTTATAGCTGCAGCAGATAGGAAGACTATTGTTGCATAAATTTTAAAATTATATGAAAACAAGAATTGGAATTTTAGGAATGGGTGGAGTAGGAGGCTATTTTGGTGGATTATTGGCCAAAGCGTATGCCAAATCTGATTCTGTTGAAATAGTATTTATTGCTCGTGGCGAAACCCAGAAGGCAATAGCACAAAACGGTTTGAAAATTATACTAGACGAAAGCGAAATGACCGTTTTTCCCAGTATCGTTTCCGATGATTCCAAGGTAATTGGAAAACTGGATTACCTTATTTGTGCAACAAAAACGTATGATATAGAAGAGAGTCTACTTTCGATTAAAAAGAATATAACCAAGAATACGATTATTCTTCCTTTATATAATGGTGTCGATGCGCCTGAAC
>Ga0209640_10005344_pt1 | contig 11220 bp, 6 predicted proteins | sample RifCSP10_1_FD_184018 | JGI IMG/M metagenome (GOLD analysis project Ga0209640, IMG submission 184018) | Soil microbial communities from Rifle, Colorado - Rifle CSP2_sed 10_1 (SPAdes) (version 2) | ecosystem: Environmental > Terrestrial > Deep subsurface > Rock core/Sediment | place: Rifle...
TTGGGGATGCGACCCCGGAGGCGGGCAGGACTTTTTTGTTCCAGAGTGCGTGGGGGAGTCGGCTCTGGCGGGTTCGCGCTAACCGCGCTTCATCGAATCAAAAAAGTCGGCGTTGTTCTTCGTCCCCCGCACCTTGTCGAGCAGGAATTCGGTCGCTTCGAGCTCGTCCATCGGATAAAGCAGCTTCCGCAGCACCCAGATCTTGGTCAGCACGTCCTTGGCGATGAGGAGCTCCTCGCGGCGCGTGCCGGAGCGATTGACGTTGATCGCCGGGAAGATGCGCTTCTCGTACATGCGCCGGTCCAGATGGATCTCCATGTTGCCGGTACCCTTGAATTCCTCGTAGATCACGTCGTCCATGCGCGAGCCGGTATCGATGAGGGCGGTGGCAAGTATGGTGAGAGAACCGCCTTCCTCCATATTGCGTGCAGCGCCGAAAAAGCGCTTGGGCCGCTGCAGCGCATTGGCGTCCACGCCGCCGGTGAGCACCTTGCCCGAGGCGGGAACCACTGTATTGTAGGCGCGCGCGAGCCGGGTGATCGAATCGAGCAGGATGACGACGTCCTTCTTGTGCTCGACCAGGCGCTTCGCCTTCTCGATCACCATTTCGGCCACCTGCACGTGGCGGCTCGCCGGTTCGTCGAAGGTCGAGGACACCACCTCGCCCTTGACCGAGCGCTGCATTTCGGTGACTTCCTCGGGCCGTTCATCAATCAGCAGCACGATCAGCACCACCTCGGGGTGATTCGCGGTGATGGCATGTGCGATGTGCTGCATCAGCACCGTTTTGCCGGCCTTGGGCGGGGAGACGATGAGACCGCGCTGGCCCTTGCCGATCGGCGCGATGATGTCGATGATGCGCCCGGTGATGTTTTCCTCGGCCTTGATGTCGCGCTCGAGCTTCAGGTGCTCGGTCGGGTGATAAGGCGTGAGGTTTTCGAACAGGATCTTGTGCTTGGAGTTCTCGGGCGGCTCGTCGTTGACCTTGTCGACTTTCACCAGCGCGAAGTAGCGTTCGCCGTCCTTGGGCGTGCGGATCTCGCCTTCTATGCTGTCGCCGGTGTGCAGGTTGAAGCGGCGGATCTGGGAGGGCGAAACGTAAATGTCGTCGGTGCCGGCGAGATACGAGGTGTCGGGCGAGCGCAGGAATCCGAAGCCGTCGGGCAGCACTTCCAGCGTGCCGCCGCCGTAAATACTTTCCCCTTTCCGGGCCTGGTTCTTGAGGAGCGCGAAGATCAGCTCCTGTTTGCGCATGCGGTTGGCGCCGTCGACTTCGTTCTTGACGGCCATGTCGACGAGTTCGCCGACGTGCAGGTTCTTGAGATCGGATAGGTGCATATGGGGATGCCGCTACATACGGGTAAAGCCAGGGAAGGGGACGGGAGGAACGACGCGCCCGAAGAAGCCCGTCACTCCAGTGCGGGCTATTCGAGTTCAGGCGCGCGGGGTCAGACTACCGGGTTTAGATATGGCTGTCAATGAATGCGGTCAGTTGGGACTTGGACAGGGCGCCGACCTTGGTCGCTTCGACGGCCCCGTTCTTGAAGATCATGAGCGTCGGGATGCCGCGTATGCCGTACTTCGGCGGCGTACCCTGGTTTTCATCGATGTTGAGCTTGGCGACCTTGAGCTTGCCGGAGTACTCCTTCGCCACTTCGTCGAGGATGGGTGCGATCATCTTGCAGGGTCCGCACCACTCGGCCCAGTAATCCACCAGCACGGGGGTGGACGACTGCAGGACTTCCGGGTCGAACGTGTCGTCGGTCACATAATGAATATGCTCGCTCATGGGTCATGCCTTGAATGATTGGGATGGAATAGGCCACAGAATGCGTGGCAGCAGGAACTCGCGGAACTCATGCTAACCAAATTCTTGCGCCTTGGGAAGCGCGCCCGGCGATGCTGCGGTGCGGGGGCAACGCCAAGTTTCTGATAAAATGCGGACTTTTCCGGCGAATTCAAGCATCGCGCGCTTTTTCCGAAAGAATACTATGACTTACGTTGTGGTTGAGTCCTGCATCAAGTGCAAATACACCGATTGTGTTGATGTGTGTCCGGTGGATTGCTTCCGGGAAGGACCCAACATGCTGGTGATTGATCCGGACGAGTGCATCGACTGCACGCTGTGTGTTGCCGAGTGCCCGGTCGAGGCGATATTCGCAGAAGACGACGTGCCGGATGATCAACGCAAGTGGACTCCCTTGAACGCCGAACTGGCCAAGGTGTGGAAACCGATCATCGAGAAGAAGGCTGCCCCTCCGGATGCGGACGAGTGGGCAAAGACAAAGGCGAAGGCTCATTTGCTGGAGAAGTAATCAGCGTCATCGATATCCGCATCCGGGACGCGCGCCGGGGTCGCACCCGCAAGGCGGGGCGCGTCGGCGGGCGGAAGCGGGTCCCCACTGGGGATCTGACCCCCGGAGACGCGCATGGGATCGGCATTGAAACAACGCGCCTACGATCGGCTGCGCGGTCGCATCCCGCACGAGCGGGTCCCTGCTCTGCGCTTCGCCGATCCCTGCTCCGCCCGCCGCGCGTCCACGCCTCCGAGTGGGCGCTTCTGCATTGACCAGACTGAAACCAAGGGGAAATGTGCTTGAGTCATGACATGCGACTGATCGTTACCGCAATCCTTGCCGCGCTGCCTGTTGCCGCGCTCGCGCAGCAGCAGGTTGTCAAGCCGCCGGTCGCGAACTACTGGGTGAGCGTCGACACCGCCGCCGGCATGACCATCCCGGGCATGGGCGGCATGGGGGGCGTCATGGCCGGCATGATGGGCGGTCCGGGGCAGAGCGGCCGCCGCATGGTGCTGCAACTCGGATCGCAGCGCCCGTCGGCGGACGGCCCGCGCGCCGACCACATGATCCCGACCGGCATGGAAATGGGACCGTCGCTTCCGCTCGTCACGCCGCAACGGGCGCCGCGCGCCGAACCCGTCGAACGCAACATTCCCCAGGGCATGGAGCAGCCCAAGGGCCGCATGCTTATCTACTGGGGCTGCGGCGAAAACACGCGCCCGGGTCAACCGGTCATCGTCGATTTTGCCGCGCTCTCTCAGGGGCAGACGCCGCCCAACATGGTTTCGCGCCGCGTCTCGATCCCGAACCCGCCGTCGCCCTCGCGCGCGAAGACCTACGGCGACTGGCCCAACCAGCAGGACTCGAAATCGATACCGGGGAGCGCCTCGTTGAAGGGCGACCACCAGATCAAGAGCAACTATGCGCCCGACGTCCAGTTCGCGCTGGGCGAAGGCCACGACTTCATGGACCGCGTGGAGCTTTCCGCCGCGCCGCGCGGCGCGGGCGCCGTGCATGTGACGTGGAACGCCGTGGGTACCGCGACCGGCCACTTCGCGACTGTGTTCGGCTCCGACGGCACCGACACCGTGATGTGGACTTCCAGCGAGGTGCAGGAGATGGGCGGCATGCTGATGAACTTCGTGCCGCCGCCGGAAGTCGCGCGGCTCATCCGCGAAAAGGTCGTGCTCGCGCCTTCCGTCACCGAGTGCACCGTGCCCGCCGAGGTGGTGAAACGCGCGGGCGGCACGCCGTTCCTGAACTTCATCACCTACGGCCCGGAAGCGAACTTCGCGCAGCCGCCGCGCCCGCAGGACCCGAGGCGGCCGTGGGAGCCGCTATGGACGGTGAAGGTGCGCTTCAAGTCCACCGCCTCCACGCTCCTTGGCGATGCAGCCGGCGGCGCGCGCCGTCCCGCGCGCACTCAATCCCCGAGCGAAGCGGGTGGAGAACAGAGCGCCGAGCCGGCGCAAAAACCCGCCGCCGGGCCCGACCCGGTGCAGGATGGCGTGAACATCCTGCGCGGCATCTTCGGCCGGTAACTGCTGCCGCCAAGCCGCCTTACATGTAGCCAGATGCGAGCCGACTTCGCGCAACGGATCGACGCCGGGTGCGCGGTCGTAACCCCGAACCGCAGGCTCGCGGCACACCTCAAGCACCAGTACGATGAGCGGCAGGCCGCGGCCGGCAAGTCGGCCTGGCCGACCGCGGATATCCTGCCGTTGTCCGCATTCGTCGAGCGTGCTTATGAGGACGCGTGCTATTCGCAAAGCGCAACCGAGCTTCCGGTTTTGCTTACCCCTGCCCAGGACCAGGCGCTCTGGGAAGGCATCATCCGCGATTCGGAAGCGGGCCGGGCATTGCTTGCGATTCCGGAGACGGCCGCGCTCGCGCGCGAGGCGTGGCAACTCGCACACGTCTGGCGCCTCATGCCGCAGCTCGGGCGCGTTCCTCTCAATGACGACGGCAGGGCGTTTCACCAATGGGCGCAGCGTTACGAGAACCTCAGCCGGCGCGAGCGGCACACCGATGGCGCACGTCTTGCTGACGTGACTGCATCGTTGCTGCCACGGCCGGAGATCCGCAAGCCGAAATCCCTGGTCCATTACGGCTTCGACCGGGTCATGCCGCAGCAGGCCGCGTTCTTCGAGGCGCTGGCGGCTGTCGGGTGCGAAGTGACGGGCGCCGGCCCCGCGCCGCGCAGCAGCGAGTGCCTGCGCGTGGTCTGCGCAGACAGCGGGGACGAGATACGCCGCGCTGCGGCATGGGCGCGCGCGCGCCTCGAGGCGAGTGATGCGGCGCGCATCGGCATCATCGTGCCCGATTTGGCCGAGCACCGCGCGACGGTTCAGAGAATCTTCAGTTCCGTCATGGAACCGGATTACGCGCTGCCGGGCAGCCGGCACCTGGCGTTTCCCTTTAATATTTCTCTCGGCGAGACGCTGTTTTCGTATCCGCTCGTCGACGCCGCATTCCTGGTCCTCGAACTGGCGGGACGGGAGATCGACTTCAAACGCGCCAGCCGGCTGATCCGCTCCCCTTTTCTCGCCGGCGCGGATTCCGAGCTCGCGCTGCGCGCGCGATTTGACGCATGGTTGAGAAAGCGCGCCGAACCGGTCACCACGCTGGACCGCCTGCTGGTGTTGATCGCGCATCAGGATACGGGCTGTCCGGTTCTCGCTCAGCGCCTGGCGGCGCTCGCCGAGTTCCGCAAGGCTCGCCTGTTTGGCGGGCAGCCGCCCTCCGCGTGGGCGCGAGCGATCTCGGATGCGCTCGCGCTCGTAGGGTTCGCCGGGGAGCGCAGCCTCGATTCGGCTGAATACCAGACGCTGGCGAAATGGCACGAGGTCCTCGCCGATTTTGCCGCGCTCGACCGCGTCTTGCCACGCGCCGGCTACGGCGACGCGGTGTCGCGCCTGCGGCGGATGGCGGCGGATGTGCTGTTCCAGCCGGAGACGCCCGACGTGCCGATCCAGATCCTTGGCGAGCTCGAAGCGACCGGCATGCAGTTTGATCACCTGTGGGTCATGGGCCTGTCGGACGAAACCTGGCCGCGCGGGCCGCGCCCGAATCCATTTCTGCCGATCGAATTGCAACGCGCGGCGGGAATGCCGCAAGGATCGGCTGCCGGGTCGCTCGAGCTCGCGCGCCGGCTGACGGGCGAGTGGCTGTGCAGCGCTGGCGAAGTCGTGTTGAGCTACCCGCAGCGCGAGGACGACCGCGATTTCAAGCCGAGCCCGCTCATCGTCGCCGTGCCGGAGCAGGGATTGTCCCTGCCGGTCTACGCGAGCTATCGCGACGCGGTCCATGCCCTGCGCAGGATCGAGCGCGGCGAGGATGACAGGGCACCGCCGCTCGCCGAGCCGGCCGCCGTGGGTGGCGGCACCGCGGTCATCCGGGATCATGCGGCGTGCCCATTTCGCGCATTCGCGCGCCACCGGCTGGGGGCCGAAGGCCTGGAGGAGCCGCACGCCGGTCTTGACGCGATGGAGCGCGGCACGCTGGTGCACCGCGTACTGGCGCAGGCGTGGGCGCACCTCAGGACGCGCAGCGCGCTCGATGGAATCGGGGAGGCTGATCTCGACACGCTGCTCCGGCAGGCGGCGGAAGACGCGGTTGCACGGATCCGGCGCGAACGGCCAACCGTGCTGTCGGGCCGCTTCGCTGAAATCGAGAAACGGCGTCTCGCGCGGCTCACGCGCGCATGGCTCGAAGTCGAGAAGACGCGCGGCGGTTTTACGGTCCTCGCCACCGAGGACAAGCGCCGCATCGAGATCGGCGGGCTTGCCTTGAACGCGCGTCTCGACCGCGTCGACCAGACCGACGACGGGCGCCGTATCGTGATCGACTACAAGACCGGCAAGGCATCGCCGGGCACCATGCTCGGCGAGCGCCCGGACGAACCGCAGCTGCCGCTCTATCTGGTGAGCGGCGAGCCGGACGCCGCCGCGGTGACGTTCGCCCAAGTGAGGACGGGCGAGATGCGCTTTGCCGCGCTCGCACGCGATGGCGATCTGCTGCCGGATACCAAGGCGCTCTCGGAATCTCGCTACCGTGGCCGCCACGGCTCCTGGCGGGAAGTGGTTGGAGCCTGGCGCTCAGACCTCGCGCGCATAGCCGCCGGTTTTGTGGCGGGAGACGCCAGCGTCGATCCAAAGCAGTACCCGGATACTTGCCGCTACTGCGATGTGAAACCATTCTGCCGCATCTACGAGCGGATCGAGAACGCGCTCGACGAGGACGCGGCATGAGCGCCGGCGGCGTTCCCGATCTTGCCGCGCGCCGCCGCGCGCTCGACCCCGCGCGCTCGTTCATCGTGCAGGCGCCCGCGGGATCGGGCAAGACCGAGCTCCTGATCCAGCGTTACCTCCTGTTGCTGGCGCGTGTCGATCATCCCGAGGAAATCGTCGCCATCACCTTCACCCGCAAGGCCGCCGGCGAGATGCGCGAGCGCGTCCTGGGCGCGCTCGAAGACGCGCGCGCTGGCAAGGCCCCCGCGAGCGAGCACGAGCGGGCGACGCTCGAACTCGCCTCCGCCGCTCTCGCGCGCGACACCGGGGCCGGGTGGGGCCTTGCCGAGAACCCGGCGCGCCTGCGCATTCAGACCATCGACTCGCTGTGCTCGGGTCTCACGCGCCAGATGCCGATGCTGTCCCGTTTCGGCGCGCAGCCGGAGAGCATCGAGGACGCGGCCGAACTGTATCTCGAGGCAGCGCGCGCGACCATCGGGCTGGTCGAAAGCGACGCGGCGGTCGCGCGGGACGTCGAGCGCTTGCTCACGCACCTCGACAACGATGTCGCACGCATCGGGACGCTGCTCGCCGACATGTTGAGCCGCCGCGATCACTGGCTGCGCCACGTGCATGGCAGGGAGCGCGTGGAGCTGGAGGCCGCCCTGCAAGACGTGAGACGCAACGCGGTCGAGCGCATGCGCGCGCTGCTTCCGCCGGAGGTGGAGGCGGAGTGGACGGCAATAGCCGGCTACGCTCTTCGCAACCTCGGGCGCGGGGCATTCGGGGACAGCGTTGAAGACTGGGGTGAGCTTGCCCGCCTGTTCCTGACCGAAATGGATCAGTGGCGGCGGAGCCTCACGAAAAATCAGGGGTTTCCCGCGGGCAAGCCGGCGCAGCTCTGGAAGGAGCGCGCGCTGGCACTGTTTGCCGGACTGGAAGAGCGCGATGGGTTCCGTGCCGCGCTCGCCGATATGCGGCGGCTTCCCCCGGAAAGGTACAGTGAAGATCAGTGGGAGGTGCTGGGCGCCATCATGCGGCTGCTGCCCTACGCGACCGCGCAGTTGAAACTCATGTTCCAGGGGCGCGGCTGCGTCGATTTCACCGAGGTCGCCCAGGGCGCATTGCGGGCGCTCGGCGGGGTGGAGGGACCCAGCGACCTCGCGCTCGCGCTCGATTACCGCATCCGTCATCTGCTGGTGGACGAATTCCAGGACACCTCGATCAGCCAGTACGAATTGGTCGCGCGGCTCACCGCCGGCTGGGAGCCTGGCGACGGGCGCACGGTGTTCGCGGTCGGCGACCCGATGCAGTCGATCTATCGCTTCCGCGAGGCCGAAGTCGGGCTCTTCCTGCGCGCGCGCGCGGCAGGCATCGCGGGCATCGAGCTTCATGCCATCGGCCTGGCGGCCAATTTCCGCTCGCAGGCCGGCATCGTCGAGTGGGTCAACGCGACGTTCGCGCGGGTGATGCCGGAGCGGGAGGACATCGCCACCGGCTCGGTGCCGTACACGGCGTCGGTCGCGACGCGCGCGGCGCTGCCGGGTACTGCGGTCAGGGTGCACCCGTTCTTCAACGGGGATCGCACGGGAGAGGCCGCAAGAGTGGTCGAGATCGTCGCTCAGGCGCGGCGCGAGGACGCGGAAGCGGGAATCGCGATCCTGGTGCGCAACCGCGGCCATCTGCGCGAGATCGTGCCGCAGATCAAGGACGCCGGGCTGCGCTTTCGCGCGATCGAGATCGAGGAGCTGGGCCACCGCCCGGTAGTACAGGATCTGCTGGCGCTGGCGCGCGCGCTTTCGCATCCGGCCGACCGGCTCGCATGGCTCGCGCTGCTGCGCGCGCCGTGGTGCGGATTGACGCTTGCCGATCTCAGCGAGCTTGCTGGCGCCGATGCGAAGCGCACGGTGTGGGAACTGATGAATGACGGCGCGCGCGTCGCGGCGCTGTCCGCCGATGGCCGCGCGCGGCTGCAGCGGGTGTGCGCCGTCTTGCGGGCATGCCTCGATCATCGCTGCCGCGGCTCGCTGCGCAGCCGCACCGCCGGGGCTTGGTTCGCGCTCTCCGGGCCGGCGTGCGTCGAGGATACGACGGACCTCGAGGACGCCGAGATCTACTTCGACTATCTCGAGTCACACGAGGAGGCGGGCGAAATCGCCGATCCGGCGGCATTCGAAGAAGGGCTCGCCGAGCTCTACGCGCTGCCGGACCTGCAGGCGGACGAGCGGCTCCAGATCATGACCATCCACAAGGCAAAAGGCCTCGAATTCGACACGGTGATCGTGCCCGGCCTGGGCCGTGTGCCGCGCGGCGACGACAGCAGGCTGTTCCTGTGGATGGAGCAGCCGCGCCGGGACAGCGACGGAACCACCGATCTGCTGCTCGCGCCGATCCAGGAGACCGGTGTCGACGACGATCCGATTTACCGCTGGCTGCAGAAGATCGAGGCCGAAAAGCAGCGTCTCGAAAGCGGCCGCCTGCTCTACGTGGCCGCTACGCGGGCACGGCAGCGCCTGCACTTGCTCGGCGACACGCGCCTGGCGATCGGTGACGATGGCGTGCCCGCGCTGAAGCCGCCGGGGGCGAGAACGCTGCTCGGTGAACTCTGGCCCATGGTCGAGCCCGTGTTCGCCGAAGCGGCGGGGCGATGGGTCGAATCTTCGCCCGCCCTCGTGGAAGCAGGCGCGGCAGGGAAGGAGATCGATCAATCCTTGCGCCGCATCGCTACCGGGTGGCAGCCGCCTTCGCCTCCGCCCCGCGTCGGATGGGCGCCGCCCCCGGATGGCGCGCGCGCGAGAGAGGAGATCGAGTTCTCGTGGGTGGGCGAGACTGCGCGGCACTTCGGCAGCGTCGTGCATCGCTGGCTGCAGCGTATCGCGGCAGACGGGCTCGAAGCGTGGGACGCCGGGCGGGTTGGCGCGCTGGGGAAAATTTTCCGGGATCAACTCATGGCATGCGGCGTGTCAGCCGAGGTCATGGACGACGCCACCGGGCGGGTGGCGATCGCACTGCAGCAGACGCTGGACGATCCGCGCGGTCGCTGGGTGCTCGGCGCCCGGGAGAACGCCCGCTCCGAACTGAAGCTCACCGGGATGATCGGCGGCGAGCTCGCGAGCGTCGCGATGGACCGCACTTTCACCGACGAGACCGGCACGCGCTGGATCGTGGATTACAAGACGGGCGGGCACGAGGGCGGAAACATCGAGGCTTTTCTCGACCGCGAACTGGAGCGTTACCGGCCCCAGCTCGAGCGCTATGCCACGCTCATGAGCCGAATCGACGGCCGCCCGATCCGCCTCGGGCTGTATTTCCCGCTGCTCGGCGGCTGGCGCGAGTGGAGTCCAGCGGCGGAAGGATCAAGGTAGCTTCGCAGCGACACCTGCCACTGTGTTGGCCGGAAAACGGGAGAGCCGTGAATGCGGGTCAGATCTCCACTTGCGTGCCGAGCTCGATCACCCGGTTGGTGGGCAGGTTGAAATAGGCGGCAGCGCTGCCGGCGTTGCGCGCCATCGTCGCAAACAGGCGTTCGCGCCACTGCACCATACCGCCGCGCGGTGTCGAGATGATCGTCTCACGGCTGAGAAAAAAAGAGGTTTCCATCATCTCGAATTCGAGCCCCGCATCCCTGCACAGTTCCAGCGCCTGCGGCACGTCGGTGCGGTTCTTGAAGCCGAAGCGCGCCGTCACGCGCCAGCAGCCGTGCCCCAGTGGTTCGACCGCGATGCGCTCGTCGAACGACACCCAGGGCACATCCTCGACGATGACCGTGAGAAGCACCACGCGCTCGTGCAGCACTTTGTTGTGCGATAGGTTGTGCAGCATCGATCGCGGCACCGCACCGGCGTTCGCGACGAGAAACACCGCGGTGCCCGGCACCCGGTGCGGTGGATGCTCGAAGAGCGATTGCAGGAAGGCTTCGAGGGGAATCGCCGTAGTCTTCATGTTGGCGAACAGGATGTCGCGGCCGCGGCGCCAGGTGAGCATCAGGAACAGCATGAGCGCCCCGAGCGTCAGCGGGAACCAGCCGCCGTCCGCGATCTTGAGCAGGCTCGACGCGAAAAACGCCGTGTCCACCACGATGAAGACACCGGTCACGAGCACGCACAGCAGCAGGTTGTAGCCCCACGCATAGCGGATGACGAAGAAGGTGAGGCAGGTGGTGACCAGCATGGTGCCGGTGACCGCCACGCCGTACGCCGAGGCGAGTTTCGAAGACGAGCCGAAACCCGCGACGGCGGCGAGTACGGCGGCGAGCAGGATCCAGTTCACCGCCGGCAGGTAGATCTGGCCGAATTCCCGGGCCGAGGTCTGGAGGATATTCATGCGCGGCAGGTATCCGAGCTGTATCGCCTGCCGCGTGAGCGAGTAGGCGCCGGAAATCGTCGCCTGGGAGGCAATGACGGTCGCGGCGGTGGCGAGCCCGACCATGGGGTACAAGGCCCAGCCCGGGAACAGCAGATAGAACGGATTTTCGATCGCCCCGGGTCTCACCAGCAGCAGGGCGCCCTGGCCGAGGTAGTTCAACGCGAGCGCGGGGAACACCAGGCCGAACCACGCGATGCGAATCGGCGTCCTCCCGAAGTGTCCCATGTCCGCATAGAGCGCCTCGGCGCCGGTGAAGGCCAGCAGCACCGCGCCCAGCACGACAAACGACTTGTAGCCGTGCTGGGTGACGAATGCGAGCCCGTGGAATG
>Ga0209640_10005345_pt1 | contig 11220 bp, 7 predicted proteins | sample RifCSP10_1_FD_184018 | JGI IMG/M metagenome (GOLD analysis project Ga0209640, IMG submission 184018) | Soil microbial communities from Rifle, Colorado - Rifle CSP2_sed 10_1 (SPAdes) (version 2) | ecosystem: Environmental > Terrestrial > Deep subsurface > Rock core/Sediment | place: Rifle...
GGTGGCCAAGGCGATCCAACAGGCCGCGCGGGAGATGAGCGACGGCCGGTGGGACAATCAGTTTCCGGTGGACATCTTCCAGACCGGGTCCGGGACCTCGTCCAATATGAACGCCAACGAGGTGATCGCGAATCGCGCGGCGGAACTGCTGGGCGGGGAGCGGGGCAGCAAGCTCGTGCATCCCAACGATCACGTCAACCTCGGGCAGTCCAGCAACGACGTCATCCCGACCGCGATCCACCTGGCGGCGCTGGAGCAGATCGACCGGGAGCTCCTGCCGGGGCTGAAACGCCTCCACACGGCCCTGGCGGCCAAGGCCAAGGAGTTCGACCCCATCGTCAAGATCGGCCGCACGCACCTGCAGGACGCCACGCCCATCCGACTGGGACAGGAGTTCTCAGGCTATGCCCGGCAAATCGAGCTGGGCATCCAGCGGGTTGAGCGGACCCGCCCCTCGTTGGGCGAACTGGCGCTGGGGGGCACGGCCGTGGGCACGGGCCTCAACACCCATCCCGAGTTCGCCCTGCGCGTGGTCGCCCTGCTGGGCCGGGAGACGAAATGTCCGCTGCGGGAAGCGCGGAACCACTTCGAGGCGCAGGCCGCGCAGGATGGCCTGGTGGAGGCCAGCGGGGCGCTCAAGACCGTCGCGGTGAGCCTCATGAAGATCGCCAACGACCTCCGCTGGTTGGGCTCCGGCCCCCGGTGTGGGCTGGCCGAAATCATTCTGCCGGAGACCCAGCCGGGTTCCTCCATCATGCCGGGAAAGGTCAATCCGGTCATCGCCGAGTCCGCCATGATGGTGGCGGCCCAGGTGATTGGGAACGATGCGGCGATCACGGTGGCGGGGCAGGCCGGCAACTTCGAGCTTCTGGTGATGCTGCCGGTGATGGCGCACAACCTGTTGCAGTCCATCGCGCTCCTGGCGCGGGCCTCCGAGAACCTGGCCGTCCGGTGCGTCGAGGGGATCGTCGCGGATCAGGAGCGGTGCCGGGCCGGCATCGAGCAGAGCCTGGCCATGTGCACGGCCCTCGCACCTGAGATCGGCTACGAGGCGGCCGCCGAGATCGCCAAGGAAGCCTACCGCACCGGCAGGACCGTCCGCGAGGTGGCGCTGAAGAAGAGGGTCCTCCCGAAGGCCCGCCTCGATCACCTGTTGGATCCCCGGCGGATGACCGAACCGGGCCTGACCGGGGGTAAGCCGGGGAGCGCCGGCGGGTGAGATGTTTTGACAAATCAAATTTGTGTGTGCTAGCGTTGCTGCCGATTTCTGCCTAAGGGGGAGCGCTCTTCCTGAAGAGCGCCACGGTTGCCGATGAGCGCGCGGCACTTGGTCATCATCGTCGGAGCAGGCCCTGCCGGGCTGGCCGTGGTCAACGTCATGTCCAAGCACGGCCACGATGTGGTCCTCCTGAACCGGGACATCAAGTTCGGCGGGCTCGCCGAATACGGCATCTATCCCACCAAGCACAAACTTCGCGGCGGCCTTCGCAAGGGGTACTGGGAAGTCCTCAGCCGTCCCAATGTCCATTACTTCGGCAACGTCACGGTGGGCAACGGGAGCCATGTGACCGTTCCGGAACTGAGAGCCTTCGAGCCGGGCGCTCTGGTTTTTTCGACCGGCGCCCAGGGAACCAAGACCATCGGCGTGGAGGGAGACAGCGGCCGAGAGGTCTATCACGCCAAGGACTGCGTGTATCACTACAACCTGCTCCCCGGATTCGGCACCCGCGCCTTTGACGTGGGGCGGCGTGTGGCGGTGATCGGCATCGGGGACGTCATGGTGGACATCGCCAATTGGCTCACCCACCGTCGGCGCGTAGAGGAGGTCCATGTGGTGGTCCGGAGGGGACCGGCCGAACGGAAATACAATCCCAAGGAAATCCGGGCCGTGTGCGCCTACATCGACCAGGGCGCCCTCGCCAAGGAGGTGGCCCGGATCGGGCCCCGCCTGGAGGCGGTGGGGCAATCCTCCGAGAAGGTCCTGGGCGAAATGCGCGCGGAGTTCACCAAGTGCGAGCCCGCGGTCGGGCCCACCCGGATCCTGTTCCACTTCCTGTCCTCCCCGAAGCGCGTGCTGACGGATCCGCAGAATCATGTGACCGGCCTGGAGGTGGAGGAGACCAGGCTGGAGCGCAAAGGGGAGGACGTGGCCGCCGTGGGGCTGAAGACCGTCTCGACGGTCCCGTGCGACAGCGTGGTCTTCGCCGTCGGCGACCGTGTCGATGAGGCCGTTGGTTTGCCGTACAAGAACGGCACCTTCGTGACGAACCCCCAGCGGACGCAGAACGATCCGGACGACAGCCTTTTTCAAGCTTACGACGAGGCCGCGGGCGCGGTCCTGCCGGGGGTCTTCCTCTGCGGCTGGGCGCGCAAGGCGAGCGAAGGGCTCGTGGGCGTCGCCAAACGCGATGGGGAGTGGTGCAGCGAGGTGGTGTTGCGCTATCTGGCGACCAAGGCGCCGCTCTCGGAGGCCGAGATCGCCGAAAAGGTTGGCCGGCTGGAGGCCTTGCTGGCGACCCGGCAGCCGGAGCTGGTCCGGGCCGGTGATCTGCTGGCCTTGAGCGCGATGGAACAGGAGGCGGGGCGGCGCCGGGAGATCGAGGAGTTCAAGTTCCCCACGAACGAGGAGATGCTGAGCGCCATCCGTCAGAAGAGAGCGGAGGCCAAGGTGTCGGTGCCGCGCTAGCTCTCCCCCCACTTCAGCTTCTTCCGCAAGACATCATAATAGGACCGTTCGGGGAAGCGGATCAGTTTGGTTTTGTGCTCCGACGCCCGGACCTCGACGATGTCGCGGGGGCGTAGCGCGATCCCGACCTGCCCGTCGAACGTGGCCATGGCGCCTTCGTCCTTGCTGACCAGGACGACTTCCACCAGAGCCTCCTGCGGAATCACGATCGGGCGGTTGGTCAGGGTGTGGGGCGAAATCGGGGTGAGGATCAGCGCATGGACCGAGGGGTTGAGGATCGGTCCGCCCGAGGAGAGGGAGTAGGCCGTGGAGCCCGTGGGGGTGGAGATGATCAGCCCATCCCCGCGTAAGCTGGTCACGAACTGCCCGTTGATGGAAATCTCCAACTGGATCATGCGGGACACGGCGCCCTTGCCCAGCACCACATCGTTCAGGACCGAGGCCGCCGCGACCTGTTCGCCCAAGCGCAGGATACGGGAGCGGAGCATCAGGCGCTCCTCCTCCTGGAACGCCCCTGCGAAGATCTGCTCGAGGGCGTGGTAGAGCTCATCCCGCGTCACCTCGGTGAGAAAGCCGAGGCCCCCCACATTTACGCCGAGGATGGGGGTGGGCCGGCCTTCCACCATCCGGGCCCCGGCCAGCATGGTCCCATCACCCCCCAGCACCACCAGGAGGTCCGCGAGGGCGGCGAGGTCTTTCTTCGGATAGGCCGTGGCCTCCCCGATGAGGGCGGCGGTGGGGGGATCTAGCAGAGGGTCCCTCTCTCGGGCCCGCAGCCACGGCACCAATTCGCTCAGGAGGGCTTTGGCGTCGGGGAAATCCGGCTTGATCAGGATGCCGATGCGCTTCATCTGGAGACATTCTAGCGGGCCGCCCCCGCCTTGTCAATGAATGGATCAGTGTCATTACCTACGATATCAGGACGGGGCCCCGTCCCGCCGGTCCGCCGGGCATGCGGGCCAGTTCCTAAGAGGAAGCCCCGGCGCCCTCCGGACGCCGGCCGCCAAGATTGTCAGATTCCTCCATTACTGGCCTCCATGGGAATTCTCCTCTCCAACGGGAGCTCTCTGGGTGCGCTCTGCCCTTGACACCTAGAGGGGCGACGGGTAGAATATGGTCAAGATTTAAGGAGAACCGGCCGAAACGAGTGTGAGACAGCTCCCCAACCGGCGCGAGGAGGAATGATGTTCGAACGATTCACCGACAAGGGTCGCAAGATCATCGTGCTGGCGCGCGAAGAAGCCGAGCGGCACCAGAACGATTATCTGGGCACCGAGCATCTCGTCCTGGCGATCCTTCGTGAAAGCGACGGCATCGCCCTGATGATTCTCAAAAAGATGGGACTGTCCTCGGAACAGGTCCGGCTTGAAATCGAGCGAAACTTGCCGGGCGGCGGCACCACGTTGACGTTCGGTGAAATTCCCTTCAGCCCCCGGGTCAAGAAAGTCATCGAGTACGCGGTGGAGGAGGCCCGTCTGCTGGGCCACAACCACATCGGTGGGGAGCATTTACTATTGGGGTTGCTGCGCGAGGAGGAAGGCATCGGTGGCAAGATCCTCCGGAGCCTGGGCGCGAATCTGCTGACCGCCCGCCAGTTGACCGTGACGTTCCTCCGCAAGAGCGCGCCGCGGGAGCGGGACCGCAAGAGCAACACCCCCGCCCTGGACGAGTTCGGGCGGGATCTCACCCGGATGGCGCAGGAAGGCACGCTCGACCCCGTCATCGGCCGCCAGGATGAGATTGAGCGGGTGCTCCAGATCCTCAGCCGGCGGACCAAGAACAATCCGGTGCTCATCGGGGAGGCCGGCGTCGGCAAGACGGCGATCGTCGAGGGTCTGGCCCAGCGGATCGTCGGCGCGGAGGTGCCGGACAACCTGCTCAATCGCCGCGTCATCGCCCTGGACCTGGGGTCGTTGGTGGCCGGGACGAAGTATCGCGGCCAGTTCGAAGAACGCCTCAAGGTCGTCATGAAGGAGATCGTCCAGGCCGGCAACGTGATCATCTTCATCGATGAACTGCATACCCTCGTGGGGGCCGGCGCGGCCGAGGGGTCCATCGACGCCTCGAACATGCTAAAGCCCGCGCTCTCACGCGGCGAGATCCAGTGCATCGGGGCGACCACGCTGGACGAGTTCCGCAAGCACATCGAGAAGGATGGGGCGCTCAAACGCCGCTTCCAGCCGATCTTTGTCCAGCAGCCCAGCGTCGAAGAAACGGTCCGGATCATCCAGGGCCTCCGTGATCGCTACGAGAGCCACCACGGGGTCGAGATCACCGAGGAGGCCATCGCCGAGGCCGTCAAGCTCTCGGACCGGTACATCACCGACCGGTTCTTCCCGGACAAGGCGATCGACGTCATCGACGAGACCGGGTCCCGCGCCAAGCTGCAGGCGTACGCCCTGCCGGGCGACCTGCGCGCCATGGAGCAGGAGCTCAAGAAGGTGGTCCGCGAGAAGGAACTGGCGATCGCCCTCCAGAATTTCGAGGAGGCCGTGCGGTTCCGCGAGGAGGAGGAGCGCCTCCGGAGGCTGCTCGAGGACTCCAAGCTCGAGTGGAAGAAGAACCAGGAGAAGAGCAAGCCGGTGATCACCAAGGAGGACGTGGCCTACGTGGTCTCCAAGATGACGGGGATCCCGCTGTTCAAGCTGGAGGAGGAGGAATCCCAAAAGCTGCTGCGGATGGAAGAGGGCCTGCACAAGCGCGTCGTCGGCCAGGATGAGGCGGTCTCCGCGGTCGCGCGGGCCATCCGTCGCTCCCGGGCCGGCCTCAAGGAGGCCAAGCGGCCGATCGGCTCGTTCATTTTCATGGGTCCCACCGGGGTGGGCAAGACGGAACTGGCCAGGGCTCTGGCCGGGTTTCTGTTCAACACCGAGGATGCCCTCGTCCGGATCGATATGTCGGAGTACCAGGAGAAGTTCAGCAGCTCCCGCCTGTTCGGGGCGCCCCCCGGGTATGTGGGCTACGAAGAAGGCGGGCAGCTGACCGAGCGGGTACGTCGGCGGCCCTATTCAGTCGTGCTGTTCGACGAAATCGAGAAGGCCCATCCGGATCTCTTCAACGTCCTGCTCCAGGTGTTGGACGACGGGTGCCTCACCGATAGTCTGGGCCGCAAGGTGGACTTCAAGAACACGGTCATCATCATGACCTCGAACCTCGGCAGCAAGCTGATCCAGAAGGGCGCCGCGATGGGGTTCCAAAGCGACAGCCCGGAGGACGCGAGGCGGCGCCAGAAGGAGGACATCCTGGGTGAGCTGAAACACGCTTTCAACCCCGAGTTCCTGAACCGGATCGATGAGGTGGTGGTCTTCCATGCCCTCGACAAGACGCACTTGATCACGATCGTCGAGAATCAGCTGGCGGAGTTGAATCAGCGCCTGGTCGAGCGCGGGGTCGAGCTCGAAGTCTCGGAGGAAGTCAAGGCCTGGCTCATCCAGGAAGGGTACCAGCCGCTGTACGGAGCCCGTCCGATGCGGCGGTGCATCCAGAAGAACATCGGTGATCCGCTCTCCGAGGAGCTCATCAAAGGGCGCGCCCGGGAGTTCCGCAAGATCAAGGTGGTCCTCAAGGACGGGGCGCCCGCTTTCGTCGAAGAGGAGGCCCTGGCAGGGGTCTGATGAGCCGTTGGTTCCCGGTGCGGGTCAGCCTCCCTCCTTTCTGTCCGTCCGCCAAACAGTCTGCTTGACCCCTGCATGAGGGCATTTGTCTGGCCGCCCCTGTGGTCGCCCATCACTCTTCCCATCCGCTTCCCAGTTCGATGATCCTCGGGATTGAGACCTCGTGCGACGAGACCGCTGCGGCGATCGCGGACCATGATGAAACGCTGCTGGCGGAGGTGGTATGGTCGCAGGCCGAAACCCATGCCCGCTTTGGAGGCGTCGTCCCCGAACTGGCCGGGCGCCGCCACATTGAAACCATCGACCACGTCGTCCGGGAAACCCTGGCGCGCGCCGGCGTGGGCTTGGACGATCTGAGCGCCGTGGCCGTGACCAGCGGGCCCGGACTCATCGGTGCGCTCCTGGTCGGCTTCGCTTATGGCAAGGCGCTGGCGTATGCGCTGGGCGTTCCGCTCGTCCCCGTCAATCACCTGGAAGGCCATCTGAGCGCCGCGTCCGTCGGCCCCGAGCGGGTGTCTCCTCCCTTCGTGGCGCTGATCGTTTCGGGCGGGCACACGAACCTGTATCATGTGAAGGCCTGGGACGCGCCGGTGGTGCTCGGCCGCACTCTGGACGACGCTGCGGGGGAGGCCTTCGACAAGGCCGCCAAGATGCTGGGACTGGGCTATCCCGGGGGGCCTGTGATCGACCTGCTGGCGCGTGCCGGGGATCCGGACCGGGTGCCGTTCCCGCGACCCTATCCCACGTTGGATGATCTCAACTTCAGCTTCAGCGGGATCAAGACCGCCTTGCTGTACTACCTTCGGGATCGGGAGAGGCGGGGGCAGACCTGGCATGTTCCGGACGTGGCGGCCGGATTCCAGCGGGCCATCGTGGAGGTCCTGGTGGAGAAGACCCTGGCGGCCGCGGCGCGCGCCGGAGCGCGTCAGGTGGTGGTCACCGGCGGCGTGGCGGCAAACTCAGCCCTCCGCGCCCGGTTCGAGGCCCGCGGCTCGGAAGCGGGGATTCAGGTCCATTTCCCGCCGTCTCGTTACTGCACCGATAATGGCGCCATGATCGCCGTCGCCGGGGCGCGCCTCGTCCGGGAGGGGCGCCCTGCCGGCCTGGCGTTAGAGCCCCGCGCGGACTGGGGCCTTGGAGGCCGCTTGCCCGGCGCGCCGGCCGACGCCTTGGAGAAGGAGAGAAGCCATCCCCGCCCTGCACGGTAATCTGACGGGCCTCAAGCCGAATCACGTGCGCCGGCTCGAGCACATCTACCGCCGGCGGGTGCCCGAGCAGGCCGTGATCTCCTGGGAGCTTGCCCGCTTCTGCACCGGGCTCTCCCGTGAGATCGGCCGACAGATCGCGGTCCTGATCAGCCGTCGGGGCACCATTGAAGACGTGATCGTGGGGAACGACCATGAGGTCGTCCTGCCGGACCTCTCGGAGTACCGATTGGGACGCCGCCTGCTGCGCGGGGTGCGGATGGTCCATACCCATCTTCGAGACGAGCCGCTGAGCCAGGACGACCTGACCGACCTGGCCCTCCTGCGGCTCGATCTGATCGCCGCCGTCGGCGTCCTGGAGGACGGCCAGCCCGGTCATCTGTACGCGGCCAACATTCTCCCTCCCAATCCGGCCGGCAAGGCCTACGAGGTCTGGACCCCAATCGCGCTGCAGGATTACCAGGCGGACCTGGGCCGGTTCCTGACCGCCCTCGAAGAGGAACTGGCCCGGACCAGGCCCGCCCATGAGGTGGGGACCCCCCGGGAGCAGGCGATTCTGGTCAGCGTCTCGAAAGAGGGCCGGGCCGACCAGGAGGACTCGTTGATGGAGCTGGGCGAGCTGGCCCGGTCCGCCGGCCTGGTCGTCCTCGACGTGGTCATGCAGCGACCGCAGACCATCCACTCCAAATATCTCCTCGGGAGCGGCAAGCTCAAGGAAGTCGTGATCAAGGCCCTCCAACACGGGGTGGAGTACCTCGTCTTTGATCAGGACCTGTCGCCGGCTCAGGCGGCGGCCATTGCCGAAATGACGGACCTCAAGGTCATCGACCGGACCCAGTTGATCCTCGACATTTTCAGCCGCCGGGCGCACAGCCGGGAGGGAAAGATCCAGGTCGAACTCGCACAATTGCGGTATCTCCTGCCCCGCCTCGCGGGCCAGGGAACGGCCCTGTCGAGGCTGGCGGGCGGGATCGGAGGGCGGGGGCCGGGCGAGACCAAGCTGGAAGTGGACCGTCGCCGGGTCCGGGACCGGATCGCCCACTTGGAGCGGCAGATGGAGGCCTGGGCCCGGCATCGGGTGCAACAGCGAGCCCGGCGGCTCCGGCGGGAGGTGCCGATCCTCTCGATCGTGGGTTACACGAACGCAGGCAAGTCCACGCTGCTCAACGCCCTCACCCTCAGCCACGAGACGGCCGAAGACCGGCTCTTCGCCACGCTCGGCACCGCCAGCCGGCGGTTGCGGTTTCCGGCAGAGAGGGACGTCATCGTGACCGACACGGTCGGGTTTATCAGGAACCTCCCGGCGGAACTGATGGGCGCGTTTCGCGCCACCCTGGAGGAGCTCCATGACGCCGATCTCCTCCTGCATGTCGCGGACATCAGCAGCCCGACCCTCGACCGGCAAGTGGCGGTCGTGGAACGGGTGCTGACCGACCTGGGCCTCGCCGGGGTCCCCCGCGTGTTGGCGCTGAATAAGGCGGATCTGGTCGAGCCCGCCCTGGCGTCCGCCTTGAGCGCTCGGTTTGGCGGTCTTGCGGTGTCGGCGCTCCGGCCGGGGACGCTGATCCCGTTGGTCACCGAATTCGAGGATCGCCTGGCGGGTTTGACCAAGCAGGGGATTCCTTGCTAACATACGTTCCATCTCGTCCAGATTCGACCAGTCCCTCCGTGGCTGGCCTCATCCGCTATCATTATGGGTCTTGCGGGTCAGTCGAGGAAGAAAGCGGTCGGATCGTAGGTTCCGGGGGCAGGCCGATGTGGGGGAGCCATGGCCGTCGGGAAACGGCTCCTGAAGCTGCTCGATCAAGAATTCCCGGTGCCCGCAATGGCCCTCCGCCACGAGACGCCGCTGCAACTGCTGATGGCGACGATCCTGTCGGCCCAATGCACGGATGAGCGGGTGAACCAGGTGACCAAAGGCCTGTTTGCCCACTATCGGACGGCCGCCGATTACGCCCGCGCCGATCCGGCGGTCCTCGAGCAGGATATTCGGCCGACCGGGTTTTATAAAGCCAAAGCAAGAAGCCTGATTGGATGCGGGCAAGCCTTGGTCAGCCGGTTCGGAGGCAAGGTCCCCCGGACCATGGAGGAACTGGTCACCCTGCCGGGGGTCGGACGCAAAACCGCGAACGTCATCCTCGGGAATTGCTTCGGGGTGCCGGCCGTCGTGGTGGACACCCACGTCAAACGGGTCAGTCGGCGGCTGGGCCTGGTGGACACGGACGATCCGGGCAGGATCGAGACGGCTCTGCAACACGTCCTTCCGAAGAAAGGCTGGACGCGGGGGTCGAACCAGTTGCTGCTGCACGGACGGCACATCTGTCAGGCCCGCGTCCCCAAGTGCCACCAGTGCCGGTTGTATGCGCTCTGCCCCTGGGAGGGAAAGCGTCCCGTATGATCCGGAGCATGACCGGGTATGGCCGTGCGGAAGGCCGTCATAAGGGCACCCCGATCGTCGTCGAGGTGCGCTCGGTCAACCATCGTCACTGTGAGGTGGTGTCGCGATTGCCCCGTGCCCTGCAGGCCTATGACGAGCGGGTTCGCGGGGTGGTGCAGGCCCATCTGTCCCGAGGGCGGGTCGATGTGACCATAACCTTCAGCGGAGAGCGGGACCCCGGCCGGGGGCTTATGCTGGACTTGACGCTCGCCCGCCGGTATCTCGCGCTCCTCACCGACCTCCGGCGGAAGCTCAAGCTGGCCGGGTCGCCCGACGTCGCGTTGGTGGCCGGGTTTCCGAACGTGATCAAGCCCGCCGAGCTGGCGGTCGAGGACCGGGGAGCTGTCCGGGCCGTCGAGCAGGTGCTGACCCGGGCGCTCAAGGCGGTGGCCGGCATGCGCGTCCACGAAGGGCGCGCCCTGGAACGGGACCTGTCGGCGCGTGTGGATGAGATCGAGCGGCACCTGGCGGCGATCCGCCGGCGTCTGCCGGACATCGTCCAGGAGTATGCCGCGCGCTTACGGGGACGCGTCACGCGCCTCCTGGAGGGAATGGGAGAGGGAAAAGACCGGATCGATCCGAGCCGTCTGGCCCAGGAAATGGCGCTCCTGGCCGACCGGAGCGACGTCAGCGAAGAGCTGACGCGCCTGGACAGTCATTTGGAACAATTCAGGGGGTTTCTCCGGAAGTCCGAGCCGGTGGGCCGCAGCCTGGATTTCCTGCTGCAGGAGATCAATCGGGAGATTACGACGATCGGCTCGAAGGTCGGGGATGTGGCGGTGACCCAAGAGATCGTGGCGGTGAAAGCGGAACTCGAAAAGGTGCGGGAGCAGGTCCAGAATGTCGAGTAGCGGATCAGGCGTCCGGCGTCGGCGCGGCGTGTTGTTCGTGGTCTCCGCCCCCTCGGGGGCCGGCAAGACGTCGCTGTGCCAGGAACTGGTCACCGTGGTCCCGGATTTGCGGCACTCGGTGTCCTATACGACCCGCCCGCCGCGTCCGGCCGAGGTCTCTGGCCGCGACTACCACTTTGTGGATGAGGCCGCGTTCCGGGCCATGATCACGGACGGGGCGTTTCTGGAATGGGCCGAGGTCTACGGGAACCTCTACGGGACCCCGCTGGCGCTCATTCGGCAATGGCGAGAGCAGGGCATTGATGCCCTGCTTGATATCGACGCGCAGGGGGCCGCGCAGATCCGGAACCAGGAACCGGAGGCCGTCTCGATCTTCATCCTGCCGCCGACCCTGGAGCACCTGCGCCGCCGCCTGGAAGCCCGGCGA
>Ga0209640_10005346_pt1 | contig 11220 bp, 10 predicted proteins | sample RifCSP10_1_FD_184018 | JGI IMG/M metagenome (GOLD analysis project Ga0209640, IMG submission 184018) | Soil microbial communities from Rifle, Colorado - Rifle CSP2_sed 10_1 (SPAdes) (version 2) | ecosystem: Environmental > Terrestrial > Deep subsurface > Rock core/Sediment | place: Rifle...
CCGCCTCGGGAGTTGATTTCGCCTGCCGCTTCGCTTCGGACATTACTTCGGCCTGCCGCTTCGCTTCGGGCATTATTTCGGCCTGCCGCTTCGCTTCGGCAAGCGCGATGGCCGCGGCGGTTGCGACGTTGAGCGCGCGAGCGCCCGGCGCGATCGGGATCACCAGCCGCGCATCGGCTGCGGCGTGCACTTCCGGCGGCGCGCCGGCGCTTTCGCGCCCGACCATCAGCACATCGTCGGGGCGGAACGCGAATCGGTCGTAGCGCAGCGTGCCGGCGGTGGTCAGCAGCACCAACCGTCCCGCACGCGCGGTATTAAACCGCTGCCACGACGCGTGCCGCACGATCGGCGCCAGGCCGACATAGTCCATGGCGACGCGTTTCAAACGCCGGTCATCCCAGGGAAACCCGCACGGCTCGATCACGTCGAGCGGCACGCCGAAACACGCGGCGAGTCGTACCAGCGCGCCGGCGTTCTGCGGGTTATCAGGCTGAAAAAGGGCTAATCGCATGGGTATTTATGCTTCGTACACGCGGAATCGCAGCCCTGGCCGGGCGCTTGCAATCCGCGCGAATTCGATTATACCCGGTGACCGTCCGCCGACCACCGCCCGCCCTACGAAGGGAGTTTCATGGCAGTTTCCGACCCGGCCCAGCCGCCCCACGAGACAGGGGAGACGCGGCGGGACTTTCTTTATCTCGCTGCCGGAGTTCTCGGAGCGTATGGCGTGGGCGCGGCGATCTGGCCGTTGATCGACCAGATGAATCCGGCGGCCGACGTGCTCGCGGTCGCCACCATCGAGGTCGATATCGCGCCGATCGTCGTCGGCCAAGCAATCACGGTGAAATGGCAGGGCAAGCCGGTTTTCATCCGCCATCGCACGCAGGAGGAGATCGACGCGGCGCGGAAGGTGGACCCCAAGGAGCTGCCCGATCCGCAGCCCGACGAAATGCGCGCGCCGAAGCCGGAATGGCTGATCGTGGTCGGCGTGTGCACGCATCTGGGCTGCATCCCGCTGGGCCAGAAGCCGACCGATCCCCACGGCGAGTACAACGGCTGGTTCTGCCCGTGTCATGGCTCGCACTACGACACCGCCGGCCGCATCCGCAAAGGGCCAGCGCCCAAGAACCTGCCGGTGCCGAAATATGAGTTCGTGACCGACACCATGGTCCGGATCGGCTAGGAGCCAAACAAATGCGGCCCGCCTATTTCGACCATCCGATCGCCAAGTGGATCGAGTACCGCCTGCCGGTGTTCTCGTTCCTCGAGCACGAGCTCTATGAATATCCGACGCCGAAGAACCTGTCCTACTGGTGGAACTTCGGCTCGCTCGCCGGGATCATGCTGGTGGTGATGATCGCCACCGGCGTGGTGCTTGCGATGCACTACGTCCCGCATGTCGACCTCGCGTTCGATTCGATCGAGCGGATCATGCGCGACGTGAATTACGGCTGGCTGCTTCGCTACCTGCACATGAACGGCGGATCGGTGTTCTTCCTGGTGGTCTACATCCACCTGTTCCGCGGGCTGTATTACGGCTCTTTCAAATACCCGCGCGAGCTGTTGTGGATGCTGGGGCTGGTCATCCTGCTGCTGATGATGGCGACCGCGTTCATGGGCTACGTGCTGCCGTGGGGCCAGATGAGCTTCTGGGCGGCGACCGTGATCACCAACCTGTTCTCGGCGATCCCCTGGGTGGGCGACGCCATCGTCACCTGGCTGTGGGGCGGCTTTGCGGTCGACCAGCCGACGCTCGGCCGATTCTACAGCCTGCACTATCTGCTGCCGTTCGTGATCGTCGGCGTGGTGGGGATGCACCTGATGGCGCTGCACCAGCACGGCTCGGGCAATCCGCTCGGCGTCGACGTGCGCAAGGACAAGGGCGACACCATCCCGTTCCATCCGTACTACACGGTGAAGGACCTGTTCGGGACCGGCGTCCTGTTCATCTTCTATTTCGCGCTGGTGTTCTTCTGGCCGAACCTGCTGGGCGAAACCATCAATTACGTGCCGGCCAACCCGCTGCAGACCCCGGCGCACATCGTGCCGGAATGGTACTTCCTGCCCTACTACGCGATCCTGCGATCCATCACCTTCGACATCTGGTTCATCCCGGCGAAGCTGATCGGCGTCACCCTGATGTTCGGCTCGCTCCTGATCCTGTTCCTGCTGCCGTGGCTTGACTCCTCCAAAGTGCGCTCGGCGAAGTTCCGGCCGATCTACAAGCAGTTCTTCTGGGTGTTCCTGCTCGACGCCATCGTGCTGGGCTGGGTCGGCGGCCAGCCGGCTGAAGGCATCTATGTGGTGATCGGCCAAGTCGCGACCCTGTTCTACTTCAGCTATTTCTTTGTCATCATTCCGCTGATCGCCAAATACGAAAAGCCGCGACCCTTGCCGGAGTCGATCTCCACGCCGGTGCTCAAGGAGATGGCGTGATGCGCGCGCGGAGCTTGGTGTTGGTGTTGGCGTTGGCGCTGCCTTTGGGCGCGCAAGCGGCGGAAGAGCGCGCCGTGCCGCGCCGCACCTGGTCGTTCGAAGGGCTGTTCGGCGCGTTCGATCCCGGCGCAATGCAGCGCGGATTTCAGGTCTACAACGAGGTGTGCGCGGCCTGCCATTCGATGAAGCTGCTGGCGTTTCGCCACCTGTCCGGCATCGGCTTCACCGAGGATCAGATCAAGCAGATCGCGGCCGCGAAGCAGGTCACCGACGGCCCGAACGACCAGGGCGAGATGTTCGAGCGTCCGGGCCGGCCCTCGGACCGGTTCCCCGCGCCGTTTCCCAACGAAAACGCCGCGCGCGCCGCGAATAACGGCGCGTATCCGCCGGACTTCTCGACCCTGGTGAAGGGGCGCGACGGTGGTGCAAGCTACATTTATGGCGTGATGACCGGATACAAGGATCCGCCGCCGGGCAAGGAGCTGCTTCCCGGCATGAACTACAACGAGGTATTCCCCGGCCATCAGATCGCCATGCCGCCGCCGCTCAGCGAGGACCAGGTGACTTATGCTGACGGCACGCCGGCGACGGTCGATCAGATGGTGGCGGACGTCTCCACCTTCCTCGCCTGGGTGTCCGAGCCGGAATTGGAGACGCGCAAGCGCCTGGGCATAAAGGTGATCCTGTACATGCTCGTGCTCACGGGCTTCCTGTACGCCATCAAGCGCAGGGTATGGGCCAACGTGAAGCACTGAGACCGGTACGCCGCGAACGAATCGAAAGGCCGTCGCGTGCGACGGCCTTTTTGTTTCCGCTCGCCTTCCCGGCAAAACCGAACCGGCGTAGCCTGAGCCGCCATTCGGGGAATCGCGCTCAAGGGGGGACTTCAATGAACAAAACCCAATACCTTGCGAGTCTCGCGGCGATCGCCGCAGTGACGGCGTGCTCCGCTGCCAACGCCCAAAGCCGCTGGCCCGCCGGCGACGAGATCGGCATGGCGAACACGCTGGGCACCGCGACGTGGCAGCGCTGCGCCACGCAACTCGCCAATCCGAACGCCAAATCATACGAGCTGTCTTTCGTGCGCTCGAACGCCATGCCGCAGTCGCCGTTCGCGGTGCCACTGCGCGAAAAGCGGCTGGCCACCACGGGCATTCCGGGCACCAAGCACGCGTTCAACACCGACGAGACGGTGAGCGGCGATCCCGGCCAGCAAGGCACCCAGATGGATGCGCTGGGGCATTTCGCCGTTCTGCCGGAGCCATGGGACGGCAAGAGCGACTTCCCATCGGCCGGGGCGATGTACTACGGCGGCTACACGCAAAGCCAGGTCAAGCCGACGCCGGACTCCCCGCTCCTGAAGCTCGGCATCGACAAGGCGCCGCCGATCGTCACCACCGCCGTGCTGCTCGACGCCAAGACCCATGTCGGCGGCGGCAAGGCGATGCAGCCGGGCGAAACCGTCACGACCGCCCACATCGAGGAGATGCTGAAGGCGCAAGGGCTGGAAGGCCGCGGGCTGATGCCGGGCGACGTGCTCTACATCTACACCGGCTGGGGCGACAACTGGAAAGACCCGGACACCGAGAAGTTCTACTACACCAAGGGTCCCGGGCTTTCGTTCGATGCGGCCCAGTACATCGCGCAGAAATCCGTGGTGCTGGTGGCGCTCGATAACCCGTTCACCGATCCGGTGCCCGACGGCATGCTGCAGGGCAAGGCGCCGCCGGCGACGGGCACGCCGCCCGCGCTCCCATTCGCGATCCACCACCAGAATCTGACGCAGTCCGGCATCCACAACATCCAGAACGCCAACCTTGGCGCGATGGCGAACGACAAGGTCTGGGTGTCCTGCACCATCATCCTGCCGCTGCGCACCGAGGGCGCGTCGGGCTCGCCGGTGCGCCCCGTCGCGATCGGCGCGCCGGCGCAACGCTAAGCATTAGGCAACATCAAGCGACACAGCGACATCGGGAGGTAGTCATGGCACGCGCAACCAAACCGCGTCGCCGCGCGACGGCGAAGAAGCCTGCCAAAGCGCCGGCGCGTTCGCGCGCCAGCGCCAAGCGCCGCACCGCCGCCAAACCGCGCGCGGGCGGCGGGCAATATCTGCGCAGCTCTGCGTTCGCGCCGACCAACCCGGCGGTCTATTACGACCTTCTGGCTCCGGTGCACCCGACGCGGAAGCCGACCATCGTCATGCTGCATGGCGGCGCGCATACCGGCATGTGCTACCTCGTCACGGCCGATGGGCGTCCCGGCTGGGCGCCATATTTCGCCGCGCACGGCTATCCCGTCGTGGTGCCGGATTGGCCGGGCTCGGGCCGATCGGGCGCGGTTCCGGACAACGCGCTGACCGCCGAGCTCGTGTGCCATGGCTTGGGCGAGTTCATCGAGCATCTGGCCGGGCCAATCGTGCTCATGACGCATTCGATGTCGGGCGCGTATGGCTGGAATCTTTTGGGCAAGCACGGGCACAACATCGCCGCGGTGGTCGGCATCGCACCGAGCCCGCCCGGCAACATTCAGCCGGAGCCGCCGGTCCTGTCGCGCGGCGACGATTTCGTCGAGGTGAAGGGCCTGGCGATGACGCTGCGTCTGCCGCTGGCGACGCCGAATTTCGCGTCGGAGAAGTTCGTGCTGGACAAGCTGATCGGCAAATCGACGCGTTTTCCGCGCGGCCATGCTGCGGCCTATCAAACAACGTTGCGCGCGATCGCGCCGCGGCTGTTGTATCAGCGACAGAACGTCGACGGCTCGCAGATCAAGGTCGCCAATACCGCGAGCTTCAAGGACAAGCCCATCCTCATCGTCACCGGCGAGCACGACATCGACCACCCGCGCGAGGAAGATGGCCGCACCGCGGCCTGGCTGGTGCAGCAGGGCGCGCACGTCGATTACCGCTTCCTGTCCGACGAAGGCATCGGCGGCAACGGCCATATGATGATGCTGGAAACCAATTCGGATCAAATCGCCGGCCTCATCGCCGGCTGGCTGGCGCAGGCGGTGGGGTAGCAATGTCGGCTCAGGCCATCGTCATCGGCCCCGACAGCGGGGCGGCCCTCGCGGTAGGGCCCGGGCAACGCATCCGCGTCACCGACGTCCGCGGCCTCCAGGTCGTCGATATGGCCGTCTTCAATCGCGCCAATCCGCGCGAGAAGCTGTCGACGTCGTATTCGCGCTCGCGCTTCGATCCCAACGTCCCGGGCAAGTTCCATCCCCGCGACAAGCTCACGACCGGCGACTACCTCATGTCCACGCTCAACCGCGAAATGATGCGCATCGTGGCCGACACGCCGGCGGTGAAGGGCATGCACGACGCCCACGGGCGTATGTGCAACCGCCGCCTGTTCCGCGTGCTCGGCAAGGGCGAGCGCGACGGCTGCCATGAGATCATCGCGCGCGCCATGGCGCCCTATGGCCTGCTGGCGGAGGACATTCCCGACACCTTCGATCTGTTCATGAACTTCCATCACGATTGCGCCCAGGGACACTGGGTCATCGAGCCCGGCGTGTCGAAGCCCGGCGACTACGTGGAGTTCGAGGCCGTGATGGACTGCGTCGTGGCGCTCTCCAACTGCCCGTTCTTCGACGGCAAGGAGATCAAGGTCGACGTTTTCGCGGCGCGCTGACCGCCTCGGATCGCCGCCAAGCCCGTCCGAGGCCCGCGGTTAGGGCGGCATTTGCGTCGCATTAAGCGCATTTTGCGCGCTTTCATCGGTGCTTTACGCCTTGCTGCTACATCTAAGGACGCCCTGCCCACGGAGGGGTGATGGACGGCGTCCGAGACCTGGACAAACGATCGCCGCATGACATCGCGGCGACGGCGATCGAGCTGATGCGGCAAGCCGGCGTGGCGCCGACGCCGGAGAACTACGCGCGCTGGTACGAGCAAGCGACCGCCCTTCTCGGCGACGCGAAACTGCGGCGGGCCGAGAACCTATCCGCGGAAACGGAAGCCGATGCGTCCGCGATCGAGGACGCGGCGCGGCGGATCGAGCAGGCGATTTCCGGCGCGTTGTCCGTCGTGGTCCAGGCCGGCGAGGAATCCCAGGGCTTCGCGCAATCGATCACGCGGCTGTCGCAGAACATCCCATCGGGAACCGATGCGCCTGCGGTCCGGCGGGTGACTGCCGATCTGCGCACCGCGACCCTCGGCATGGTCCAGAAGGCGCGGCTGTTGTCGAAACGGCTCGACCAATCGCGGCAGGAGATCGTGACTCTCCGCTCGGAGCTCGACCAGGCTCGCCGCGAGGCCGAGACCGATCCGCTGACCGGGGTCGCCAACCGCAAGGCGCTGGATCGCGCGCTCGCATCGGAAGTCGAGGAATCCATGGCGGAAGGCACGCCGCTGTCCGTGATCCTGATCGACGTGGACCATTTCAAGGAGTTCAACGACAGCCACGGCCATCTGGTGGGCGATGAGGTGCTCAAGCTGCTGGCGCGGCTCCTGAAGGCGAGCGTGAAGGGCGCCGATACCGTTGCGCGCTTCGGTGGCGAGGAGTTCGCGGTTGTCCTGCCGCGCACCGGGCTCGACGGCGCGCTCGCGGTGGCGGAGCGGATCCGCACCGATCTTTCGACCCGCGCGTTGCGCAGCGCGGTGACCAAGACCGCCTACGGCGCCATCGCCGTCTCGATCGGCGCGGCGCAGTTCGTGAACGGCGAAGCCGCGATGACGCTGATCGCGCGCGCCGACCGCGCGCTGTATCGCGCCAAGACCAACGGGCGCAACCAGGTGGTGGGCGCGCGCCCCGATGGCGGGTTCATGCAGCGCGAAGCCGCCTAGGAAGCTCTTTTTCTTGCATGGCCCCGCCGCTTGACGCATGAGTGGCGCGCGGAGGATCGCATGCCCGGACAATCCACACCGCCGGTGATCGGCGTCATCGGCGGCAGCGGCGTTTACGACATCGATGGGCTGTCCGACACGCGCTGGCAGCGCGTCGAGAGCCCGTTCGGCACGCCGTCCGATGAGCTGATGCTGGGCGCGCTCGACGGCCAGAAGCTGGTGTTCCTGCCGCGGCACGGGCGCGGCCACCGCGTGCCGCCATCCGAGCTCAACTACCGCGCCAACATCGATGCGCTGAAGCGCGCCGGCTGCACCGAGATCATCTCGCTGTCCGCCGTCGGCAGCTTGCGCGAGAACCTCGCGCCCGGGACCATCGTGATCGTCGACCAGTTCATCGACCGCACCTTCGCGCGCACCAAGACGTTCTTCGAATCCGGCTGCGTCGCGCATGTCTCGATGGCGGACCCGGTGTGCGCGCGTCTGGGCGATGCGCTGGAAGCCGCGGCGAAGGACATCGCGCTCCCGGTGGTGCGCGGCGGCACCTACATCGTGATGGAAGGCCCGCAATTCTCCAGCCGCGCGGAATCGCAGATGTACCGCAGCTGGGGCTGCGACGTGATCGGCATGACCAACATGCCGGAGGCGAAATTGGCCCGCGAGGCGGAGATGTGCTACGCGACGGTCGCCATGGTGACCGACTACGATTGCTGGCACCCGCACGAGGCGGACGTCACCGTCGAGTCGGTGATCGCGGTGCTCAAGGAAAACGCGCAGAAGGCGCGCGCGCTGGTCCGCGCCGTGGCGCCGCGGCTGCACGGCCGCAATGTCGCGTGCTCGGCCGGATGCCACACTGCGCTCGACTACGCGATCATCACGCCGCCGGAGGCGCGCGATCCGGCGATTGTGAAGCGGCTCGACGCGGTGGCCGGGCGTGTACTCGTCTAGCCGGGAGAAGCCTATGGCCATCGAAACCCGCTCGCCCCGTCTCGCCGTGCTGATCGACGCCGACAACACCTCGCCGCGCATCGCCGACGGTCTTTTCGAGGAGATCGCCAAGATCGGCGAGGCGAGCGTACGGCGCATCTATGGCGATTTTTCCGGCACGCGCCTGAAGTCCTGGGCCGACATCCTGGCCAAGCACGGCATCATCCCGCATCAGAACTTCGCCTACACCACGGGCAAGAACGCGTCCGACATCGCGCTGGTCATCGACGCGATGGACCTTCTGCACAGCGGACGGTTCGACGGGTTCTGCCTCGTCTCGTCCGACAGCGACTTCACCCGCCTCGCCGCGCGCATCCGCGAGCAGGGCATCGACGTGTACGGCTTCGGCGCGCACAAGACGCCGGAGAGCTTCCGTCAGGCCTGCCGTCGGTTCATCTACACCGAGAACCTGCTGCCCGGCGCGCCGGCGCCCGACCGCGAGCCCGCGCCCGCGGCCAAGGCGCTGCAGCCGACGGCCGATGCGGTCCCGATCCTCGCCAAGGTCATTGGCCAGATAGAGGATGACGGCGGCTGGGTCGATCTGGGTCTCGTGGGCCGGCGGGTCGCCAACCTCGCCCCGGATTTCGACCCGCGCACCTATGGACACGCGAAGCTGAGCGACCTCGTGCAGGCGACCGGCGCGTTCGAGCTCGACCGCTCGGAAGGCGGCGGCGTGCGCATCCGCCTCACACCGGCGCAACGGCCGAGGCCCGCCAAAAAGCGCGCGTGAACGGAAGCGGCGTGAGACCTCCGCCGCGCGCTCTGCCGAGCGTTGCCTAGCCGAGCCGGAGCGGCTTATCCTTCGCTCAACGATAAGCCTGCAACCACGGAGGCTCGCATGACCGACCAGATGACGCTGACCAAGCCGTCCGCGAAGAAGGTGATCGTCGGGACCGAGAAGACCGCCCAGGTCGTCCCCGGCCGGCGCCCCGAGCTGAAATACCTCGAGTTCGGCTACATCGACGGCACCAGCGGCCGGCTCCGGGCGCAGGTGTTTTCCGGCGAGCGCGGCATGGCGCGGCCGACCGGCTGGCACTACCACGTGTGCGAGATGCAGTTCCTCTACATGCTGGAAGGCTGGATCGAGCTCGAATTCCACGGCCGCGGGCTGGTCCGCTTCAACCCGGGCGACACGGTGCTGATCCCCGGCGGTCTGGTGCACCAGGAGGTGCGCAACGCCGACGGGTTCCGGCTGCTGGAAATCTCGGTGCCCGCCGACATGGGCACGGTGAATTGCGATCCGCCGTCCGCGACCACCAAGTTCCCCGCCATCAAGCTCGCGACCGCCACGCCGGAAACTTCCACTTTCGTCGAGGGCCGGCGCGCGTTCTTCAAGTACCGCGAGCTTGGCGTCACCGCGGCGACCGGCGGCAAGATGCGGGCCCAGGCGACCAGCACCGAGCAGGGGCTGACACAGCCCACCGGCTGGCACTACCACACCTGCGAGATGCAGCTCGTCTACATGCTGAAGGGCTGGATCGATCTCGAGTTCGAGGACGGCCGGGCGGTGCGGCTCGAGGCCGGCGATTCCGTCCTGATCCCCGGCGGCGCACGGCATCAGGAGATTCTGACCTCGCCGGCGTTCGAGCTGCTGGAAGTTTCGCTGCCCGCCGAGATGGGCACGGTGCCGTGCGATCCGCCGGCGAAATTCGCGGGCCGCTGAACGCGGCTTCGCTCGCGTCCCTTCCGTTCGTGCTGAGTTGGCCGCGTCCTTCGACTCGTCCGCCTCATCCTGAGGAGGCCCGTCCTTCGTCCATTCGCCTCATGCTGAGGGCGCGCGAAGCGCGCGTCTCGAAGCAGAGGCGAGTGGCTCAGGATAAGGGGGCCGTCTCGAAGGAGAGGCGGACGGCTCAGGATGAGGGCGGCCGTATCGAAGCACGCGACCGCACAATGCCCTTCGATACGCGCGCCTGACAGCGCGCTACTCAGGGCGAACGGGTTAATTGGTGTGGTTGGCGGGCTCGAACCCGCCATGCCAGTCGCCTCCTCGCGCCTCATGGGTTATATGTGGCGGTGATGGCGCGCAACACGCGCAGGACTTCATACGTTTGAAATCGCGGGACAGCGGCGGTCTTTTGAATCGGCCGGCGAGCCCCATATCGGTACCCTGACTGTGAGGCGAGAGGCTACGCGATGAAAGTCGGCGGCACCCATTACCGCAGCATCTGGCCCGAAGCCGACGGCACGGTTTCGGTGATCGACCAGACGGCGCTGCCGCACGCCTTCAAGACCGCGCGGCTGCGCACCGCAGCCGAGGCCGCGGACGCGATCCGCGGCATGGTGGTGCGCGGCGCGCCGCTGATCGGCGCGACGGCGGCCTACGGGCTTGCGCGCGCGCTCCGCTCGGATCCGTCCGATGCGGCGCTCGAGACCGCCTGCCGCATGCTGCTCGCCACGCGCCCGACCGCGGTGAATCTGCGCTGGGCGCTCGACGACGTGCGCGCGCATGTGCGCGGGCTTGCGCCCGCCGAGCGCGCCGCCGCGGCGTGGCAGCGCGCCGGCGCGATCTGCGAGGAGGACGTGGCGATCAACCGCGCGATCGGCGAGCATGGGCTCGGTCTCATCCGCGCCGCGCAGGCGAAGGCCGGCGGCCGCGCGATGAACATCCTGACCCACTGCAACGCCGGCTGGCTCGCGACGGTCGACTACGGCACCGCGCTCAGCCCGATCTACCTGGCGCACGACGCCGGCATCCCGGTGCATGTGTGGGTGGACGAGACCCGGCCGCGCAACCAGGGCGCATCGCTCACCGCCTGGGAGCTCGGCGCGCACGGCGTGCCGCACACCGTGATCGTGGACAATGCCGGCGGGCACCTGATGCAGCACGGCCGGGTGGATCTGTGCATCGTGGGCACCGACCGCACCACCGCCTCGGGCGATGTCGCCAACAAGATCGGCACGTATCTGAAGGCGCTCGCGGCGTACGACAACGATGTGCCGTTCTATGTCGCCCTGCCCTCGCCCACCATCGACTGGACGATCGCCGACGGGGTGGAGGAGATCGAGATCGAGGA
>Ga0209640_10005347_pt1 | contig 11219 bp, 8 predicted proteins | sample RifCSP10_1_FD_184018 | JGI IMG/M metagenome (GOLD analysis project Ga0209640, IMG submission 184018) | Soil microbial communities from Rifle, Colorado - Rifle CSP2_sed 10_1 (SPAdes) (version 2) | ecosystem: Environmental > Terrestrial > Deep subsurface > Rock core/Sediment | place: Rifle...
GGACTGGTATCTGAAGGTCAGACCTTCGCCAGCGCCTTCAGGATCCGCTCCGGCGTGAACGGCATCGCCGTCACCCGCGCGCCCAGCGGCGCGAGCGCGCAGGCCGGATACTCGGCGGCGGGGTCGGCGAGCGCGAGGCTCCCGCCCAGAGTGCCGCGATTTCGGATCGCCGCGTGCGCGATGTGGGGCACGGCCTTGGCGAGCAGCGGCACGTGCATCGCGATCTCCGGCGATTGCCCGATCTCGGCATGGGTCGCGAGCGCGCCGATGCGCACGACGCTGCCTTCGACGCGAATGCCCGCAAGCGCCGAAATGCCTGTGATGTCGATCAGCAGCTCCGGCGACGAGAGCCGCATGTTGAGCGACGGAATCAGGCTCTGGCCGCCCGCAAGAAGCTTTGCGCCCTCGCCGTGGCGCTCCAGCAGGTCGAAGACCTCGCCGAGCGACGCGGGTTTCACATAGGCAAACGCCGGAGCCTTCACCGCTTCCTCCCCTGCTCGATCCTGGCGATGGTCGAGCCCCGCCAGGTCCGCCGTATCAACTGGCGCTCGCCGCCCGCTGCGGCAACACGCGCCCCCAATCCACGCGCACGCCGGGGACCACGTCGACCGCATGGACGCCCTTCATCTCGTGGATGGACGGACGCCCGTAGGCGCGATCCCGAAGCCGATACACCGTGACCGCCGCGTCCGTGGGATGGACCAGCCAGACCTCGCGCACGCCCGCGCGCTCGTAGGCCGCAAGCTTGATGGTCTGATCATGCACCGCCGTGGCTGCCGAAAGGACTTCGACGACCCAGTCCGGCGCGCCTCGCATGCCGCGATCGTCGAGTTTGGATTCGTCGCACACGACGAGCATGTCCGGCTGCACGACGGTATCGACACGCTCGTCGGCCTCGCCGCCCTTCGGAAGGCGCACGTCGAAGGGAGCGATGTAAGCGCGGCAGGGTTTGCCTTCGAGCGCGGCGCGTACCTGAAAGTAGATTTCTCCGACGATCTCCTGATGAACGCGCAACGGTGCCGGCGACATGAGGTACGCCACCCCATCGATCAGCTCATAGCGCGTATCAGCCGGCCACGTGAGATATTCCGCGTAGGTGTGGGTGGCAGTATCGCGTTTCGCAAGGCTCATGGCCGTTCTATGGGCTGAAGGCGCTCGAAGAGAAGAATTCTACTCTCGCGGCGCTTATTTCATGTGCAGTTCGATGTCGCGCAGAAGCTCATCGTCGGCGCGCGCGATCTCGTTCTCGACGAGTGCACCGCACCCTGGGCAGAAGAACTGACGGAACACCGGCCGGTCGTCGATGTAGCGCCGCCAGTCGCCGATGTTGGGATTGGCGATGCTGACGTCCGCATCGCGCCGCACGCAGTGTTCCTTGTAGTTTTCCCGCACCGATCCGAGATCCGCGGCGCACTTGGAGCAGGCCATGCGCAGCCTGCCGCGCTCGCGGCGCAGGTCGATGTTGTCGGTGATCTGCGCCACCATTTTCCCCGACAGACGCGCGACCTCGCCGTCCTTCCTGCGGTTGGCGTCGCGCCGTTCGGCGCGCAGCCGCGAAGTCGCGGCACGATCGAGACTGCCGTCCGCCCCGATCACCACCCCGTAGATTTCGCGCGCCGCGGTGCTCGACACGGATCGGTTCTCGATCACGTCTTCGCGCACCTTTTCCGGGTCACGCTCGAGCGGGTCGCCGAAGCCGCCCGCCGCCGACCAGAGCACGGCGTAGACGTCCTCCGGCTTCTGCACGAAGTTCTCCTCGCGCAACTGCAGCGTGACCTCCTCGCCCTTCACCGCCGCGATGTCGGCGGGAATCTGCTTCTTCTGCAACTGATCGAGAACGTCGGTGGTGCGTTTGAACTTGTACACATTCACCGAGCCCGGATAGCCCCCCATCATTCCGGGCGAGGTGGGAATCGCGTTGCCGGAGGAAAGCGTGTCCTGCGTGATCGCATCGGTGCGGTGCGGGATGAAGCAGGACTCCGCCGACAGCCCGCCGCGGAATTTCCCCGCACCGCCCGAATCGATGACTTCCTTGCGATAAAGGAAGAGGAGCGGAAAGGTCTGCTCGGTGTGCTCGACGTTCGGCAGCTTGCAGATCGGCGTTCGCGACTGCCCTCCGGTCGAAATGCCGTCTCCGGTCGAGAACGCGCCGATCGCGCCGCCGATCGGGTCCACGAGGATGTAGCCGTAGCGCTCGCCCCACTGGTCGATGCCGCGAAAGATGGTCGCCGGCCACTGGCTGGTGCCGCCGATGCACATGATGTCGCGGCGCATCTCGGGATCGCCATGGATCATCTTCGAGATCACGTTGTAGGCCGGATAGACCGAGATCTCCATCGCCTGCACCGGCGCGGTCGACACCGAGGCCGGAAAGTTGGCGCAGTTGAAGGTGCCGGGCGTCGGGTCGAATTCGACGTGGCGCAGCGCTCCGCCGATCGAGAAGTACTGGTCCCAGCACAGCAGCTCGTTCAGCGCCACCATGACCGAGCCGCGCCAGCCGGAATAGGTCGCGTTCATCGCGCCGTCCTGCGGCGCGCTGCCTTCGTTCTCGAACGTGAGCTTACGGCCCTTCTTTTTCAGGGTCAGCATGACTCGATGCGTGCGACGATCCCCGGGGCGGCAGCACTCTACGTAGCTACGCTCGCGCCAGACGCCGTCGGGGAGGCGCTTGAGCTTGTCGAGAAAGGCGCGCTCGCCGTTGTCGAGAATCTTCTTCATCACACCCTTCACCACTTCGGGCCCGTAGCGCTTGATCAGGGCGAGGACACGGTCGCGCGCGGTCATGTTGCCGGCGAACTGAGCCCGGAAATCGAGCGCCACCGCCTCGGGCTTGCGCGAGGAGCGCAGGTACAGCTCCTCGATGTCGCGCCGGATCCCCCCGCCCTCGATGATCTTCACCGGAGGGATGCAGATGCCCTCCTCGAACGCGTTCTCCGCCGAGCCGCAGAACGAAGACGGCGTGATGCCGCCGATGTCGTACTGGTGCAGGCAGTTGGTGACCCAGCAGAACAGCTCCTTTTTCCAGAACACCGGGCAGATCAGCATCACGTCCTGCTGGTGCGCCGCGCCCACCCAGGGGTCGTTGGCGAGGAACATGTCGCCGTCGCGGATCCCCGGATTGTCGCTGCGGTACTCCAGGATCCACTTCACCTGCGTGTCGGTGACGCCGGACATGTACTGCATGTAGGGCCCGAAGTACACGAATTCGCCGTCCTCGGTGAGGATCGACGGATTGAGATCGAGCGCGTACATCGCAACTGGCGAGCCCGAGATGCGCTGGATCGTCGCGCCGTGCTCCTCGTTCACGTGCCAAAGCGCGTGGCGGATCACCTCGTAGGTGACCGGGTCGACGCTCGTCGCGTGCTTGCGGTGGAGCTTCAGCTTCGGCGAGATGCGCAGCTTTTTCGGCGGCACGTAACCCATGTTCTTGCCGTCGAAGACGGCGTCCGGCATTTCGCTCACCCTGGGCATGGCGCGCTTCCTACCTTTTCGATTTCCCGCGCCGGGGCGGCCAGACTTCGGCGCGCTCGAGTTCGCGCATCGATTCGCGCGTGAACTCGGCGCTCGGCGCGTTGCCGCCGATCACGAACATGAGGATGGAATACTTGTTCTTCGGTCCCCGCGTGACGTTCATGAAGCGCCGCGAGGCGCCCGGCGGAAACGAGATCACGTCGAGCGGCTTCAGGTCCACGTGCTCGAGCTTCCCCTTGTCGTTTTCCCAGCTCGCGCGCCACGTCCCCGTCATGGCGATGAAGGTTTCATTCGTGTCGTGGTTGTGCAGCATCGGGCCTCTGCCCGGAAGCGCGCGGCAGTAGCCTAGATTGAAGCCCTCCGAGACCTTGATCGCCGCAAGGCGCGAAGCCTCGGCGCCGACCGGCGATTGCTTGCCGTCGCGCTCGGTCCGGGGCGGCTGAAAGCCGATGACGTTGTAGAGGATGCGCTCGCAGCCCGGCATCCTGCTGTCGGGTAGTCCCCCGTCGAACCCCCTGAGCTTCGCGAAGCGGGCAACGCGCTTCATCATTTCCCTGCGCGGGACGCCCCTGCGCGGAAGTGTTTCCCTGTATTCCATGCTTTCCTCCTCCTAGCGGCGGAAATCTATCTCGAAATTGCCGAACGCATCCACCCGCAGCGAGCGGCCCGGATGAACGACGACCGTGGTATCGGTGGTTTCGATGACCGCGGGCCCCTTGACGCGATTCCCGGGAACCAGCGACTCCCCGTCGAAGATCGGGGTCGCCACGGCCCTTTTCATGTCGGCCCAGTAGACCTCGCGCTTGCCGCGCCGCGCCTTCGCGTCGATGCTGCCGCTGAGCGTCCCCGCGGCGGCGAGCCTCGGCCGCGGCGTCGCTGCGGCGGCGCGCAACCGCAGCGTCACGATCTCCAATGGTGCGTCGCGATAGGAAGAGCCGCGCCCGTAGAGCTGCTCGTAGCGCGCATAGAAGCGCCGGCGCAACGGTTCCCACCAGGAAGGGCTTGCGCCCTTCAACCTTGTCTCGGGAAGGAGCACCTCGACTTCGTTGATCTGGCCCTTGTGGCGCATGTCGAGCGAGAACCGGAAGCGCCGCCGCGGCCGCGCGATCCGGTCGCGGTCCATCTGCTCGTGCCCCTTCCTTTCCAGAGCTTCGAGGGCGGCGTTCACACGCGCGGCGTCGAACGGGCTCGCCTGGATGTCCACCTGCTCGTAGACGTGCAGGATGTCGGCCGAAGCGGCGCCGAACGCGCACCAGGTGGAGGCGATCTCCTTCTGCGGGATCACGACTTTCTTCACCCCCAGCTCATAGGCGAACACGCCCGCGTGCGCGGGGCCGGCGCCGCCGAACGCGAACAGCACGAAGTCGCGCGGATCGAACCCCTTCTCGACCGTCATCTTGTGGATGAGGTCGGCCATCTTGAATTCCGCGATCCGCGCGATGCCCGCCGCCGCTTCCATGAGCGGAAGGCGGAGCGCCGAGCCGATCCGCTGCACCGATTCGATCGCTTTCTTCCGGTCGAGCTTCATCCGGCCGCCGAGAAAGTTGTCGGGGTTGATGGTGCCGAGCACCACGTCGGCATCGGTGACCGTCGCCACCGTGCCGCCCTTGCCGTAGCAGGCGGGTCCCGGATCGGCGCCGGCCGACTCCGGCCCGACGTGAAGCGTCTTCGACTGCGCGTCCACGTGCGCAAGCGACCCTCCGCCCGAGCCGATCGCCTGGATGTCCACTTTGGGCAGGAAGTACTCGTACTGCGCGACATTGGTGACGAACGAGTAGGCAGGCTGCCCCTCGTGGATGATGCCGACGTCGAAGGAAGTGCCGCCCATGTCGGTGGTGATGATGTTCGGGCAGTCCATGAGCCGGCCGAGATAAAGCGACCCGGTCACGCCCGAGACCGGCCCGGAATCCAGGGTAAGGAGCGCCGATTCCATCGCCTTGTCCACCGAGATCGATCCTCCCGCGCATTGCGTGATCTGCAGCGGCCGCGCGTAGCCCGAGGCCTTGAGCTGGCGGTCGAGGTTGCCGAGGTAGCGCGCCATCACCGGGCCGATGTAGGCATTGATCACGGTCGCGGTGACGCGCTCGTATTCGCCCCAGCGCGGCGCGATATCCACCGAGCAGGACACGAACGCCCGCGGCGCGAGGTCGCGGATCATCTCCTTCACGCGGCGCTCGTGCGCGGGGTACTTGAACGACCACAGGAAACAGACCGCGATCGCCTCTACGTCCTGCGCGGCGAGCCGGCGGATCGCCTCCTCCGCCTCGGACTCGTTCAGCCGCACCACGACGTCGCCGAAGCAATCGACGCGCTCCGACACGCCCTCGATCAGGCGCTTGGGCACGATCGGCACCGGCTTCGCGCTCTCCGGGAAGTGCACCACCTTGCGGATGTCGCGCGAGGTGACCCCGCGCGAGCCGCGCATGATGTGGATCGCGTCCTCGTGGCCGCGGGTGGTGATCAGGCCGACGCGCGCGCCCTTGCGCTGGATCAGCGTATTGGTGCCGACGGTGGTGCCGTGGGTGAGCACGGCGACCTCGCGGCAGAAGCGCTCGAACGGAAGCCCGAGCCGCGCCGCCGCCATGCGCATCGCCTCCAGCATGCCTTCGGCGAAGTTGGCCGGCGTCGACGGCGATTTGGTCGCGGTGATGCGCCCGCTGCGGTCGAGCACCACGCAATCGGTGAACGTGCCGCCGATGTCGACGCCGACTAGGAAACCTGCCACGCTTTCCTCCTCGCGCGGAAGTATAAGGGAGCCGAAATGAAGCCGATCGTCGGGTTCGCAGGGCTTGGCATCATGGGTTCGGCCATGTCGGCCAATCTGCTTCAAGCCGGATTCCCGGTCGTCGGATTCGACATCCTCCCCGGCTGCCGGGCCCGCCATCGCAGGGCGGGCGGCATGGTCGCCCGTGACGTGCGCGAGCTCGCTCGCGCCGCCGACATCATCATCACCTCCCTTCCCTCAGTCGACGCGCTTGCTCTCGTTTCCGGCCAGATTTCCACAGAAAGACGTAATGGACAGATCGTCATCGAGACCAGCACCCTGCCGGTCCCGGTGAAGGAAGCCGCGCGCAAGCGCCTCGCCATGGCCGGCGTCACGCTCCTCGACTGCCCCTTGAGCGGCACCGGCGCGCAAGCCAAAGCGAAGGACCTCGCGGTATACGCGAGCGGCCCGCGCGCGACGATCCGCCGCTGCGTTCCGGTGTTCAAAGGGTTCGCACGGGCCCACTACGATCTGGGCGCTTTCGGCAATGGCTCGAAAATGAAATTCGCTGCGAATCTGCTGGTGGCGATCCACAACGTGTCAGCCGCGGAAGCCGTGGTGCTCGCGAGGAAATCCGGCCTCAATCCGGCACTCGCGGTCAAGGTCCTGGGAGACGGCGCCGGCGCCTCGCGCATGCTGCAGGTCCGCGGACCGATGATGGCGAAGCGCGCCTACAAGCCTGCGACGATGAAAGTCGAGGTCTGGCAGAAGGACATGAAGATCATCGGCGACTTCGTGCGTCAGCTCGGCAGCCCGGCGCCGCTGTTCTCGGCGACCAAGGCGATCTACGACGCCGCAATGCGGCTCGGCTACGGCAAGGCCGACACCGCCTCGGTTTGCGCTGTGCTCGAGCGCCTGTCGGCGTGACTTGCGGCCGCCATCCTGCCGCAGTTCGGGCGGTCGGGTGGCTGCATCGATACGCCTTGACGGGGAGTTGCGAAAGGCGTTAACTGAAAGCGCTTCGGTGATCCGGCTCGAGATGGATTCTTAATTCAGCTGATGATCCGGTTGCTGCACGAGTGTGCCGCTGTTGTGCGCGCCCCGTATTGCGGGTGTACCTGAAGCGAACGGGCAGCGACCACCCTCGATACGATGATTGAGGATTATCCCGACCCGGGGAACCGAAGTAGACGGCAAAGGGCGTGACGCGAGTGGCGCCACTTGAACCCCTGCAGGGGCCAAGCGTAGTGTGAAGTCGTGAATGGAGGTCAGGCATATCGATGAAACTTGCGAATGCGCGACTCTGAAGCCGGCAACGACAGGCCGGCATACGTCACGGTGACGTGACGAAGTGAGGCCACAGCAAGTGGCCAACCTGTGAAGCCCTGCAAAATCATTGCGGGGCTTCGCGTTTGTGGCGGAGAGATTGGTGCCCCCGGCTTCCTTGCAAGCCTGAAACGTCCGCTTCGGGTGGCACTAATACGATAGCTCGATAGGCGGCTCGCGGCCATTATGCATAGCTCCCAGTTATGAATAGTTCGTTGGCTCAACCGTCGAACTGCCCTCGTAAACAGCGATGAATGTGGCCGAGGCACTCCGCATAAGTTGTACGTCCTCAGCGATGGAACTCACGCACGCTGCGAGGGGCGCCACGCCCGACACCTGGTTCGTCGCAAGGCAAGTTACCTCTGAGCACCCGCGCCCAGCGCATCCAGCGTTCGCCCGACTGCACGGGTAGCGTTCCCGATGGCGTGCCCTGCGAGGGCCGCGATTATGTAGAGTGTTTTGGCGCAAATCGCCGTTCCGTGCCCAGGCAATGCGGCATCTCGCCGCAGCGGGCTCTACATAACTGGGCACTATGCATAACGGCCAACAACGGCCGGTCGCCCAGCGGTCGCTCGATCGCCCAAGCGATGCGCAAGAGTTAGAGCACGCGCTGCCGCACTACCGACGCGCCACACTGGTCGATGATTGTGTTCTGGCAATCCACTCCTTTATGCAGGCCTCACGCTCAGATTGGTAGGCGTGATGCGAGCAGGCGCGCTCGGCCGCGGCAAGGCGCTCCATCGGTTCGCCGCGACTCTGGAAGAGCGTAACGACCGCCCAAAGAATGCCTAGCGCGATGACGGTGGCCAATGTGGCGGCCGCTACGGTCTGGCTGGGTCGCACGGTGGCGAAAATCGGCTTGGTGGTCATGGCTATCTCCTCAAAAAAGGGGCCAAAGGAACTGCTGTATTGCGGTGCGTACCTTCCGCCTGCGACCCCCTTTCAGTCCTTTAGCTGGTTGAGGCGTCGCTTAAAGGTCGCTGAAATCTTCTGAAACCCCATTCGGTGGAGTAGATTTGCCGGGGTCACAGCTTTGTGGAGGGCCGGTCCTCGCGGGCTCTGTTGTGAATAGCCCATACCGTTTCGGTCGGTTCGAACTGAACCCCGCCACCCGGCAACTGCTCGCGGACGGCGAACCCCTGACACTGGGCGCGCGGGCGTTCGACGTGCTGGTCGCGCTCGTTGAGCGTCGCGAGCGTCTGGTCACCAAGGACGAACTGCTGGAGCTCGTTTGGCCGGGGTTGGTGGTCGAAGAGAACAACCTCCAGGTGCAGATTAGTGGGCTGCGGAAGGCCCTCGGGCCACATGCGATTGCGACCATCCCTGGGCGCGGCTATCGGTTCGCCGCGAAGCTTGACGGCGATGCGTCGCCCGGGAGCGCCCCCTCGTCCGCTCCGATCGAACGGCGCACGGAGGCAATGCGGCGCGAGGTGCCCGTTGAACGCGCGGCGGGTGAGACTGCGGCGCCATCAGCTGACGCGAAGTCGATTGCCGTTCTGCCATTCACCAACATGAGCGACGACAACGCCGTGGCTTACTTCGCTGACGGCGTGCAGGACGACCTGCTGACGCAGCTGGCGCTGCTTGGGGATCTGAAGGTGGTTTCCCGTACCTCGGTCGCGGCGTACCGGAACAGCGGCAAGAACATCCGGCAGATTGCCGCGGAACTCGGTGTGGGCTCGGTCGTCGAAGGCAGCGTCCGCCGTGCTGGCGACCGCGTGCGCGTCTCGGCGCAGCTCATCGATGCGCGCTCCGACAGGCACCTCTGGGCGCACACCTACGACAGGGAGCTGAAGGACATCTTCGCGATCCAGTCGGAGCTTGCCACCGAGATCGCCAAGGCGCTCCAGGTGTCGCTAAGCCCGCAGCAGGAAGCGCGTCTCGCGCACCAGCCGACTGAAAACCTCGCCGCGTACGACCTTTATCAGCGATATCAAGATCTCCATCGGCGCGCAGCCGCGGTTACCGCGGACGAAAAACTGGACGAACGCATCGAACTCCTCGAGCGAGTGGTCGAACTGGACTCCAAGTTCGCGCTCGCCTGGGCTCGGCTTGGCGCCGAGCACGCCCGGAAGTACTTCTATCAGTCGGATCCGGCCGAAACCCGCCTCGCCAAGGCGACGCAGGCCGCAGAGCGCGCGCTCACGCTCGCGCCCGACGATCTCGCGGTCAAGGCGGAGATTGGCAACTTCTACTACTACGGATTGGCCAACTATGCGCGCGCTGCAGCCTACTTCGAGGACCTTCTGCGCCTCGCGCCGAACAACGTGGCCATTCTTACCCAGCGCTCGAGGGTTCTCCGCCGTCTCGGCCACTTGCCGGACGCGAACGCTCTCCTCGAGCGGGCGATCGCGGTCGATCCGCGCAACCCGGACGCGCTCAGAACCCTCCGGCAAAATCTTGAGTATTTTCGCCACTGGGACGAGGCGCTCGCCCTCCAGCGCAGGCTTGCGCAGATCCAGCCGGACAATATCGACGAACAGGCCCAGATTCTCCATCTGGAGTGGGCGGAGTCAGGATCATCGGCGGCCTACGTCGCTTGGCGCAGGACGATCGCGGACAAGAGCGTCCGAGAATCACGATGGACCTGGTTCCTGGACTTGCGGCGCGCGCTCGAGGAGGGCGATCTCGAAACGGCAATGCGCCTGCTCGAGACGCCTCCTGCAGAGCAGAGCTGGGAGGGGCGGGTCGCGAAGACTTGGCGCGCCCTGCTGCTGCTCGCCAAGGGCGATCACGCACTTGCGCATGAACTCGCGCGGGCGTCGCTGCGTGAAGCCCAGGCGGTCCTTGCGCAACGACCGGGCGATCTTCGCTCGTTGGAGAAGGAAAGCCTGAGCCATGCGATTCTCGGCGAGCGGCAAGCCGCTCTGGATGCCTACGAGCGCTGGCGCGCGAGGCTCGTCGTCATTCCGGACGCACTTGATATAGGGAACCTTACGACTTTTCGGATCACTCTATACGCAGTCCTTGGCGATCGCGATGGCGCGCTCCGGGCGCTCGAACAGCTGGTGAAACAGCGAGCTTTTTTCGGAGCGAGTGCGCCGCCCGAACTGTACCTGTTCCCTCTGAGAGGTGATCCCCGCATCCAGGCACTCCTCGAGGATCCCGCCAACAACGCGCCGCTGCCGATCGTGAACTGGAACCTGGAGAAGATGCTGGCGGAACTGTCGCTGTCTCACTGATCGATTCACCACCGCTGCTCCAGCGTCATCGCCGCATACCGCCCCGGCAAGCTCAGCCGGTCGAGCATCGGGTCGCTCGCGAGTTCGCCGCACTTCGACCGGCAGCTTCGGGTCGATTTCTACCCGCTGACTAACAGGCGCTTCCTGGCCGATAACCGCCATTCGCGGTTTAGGAATTTGTGAGCCATTCCCGACCCGTCACTCGATCAAACGGTCGGCGCGCAGCAGTAGCGCTTGCGCCATCAGCCCCAACGCAGCGTCGCACAATGGTGCTTATGTCGCGTCGAGGGCCGCTATTGTTGAAAAGCGGTATGGTCTCAGGATCGTTTGTGGGTGTGCAATCATCACCACAATCCGAGGCTTGCAGGCGGGGCGCCCATTACACGTGTGGCGGTCATTGCACGTTGTGGTGAGCTCAACGGGCGTTGAACCATGCCTTGAGGCGGGTCACCCATTCCCCGCGCTCCGCACCGCCGCTGTCACAGCCGACCCGGAGGGAGACGTTCTTGCCATTGCCCCACGGCCAGACGGCCCCG
>Ga0209640_10005348_pt1 | contig 11219 bp, 9 predicted proteins | sample RifCSP10_1_FD_184018 | JGI IMG/M metagenome (GOLD analysis project Ga0209640, IMG submission 184018) | Soil microbial communities from Rifle, Colorado - Rifle CSP2_sed 10_1 (SPAdes) (version 2) | ecosystem: Environmental > Terrestrial > Deep subsurface > Rock core/Sediment | place: Rifle...
GCGCTGGGGGATCGCGGGAGAGAGGCTGTTGCGGTAGCGCGCCAGCCGGTAGACCAGCATCTTGTTGATGTCCTTCAACACCCCGAAACCGCCGGCCATGTCCCCGTAGAGCGTTGCGTATCCGGTCCCCATCTCGCTCTTGTTGCCGGTGGTGAGCACCAGCGCGCCGGTCTTGTTCGACAGCGCCATCAGCAGCATCCCGCGGATTCTCGACTGCAGGTTTTCTTCCGTCGTGTCGGCGGGAAGCCCCTTGAACTCCTCCGCCAGCGCCTGGAGAAAAGTGTCGAACATGGGCTTGATGGGGATCGAGGTGTAGCGCACCTTGAGCAAGTCGGCTTCGGCGCGCGCGTCCTCGACGCTGATTCCCGCAGTGTACTGCGAGGGCATCATGATCGCCCTCACCCGCTCCGCGCCCAGCGCGTCCACCGCAATGGCCAGTGTCAACGCCGAATCGATGCCGCCCGAGAGGCCGATCAGCGCGCCGGGGAACCCGTTCTTGTTGATGTAATCGCGCACTCCCGTGATCAACGCGCCGTACACCTCGGCTTCCAACGAGAGCGGCGCCGCGATCTCGCCGGGTTGCGGGTCGCCGTCGGTAAGGCTCACGAGGCCGAGCGATTCCTCGAAGTGCGGCAGCTGGTGCGTGAGCACGCCCTCCCGGTTGAGCACGAACGAGCCGCCGTCGAACACGAGCTCGTCCTGCCCTCCCACCAGGTTGGCATAGACCAGCGGCATCCCGGTTTCCGCCACACGTTCGCGCATCACTTCGTAGCGCACGCTCTGCTTGTTCATGTGATAGGGCGAAGCGTTCAGGACCAGCAGCACGCCAGCGCCTGCCTCGCGTGCTTCGCGCGGCGCGTCGGGGTTCCACGAATCGGCGCAGATGTTGATGCCGACCCGCTGATCGCGGGTGGGCATCCGCTGGCGCGCGGTCGCCGGCCCTTCCGATCCCCACGTGTCTTCGCAGATGTTGACCCCGAAGCTGACACCGTTGGCGCCGAAGACGCAAGGATCGCGTCCAAGATCGAAATACCGCTCTTCATCGAACACGGTGTAGTTCGGGAGCCGGTGCTTGTCGTAGACGCCGACCACTTTTCCATTCTGGATGACGGAAGCGGAGTTGTAGCGCCTGCCACCGTCCCGGCGCGGGTGCCCGACCACCAGCGTTACGTCCCGCACGCGCGCGGCGAGGTCATCGAGCGCGCGCTCGCACGCCTCGAGAAAATCTTCGCGCAGCAGCAGGTCTTCCGGGGGATAGCCGCACAGCGCGAGCTCGGGCGTGACCATCAGGTTGGCGCCCGCGCAGTGCGCGCGCTCGGCGAACTCCGCGATGCGCGCGACGTTGCCCGCCAGGTCGCCGACCGTGGCGTTTAACTGCGCGATCGCTATTCTCATATTGCTAATATATCATCCGTGACCATCGAAGCCGTCGATTCGATTGCCGGCGTGCCCGCCGCCGAATGGAACCGCCTCGCGGGCGGCGATCCCTTCCTCACCCACGAGTTCCTGTCGGCGCTGCACGAAACCGGGTGCGCCAGCAGCGCGACCGGGTGGACCCCGCAGTACCTGCTCATGCGATCCCAAGGCGTTCTCGCCGGCGCAATGCCGCTCTATCTCAAGACCCACTCCTACGGGGAGTACGTCTTCGACTGGGCCTGGGCCGACGCCTACCACCGTCACGGCATCGCTTACTATCCAAAGCTCCTGTCCGCGGTGCCGTTCACGCCCGTAACCGGATCGCGGGTGCTCGCGTCGGAGCCCCGGGTGCGGGAAGCACTCGTCGCCGGCGCGCTCGATCTCGCCAGGAGCCTGCGCGTGTCCTCGCTGCATTGCCTTTTCCCCACGCGCGAGGAAGCCCGGGAGATGCAAGCACGCGGCATGATGATCCGTAGCGGCGTGCAGTTTCACTGGGCGAACGGCGGCTACGGGAGCTTCGAGGAGTTCCTGACCGGGTTCAATCACGCCAAACGCAAGAAGATCAGGCAGGACCGCCGCAAAGTGAGCGCTGCCGGCATCCGCTTCCGGTGGCTGGAAGGCGCCGAGATTACCGAGAGGGATTGGGCGTTCTTCGACCGTTGCTACCGGCAGACCTACCGCGAGCATCATTCGACGCCCTATCTCAGCCTCGAATTCTTCCGCCGGATCGGTCGCACCATGCCGGACAACATCGTGCTGGTCGTGGGACAACGCGACGGCACGCCGATCGCGGCCTCGCTCAACATCCGCGCCGAGAAAAGACTGTGCGGCCGCTACTGGGGTGCGCTGGAATACCATCCCGCGCTGCACTTCGAGACCTGCTATTATCAGGCGATCGAGTACTGCATCGCGCGCGGCGTTGCGGTGTTCGAAGGAGGGGCGAGGGGGGAGCACAAGCTGGCACGGGGGCTGATGCCGGTGGAAACGTGCTCGGCCCACTGGCTGGCCCATCCCGAGTTCGCGGCGGCGATCGAGCAGTATCTCGCGCGCGAGGCGCGCGGGGTGGGAAATTACATCGACGAGCTGAACGAGCGCAGTCCGTTCAAGGACCTGCCTGCGCCGTCGCCGTCGCCGTCGCAAGCCGTTTCTTCGCCATCACGGATGGAAGGACAGAGTCGCGATGGCCAACGTTGACCAGCGCTGGGGCTATGGTCTGCCCAACCAGGCGCTCGTCGCGCCGGCGGTGGCGCGCGCCGGAGAGCGCGCGTCCTGGCTGCGCAACCTGCGCGGCGACCTGATGGGCGGGTTCACCGCCGCTCTCCTCACCATCCCGATCAGCGTGGGCTACGGGCTGCTCGCGCTCGCGCCCCTGGGTGAGTCCGCCATTCCGAGCGCGATCCTGGCCGGACTGTACGCGCCGGTCGCCGGCTGCATCGTTGCGGCCCTGCTCGGCGCGAACACCACCATGATCTACTCGCCGCGCAGCATCGGGACCTTCCTCATCGGTTCCTTTGTCCTGCACGACCTGGCCCGTTCCAGTTCTGCCTATGCGCTGTCGGCCGGCGCGGGGACGCTCCTCACCCTCGCGTTCCTGTTGATCTTCCTGTCGGGCGCATTCCAGGCGATCATCGGCTGGCTCAAGCTCGGCAGCCTGGTCAAGTATATTCCGGCCCCGGTCATTGCCGGTTTCCAGAACGCCGCGGCGATACTGCTGGTCGCATCGCAGCTCGACGTCATGCTCGGGTTGCCCGGCCGCGTGCCGGTCATCAGCCTTCCTGACCATTTCGGGGTGATCCAGCCGCTGACGCTGCTCGCCGGGGTGATCACCTGTGCCCTGGTGATGCGTGGCGCTCGCGTCACCAAGAAGGTCCCGCCCACGATACTCGGCCTTATCGGAGGCATCGCGACGTACTACCTGTTCCTGAAGCTCGGATTCGGGGCGCAGCTGGGGCCGACGATCGGCGCAATCGAGGTGGGCTGGCCCGATCCACGTTACCTGACGGAATTCACCGGTCTCTTCATGGACCCCCGGTTCTATCAGTTCCTGCCGGTGCTCGTGGCCGGTGCGGCGAGCGTCGCCATCGTCGCCTCGCTCGACGCCGTCATGTGCGCGCGACTCATCCAGAGCGATTCCGGGCACAAGTTCGACAGCAACAAGGAAATCGTCCGGCTCGGCATCGGCAACATGGTGTCCTCCGGCTTCGGGGGCATTGCCAACGGCATCAACCTCGCCTCCAGCTTCGCGAACCACCGCAGCGGCGGCCGCACGCCCGTCTCGATCCTGGTGCACGCCGCGGTCATCCTGTTCGCGATCCAGTTTTTCTCTCCCGCGATCGCGCTCGTCCCGCGCGTGGTGATCGGCGCGATGGTGGTGGTCGTGGGGATCCAGCTCGTGGATCGCTGGACGCTGCAGATGCTGAAGAAGCTCTTGCGCCAGGAAGTCCCGCTCCTGAGCAGCGCGGCGCTCGACCTCCTGGTGATTCTCCTCGTGACGACGGTGGCGATCGCGATGAACCTGGTGATCGCGGTCGCGCTCGGCATCGCGGTCACCGTGCTGTTCTTCCTGTTCCGGATGAGCAAGTCGGTCATCCGGCGCCTCTATCGCTGCGATTCGGTGCATTCGCGCAAGACCCGCGAACCGAGGCTCATGGACATCCTCTCGCGGCATGGACGCAGGATCCTCGTGGTCGAGCTGGAAGGCCCGATCTTCTTCGGGACCGCGGAGAATCTGGCGCTTTATCTGGAGTCGGTGTGGCGTGACGACGTGTCCTACGTCGTTCTCGATCTCAAGCGCGTCAACGAGATCGACAGTACCGGCGCCAAGATCCTGCTGCAGGCCCACGATCGCCTGACCAAGGAAGGCAAGCACCTGCTCGTGAGCTCGTTGCAGGAGCACACGCAGATCGCGGTTTTCCTCAAGGATATGGGGGTCACCGCCGCCCTCACCCGCAACCGGCTGTTCCCCGACGTCGACCACGCCATCGAATGGGCGGAGGACCACCTCATCCTGTCGCAAATGGGCGATGTCGAGTCCGGCGTCGAGTTCCCCTTCAGCCAGCTCGATGTGTTCGCCGACATGAACGAGGCGGAGCTTCGGGTGGTGAAACAGGCACTGTTACGCCGGGTCTATCGTGCGCGCGAAGTCGTGTTCCGCGAGGGGGACAACAGCGACGAGCTCTACGTGATCGCCAAGGGCAGCGCGAGCGTGCGGCTGCGGCTGGCGGGAACCGAGCGCGAAACGCGGCTGATCACGTTTTCGCCGGGGACCGTGTTCGGCGAGCTGGCCCTGCTCGACCAGGAAGCGCGCTCGGCCACGGTCGAGGCCGATGACGAGCTGGTGTGCTACGTGCTCACGCGCGGCAGCTTCGACCGGCTCACCCGGGAACATCCCGCGATCGCAATCAAGCTGCTCACCAACCTGGGGCGCGAGCTCTCGAGCCGGCTGCGCCGCGCCAACCGCACCATTTATCAGCTTGCCAGCTGAGAAAAACGGCGTCCTCTTGGCGGTCGCGGGCCGCCGTTTTTCTTAATCAGTTCAGCTGTATCCGCTCGCCCCACGGCACCTTCGCCCTGCCCTTCACCAGCCACACCACGGGGTACTCCGGCGGGTGGCGCGGAAACTCGCCTTCGGCATCGGTGAAGTAAAGCGACAGGTCGGGCCGCACTTTCGCGTCCGCGATCCAGTCGAACACCGGCGAAAAACGGGTGCCGCCGCCACCACCCAGCCCGCGCGGCAGCGCGATCGGTTCCCACGGCTGGTACACCCAGGGGCCCGTGGGGTCGAGGCGCTCGTCGCACGCGTGCAGCGTGACGCGCGCGCGGACCTGGCCCTTGAGGGCATCCACTTCCGCTGCGAACTGCGCCAGCTCCTCGTCGCCGAAGAGATGCCGGTCGAGCGTCTGTTCGATCGTATCCGGCGGTATCAGCGGGTAAATCTCCTCCGCGGACAACCCTCGAAATGGGAGAGCCTCACATCGATCAGCGGCACGCCGTGGCTCGCCGCGATGCCCGCGATGATCTGCGACTTAGGCCTTCGACAGGCTGCTAAAAGCAAACCCGCCTGGGGATTTCCGATGGAGCTGAGCATAGCGGCCGCCCTTCGCGTCCAATGGGACATGCGAGGGGTCAAAGGAGTTTTCAGTGTGTTTTTTTCCCGTTTTCCCGCAGGCGGTTTTGCCTCAGGAGTTTGTCAGACCTAGGTCCGACAAACTCCTGGCACCGGCCCCGTTTCAGGCGGCAGCGCTCTCGAGGCGGCGGTTCAGTTCCTCGATGAGCCGCGCGACTGTCTCCTCTCGACCTCGCTCACCGAATCGTAAATCTCCTCGAGATCGGAGATCGCGTCCAGCAGCTCCTCGCGCGTGCTGAGCCTGTCGAACCGTTCCGACAACTCGACCAACATCGGATGCATGGCACCGTCCCGGGGCTATCGCAGCGCTCTGATGTTACCGTATAGTTATGGCGCGACGGAGCGGTCACTGACATGAAATTCTGCAGCAACTGCGGCGCGCCGGTGACATTGAGGGTGCCGCCCGGCGATTCGCTGCCCCGCCACGTCTGCGACGCCTGCCACGCCATCCATTACCAGAACCCGCGCATGGTGGTGGGCTGCATCGTCGAGTGGGAGGACAGGATCCTGCTGTGCCGGCGCGGGATCGAGCCGCGCCACGGCATGTGGACGGTGCCGGCGGGCTACCTGGAAAACGGCGAGACGACCTCCCAGGGCGCGATACGCGAGACGCTCGAGGAAGCCAATGCCCGCGTCGAGATCGGACCGCTCTACGCGCTCTACAACATCCCCCACATCAGCCAGGTCTACATCCTGTTCCGGGCGCGGCTGCTCGACGATCGCATAAAGCCGGGCGCCGAAACGCTCGAAGTGAAGCTCTTCCCCGAGGAAGAAATTCCGTGGGAGCGGATCGCCTTCGCCACGGTCCGCAACACGCTGCAGCACTATTACTCGGACCGCCGCAGCGGCGAGTACCAGTTTCATATGGGCACCATCGAACCGGTGAGCAGTAAGCGGTGAGCAGCAAGCAGCAACCGCTCACTGCTCACCGCTTACCTTAGATGGCGCGCAGCGCATCCACGATATTGAGCCGCGCCGCGCGCACCGCAGGCAGGAATCCGCCCACCACGCCCATGAGCAACGCGAAAAAGATCGCGGTCGCGGCGATGCGCGGCGTCAGCGTGAAACGGAAGGCGAGCTCCGCGAAGGACTGCCAGTTGAGCGTCGAGATTTGAACCAGCTGCATGAGCGAGGCCAGCCCGAGTCCGATCACGCCGCCCACGGCACCCAGCAGGATCGACTCGAACAAGAAGGCCCACAGCACGCTCGCGCGCCGGAACCCGAGCGCACGCATCGTGCCAATCTCCCCCACGCGGTTGGCGACCGCGGAATACATCGTGATCATCGCGCCGATCATCGCGCCGATCGAGAAGATCACCGACAGGGTGAGCCCCAGATAGCTGATGAAGTTGGACATCAGCTCCGACTGCTCTTCGTAGAACGTGCGCTCCCGCTTCACGTCGAGCGTCAGGCGCGGGTCCGATTCGAGCCGTGCCTTGACCGCGTCGAACGCAGCGGGGTCCCCCAGTCGCGCCACCACGGAGGAAAACGCCTGGCGGCGGAACGCCTGCATCAGCTGGTCGGCGTCGCCCCAGATCTCGGAGTCAAAGGCCGAGCCGCCGGCGACGAAGATTCCCACGACGAGCCACTCGCGGCCGCCGAATCGCAGCCGGTCACCGACCGCTGCGCCGTCGAAACGCTCGGAGATGCTTCTCCCGACGATGATCTCGGAGGACCCCGGCTCGAACATACGGCCTTCCACGATGCGCACCTGGGGCCGCAGCGCGAGCCCCGCAACGCCGACGCCGCGCGTCGTGACATTGGTTGCCACCCCGGTGTCCCGTTTGGGCACCGTGATCAGCACCGCCGTCTCTTTCGAAACCAAGCGCCGGCCTCCCGCACCGACGGCGATCTCCTGTTGCGCTTCCATGATCGCCGCCTGGCTGCGCTCCACCGCGCTCGAGATCTCGGTCCCAGCCGCGCGCCGCGTGACCAGGATGTTATCGGGCTGACCGGTCGCAACCAGCGTCTGCCGCAAACCGGTATCGAGCATCTGTACCGCGGCAAACACGAACACCACCAGCGCCATGCCGCCGGCGGTGAGGCAGGTGGTGAGCTTGCGCGTCCACAGGTTGCGCAGGCTATAACGCAAAGGAATAGAACCCATATCAGGAACAAGCATTAGCCGCAGATAAACGCAGATGAACGCGGATAAAATCCCCTGCTAACGACGCTTCCGGGTTTTGACTATCTGTGTTTATCTGCGTGTATCTGCGGTTTCAAATGGGCTTTTGCGACAGCACCTGATCACCCGATTGCCCTCAAGCCGTCCACGATCCGCACGCGGATCGCGCGCCGGGCGGGCAACACCGCCGCCGCGACACCGACCGCGAGCGCGCATGCGGCCTGCAGCATCAATGTCTCTTCACTCACTTCGAATACCGGAAAGAGCGTGCCCATCTTCGCGGCAAACCAGTCGGCGCCGGGAAAGGTGAGCGCAACGCCGATGGCCGAGCCGATGGCCGCGATCGCGAGCGATTCACCGAAGATCAGCGCCGCAAGAAAACCCGGCCCGAAACCGAGCGCCTTGAGCGTTGCGTACTCCGATAGGCGCTCGCGCGCCGTCATCGCCATGGTGTTCGCCATCACCGCCAGGATGATGAAGATCACCACGAACGACACGATGCGGATCGCGATCACGAGCGCTTCGGTCTGCTTGACGAATCCGATCTGGAACGCCTTCTCGGTCTCGGTCAGCGTTTCCGCCGGCGAATTCTTGAACAGGGCGTCGATCTCCTCGCTCACCTCGGCCGCCCGGCCGACGTCCGTGATCTGGACGATGTAGATGCCGATCTGGTTGGCGCGCTGCGGCGTCCTCGCCTTGACGGTCTCGTTGAGGTACTCCCAGTGGAAGAAGAACTGCGAGGTATCGGTCCTGGCATCGGCCCCGTCGTAGATCCCGCGCACCACGAACTCCCAGGTACCAGGGAAGATCGTGCCCTTGAGCGGCACCACGTCCCCCACCCGGAAGCCGTAGGTCCGGGCGAGCTTCCTGCCCACGATCGCGCCCTTGCGGTCGCGCAGGAAGGCGCGGAATTCATCGTCGCGCACGCGGAATTCGGGATACATGGCGAAGTACGGAACCGGCTCCACCGCGAACTGCGGGAAGAAGTTCTTCGGGTCCTGGTAGACGCCGGCGAACCAGTTGGCCGCAGCGACCGCCTTGACGCCCTCCACCGACCGGATCTTGTCGCGGTAATGCAGCGGCAGCGGCACCATGAGCGAGACGGCGTTACGGGTGATGAGCCGGTTGGGCGCGGCGCCCTCGGCCCCGGCGTACCAGGCGTCCACCACCGTCTGCAGCAGCCCGAAGGAAAGGATCGCCACCACCAGCCCCAGCACCGTGAGCGAGGTGCGCAGCTTGTGGCGCAGGGCGTTGCGCAGGATGAGCTTCAGCAAATACATGGTCAGCGGTCAGCGGTCAGCGGTCAGCGGTCAGCGGTCAGCGGTCAGCATTGGATGCCCTTCCCGCTGGAAGTGCCCCGCTCACCGCCTACTGCTCACTGCTTACTGCTCACCGTTCTGAAGCACCCCCTTTTCCAGCCGCCTGATCAAGTGCGCACGTTTCGCCGCGTACGGGTCGTGCGTCACCATGATGATCGTCTTTCCGAGCTCGTGGTGGAGGCGTTCCATCAGTGTCAGGACCTCGTCCGCTGAGATCCGGTCGAGGTCGCCCGTCGGCTCGTCGGCGACGAGGATCATGGGATCGGTGATGATGGCGCGCGCGATCGCCACACGCTGCTGCTCCCCGCCCGAGAGCTCGGAAGGATAATGCTCCATGCGGTGGGTGAGCCCGACCATGGCGAGCGCCGCCTCTACATGCTCTCTCCGCTCCCTCGAGGACAACCGCGTCAGCAGCAGCGGCAGTTCCACGTTCTCGAAGGCCGTCAGCACCGGCATCAGGTTATAGAACTGGAAGACGAAGCCGACGTGCTGCGCGCGCCAGTCCGCAAGCTCTGCCTCGCCGAGCGCGGTGATATCCACTCCGCCCACGCGCAGCGCCCCGTGGTCCGGCCTGTCGATACCGGCGATCAGGTTGAGGAGCGTGCTCTTGCCCGAGCCGGAAGGCCCCATCAGGGCGACGAAGTCGCCGGCGGCGATGTTGAAGGTGATGTCGTGCAGCACCGGCACGATCTGGTCGCCGCGGCGGTACGACTTCGTGACGTTCCTGATCTCGACTACCGGCTGCATCGATGCAATGCTTAATGCTCAATGTTCAATGCTTAATGCCGGCAAATCCGCAGGAATTCAACATTAAACATTCATCATTCAACATTGTGTCACTTCGCGGGAAGTGACACTCTTGCGCCGTCGCGCAGATTGGCGGAGGGCTTCAGCACCACCTTGTCCCCCGCCGCTACGCCCTTCACGACCTCCACGAGGTCGCCGATCCTGCCGCCGGTCTCGACCGGAACCTCTTGCGCCCTGTTCTCCTTCACCACGAACACCACATCGCGGCCGTTGCGCTTGACGACGGCCGAAGGCTGCACTGCGGTGCGTGGTGCGCGCTGGTCCGGCGGCATTTCCTGCGACAAGAACGCCACCTTGGCGCTCATCTCCGGCAGGATGCGCGGATCGCTGTCGACGAACCGGATTTTGGCGGTCACCGTCGCCTTGGAGCGGTCCACGGTCGGCACCAGCCGGTGCAGCACGCCGCGGAAGCGCGCATCGGGCAGCGCATCAAGCTGGATTTCGCACGGCTGCTCGAGCTTCACCCTGGACAGGTTCGCCTCGGAGACGTCCGCCTCCACCTCGAGCGTCGACATGTCGGCCATGGTGACCACCGCCGCCTGCGAACCCAGGGCGGACGAGAACGGCGTGATCACGTCGCCGACGTTCGCGTTCTTGGTGAGCACCACGCCCTCGAACGGCGCGCGGATCAGGGTCTGATCCACCGCCACCTGCGCCACCCGGTGGTTTGCCTGCGCCACCGCGATCGCGGCCTTCAAGCCGCTGACCGCCGCTTTCGCCTTTTCGTGACGAGCGACAGCGGTGTCATGCGCTGCCTGCGACACGAAGTTCTTGGCGAGCAGCTCGCGCGAGCGGTTGAACGCGCGCTCGGCTTCCCGCAACTCCGCTTCTCCCTGCTCGAGGTTCGCCTGCGCGACCCTGACGTTGGCCGCGGCCTGCTCCATCTGCGCCCTGACGTCGCGGTTCTCCAGGCGCGCGAGCACTTCGCCCTCCTTGACCCTGCTGCCCTCGCGCACGCCGAGCCACTCGAGACGCCCGGTCGCCTTCGACGCCACCGCCGCCTTGCGCTGCGCGACGACGTAGCCCGTGGCGTTGAGCAACGTGTGCGCCTGTGACGGATAGGCTGTAGTGACCGCCGCGGTCTCGACCGCGACCGCCGAAACCAGACGCAGCGCGAAGCCGACCGCGGCTGCCGCGAGGAGCGCGCCCGCGATCCACAGCACGCGCCGACGCCTCTTCCGCGGCGCGCCTGCGGGGGCAGCGGGACCGCCGCGCTCGATGCGCAGCTTCGAGAGGTCGGCTTCCGACACGGGTTTCCGTTCAGGACACCTGACTGTCACCCTCGCGCAGCGGTTTGCGCAGGTGTACCGGTTCCCGCAGGCGCGCGCGCATGCGGATGTTGAGCATCTCCACGGCGACCGCAAACGCCATCGCGAAGTAGATATAGCCCTTCGGAATGTGGAGGTCCCACCCCTCCCCGATCAGG
>Ga0209640_10005349_pt1 | contig 11219 bp, 8 predicted proteins | sample RifCSP10_1_FD_184018 | JGI IMG/M metagenome (GOLD analysis project Ga0209640, IMG submission 184018) | Soil microbial communities from Rifle, Colorado - Rifle CSP2_sed 10_1 (SPAdes) (version 2) | ecosystem: Environmental > Terrestrial > Deep subsurface > Rock core/Sediment | place: Rifle...
AGTCCTACTTCGCCATCGCCGCGGCCTGATTCGCGAGCTCGGCTGCCTTCACGTAGTTCTTGCGCGCGGTCGAGCTCCAGTACTCCTCGAGGCCGGTCAGCTGCTTCGTTTTCAGCGCGTCGCGCTTGGTCTGGCTGAAGAGGACAAGGAACTCCTTGTCCTTCGATTTCTGCTCGCTCACGATCGGCGAGAAGGCGAGCTCGCGCGCCTCCGCGAGCAGCGTCGCGGCCTGCGCGTTCTTCTTGCCGGCGAGCTTTGCCGTGGCCTCGTGGATCGCCTTGGTGGCGGCCACGAGCTCGCGATGGCGGAAAGTGATGGTCTGGTCGAACATCGAGTTGACCACGTAGTAGCGCGACCGCGAGAGGTCGGAGTTGAACTTGACCTTGGGCTTGATCTTGCCGCTGAACGGATTGGGATAGCCTGCCGGCGCGCCCTTATACGTTGCCGGCAGCACCGGCAAGCGGCTGATCTTGGGGTCGAGCAGGAGCTTCTGGCCCTCTTCCGACAGGGCGAAGGCAATGAATTTCTTCCCGAGATCGGCGTTCTTCGCGTTCGCGATGAGCCCGATGTTCGCGGGAACGATCGCCGTCACCGACGGGTAGACGAATTCCACCGGGAAGCCGGACGCTTTCGCCGACAGCCCGAAGAAGTCGATTACCAGTCCGATGCCGAATTGCCCGTTGTTGACGCCGTCGGGCACGCTGAAGCTTCGTTCGGTGATGGCAGCGGTATTGCCACCGATCATGAGCACCTGCTGCCAGCCCTTGCTCCAGCCTTCACCCTGGAGGATGGTCTCGATCGTGAGATGCGTGGTGCCGGACCGCGAGGGCGAGGAGATCGCCACGTGGCCATGGTAGACGGGCTTCACGAGGTCCGCCCACTCCTTCGGCGCGGGCAGCCGGTTGGCCTTCATGTAGCGCGTGTTCCACATGAGCCCGTAGCCGGCGAGCGCCTGCCCGTAATAGAACCCCTTCGGGTCGTTGATGGGATAGCTGCCGATCAAGGCCGGAACCGCGGGGTTCTTGCCGTCGAACTTCTGGAGCAGGTTTTCGCTCGCCAGCACTTCGAACGCATCGGGGGCGGACGCCCAGAAGATGTCCGGCTTGTTCGCCGCGGGCGCTTCGCGCACGTAGGCGATCGAGGCCGAAGTCCCGCGGCTCAGGATTTCCACCTTGGCCCCCGGATTCCGCTCCTCGAAGGCGCGCTTGTAGACCTGGGTCAGGTCCTTGGGGAAGGACGTCACGATAGTGAGCTGCTGCTGGGCCTGCACCGCGGAGCACGACAGGATGATGACGGCCGTCGTCAGGGCCCGGATCAAGTAGCGCATGGAATTCCCTCCGTTGGTTGTAGATTTGGCTCCGATATTACCAGCGATGCGTGCGCTTAGCGCCTGCACTTGAAAATGACCTCGTAGGCCTTCTCGGCCACGGCGTCGTCCATGAGGCAGGCGACCGCCTGCACGAGATCCTTCGGCGCTTCCTCGACGATCAGGTCCGTTACCCAGGTGTGGACCAGCCCCTTTCGCCTGTCATCGGCCATTGCGAGCAGGCGCTCCAGCGTCGCATTGATTTTCGAGTCGTTGCACGCGGCCGCGAGGAGGTTTACGAACCCGTCGATCTCCGCGACACTGCGAGGTGACTTCATTCGACGACTCCCAGCCTGCCGTTGTGGCTGCCCATGTACCATAGCCGCCCGCGCGCATCCGTCACCATCTTGCGGATGCCGACGTTGTTCGAGGGCAGCTCGACGACGCGCATCCGCTCGGTCTTCGGGTCGAAGCGCACCACGGTGTCGGTGTTGATTTCGTTCACCCACACGATGCCGCCCCCGTCCACCGTGATCGCGTAGGGACCGGCGTCACCGCCGGGGAGCGGATACTCCTTGACCACCTTCATCGCCACGGGATCGAGCTTCGCCATCCTGCCGTTGCCGTAGAGCGCGACCCACAGCATGCCGTCAGGGGCGGTTGCGACGCGCCGCGGGCGCGAGCCGCGCCCCATGTTCACTTCGCTCATGTTTCCCGTCTTCGGGTCGAGCTTGCCCATCCGGTTGTCGCCCATGCGGCAGAACCAGACGTTGCCCGCGTGGTCGAGCGCGAGGCCGTAGGGGCCGCCCGAGGACGGATACTCCTTGATCGCGCCGGTCCGGGTGTCGATGCTGGCGACCTTGTCGCCGCTCTGCATCGTGAACCAGATGGTGCTCTGATCGTCGGTGATGACGAGCGTGTGCGGCCCGCCGCCGCCGGAGGGCGTCTTGTACTCGGTCATCCTGCCGGTCGCGGGGTCGAGCTTGCCGATCGTCCCGTTGCCGTTGCCGGTCGTCCACACCATGCCCTGCTTGTCCACCAGCAGCCCGTGCGGGCGGTGGCCGGAGGGCAGATCCCATTCCTTGAAGCGCGCCGTTTTCGGATCGAAGCGCGCAACCTTGTTGCCGGTCATCACGGCGATGTAGATGGCTCCGTCGGGCGCGACCGCCGGATCGCGCGCGAACCGCGGCGTTGGCACCGGCCACTCGCTCACCTTGCCCGCGAAGTTCGAATGCGCGCCCGGGGTGATTCCATAGTTCGAGCCGCCCGCGAGAGCCGCGAATGGAATGACAGCCACTACGAACACAAGAAATCGCATCGCATTTCTCCCTGATTGCAGCGCGCCGAGCGGCGCGGACGACAGCGCGTTGTACTGGTCGGGGCGGTTGAGCGTGAGCGTGGCGATTCCACCGGCGTCCTCGCGCAGCACCACGTCCGCTTCGGTGCCCGCGGTGGCGAGATGGATGGCGGTCATGGTTGCTCTTTCCCCTTCGTGCCGGCGATGGGGCGCCACGATGCGTCCGGCGAGATAGCGAATTATATGTCGGAAGCCCCTTCCCCCCTTGCGGGAGAAGGTTGGGATGGGGGGATGGAACCGGGAGCGCGAGCGGGGCTCGCAACCCCCTACCTCAATCGTCCCCCGCAAGGGGGGAGGAAGCTTGTCCGATCAGGGCGTTGTCGAGATTGCCTCAGTCGGCAACCGCCGCCAGCAGCAGGCCCAGCAGCGCGGTAAGCGCGGCGGGAATTCCGTAGCGCTCGACCTTCGACACCGCGTCGCCGGCGATCAGCTCGACGGGCACCGGCGTCAGCTCGAGCACGCGGTTGGTCACCGAGCTCTCGATCCACCTCGTCAGCGAGTTCTTGCGCGCCGTGCCCATGACGATCTGGTCGCAACGCAGGCGGCGGGCGGTATCGGCGATGCATTTTGCCTTTTCTCCCACCTCGGCGTGCACCGAGTAGGGTATGCCGTGGCTGTCGAGCATCTGCCTGACCGGCTTCAGCGCCTTCTCGGCCTGCTCGCGATGGTGGTCCTGGCGATTTTTGCTGCTCACGAATCGCGCGATGTCCTTGTTGAACGGCGGCTGGATGTTCAACAGGTGAATCTCCATCGCCGTATTGCTCACGAATTGCCTGATGACGTGCCTGACCGCGACCTCGCTGTTGCGGGAGCCGTCGACCGGTAGGAGTACTTTGACCATGGCGTTCCCTCCTGCGCTGTGGAGTGAAGCGGAAGAATGGGCCGCGCGCTGTCGTGCGAAGCCCGCCGCGGGCGCTCCGGCTTGACCGGCTTGCCCTTCGTCCGCTCGCACCACGGTCCTGCTCCGGAAATAGATCTTGACCAGCTCCATGGCGATCGGCGAAGCGAAGAAGAACGGGAACATGAACAGCCAGTCGTCGGCCGTCAGCGGCACCGTGTCGAAAAACGGCTGCAGGAACGGCACGTACACCACCGCCAGCACCAGCAGGAACGACGCCAGCACCGCCCAGTTCATCCATTTGTTGGTGAACATGCCGATGAAAAACACGCTGTGGTACTCGGAGCGCGCGGTGAACGCCCGGATGAGCTCGGAGGTGCACAGCGTGACGAAGGCGATCGTTTGCGCTGCCTCGAGGTGGCCGGGATAGCGTTGCAGGCCGAAAGTGAACGCTAGAAGAATTGCGATGGCGTCGACCACGGCGATGACGCCGATGCCGATAGCCATGTCGCGATTGATGACCGGCTCCCGCGGCGGCCGCGGCTTGTGCTTCATGATGTCCGGGTCGCCCTTCTCCATGCCCAGCGCGAGCGCGGGCGCGCCGTCGCTCACGAGGTTCAGCCACAGCAGGTGCACCGGGCGCAGGGGGATCGGCAGGCCGAACAGCATCGAGCCGAATATGATCAGGATCTCGCCGGCGTTGCAGGCGAGCAGGAAGTAGACGAACTTGCGGATGTTGGAATAGATGATCCGTCCCTGCTCGATCGCGGAGACGATGCTGGCGAAATTGTCGTCGGTGAGGACCATGTCCGCGGTCTGCTTGGAGACGTCCGTCCCCGTAATGCCCATGGCTACCCCGATGTTCGCCCGCTTGAGCGCCGGGGCGTCGTTCACGCCGTCCCCCGTCATCGCCACGACATGGTCGCGCGCCTTCATCGCATCGACGATCCGCGTCTTGTGCTGGGGCGAGACCCGGCAGCACACCTGCAGCTTGTCGGCGCACGCCGCCAGCGCCTCGTCACTCATTTTTTCGATCTCCGGCCCGGTCAGCACCAGCCCGCCCGGGGTGAGGATGCCGATCTCCCGCGCGATGGCTTCGGCCGTCTCCTTGTGGTCGCCGGTGACCATGACGCTCTTCAACCCGGCGCCGTTCGCAACCTTGACCGCCTCCACGACCTCCGGCCGCGCCGGGTCGATCATGCCCAGCAGTCCGACGAAGGTGAGCTCCTTCTCGATGGTCTCGGGAGTGCAGGTTTCGGGGACGCTCGCCAACGGGCGGTAAGCCACGCCGAGCACCCGCAGTGCATTGCTCGCCAAGTCGCGGTTCTGGTCGAGAATTTCGCTACGCTTGGAATCCGTCAGGGGAACGGTCTTTCCCGACTCCTGAAGCTCGCTGCAGAGCTCCAGCAGGACATCGGGCGCGCCCTTGACGAAGGCGACATGCTGCGGATAGCGGAAGTTCGGAACGAGCGCCCGGACGCCCCCGCCGTCGGGGCTGTGGATGGTCGTCATGCGCTTGCGATCCGAGTCGAACGGGATCTCCTGGACCCGGGGCATCGCCTTTTCCAGGCCCGCGCGCTCGAGCCCGGACTTCGTGGCGACGACGACCATGGCGCCCTCCGTGGGGTCGCCGATGATCCGCCACGACTGCCGGCCGGTCTCGTCAGCCCGTTGCGCAAGCTTGGCGTCGTTGCAGAGCAGCGCACCGTGCAGGAGCACCGTTGCGTCCGCATCGGCGCGCGGATCGAACGGCTTGCCGTCCGCGGAGAACTGTCCGGTCGGGTTGTAACCCTCCCCCGTGACCCGGAAACGCTTGCCCCCCGCCCAGCCCTGGACCACGGTCATCTCGTTCTGCGTCAGCGTCCCGGTCTTGTCGGAGCAGATGACCGTCGCGCAGCCCAGCGTTTCCACCGCGGGCAGCTTGCGGATCAGGGCGTGGCGCTTGACCATCTGCTGCATCCCCAGCGCGAGACAGATGGTCACGATGGCCGGAAGGCCCTCCGGGATGGCCGCGATCGCGAGGCTCACGGCGGTCATGAAGAGATTGATGATGTCCTTCTGCTCGCCCTGCAGGTAGTTGAGGAAGCCGATGGTGAAGATATCCGTCAGCTTCGTGTCACGAATGAGGCCGTAGACGAAGACGAACGCGCAGATCACCAGGACGACGCTTGCGAGTACTTTGCCGAGCTGCTCCAGCTTCCGCTGCAACGGCGTGGCTTCGTCCTCGTAGGACTGGATCATCTCCGCGATGAGCCCGATCTGGGTGTTCATCCCGGAGCCGGTGACGAGGCCCTTGCCGCGGCCGTAGGTCACCATCGTGCTCATGAATGCCGAGTTCTTGCGGTCGCCCAGCGGGATGTCCTTCTCCAGCACCACCGCGGCTCTCTTCTCCACGGGCACGGATTCTCCCGTCAGCGAGGCCTCCTCGACCTTGAGATTGACGCTCGTCACGAGGCGCATGTCGGCGGGAACGTAGTTGCCTGCCTCCAGGAGGACGATGTCACCGGGAACGAGCTCGCGCCCCGGGATTGCCGTTTCCACGCCGTCGCGGATGACCTGGGCGTTGGGTGCCGACATCTTCTTCAGCGCCGCCAGGGCCTGCTCCGCCTTCGACTCCTGGATCACGCCGACCACGGCGTTCAGCACGACGATGAACATGATGGCGATGGAATCGACCCACTCCCCGAGCGCGAGCGTGATGAGCGCCGCGACGATCAGGATGATCACCAGGTAATTGTTGAACTGGCTCAGCAGCAGCGCGAGAAAGCCCGGCCGGGGCTTTTCCGTCAGCTCATTGGCGCCGAATTTCCGGAGACGATCCTCCGCCTCCTGCCGGGTCAGGCCTCGATCGGCGTGCGTCTGAAAGGCGTCGACCACGCTTTCGATCGACTGGTCATGGGTGTCCCTTTCCTGCATGGAAATCTCCTTTCCGGCTTCTACCGCCGCACTATGGGACGGCAAGCCGGTAAAGGAAATTTGATTGTTCAGATGGCTGCGATTACGAAACCAGAAGCCTGCGATCTGATACGGATTGCTGGCATTACGATACGTAATGCATTCAAATCTTGATGCAAGGCGTTTGATGTGGTAACAATAGCGCGCGACCTGGCGAGAGCCGGGCGCCCCTCAAAAGGGGAGTAGCTTCGGCAGCCCGTTGGCTGCTACGACGCGGTCGTCAGTTCGGGCATTGCCCCGGTCGCGCCGGCATCGAAGCGTTCGGTGCGAGCGAGACCTTTGCCAGACAGGTGAAGGTCTGTGTTTTGCAGGCGGCCTTCACTGCGAGGTGAGGGCCGCTGTGCTTTTCCGGCACGGCGGGTGTGGCAACGGACTGGAGGAGCACTCGCCATGCCGCAACCGAACATACGCCGTTTTCTCAAGCACGGCACGCTGCCGCAGCTGCGCGTCTTCGAGGCCAGCGCGCGGCTGGGAAATTTCACCCGTGCCGCCCAGGAGCTGCACATGGCCCAGCCGACGGCCTCGGTGCAGATCAAGAAGTTGAGCGAAACGGTCGGCCTGCCGCTGTTCGAGCAGGTGGGCAAGCGCATCTACCTCACGGAAGCAGGCAGGCGCGTCCACGCCGGCTGCAACGACGTGTTTCTCGCCCTCTCGCGCCTCGAGGAGGCGCTGAGCGAAATGCGCGGCTTGGCCTCCGGCCAGCTTCGCCTCGCCGTGGCTTCGACGGCCAAGTACTTCGCCCCTCGGCTGCTCGGCGCGTTCATCCAGCGGCATCCCGGAATCGAGGCGTCGCTGCAGATCCACAACCGCGGCACCCTCATCGAGCGGCTGGGACGTAACGAGGACGATCTGTACTTGTTCGCCGATCCTCCGGTCGAGCATGAAGTCGTCGTCCAGGCCATTCTGTCCGATCCGCTGGTGGTGATTGCGCGCGAGGACCATCCGCTGGCAGCCGAGAAGAACATCGCGTTTGCGCGCTTCGCCAGCGAGCCGTTCCTGATACGGGAGCCCGGCTCGGGGACGCGCAGGGTGGCGCTGAAGGTGTTCGAGGAGCACAGGCTCGCCCCGAGGATCCGCATGGAGCTCTCCACCGACGAAGCCATCCGCGAGGCGATACTGGCCGGGCTCGGCGTGTCCATCCTGTCGCGCTACAGCCTGGGACTGGAACCGGACCGGTCGAAGCTGACCTGCCTGGACGTGGAAGGATTTCCCCGCGAGCGCCACTGGCACTTCATCTATCCCGTGGGCAAGCAGCTGTCCGTCGCGGCGCGCGCGTTCATGGACTTCGCTCGAACCGAGGCAAAAAACCTCATTCGTGACGCTTCCGGGCAGCGCCCGCGCTGACGCTACTGGCCGGCAGGCACCCCGCCTCACCTCCGTTCCAATCCGGCTCCTTTCACTCCGTTGTCGCCCCGGCCCGGCGCCGGGGCGTTTCCATTTCCGCGCGCCGGGGGAAAGCCGGCGGCGTCGAGCCCGCGCGGCAATGACCGCGTTTCAGGCCGCGTGCTACGATTGTCGCAACCGCCAGGCAAAGGAGAATTCGTGAAGCTCTACATGACCGAGAATTCGGGCAACGCGTACAAGGCCCGCCTGCTGCTGTCCCTGCTGAGCATTCCTTTCGAGAAGGCGCTCATCGACGCGCGGGGCGGCGAGCACAAGAAGGAGCCGTACCTGAATATCAACCCGCGCGGGCAGGTGCCGGCGCTGGAGGACGGGGGCCGGCGGTACTGGGGTTCGACCGCCTGCCTCATCTATATCGCGCGCAAGCATGGCGGAGAAAAGTGGCTGCCGACCGATCCCGCCGGGATGGCGGAAGTGGCGCAGTGGCTGGAGGTCGCGCAGAACGAGCTGCATTACGGGCTGCAGTGGGCGCGCGGCAACAAGACCGGCATCCGGAAGATCGGCAATTACGAAGAATATCGCGGTTACGGAGACGCCGGCCTCAAGCTGCTCGAAGGCCGGCTCAGGGGGAACCCGTGGCTCGCGCTCGGCCGGCCGACGATCGCCGATGTCGCGTGCTACCCGTATGTTTCGGTGGCACCCGAAGGCGGCTTCAAGCTCGAGGACCTTCCCGGCGTCACGGCGTGGACCAAGCGCTTCGAGGCGCTGGCCGGCTGGGTGAAGCGCGTCTAGATCAAGCCATGCCGGATTTCCGCTACGGCCACGCGGGCGCGCAGAACTGGAAGGAAGCCGCAGAGGCCTGCATCACCCAGCTCGGCGGAGGCCCGGCGAATCTCGGGTTTCTGTACGTCACTGATCTGCTCGCCGACCACCTCGGCGATATCCTCGCGCTGTTCAAGAGCCGGACCGGCATACCCCACTGGGTGGGCACGGTGGGCATCGGCGTTTGCGCCAGCGGCCGCGAGTACCTCGACGAGCCGGCGATCGCGGCGATGGCCGGCGACTTCGAGCCCGACTCCTTCCGCGTGTTCTCGGGCGTGGCGGGCGTGGCAGATGTGGACAACGTCACCCTCAAGTGCGGCGGGGCCACGCCGAATTTCGCCATCGTCCACGCCGATCCGTACAACCGGCACATCGCCGACCTCGTGAGCCGCCTGGCGGGAAAGGTGGAAAGCGGGTTCCTCGTGGGCGGGCTCACCAGCTCGCGCCGGCAGAATCTGCAGGTGGCGGACGGCGTGGTGGAAGGGGGCCTGTCCGGCGTCTCGTTCGCCGACAGCGTCACCGTCGCCACCCGGCTGACGCAGGGCTGCTCGCCGCTCGGGCCCACGCACGCGGTGACCGCCAGCCAGCACAACGTCATCATTCAGCTGGACGGGCGCGCCGCGCTCGATGTGTTCAAGGAAGACATCGGCGAGCCGCTCGCGCGCGACTTGAACCGCGTCGGCGGCCAGATCTTCGCCGGGCTGCCGATCGCGGGCAGCGACACCGGCGACTACCTCGTGCGCAATCTGGTCGGCATCGATCCCGCCAACCGCCTGATCGCGATCGGCGAGCTGCTGCAGCCGGGGGCGAGCGTGATGTTCTGCCGGCGCGATACGAAGACGGCCAAAGAGGACATGACCCGCATGCTGGATAGCATCCGCAAGGGCATGTACGCGCGGCCGCGGGGCGGCATCTATTATTCCTGCGTCGGGCGCGGGGCGAGCCTGTTCGGGCCCGGCTCCGACGAGCTCAAGATGATCCGCGACGCGCTCGGCGAATTCCCCCTGGTCGGCTTCTTCTGCAACGGCGAGATCTCGCACAACCGGCTCTACGGCTACACCGGAGTGCTGACGCTGTTCGTATGACGCTGCTCGATCGCATCCTCGCGGTACTGCCGTTCACCTGGCTCGACGCCACCGCGCTGGGCCTGTTGGTGGTGTCGTGGGCCGGCTATCAGTGGTACGCGGATTACGGCGGGGCGGCGCGCCCGCGGCTCGGGCGGGAGATGGAGCGGTTCGTGCGCGGCTGGATCGAGCGCATGCTCGAGCGCGACAACCGCATGGTGGACGTCAACGTGCTGCGCAACCTCATGCGCAGCTCGCAGTTCTTCGCGTCGACCACGATGCTCATCCTCGGCGCGCTGGTTGCGCTCATGGGATATGCGGAGCAGGCGGCGGGCGTGGTGGCGGAGCTGCCGTTCGGGCAGCAGGTGTCGCAGCGGCTGTGGGAGCTGAAGATCCTGGTGCTGCTGCTGATCTTTGTCTACGCGTTCTTCAAGTTTTCGTGGTCGATCCGGCAGTTCGGATTCTCCTCGATCCTGGTTGGCGCCGCGCGCAAGCCGCCCGGGAACGCCTCGGAATACGCGGCGGACATTGACCGGGTCGCCGTCATCCTTTCCTTCGCCAACCGCAATTTCAACCAGGGCCTGCGGGCTTATTACTTCGGCGTGGCGGCGCTGACCTGGTTTCTGCACCCGGCGCTGATGGTTGCCGTGACGCTCGGTGTGCTGTACGTGCTGCACCAGCGCGAGTTTCGCTCACGCACGCTCGAGGTGCTGGCAAGGAATTGAGGCGGATCAGGCGGCGCGCTTCAGCACGCCGGCGGCGCGGGCCTTCGCGGGGAGCCCCGTCGCCTCGAGGTCGGCCCGCATCTCGTCCTGCGCTTCACGGGTCATCTCGGCGCAGGGCACGCGCACCGGGCCGCCCGCCATGCCGATGCACTCCATCCAGTACTTCTGCTCGGCTATCGCCATGCGGCCGCCGGTGCCGTAGCCGGGAATCCACTTGGCGAGCACCGAGCGCAGGGGATTCAAGCTCCGGCAGATCTCGGTTGCCAGGTTCATGTCACCCGCCAGCGCCGCCCGGGCGTAGTCGTTGACCGGCGTGTAGCCGGGGACCTGATAGAGATGGGGGCAGTAATTGAGCAGCCACCGGTCGCCGCACACGCTGATGTTGTAGAGATAGGGCGCTTCGTCCGCGACGCTGACCTCGACCGCATGGCCGATCGCGTCGCGGAGCGCCGTGGTGGGCTGCGGCTTGCTGATGCCCTGCTTGAACCCGCAGATGTTGGGCAGCGCCGCGAGGCGCTTCGCGAGCCGCGGTGAAATCGGGTAGGTGACTTCCGTGTTGAAGAGCACGATGCCGATGTCCACGCGATCGCAGACGAACTTGTAGTAGTCGTAGACGGCATCGTCGCCGCGGGCGGCGACATACGGCGTCAGGATGATCACGAAGTCGATCCCCGCGGACTGCGCGTGCTGCGCCAGCTTCACCGCCTCGGAGGGATTCTGGTGGTGGCAGCCCGCAATCAGGGGGATGCGGCCCCGGGCGACCTCGACGTTGATTTCGGCGAGGCGCATGCGCTCCTCGTTGGTCATCGCC
>Ga0209640_10005350_pt1 | contig 11218 bp, 12 predicted proteins | sample RifCSP10_1_FD_184018 | JGI IMG/M metagenome (GOLD analysis project Ga0209640, IMG submission 184018) | Soil microbial communities from Rifle, Colorado - Rifle CSP2_sed 10_1 (SPAdes) (version 2) | ecosystem: Environmental > Terrestrial > Deep subsurface > Rock core/Sediment | place: Rifle...
GTGCCAGCCCGCCGCTAGCCCAACTTCCACTTTTGTTCTCCGGAGGTCTGGGGACATCCGATTTTGGCCTTTTCCGACTCCATCTGTTGTTTTCAAGCCTCGTTTCCAGACCTCGAACGCACTACGCCAACTTCAAACGCATGATCTGTTCGTACCGGGCCATGTTGTAGACGAGATTTAACAGTCCGATGCCCACCGCAATCCGTCTCATCCCGATCCACCTCATCTTCAATCCGTCCCTCATCGTGTTCGTCATAAACCCAAAGATATGCTCCACCCTCGCTCGGATCCGGCTTTTCTTGCGATTGCTCTTCTTCTGTTTCTCGGTCAAAGGATGATTCCGATATCCCTTCTCGCAAATCTCCCCCTTCACGCCATTCTCTTTGAGTATCGTCTCAATCTTCTCCCCGCTGTAGACACTGTCCGCATGCAGCGTCCCGTCGTCTTCCTCCACCAGATCCTCTAGCGCCTGGCTGTCATGCACGCAGGCGTCCGTCACTTCGTAATCCTCGATCAGCTTGGTCGTCCGGTCCACCTTCACATGATCCTTATACCCGTAATGAACCTCCTCCCCCTTCTTCGCCCACCGGGCCTCCACATCCTTCTGTCTCAACCGATTCCCGTTCTCCTGAAACGACTCCGGCACCTTTCCCAACTTGATCTCCTCATTCTCCTCCCGGGAATTCCTCTGCCGGGGCACATCCACAAAACTTGCGTCGATGATCTTCCCCTCGTGACCCATCAATCCCGCCTGACTTAAGTGCCGCTCAAACCGACGGAAAAGCTTCTTGACTCTCCCTGCCTCGCTCAAGGTTTCCCGAAACAGCCAAATTGTCTTCCCATCCGGCACCGCATCCGAAAGCGTGATCCCCAGAAACTTCTGGAACGACAGCCGGTCATTGATCTGGTACTCCGCCTGCTCATCCGACAGGTTGTAGTACCGTTGTAAGACGAGGATCTTAAACATCATGACCACATCATGGCGGGGACGACCGCCGGGCCCTTTGGCCTCCTTCTCAAAAGCACGCTCCAGATTGGGCCTAAACATCTCCCAGTCGATCCCGGCGTTCAGCCTTGCTAAGGGATCGGGCCCCTCCTCAAGCTTTCTCATGCGGTTTTCGTGGTTCGGCAGGCTCACCACCCTGAGCGGAGTCGAAGGGTAGTCGAACAACCCGGGATTTTGTTTTGGAATCGTTTTCATGGCCCCTTTTACCACATCTCTCCGCCTCACTCCGGTTGTTTTTTCATTCCTTTGAAAATTTACTGAGTTTTTAGAGGTACCCAATACTGATTCAGGGTAGGGAAAATTGTCGCAATTAAAAAGTTGGTAGGCGTTGTGTCAGATACTCATGGTCTGCTTCGACCAGAGGCGATTGAGGTCCTTCGTGGTTCGGACCTGATCATCCATGCCGGGGATATAGGGAAGCCTGAGGTAATTGAGGGCCTGAGGTCGATTGCTTCAGTCGTCGCTATCAGAGGAAACAATGACAGAGGTAAGTGGGCGCGCGAGTTTCCTGAAACGGCAATTATCGAGGTTGGCGAAGTCCGAATCTATGTCATCCACAACGTAAAAGAAATCGACCTTGATCCAGCCACGGCAGGCTTCAGCGTCGTCATAAGCGGCCATTCCCACCGTCCATCAGTAGTTGAGCGCGACGGGGTTTTGTTCCTCAATCCCGGCAGCGCCGGCCCCCGCCGCTTCAAACTCCCTGTCGCGGTGGCCCGTCTTCGGGTGAGAGGTGAATCCGTAAGCTTTCGAATCGTGGAATTGGATGTATAAACTCTTTAGCCTCCTGATGCTTACCCGCCACCTTGATACACCGCAATACAGCGCGGCCCGGTATCTGGATACACCGCGCGGGCCAATATCGGGCTACACTGCCGGCGGGATTGCACGGCGGGACGGAACTTGACAGAGAAGGCTAAGCAGTGGATAGCGACCCACATTTTGTGGTTTTCGGTAGGTAGGCTTGGACGCGCTATCTAGCCGTCCAGATACTCACTAGTTAGGGTCAAACGCCGAGTGCTTTTGAAAGGTCGATTCGGGGAGTGCTTTTTGATACACTTCTTTCCCGGAGGTTGAGATGACAAAGCTGCTTCAAAGAGCATTTGAGGAGGCGTCAAAGCTTCCCGAGGGTGAGCAGGATGCACTGGGTCGCATGTTGCTGGAGGAACTTGCCTCTGAGCGGCGCTGGGAAGAGCTCTTTGCCGGATCACACGATCTACTTGCTGAGCTCGCCGATCAAGCGTTGGCAGAGCACCGTGCTGGACGAACCGAGAAGCTTGATCCGGAAAAGTTGTGATCTCGCACACCACTGCGCAGTTCAGGAAAATGTTCGCCGAACTGCCAACCGAGGTTCAACGTCAAGCCCGTCGAGCATATCGAGTCTTCAGGCAAAACCCGAATCAACCGAGTCTTCGTTTCAAGCCTGTCCATCCTACACGGCCAATTTATTCCGTTCGGATCAACCCTGGTTATCGAGCGGTGGGAATCTTGGAAGGCGACGAAATCGTCTGGTACTGGATCGGCTCGCATGCGGACTATGATAGACTTCTCTCACAATGGCGGCGTAGACCCTAACCCCTGGGTTGAGAAGGACGCGGTGGACCGTGCCTCTCACCCAGAACGTTGAGCCTCTGGAAAAAGGTAGATCGAAAAATTTACGCGAAAACCGGCCGTCATATTTGGCGTTTAAGCGGCGATCTCGGATCGAGGGGCCATTTAGGTGCCCCAATTTGGGCACGTTTCTTGGTAATTGGGACTTATTCTATAGCCTCGTTAGCTTTCGGCACGCGAGAGCCGGGTCGTAGCATACGCCGAGCTTGCAATATATGCATTATATGCATACACTTGCCTGGTGACAACAACCTTTGATCCCAAGAAGGATGCCGCAAATCTCAAGAAGCACGGTGTCTCCCTTGCCGAAGGCGATGGCGTCTTGAGCGACCCCTTGGCGGTCACGATTGAAGATGAATCGGCTGAGGGAGAGCAACGGTTTGTGACCCTGGGCGCGAACATCTTCGGCTCCCTGATGGTTGCCGTCTGGACACCTCGGGATGACGATGTTCGCATCATCTCGGTTCGGAAACCGACACCGACGGAAAGAAGGACTTATGAAGAAGGAGTATAACTTTTCTAAGGGCAAACGCGGAGCGGTGATTCCCCAGGTTGGGAAAACCCGCATCACGATCTATCTCGACGACGCGATCCTGAAGCGCTTCAAGGCGGAGTCCGAGAGAACTGGAAAGGGGTATCAGACCCTCATCAACGATGCACTGAACTCTTATCTCGGTCTGGCGGAGAAGCCCCTTACGGCAGAGATGGTGCGTAAGATCGTACGCGAAGAGCTTTCAGGTCAAAGCTGACCGGTCGGGGAGATAGGTAATAAAAAAGTCCGGGGACATGGGTTACACCTTGAGGCGGTTCAGTCTGCCATATTCATCTTCGATGCGCATGTGTCGTTCATGTAGCCGGCCGAGTTTAAGCAGGCCGAAGTAGACGTTCCAGACGCCATACTGTGCACGTGACCGCCACCCGTTTGCGGTTCCTGCTGAACGCGAAAGGACACGGTTTGGGCGGCGGCCCGTGACGGCGAGCGTTGAGCCTCTAGAAAAAGGTAGAGGGGAAAGTTTATAAGAAAATCGGCCTCCGTATTTGGCGTTTAAGCGAGGATCTCGGGTCGAGAGACCATTTAGGTGCCCTAATTTGGACACGTTTCCTAGTAATTGGGACTTTTTCTACAGCCTCGTTAGCCATTCGTGAGGAGCAAGTATGTACACAAGGCTCATGGCGCTGGCGCTTTCCTTCTTGTTCCTCGGGGGCTGCGTCGGCACAACCTCAAGCCTGTCCATTACCACGACCGGAACCAACGGAGCCCCGGAGCAGGTCCCAGCCACGCTGTTGAAGCCCGACGGGCCGGGACCGTTTCCCGCGGTCGTGATCATGCACGACTGCAGCGGCCTCGGGCCCCGCTCGAGCGACGCTCCCGACCGCTGGGCAGGGGAACTGGTGAGGTAGGGATATGTCATCGTTATTCCCGACAGCTTCACGACGCGCGGCCATGCTGGTGGTGTGTGCACCGACCCGTCGCCGACCCGAGCCGAGGTCAGCCCCTTTCGGCGCGTCCGGGACGCGTATGCTTTGCTCGCTTATAACCGGACACTACCCTATGTCGATGGATCTCGGGTGGGCCTCATGGGCGGCTCGCCCGGCTCGACCCAACTGTTTTACCTGGCCACGCTGACAATGCCTGCGATGTCGAGCTCGTGTAAGACTTAAAAAGGTCTTGCCAACCCATTGAAATCACAACAAAATCACGCGTTAAATCAAAAACTCGGTATCCGTGCTATACTGACACACAGTCGAAATGTACTGACCGGTCTACTCAATATCAAACCATGCAGGAGAGTGAATTTATGAAGCGGACTTGGGTTTTCGTCCTGGCCACGGTATTGTGCGGCGCCATCGCTTGGAGCAGCGAGCATCCATCGCCGTATGTCGGCGAGGAAGGGCGAGCCATCAAGGCGCTCTCAGACGAGGAGGTTCGGGGCTACCTTTCCGGGGATGGTATGGGCTTCGCGAAAGTCGCAGAGTTGAATCATTACCCTGGCCCCCGTCATGTCCTTGACCTGGCCGACCGACTTCAGGTCTCCGACGACCAGCGCAGGACAACGCAGGCGATTTTTGAAAAGATGAAGGCGGAGACCATGAACCTTGGCAAAGAGCTCGTCGAAAAGGAGCGTTTGCTGGATTCGCGCTTCGCGGGAGGAACGATCTCGGACCCCGAGTTAAAGCAGCTAGTCTTGGAGATCGCAGCCATTCAAGGCAAACTCCGAACCACGCATCTGCAGGCGCACCTCGCCCAGAGAGACCTCCTAACACTAGACCAAATCAAGCATTATGACGCGCTGAGGGGATATCGGGGATCTGCGACTCCGGGTCAACACGGTGGCCATTGACCGCCAAGGAGTAAGAGGCGAGTCTTTACAAAATGGAATTAACTGACCGAGGCCGATACTCCAGCGGCCGCCCAGGCCCTCGCGCGGATCTGTGCCCATTTCCTACGGGCGGCACCTGAACTGGTCGCGGGCCTCTCTCTTTCAGCGGGCTGATGGACGAATACGATCTGTTTATGAAGTAATTCTTTGGAAAGGAGTAGAGGTCAATGCTGAAAGGTTCGTGTCTTTGTGGTGGGATTCGGTATGAAATCGACGGAGTTTTGGAGAGTATGAGCAACTGCCACTGTACTCAGTGTCGCAAGGCGTCGGGCGCTTCTTTCGCCATTAGTGCTCCGGTTCCAGCGAATTCATTTCGTATCGTCGCAGGGGCTGAGCTGCTCAAGGATTGGGAATCTTCTCCTGGTACTCGGCGATGTTTCTGCGGCCGCTGCGGCTCACCGATCGTGAAGCGGTACGATACGAGGCCGGAAATCGTCCGCCTTCGCCCGGGAACTCTGGATACGGACCCGGGAGTCAAGCCTTCTAAACATATCTTCGTTGGTTCGAAGGCGCCATGGGTGGAGATCACCGACGGCTTACCCACGTTTGAGAGATTGGGGTCCTAAGTGCCCCGGCCGCTGGAGCGAGCTCTACCGAGGGCGTCTTCCTGAAAGGTGCCAACGAACCTGGGATTGAGTAAAAGTGAATCACCCGCTGGTGTGCGAGACTGGCGTCGAGTCGGAGATCCGAAGACTTTCAGAACTGTGCGGGCCATGAAAACACGGATAACCGTGCCTATACTGATCGTTGGGCTGGTGACTTCGGTGCTGCCGGGGCAATTAGGCGGATCTCAATATCGCGGCAGGCAATCGGGCATGCCGCAGGAGCAAACGGTGAAGCCGACTCGAGGCGATGAGATGATCAGGCCAAGCGGTTTGGAACCTGTTTTCCCGGACCAAGCCCGTTGTCCGGAAATTGCCTCGCCATTCGGATCGCAAACCCGCTATGACGGCAGTCCGCGGCCGAGTTGGGCCCCTGGGGGAGGCTACCATGGTGGTATTGACATCACATTGACCGAAGGAACTCCTCTTCTGGCCCTGGCAGCAGGCACGGTGGTGAGCAAGGGCGAAGGCGGACAGTTGGAAGGGATCTACCTTTGGCTGCGCCATTCACCGGAAGACACTGCCCTCAGCTATTGGGTTTATTCGAAATACCAGCACCTCCAATCTCTTCCTGAACTGGCGATAGGCGCGAGGGTGGCCATGGGGGAGGTGGTCGCACGTTCGGGCAAAACCGGCACCACCGGGGGGCATTACGGCTACTATGGGTATCCCCATCTGCATTTGACGACGCGCAAAAGCCCAGACGATGATCAGAGAATGGGTTCCCCCGTGGCAGCGCCGGGCAGGCCTCTCATCGATCCCCTTGTGATCTACCACGACGCCAGCGCCAAGCCCGAGGAATCAGCGGTCACAATCCCGTACGCGACCACCGATGGCCAACGCCGGCCGCAGGGCACACGTGTTGTGTGGCCGGTTGCCTGCCAGCGGAGGTAAGCAATCTAAAAAGCGGCATGTCAGTTCTAGTTGCCTTCTTTGGACTCTTCATGGGCACCCTCGGGCTCCTCGGCATGGCCCTCCCGGAGCGTCTCACCAGCTTTGCCAGACCTTGGCAAACGCCGACCGGGCTCTACGTCGCTGCTGCGCTTCGCCTTGTGATGGGTCTCGCGCTCTTCCTGGCTGCGCCTGACTCACGCGTACCCGCCACGCTCCGCGTTCTCGGAATTGTCATCCTCGTCGCCGGTCTGGCTACGCCCTTTTTCGGACTTGAGCGCTCTCGGAGGGTACTCGAGTGGTGGGCTGCCCGCAGCCCCGCATTCAAGCGCGCATGGGCTGGCTGCGCTTTGGCTTTCGGCCTTCTACTGCTCTATGCGGTGGCCCCATAAAAGGAGAAAGCGGGGATTGGATATCGAAATGAAGATGATGCAAGAGCAGATGAAGCGGTTGGGGGCAAGTTGATTCTTGACTTGTTGACTTTGCTCAGATAGGAGCATATAAAACATAAGACCTTTTAACCCGGTCCTGTGAGATTGGGAAGGGTGATATGAAAAAAAACAAAATAAGCTTAAATCTGTCCGCTCAAAGACCCCCTAGGTAACCTCTCGGGGGTCTTTTTTTGCCTATGGAACAGGGCAAACAAGTTTTAATGCAGGGAGAAGAGGTTCAGAGAACCATCAGCCGGATGGCGCATGAGATCGTCGAGAAGAATGGCGGCACGGAAAACCTTGCGCTGATTGGGATTCGCTCCAAGGGGGCGCATCTGGTCCGAAGGATCGCCGGCAAGATCGAGAAACTAAACGGCATCACACCGCCGGTCGGCATCATCGACATCACGCCTTATCGGGACGATATCGAGAGGGTAGGAAAGCTGGCGGAGCCGCCGTCGATGAATCTGCCGGTTTCGGTGCACGAAAAGACGGTGGTCCTGGTTGATGACGTTATTTACCGAGGGCGCACGATCCGCGCGGCCCTGGAGCTGGTGAGCCAGCTAGGCAAACCTAGAAGAGTCCTGGTTGCGATTCTGGTAGATCGGGGAGAGCGGGAGCTGCCGATCAAGGCGGATATCGTAGGGAAAAACGTTCGCGTTGCTGACTCGCAGAGAGTGAACGTTTTGTTGCAAGAGTCGGACGGAGTGGACCAGGTGACAGTAACGGAGTTTCGGCAACGAAAATAGGGTTGAATGGAAAAGCGTGATCTAATTTCGATCGAAGACCTCAGCAACCAGGAGATCGAGGAACTTTTCCGCCTGGCAGACAGCATGTTGGCCAGAGAACGGACCGCCGAGGGAGCCAAGGTCTGCAGCGGGAGGATCATGGCCACGCTTTTTTACGAGCCCAGCACGAGGACGCGGTTGTCTTTTGAATCCGCCATGCAGCGTCTCGGGGGCTCGGTCATCAGTTGCCCGGATATGAAATCTTCTTCCACGGCCAAAGGGGAGAGCATTGCCGATAGCGCCAGGGTTGTCTCCAACTACGCGGATATCCTGGTTGTCCGCCATTACTGGGACGGGGCGGTGCAGGCGATGGCGGAGTATGCCGACGTCCCGGTGATTAATGCCGGCGACGGCAGCCACGAGCATCCGACGCAAACTCTCTGTGATCTCTATACCCTTAGGAAGGAAAAGGGAAATCTGAAAGGGCTGACTGCGGTGATCTGCGGGGACCTGAAGCATGGCAGGACCATTCATTCTCTGGTTTATGCCCTGGCGCGCTTCGGCGCCCATGTGGTTACGCTGGCGGCTAATGGAATGGAGCTTCCCCAGTACGTTATCGAGAAGCTCGAAAGGGAATACCATTACAGTTTGGCTCCGATTGCCTCGGACGACCTTCATGCTGTCGTGAAAGAGACCGACGCGATTTATTTGACTCCCAGCCAGCCGCACCAGTTGGCGCTCTTTACCCAGGTGGACGCGGAGGTGCAAAATCGATTGACCAAAATGGTCTCGGGCATAAAGTTCGACGCCTTCTATGTCACGCGAAAGCAGAAGGAGCGGATCAAGGAGGGAAGCGAGGCAGGCAACGGAAGCTACCCCAGGATCGGGGAGGACTTTCTCAAGGAGAGGCGCTTTAGAGATACGGTGGTCATGCATCCGTTACCGCGCGTCGATGAACTCTCCCAGGAGGTGGACAAGGATCGCCGGGGAATTTACTTCAAACAGGCCGCGTACGGAGTCCCTGTCCGCATGGCGCTGCTCAAATTCCTGTTCGATTCCTTGGGCAAAACAGGATCCCGCGTGGCCCCGAAGAAGCTCCCGCTCTACGAAAGCCCGGAACCCGTTGGTCCCCAGTGTGCCAACGCCAACTGCGTGACGCGTACGGAGAGAATGTCCACTCGCCCGAGGTTCGAGGTCCTGTTTAGCGGGCCCGGTGGCGCGCTGATCCTCAGGTGCATTTATTGCGATCATCAACTTAAGGTTCAGTATATGGGCCTTACAAGGTCGCGCAAATACTGCGCCTACGATATTGCGCTGGGTGACACGGTTCGGGAGTGGCTACAGCACGGAGAACTGGCGATCTTCGACTCGATCAAACAGGCAGAGGAATTGGGATACGAACCCTACAAGAGCGGCCCGCAGCGGAGTATCATGGATGAGGCTGAGATACGAGGGGCGCTGCGTCGAATGAGCGAGGAGATCCTCAAAGAGAGCGAGGATCCCGATCGTTTGCTCATCCTCGGTATTCGGACCAAAGGGTCTTACCTTGCCAAGCGTATAGCCGAAGAGCTGGAGAAGAGATGTCAGAAAAGAATTGAAGTAGGCGAGATCGAAATTTACGGTACTGGAGATGACCTCAGAAGACTCTCGCCCCTGGACGGAGAACCCGCGTCGCCGAGCATAAAAGAGCGCGCCGTGATCCTGGTAGATGATGTCATCCACACCGGGATGACGGTAAAGAACGCCTTGAGCATCATCTTCAAGTCCGGCCGTCCCCAGTCGGTGCGGCTGGCTGTTCTGGTAGACAGGGGGCATCGGGAGATGCCGGTGAAGCCCAACTACGTGGGGAAGCACATACCCAGCTCTGAAAAGGAGAGGGTGCGCGTGAAGCTGCGCGAGGTGGAGCAGGATGAGAGGGACAAAGTGGTGATCTATTCGATCGTCAGTCCCGAGACCGGCGATCAGCGGTCAGCTATCAGCTAGGAGGCTTAAACTAGATGCCGAAAGCCAAAATCGAAAATCCAAAATCTAAAATTTAAAATGAGCAAGGCTATCCTGGTGCTGGCAGACGGGCAGGTTTATGCAGGCCGCTCCTTCGGAGCCGAAGGGGAGGCCGGTGGTGAAGTCGTCTTCAATACCAGCATGACCGGTTATCAAGAGATCCTCACCGATCCCTCCTATGAAGCACAGATGGTTGCCATGACCTATCCGGAGATCGGCAACGTCGGCGTCAATCCGGAAGACGTTGAGTCGCGCAAGCCTTACGTCAGGGGATTTATCGTCAAAGAATATTCCTCAATTCCCAGCAACTGGCGCGCGACGCGACCCTTGCATGAATATATGAAGGAGCACGGAATCGTGGGAATCGAAGGAATCGACACGCGCTCTTTAGTGCGGCGCCTTCGGGACCGCGGCTCCCAAGAGGGGATCATCTCGACGCTGAGCGACAACGCGGAAGAGCTCGGTACTAAGGCCAAGGCGTCTCCCGGGCTGGTCGGAAGAGATCTGGTCAAAGAGGTCACTTGCCAGGAGCCTTACGAATGGAACGAAGGAAGGTGGGAACTCGGAATCGGGTACAAAAAGAGAGAGGGCACAGGAGAAGCGAAAAAAAAGCGCCGGACTAAAGTGCCCAGTTTTACCGCCCCGCGCTTTTCCGTCGTCGCCTATGACTACGGTATTAAATTCAACATTCTGAGACACCTCGCCGAATCCGGCTGTAAGGTCAGGGTCGTTCCCGCCTGGACTCCCGCTGAAGAGGTTTTGGCTTTGAACCCCGACGGCATTTTTCTCTCTAACGGCCCGGGAGACCCGGATGCTGTCCCGTATGCCAAAGAAATCGTGCAAAAGCTCATCGGGAAAAAGCCGATTTTCGGCATCTGTCTTGGCCATCAGATCCTGGGTTTGGCCCTAGGTGGGAAGACCTATAAGCTCAAGTTTGGCCATCACGGCGGAAATCAGCCCGTGATGGATCTCACGACACGAAAAGTGGAGATCACAACCCAGAACCATGGCTTCGCCGTCGATGCTGATTCCCTCAAAGGGGCAACCGAGGTGACCCACCTCAATTTGAATGACCACACGGTGGAGGGCCTGGCGCACCGCGAGCTGCCGATCTTCTCCGTTCAATATCACCCCGAATCCTCTCCCGGCCCGCACGACGCCAGTTACCTGTTCCGGAGATTCGTGGAGATGATGGAGCAGCCCCGGAGTTAAACCTCTACATGCCCAAACGGACGGACATAAAATCGATCCTGCTCATTGGCTCCGGGCCGATCGTGATCGGCCAGGCGTGTGAGTTCGACTATTCCGGCACCCAGGCGCTCAAGGCCTTGAAGGAAGAGGGATATCGGATGATCCTGGTAAACTCCAACCCGGCGACCATCATGACCGATCCGGACTTCGCCGACCGGACCTATATCGAGCCCATAACCGTCGAGATCGTGGAAAAGATCATTCAGAAGGAAAGGCCGGATGCCCTGCTTCCGACCCTGGGCGGACAGACCGCCTTGAATATTTCCATCGACCTGGCGGAACAGGGCATCCTGGAGCGCTACGGAGTGGAAATGAT
>Ga0209640_10005351_pt1 | contig 11217 bp, 9 predicted proteins | sample RifCSP10_1_FD_184018 | JGI IMG/M metagenome (GOLD analysis project Ga0209640, IMG submission 184018) | Soil microbial communities from Rifle, Colorado - Rifle CSP2_sed 10_1 (SPAdes) (version 2) | ecosystem: Environmental > Terrestrial > Deep subsurface > Rock core/Sediment | place: Rifle...
GCATTGACGTTGATGCCGTGCGCCGCCCATTCGTTGGCAAGCAGCCGCGTGAGCCCCGCGATGCCACTCTTGCTCGCCGTATACGATGCGACGCGAATTCCGCCCTGGAACGACAGCATGGAGGCGATGTTGATGATCTTGCCGCGTCCCGGGCCATCCAGCATCGCGCGCGCGGCGGCCTGCGACAGGAAGAACGCGGTCTTGAGATTGAGGTTCATGACCGCGTCCCAGTCCTCTTCCGTGAAATCGAGTGCGTCGTTGCGCCGGATGATGCCGGCGTTGTTGACCAGGATGTCGAGATGGCCGAGCTTCGCCACCGCCTCGCTGACGATTGTGCGTGTATCCGGCTTAGCGCCGAGATCGCAGTCGATCGCGTGCAGCTTCCTGCCCACGGCGCGAACCTGAGTCGCGGTCGCATCGGGCCGCGTGCGGCCGACTGCTACGATGTCCGCGCCGGCTTGAGCGAGCGCCACGGCGATCGCCTGGCCCAAGCCAGTATTCGCGCCGGTCACCAGCGCGACGCGCCCCTCGAGATCGAATGCGCTTTTCACCGTTCGGCTGTCAACGCAGGTTGATGGTCGGGACCTGATCCATGTCCTTGTAGTCCTGATTGTCGCCGGCCATCGCCCAGATGAACGAGTAGCTCGACGTTCCCGCGCCGCAGTGTATCGACCACGGCGGTGAGATCACGGCTTGCTCGTTCGCCACCAGGATATGGCGCGTCTCGTGCGGCTGGCCCATGAAGTGAAATACGCGGTCGGCGGGCTTGAGGTCGAAATAAAAATAGATCTCCGAGCGGCGATCATGCAGGTGACACGGCATCGTATTCCAGATGCTGCCCTTCTTGAGCGCCGTGAGCCCCAGCAGGAGCTGCGCCGACTTGCAAACCTCGGGATGCACGTACTGAAAGATCGTCCGCTCATTCGCAGTTTCGACGGCGCCCATCGGCATCGGTTTCGCATCCGCCACGGCGATCTTCGTATTCGGATGATGCGTGTGCGCGGGCGAGCAGGCCAGGTAGAACTTCGCCGGGTTGGCTTCGCTCTTCGACGAGAACACGACATCCGCGGCGCCCATGCCGATGTAGAGGCCGTCGCGCGGCTCGAGATCGTACGCCTTGCCGTCCACCGTGATGCGTCCCGGCCCGCCGATGTTCACCAGGCCCAATTCGCGGCGCGCGAGGAACGGATCGGAACCCACTTCCTTCGTGGTCGTGAGCTTGATCGGCGCGCGCGCCGGGATAGCGCCGCCGATGATGAAGCGCTCGACATGGCTGTACGTCAGGCAGATTTCGTCCGGCGCGAAAATCTCGCTGGCGAGATAGAGCTGGCGCAGCTGCTCGGTATTGAGCGAAGCGATCGTGTCGGGGTGGGTGGCCTGTATTACTTTGATCCGCATAGAGAATTCTCCGTCTGAAGCTCAAGCCTGAGCTCGCGCCGCGGCGGTCGGCTGGTCGAGTTTGTAGACCTGCTTGGGCAGGTGATAGGCAAGGTCGGCCGCGATCCGATGCGCGTCGTCCTCTTCCATTCGATGCTCGGCGACGAGTCGCGCGAGGTACGAACAGTCAATGCGCCGCGCGGTGTCATGACGCGCCGGAATCGACAGGAACGCGCGCGTGTCGTCATTGAAGCCGACGGAGTTGTAGAAGCCGGCGCTTTCGATGGTCTGCTCGCGGAACCGCATCAGGCCCTCAGGGCTGTCGTGAAACCACCAGGCGGGGCCGAGCTTCAACACCGGATAGTGGCCAGCGAGCGGCGCGAGCTCGCGGCTGTAAGCGCTCTCGTCGAGGGTGAACACGATGATCGTAAGACGGGGCTCGTTACCGAAGCGATCGAGCAACGGCTTGAGACTCCGCACGTAGTCGGTCGGCATCGGGATGTCGGCACCCTTGTCGCGCCCGTAAGTTTCGTGCAGCCAGCGATTGTGGTTGCGGAACGAGCCGGGATGGATCTGCATCACGAGGCCATCATCGAGGCTCATGCGCGCCATTTCGGTCAGCATCTGGGCGCGGAAGAGTTCGGCATCGGCCGGCGAGAACTTGCCGCCGACGATGCGGCGAAACAGCGGCTCGACATCGCTATCGGAAAGATCGGCAGTGGCGGCCGTCGGATGACCGTGGTCGGTCGAGGTGGCACCGAGGGCCGCGAATGCGGCACGGCGTGCGCGATGCGCCCTGAGATACCCGTGCCAGCTGTGAACATCCTCTGCGGTTTCATCTCCGAACTGACGCAGGGCCGAGGCGAATTGCTCGTGCTCTGGATCGACGACGACGTCGGGACGATAGGCGGTGATGACGCGCCCGCGCCAGCCACTCGCACGGATGGCGCGATGATGCTCGAGCGTGTCGATTGGGGACTCGGTGGTGGCAAGTACCTCGATGTTGAAGCGCTCGAACAGCGCGCGCGGGCGAAACTCAGGCGTGGCCAGCTTCGCGCCGATCACATCGAAATAGTGATCCGCGGTGTCGCCATCGAGCCGCACATCGAGGCCGAACACCTTGACAAAAACATGGTTGAGCCACATTGCCGAGGGCGTGCCGCTGAACAGGTGAAAGTGGCGCGCGAACAGGCGCCAGGCTGCGCGTGGATCGGTGGTTGCCGGGCCCTTGCGCGAGGCGACGCCGAGATCGTGCAGCGATATGCCTTGGCTGTAGAGCATGCGGAACAGGTAGTGGTCCGGCGCGAGCAGCAACTCCGTTGCGTTCGTAAACGGCTTGTTGAGCGCGAACCAGGCGGGATCGGTATGGCCGTGGGGACTGATGATCGGCAGCTCCGCCACGCCACGGTACAGCTCGCGGGCGATCGCGCGCACCCCCGGATCCGCCGGAAAATGGCGATCCTCATGGACGCTCAGTTTGCGGGCCGTACCCGCCCGTCCTGGGGCCGCGATCGATGCGCTTTTCATGGTCCAAAGTCCCGGCCGGGCTCAAATTCTGCCGTTTGGGGGCAATCTAGGTAACCGGTGTCATTATAGCGGCGGAAATGGCCCGCGTCGCCTTCTTCAATCGGATCAGGCCGATGGTGGGCGGGTCGAGGAATCGCGGACGACGAGATGCGGGAAAACGGTCGTGGCCGGCGTGACCGGGCCCTCCTGCCGCTGGATCTTCGCAATGAGGCGCTCAGCCGCGATCTTGCCCATGTCCCGGATCGGCAGCCGCACCGTCGTCAGGGACGGCCAGATGCGCGACGCCAATGGGCTGTCGTCGTAGCCCACGACCGTGAGGTCGGTGGGGATTCGCAGGCCCTTGAGGTAAGCGGCTTTGTAGACGCCAGCCGCCATTTCGTCGTTGCACGCGAAGATGGCCGTAGGGCGCGGGAATCTCGACAGCAGGATCTCGGCCGCCGCAAATCCGGAATCGAAGGTGTAGGCTCCCTCGACCACATACTCCGCGGGCAATGTCAGTCCGCGATCACCCAGCGCGTCCGAGAAACCCGAAAGCCGCTCGTGTGCCGAGCGGTAGCCCCGGGGTCCGGCGATCAGGGCGATGCGGCTGTGGCCGAGCTTGGCCAGGTGCTCCGCGACCTGGCGCGCGGCATCGCGGTCCATCGCCAGCACGATATTCGACGGATCATCGAGCGGCACCGCCATCACGCGAATGTAGCGGCAGTTCATCTCGCGAAGCGTGCGTGCGAGCGCCTGGTCCTCCGAAATCGGTGGCAGGAGGATGACGCCATCGAGCTTCTGGCGTGTGATGAATGACTTCACCTCGGCGAGAAACGTCGCGCTGTTGCGATCGCAGGGATGCACGACCAGTTCGTATCCGGAGCGGCGAATCGCACCCAGCACGCCTTCCTGGATGTTGACGATGTATTGCGCGTTCGGGTTGTCGTATACGAGCCCGATCAGGAACGAGCGCCGGAACGCCAGCCCGCGCGCTTGCGGGTCGGGCGTATAGGAAACTTTCCGCATGATCTCGCTCACGCGCGCGCGCGTTTCCTCGCGCACGAACGGTGACTCGTTGAGCACGCGTGAGACCGTCTTCTTGGAGACGTTGGCAAGCCGCGCGATGTCGTTGATGGTGTGCTTGTGCCCCGTCGAGCTGGACCGGCTCGATTCGAAGTTGGCACGGCCCACCGCTGCGCCACGCGGCGCCGCCTTCGCGCGGCCCTTTCTGGGTGTCGTTCTCGCAGCCATGCCTGGTGCAAAATGATACTTTATGACACCGGTTACCATAGCAGCTATCATCATGCGATTCCCACAAACATGCGCGTCCCCTCAAGCTTAACCCCATGGTCGCCGAAACCGACGCCCGCGCGGGCATCATTAGTTCCGGGAAAGCGCATCAGTTACCAGTTGGCAATGTCGTGACGACATTCCTGTCAGAGGGCGCATTGCGCCGAATCGGCAGCGCGGTGCAACTGCCTCGATACGATCGCGGCGCCACGCGTATCAGCGTGGTGCACTTCGGTCCCGGCGCGTTCCACCGGGTTCACCAGGCTTGCTATCTCGACGATCTGCTGCACCAGGATCCTGGTTGGGGAATCTGCGGCGTGTCGCTCAAGACCAGCGGCGTCCGCGACGCGCTCAGCCCGCAGGACAGGCTTTACACCCTCGCGGTCCTCGACGAGGAGTCCTCGTTTCGGGTGATCGGCGCCATCCGCGAATTGCTGGTCGCCACCGAGAATCCATCGGCCGTGTTTGCGCGGCTCTGTGCACCGGAAATCCGCCTGGTCACGTCGACCGTGACGGAGAAGGGCTACTGTCTCGCGGCAGACGGTTCGCTCGACCAGCTCCACCCGGATATTCAGCACGATCTGGGTACCCCCGAGGCGCCCGTGAGTCTCATCGGCTACCTGGTCGAGGGATTGCGCCGGCGCCACGAGGCCAAGCTGCCACCGTTCACCGTCGTGTGCTGCGACAACCTGGCGGACAACGGGGGGCGTCTGCGTCGTGCGGTCACGCAACTCGCGGGCGCGCGCAGCCCGGATCTGGCGGCCTGGATCGAGGCCGAAGTGGCCTTCCCCCGCACGATGGTCGACAGCATCACGCCCGCCACCGACGATGCCTTGCGAGCGCGCGTGCGCGACGCACTCGGGGTCGAAGACCGCTGGCCGGTGCAGCGCGAGGCGTACGTTCAGTGGGTCATCGAACAGGATCCGCGCAGCTGCGCGCCGGAATTGCGTCCGGTCGGTGTCATCGTCACGAACGATGTCGCGGCCTATGAGCGCGCCAAGCTGCGAGTGCTGAACGGCGCGCACTCCTCACTCGCGTACCTCGGGACACTCGCGGGTCATCAGACCGTCGCGGAAGCCATGACGGATCCGGATCTGGTGCGGTTCGTGCAGACGATGATGGTCGAGGACGTCCTGCCGACGCTTACGGCGCCCCGAGAGCTCGATCTGCGCCAGTACGTCGACGCCGTCCTGCGGCGCTTTCGCAACCGCGCGATTCGTCATCCGTTGGCGCAGATCGCGTGGGACGGCTCGCAGAAGCTGCCGTTTCGCCTGTTCGGGACGATTCGCGACGCGCTCACAACGGGGCGTCCGATCGATCGGCTCTGCATCCCGATCGCGGCCTGGATGCATTTCGTGCGCCAGCGGGCCCTCAAGGGCGAGCGGGTCGTCGATCCCCTGGCGGAGAAGCTGTTCGAGATCGGCCGCGAGACCGAGGGACACGCCGTCGTCGACTTGCGGCGCTTCTTTGAGATCGAGAGTGTTTTCCCGCCGGACCTGATCGCGGAGCCGCGTTTCGTGGCCGCCCTGAGCAAGGCCTACGACGGCTTGAGCCGGACGAGCTTCTCCACCGCGGCCCTCACTTGAGCAGTGCCGGCAGCCACAGCGAAACGATCGGCACGAACGTCACGATGAACAGCACCGCGAGCGTCGCGAGGTAGAACGGCCAGATCGTGCGCAAGGTTTCGGTCACGCTGATCTTGCCGATCGCAGTACCGACAAAGAGCACCGAGCCCACCGGCGGCGTGATCAGCCCGATGCCGCCCGTCAGGATCAGGATCACGCCAAAGTGGACCGGGTCCACGCCGATGGCCTTGGCGATCGGCAGGAAAATCGGCGTGCAGATGATGATCAGCGGCGCCAGGTCCATGAACGTGCCGAGCGCCAACAGCAACAGCACCATGAGCAGCAGCAGGACGTTCTTGTTCTCGGAAATGCGTGTCAGGAAATCGACGGCCGCGGCCGGCACCTCGAGGTAGGCGAGCAGCCAGCCGAACGATGCCGCCGCACCGATGATGAAGAGGATCAGGCCGGTGGTGCGCACGGCGCCGATGCAGGTCTCGAGGAAGACCTCGAGCGTGAGGTGGCGATACACCACACCCGTGACCAGGACGGCATAGATCACCGCGATGGAGGCGCTCTCGATGGCGGTGAAGATTCCCGCCCGTATTCCGATGAAGATCAGCGCCACCAGCAGCAGGCCGGGCAGGGCCGCGATAAACCGCCGCACCACTTCGCGCAGGCCCGGAAACGCTTCGGTGCCGTAGCCCCGGCGGCGGGCGATCATCCAGCCGGTGATCATGAGCACGGCGGTCAGCAACAGCGCGGGCGCGATGCCGGCGGCAAACAGGTCGGCGATCGAAATCGAGCCGCCGGCGGCGGCGGAAAACAGGATCAGGTTATGCGAGGGCGGCACGAGGAGCGCGACTAAGGCCGCCGAGATCGACACGTTGACCGCGAAATCCCGGTCATAGCCGCGGTTCACCATCTGCGGAATCATCGTGCCGCCGATCGCGGAAACGTCCGCGATGGCCGAACCCGAGACGCCGCCGAAAAAGAGCGACGCCAGCACGTTGACCTGACCCAGTCCGCCGCGCAGATGGCCAACCAGCGAAGCGGCGAGCGCGATCAGCCGGTCGGAGATCCCGCCCCGCATCATCATCTCGCCCGCGAAGATGAAGAGCGGGATCGCGAGGAGCGAAGTGATGCCCGCGCCGGCCGCGGTTTGCTGGACCACCACGATTGCCGGCAGATCGAGGTACAGCACCGTCGCCAGGGCCGCCGCGATCAGTGCAAACCCGACTGGAACACCCATGACCAGCAGCATCAGGAGCACGCCAAACAGGATCGCGATCGCCAAGCTCAGGCTCCGGTGCGGGAATCAGGCGAGGTGACGAGCCGTTCAATCGCGAACACCGCGATCAGGGCGCCACCGACACAAAACGGCAGGAACACCATGCCCTGCGGGAGCGGTGCACCGGCCATCGGCACGCTCCAGCTGTCGAGCAGGAGCTCGCCACCCCACACCGCCAGCATCGCCCCGATCGCCGCCGCCAGCAGTCTCGCGATCGCGAGCAGCGTTCGACGCATCAGCCGGGGGGCGGCTTCGGCGGCAATGAAAAACCCGAAGTGCGCGTCGCTCCGTGTGCCCACGGCGGCGCCGACCATCATCACCGTGCTCATGAGGAGCGAGGCGACGGGTTCGGTCCAGCTCGGCGAATCGTTGAGGACATAGCGCGCAAAGACCTGCCAGCCCTCGACCAAGGCCATGCCGACGAGCGACGCACCGGCGACTATGGTCGCGGCCTGTGCGAGTGCTTCCAGACACGCGCGCAACGCTCCACCCTGCCGGTCGATCATCCCCACCCTCTCTTGAGCGTTCGCTGGCGGCTCACGCCGTCGCGCGAATCCCCTGGTAGAGCCGTTCGAGTTCCGGATCCCTGAGGTACCCGATCAGCACGGGCTCGGCGGCGCGGCGGAATGCCGCCCGGTCCACCTCATTCACCTGGACACCTGCGGCAATGACCGTGGCCCGGGACTCGGCCTCGGCTCGATCCCACAGCTCTCGCATGTACGGCACGGACTGCGTCGCCGCCGCGCGGATCAATTCCTGGTCGTCGGCCGAGAAGGCGTCGAACCGGCGTTTGGACATCAATAACGCCTCGGGCGAGAACGAATGCTCGGACTGGCTCCAGTACCTGGCGACCTCGAACTGGCGGCTGGTGTGAAAGGTCCGCCAGTTGTTCTCGGCGCCGTCGATCAGGTGCGTCTGCAGGGCCGAATAGACCTCGCCGTAGGACAACGGTGTGGGGTTCGCGCCCAGCGTTCGGATCATCGAAATGAAGATGTCTGACGGCGGCACGCGGAGCTTCAGCCCGTGCAGATCGGATGGTGTGGCCACTGGGTGACGGACGTTGTAGAAGCAGCGCGCGCCCGCGTCATAGAGGGCAAGCCCGATGAGCCCACGGGCTTCGAATCGGTGCAGGACCTCGCGACCGACTTCGCCGTCCAAGGCGCGGCGCATGTGGTCCGTGGAATCGAACACGTAGGGCAGCGAGAGAATCCGCGTCGCGGGGAACGCGTTGTTGAGCGCCGCCATGTTGACGCGGGTGATGTCGAGCACGCCGTAGCGCGCCAGGTTCACCGTGTCGGTCTCGCGTCCGAGCTGGCCCGAGTGATACACGTGGACGTCGATCCGACCGCCGGTTTCGCGCGCCATCATCCGGCCCATCCAGCGCACCGCCTCGACCGTCGGGTAGCCATCGACGTGAACGTCCGTCGCGGTCAGTACGCCGTCCGTTGTGTTGCCGGATGCGGGCCGGATTCCGGCACACGCGGCGCCAGCGACGATCAACATCGCGCGGCGCGTCAGCACGACGCCTGAGCCTTCCCGGCTGTCGTTGAATTCATCGGTGTGGCACGGACTGCGCGGCAGCGAATCTCACCGTCGGCACCGAATGCGACCTGCGAGCTCTGGCCAATGCGGATCTCGTGAATGCCCGTGGTGGCACCGGTCGAGACGACATCGCCCGCCTTGAGCGGCCGGCCATTTCGCGCGCAGCGGGAGAGCGCGAAAGCGAGTCCGGCGACGGGCCCGCCGGGCAGCGAAAACGCACCGCCCTTGCCGACTGGCACGCCGTCGATCGTCACCTCGGAAGGCATCGACTCGAGCCGGCGCGTTCGCCAGCCGGGGATCGCCGGACCCAGGATCAGGCCATTATTGTTGCCAAAATCAGAGATAATGACGGGCGGACCAAGCTCATTGATGCTCAAAAGTGGACTACCCGCGGTCTCGACGCCGATGTGAAGCGTCAGGTCCAGGCGTGCGGTTTCGTCGGCCGACCATGCAATTTTCGAAGTTGGAGCATCCGCATTCAGCCGAAAAATGAACTCCGCTTCGACCGCCGCGAAGCCGCCGTCGAAGACCGGAAAGTCGACCGATTCACGCGCAGCCGCAACGCGGATCGAGGTGCGAAACACGGGGCCGACGAGTCGATCTTCGCTGAGTCGCGCCCGCCATTCCGGCGACATTCGCGCGACTTTCCACCCCGCCAGTTCATCCGGCCACAGCGCAATTCCGGCCCCCTGAATTGCGTACGCAGCGTCGAGATCGGCAGGAATCGGCCCGGGGAAATCGGCCAGCGCGGTCGCGCTCAAGCGCGCGCGAACGAGTTGTTCTGCAATCGCGCATGCAGTTGCGAAAGGTGACGCCGATGTCTCGATCATGCCCGTAGGATGTGTTGTCAGGCGCTTTTCGGCTGTATATAGGAAACCGGTGTCATTTACAATTGAACACCGGCCCAAGAAGGCTCCTGCGAGGACTCACCGTGACAGCGAATCGTTGTCCGATCCAACTCTGCGGCACGCTGAGCGTGGCCATGGTGATGGCCGTTGCCGCGGCCCTCACCGGCTGCTCGGGGATGGCGGCCACGGCGTCATCGCCAAGCGCGCAGGCCGTGCCGGCATTCCCTGGTGCGATGGGTTGGGCGGCGCACACCCCGGGCGGACGTGACGGTCGAATCATTCGCGTCACGACGCTAGCGGCAACCGGTCCGGGTTCGTTCGTCGAAGCGCTCGAGACCCACGGAGCGCGCGTCGTAGTGTTCGAGGTCGGAGGCGTCATCGATCTCGACCGTCGCAGCGTTCGGATCGAACAACCGTATCTCACGATCGCCGGACAGACGGCGCCGTCGCCGGGCATCACGCTTATCCGCGGCGGTCTCGACGTTGCCACCCACGACGTGATCATCCAGCACATCCGCGTGCGGCCTGGCGAGGCGGGCGCTGCCAAGCGGAGCGGTCTCGAGATCGATGCCATAACGACCTTGGGTGGCGCGCACGACGTGATCGTCGATCACTGTTCGCTGACCTGGGCCACGGACGAAAACCTGTCGGCCTCAGGCCCGCGCTTCGAGGGGTCGGGTCCCGACGCCTGGCGCAAGGCCACCTCGCATCGGATCACGTTCAGCAACAACCTCATCGCCGAAGGTCTGGCTCATTCCACGCACGCCAAGGGCGAGCACTCCAAGGGATCGCTGATCCACGACAACGTCACCGGCATCCTGATCGCCGGCAACCTCTATGCGAACAACCTCGAACGCAGCCCGCTGTTCAAGGGCGGGGCACGCGGGGCGGTGATCAATAACCTGATCTACAACCCCGGGTCCCGTGCCGTGCACTACAACCTCATCGCCGAGGAATGGGGCACGGAGCCCTATCAGACCGGCCAGGTCGTCCTGATCGGCAATGTCTTGCGGGCGGGACCCTCAACACCCGCGGACCTTGCGCTCTTCATGCTCGGTGGCTCGGGTGATGTCGAGCTCTATGCAGCCGATAACATCGCGGTCGATCGGCTCGGGCGGCCATTGCCCGCGGAAGGCCGTTACACGACCGCCAGGGCATCGATCCTGCACCTCGAAGACGCGCCCCCACTGCCGGAGGGCGTCACGCCGATGCCTGCCAGCGAGATTCAGGATGCGGTGATTCGCGCGGCTGGCGCACGACCGTGGGACCGGGACGCGATCGATCGGCGCATCATGGCCGACGCCATCGAGGGGCGCGGCGCGATCATCGACAGCGAGCAGGAAGTCGGGGGCTACCCGGTCCAGACCCCAACCCGCCAGGCATTCAACCCGGCGGATTGGGACCTTAAGTTCATGACACCTCGGCAGCGCTAGCCGCTTCAGAACCTGAAGCGCGCCCCGAGGAAATACTCCCTTCCGGTGTGGTGGTAGTAGGACAGACGATCACCGAGCGAGTCGACCCACTGGTCCTGGAACTCGTCGGTGAGGTTGAGTGCCTCCAGCGTGAACTCGATGTTGTCGTTCACCGTGAAGGACGCTGCCGCGTCGATGTTCAGCGTTTCCGCCGTGCCCTCGATGTCGTTGCCATTGCGTCCCGGAACGGTCGTCAGGTACTCGTCGCGGTACGCCGCTGAGACACGCGCGCTGAATCGCTCGTTCTCAAAATAGATCGTCGCGTTGTAGGCGCTCTCCGACAGACCCGTCAGGTTGGCCGTCGTCACCACCGCACCGGTGGCGTCGAG
>Ga0209640_10005352_pt1 | contig 11217 bp, 11 predicted proteins | sample RifCSP10_1_FD_184018 | JGI IMG/M metagenome (GOLD analysis project Ga0209640, IMG submission 184018) | Soil microbial communities from Rifle, Colorado - Rifle CSP2_sed 10_1 (SPAdes) (version 2) | ecosystem: Environmental > Terrestrial > Deep subsurface > Rock core/Sediment | place: Rifle...
CAAGCTCGAGATCGTCCACGTTCCCGGGCGGCCGAAGACCGCCGCAGAGCTCGCGGCGTTGCGGAAGATGCGGCTAGCGCCGTTGCCTACCGCTGCCGGAACGCGCCTCAGCCGGGGTCCGGCACCCCCGGAAGATCACCGGCCCTCGGCCGCGCGCTTCGCTGCGTTGATCGCCCGATAGCGCTCGATCATCTCGCGAAGCCGGCGGTCGAGATCTTCGCTGTAGGCACGCTCCGCGGCGCGCTCTTCAGGTGTCTTCCTCTTCCTCTTCTTCGGCATCGTCGTCCTCGTCGTCGTTCCAGACCACGACTGCGTGGATCTCGGAAACCTTGACCTTGACGTCGAAGAGTGTCTCGAGCATCAGCTGCGTGGCCTCGGTGTCATCCACGCACCGATGGTGCCGGAGGTCCCGGAAGGGCGCAAGGCGGCAGATCCGGCCATGCTTCGTCAGGCCGGAGCGGCTCGAAGCGGAGCTTCTCGGCCCTCTCGGGCAGCCGCAGGTCGGGTGGTCCGCCGCTGCAAGGGGCTCGCAGAGTGTCTGGGGGAGCGACCCGGGGAGCGATCTGACGCTTGCGTGGCGGACCTTCTCGGACGCCGCCGACGAAGCCGGCGGCTCACGGCGCTACGGCGGCATCCATTTCGAGCAGGACGATCTGGATCCGAGGGCGACCGGACGGATTGCCACACGCGACGCGTGGGGAAGTCGCGGGAGTGCTGGGAGGGAAGCTGATGCGCCTCCGGGCGCCCGGGCTCGAACCTCGCCTCCCGGGCGCCCGAGGAGCGCCGATGCCTCGCTACGGCAGCATCACGAACAGGTTGTCCCCGGTTACGTGCCGGTTGAAGTTGATCCCGCGGGCGACCACCTTCACGCCCTCGCTCGTCCCGGGCGGCGTCTGTCCGCCCGGATCGTGGATCTGGCAGTTCACCTCGTACAGACCGTCGCCCTCCTCGCCTGACTCGGACTCGGCGTGGACGGCGAAGATCGCCCTGCCACCACAGAAGTCCGGCGGCAGCGTGTCTCCCTCGACCTCGCCGCAGCCGTAGAACTGGAACGCGACCAGCCTGGTCAGCTCGAACGTCCCCTCCTCGAGGACCGTCTGGCCCGCCGTGACCGCGTACTCACCCTCGCCTTCGGCGCTCTTGGCAGCCACGTCGAACGAGCCCTGAAGCTCCGTCTCGAGGGTCAGACCGTTGCTCGCCGCGCTGGCCGTCGGCTCGACGAACACGAGGAACGTGGACTTCGAGGTCGCCGAGCCGGCGCTTCCTGCGGCGATGACGGCGATGCAGGACATCAACGCGGTGACTGACGCAAGACGTCTCATATCCCCTCCTCTCCCTAGGCGTGTCGAGCTCGGGCGCCGGGCGGCGGAGCAGCCGCCCGGTGCCCGGTTACGTGTGTCTCCAGAGGCGCCTCACCTGAGCGAGATGTGACCGGTCTCCATGGTCTCGACCGGCGGGCCGCCGCCGAGCTCGACGATCCTCAGCTCGAACTGCTGCGTCGAGGCATCGGCCCACACCTGCACGTGGATGGAGAGTTTCTGCCCGTCGGCGATCAGCTGACCCGGTCCCTCGAACCTCACGAGGGAACCGGAGACGGAGCCCTTCGTCGGCCACGCGTGAACGATCATGTTCCGCGTTAGGCCAAAGGCCGGCAGCGTCCACGCCGACCGTCCGGCCATCAGGCACAGAAAGCTGCCCTTGGCATCGCCCGAGCCGTCGATCTGCACGTTGAACGCGACCTGCGAGAGGTCCGCCGTCCCGCCTCCCGAGAGATGCCACGACCCGTTCGCAGCCCACGGGCTTCCCGCCGTCGCCAGGAGCAGGCCGACTGCGATCAGGAGCGGCGCCAGGTGTTTCATGTGCCTTCTCATCCCGCTGAGAGGTGCGTTCCTTCGATGCTCGTATGTGAGAGCCCGAGCCCGACCGGGACGAACTCCCCGTACCCCGGGATCGTCGCCTTGTACCCCTCGGGCTGCCCGGTGCTGATACCGGCGGGTCCGATGTTGCAGATCAGCCGCATCGGGGCGTTGTCCGCGAGCCCCTCGAAGTCGGCACGCATGTCGATGATGGACGCCTGGGTAGCCTGGACGATGCCCGCCGGGTTCGCCGGTGGCCCAAAGTTCGTCGTGTAGTCGACGAGCTCCCTGGGCTGCCAACGCCCCCAGCTGATGGGAATCGCCGTGCCAAAGGCTCCGTCCCAGTCCACGAGACTCCAGCTCCCGCCGCCCCTGATCTGGCCCGCATCCGGCTTGAAGTTGCCGCAGCAGACGACCAGCAGCCGTGGACGGGCTGGTCCGCCCGGAACCGGCGGCGCCTGCGAGAAGGCAACCAGCGCGTAGATGCGATGGCCGTTCGCCGGCCCGGCGAACGCCGCCTCAGCCCCGAGCAGCGCCGGCAAGGCGAGCGCGCCGGCGCCGATGCCGGCTCGCTCGAGCAGCGTCTTGCGATCCATCTGACTCATATCTCCCCTCCCGTGTAGATGTTGAGGTCGCGACCCCCGCGAGGTGGGAGCGGGTGGCTCCGAAGGGGTCCGCCGTAACGGCAATGCCCCTAATGTCCGCCTCGAAAACCCTCGAGACATCCGGCCCCCTCCAGATCACCTGCTGTGCGGCTCTCCACACCGCACGCGCGAAACTGTTGCAGACTGCGGGACATGTGTCAAGTGAAACAAGCGTGGCGCACGAGTGGCGGCGATCCGCAGCCGGCGAGGCTTCGGGCTCAGGCGGGAGCGGGCTCGAAGCGGAGCTTCTCCGGCTTCTCCGGGACGCGGGTCGGATAGTCGCGCGTGAAGCAGGCGCGGCAGACGGCGTTCTCGGGGAGGGTCGTCGCCTCCTGCATCCCCTCGACCGAGAGGTAGTGCAGCGAGGTGGCGCCGATGAGCGAGCGCATCTCCTCGACCGAGCGGTGCGCGGCCGCGAGCTCGCCCTCGTCGGCCATGTCGATCCCGTAGAAGCAGGGGGAGACGACGGGTGGCGACGAGATCCGCACGTGCACCTCCGCGGCTCCCGCGTCGACCAGCATCTGCACGAGCTGCCGCATGGTCGAGCCGCGGACGATGGAGTCGTCGACGACGACGATCCGCCGGCCCTCGACCTCGTCGAGCGGGTTGAACTTGAGGCGGATGCCCTGCTCGCGCATCGCCTGGTCCGGCTGGATGAAGGTGCGAGCGACGTAGCGGTTCTTGATCAGCGCCTCGTTGAAGGGGATCCCGGAGGCCTTCGAGAACCCGATCGCAGCCGGAGTCCCGGAGTCGGGGATCCCGATGACGAGGTCCGCCTCGGCGGGCGCCTCCCGAGCGAGCCGCTCGCCCATGCGCACGCGGGCCCCGTGCACCTCCACCCCCGCGAGCCGCGAGTCGGGGCGCGCGAAGTACACGTGCTCGAAGATGCAGAGCGCGTTGCGGCCCGCCGGAACGCCCTGGGCGGCACGCAGCCCGTCCTCGTCGATCCAGACGATCTCGCCGAGCGCGACCTCTCGCACGGCGTCCGCGCCGATCAGGTCGAGCGCACACGTCTCGGACGCGACCACCCAGTCCTCGCCGAGCCGGCCGAGCATGAGCGGGCGGAAGCCGTGCGGGTCGCGGAACGCGACCAGCGTCTCCTCCGAGAGCGCGGTCACGGAGTACGCGCCCTCGAGCCGGCGCATCGCGTTCGCGACGGCCTCGGGAAGTGGGGCGGGATCGCGGGCGATCAGGGCGGCGATGACCTCGGTGTCCGAGCCCGAGCCGAGCCGGACCCCGTCCTCGATCAGCTCGCGGCGCAGCTCCTCGACGTTCACGAGGTTGCCGTTGTGGCCGAGCGCGATCGTGCGGGCGCGGCCGTGGTGGATGAGGGGCTGCGCGTTCGCCCATCGGTTCGCTCCCGTCGTCGAGTAGCGCGTGTGCCCGATGGCGACCTCGCCCGGGAGCGCCTGGAGCTGCTGCTCGTCGAAGACCTGCGCGACGAGCCCCATGTCGCGGAGGACGGTGAGCCGCCCCCGGTCCGAGACGGCGATCCCCGCGGACTCCTGGCCACGGTGCTGGAGCGCGAACAGGCCGAAGTACGCGAGACGCGAGACGTCCCGCTCCTCCGAGCGGATGCCGAAGACTCCACACATCTCACATAGGCGCAAGATCGAAATCCGCGAGCGCGGATTTCGATCGCGCGAAGATCCCTGAAGGCGTCCGCTTCGCGGCCGCGATGTTCCGGGTATTCACCTCGTATCTCCTCGCCATGCCGCGCGGAGCCGGGTCAGCTCCACTCCGAGCAGGGTAGCGCCGCCCGCGGTGCCGACGCGCTGGAGCGGAACCCCGAGCCCGTTCGCCCTGGCCTCCCACTCGGCCGCGAGCTCCGGCCGGCACGAGACGACGGCCCGCCCTCCCACCTCGCCGAAGAGCTCCCGGGCGTCGTCCCCCAGCTCGAGCTCCGCTCCGCAATCGGAGAAGAGCGCGGCCTCGGCCAGGCAGACGGCCAGCCCGCCCTCGGCCGCGTCGTGGACGAGCGTGGCATGCGGGGCTGCCCGCCACAGGTACGAGACGAGCCGAGACTCCGCCTCGAGGTCGAGCCGGGGCGGCGCCCCGCCGACCTCGCCGAAGCGCGCCTGGTACTCGGAGCCGGCGAGCGAGAGCATGCCCGCGCCGGCGACGAAGACGGCGTCGCCCTCCTGCCAACCCCGCGGCACGCGCCGGACGTCCTCGACGAGCCCGACCGCCCCGACGACCGGGGTCGGCGGGATCGACCGTCCGTTCGTCTCGTTGTAGAGGGAGACGTTCCCGGACACGATCGGGACGCGGAGCGCCTCGCAGGCGGCGGCCATGCCGTCGATCGCCTCCGCGAGCTCCCAGCCGATCTCCGGCTTCTCAGGATTCCCGAAGTTGAGGCAGTCGGTGAGGCCGAGCGGCTCCCCGCCGGTGCACGCGACGTTGCGGGCCGCCTCGAGCACGGCGAGCGCGCCGCCCGTGAACGGGTCGAGCCACGCGATCCGGCCCTGCCCGTCGAGCGTCACGGCGAGACCACGAAGCGACGGCTTCAGCCTGAGGACGGCGGCGTCGAGCCCGGGCCGGCGCACGGTGCGGCCCCCGACGAGCTGGTCGTAGCGCCGGTACACGAACTCGCGGTTGCAAAGCCTCGGCGAGCCGAGGAGCGCGAGGAGCGCGTCCTGCGTCGAGGGCGGCTGGGCGATCTCTCGCGCCGGGGGCGCGGCGCGGGGAGCACGGCCGACCTCGTACCGCGGGCACTCGTCCGTGAGCAGCCGGGCGGGGATCTCCCCGACGACCTCGCCGTGCCAGAAGGCCCGGAGCTCGCCGGTCGTCGTCACCTCGCCGATCACCGCATGCCGCAGCTCCCAGCGGTCGAGCACGGCCTGCGCGGCCTCGACCATCTGCGGGCGGAGGATCGCGACCATCCGCTCCTGGCTCTCGGAGATGATGACCTCCCACGGCTCCATCCCCTCCTCGCGGAGGGGAACGCGGTCGAGGTGGACGTCGATCCCGCGGTCGGCCGCCATCTCGGAGAGGGCCGAGGCGATCCCGGCGGCGCCGCAGTCCTGGAGCGACTCGACGAGCCCCGACTGGACGAGCTCGACGGAGGCCTCGATCAGCTTCTTCCCGGTGAAGGGGTCGCCGATCTGCACCGAGGGCCGTTTCTCGGAGGCGCCCTCGTCGAGCTCCTGGCTCGCGAGCACGGACGCGCCGCCGATGCCGTCGCGGCCGGTCGTCGCGCCGTACAGGAGGACGGACAGCCCCGCGACTGTCGCCTTCGCCCGGGTGAGCCGCTCGACCGGGAGGAGGCCCACGCACATCGCGTTCACCAGGCAGTTGTCCCGGTAGGCCTCGTCGAAGACCGCCTCGCCGCCGACCGTGGAGACTCCCACGCAGTTCGCGTAGTGGCCGATGCCGCCGACGGCGCGCGAGAAGTGCCAGTCGGGCAGCCCGAAGCGGAGGCCGTCGAGGAGCGCGACCGGCCGCGCGCCCATGGCGACGATGTCGCGCAGGATCCCTCCGACTCCCGTGGCGGCGCCCTGGAAGGGCTCGACCGCGGAGGGGTGGTTGTGGCTCTCGACCTTGAACGCGACCGCGAGGCCGTCGCCGAGGTCGAGCACGCCCGCGTTCTCCCCCGGGCCCTGCAGCACGCGCTCCCCCTCGCTCGGGAGCCTCTTCAGCAGGAGCGCCGAGTGCTTGTAGCCGCAGTGCTCCGACCAGAGCAGCGAGAAGACGGCGAGCTCGAAGTCGTTCGGGTCACGACCGAGGAGCGCCCGGATGCGAGCGTGCTCGTCGTCCGTCAATCCGAGGGCGCGATGGAGCAGTTGTTCGGCGACGCTGCTCAGGAAGCAAGCGTATCCGTGGCACCTGACCTCGACCGGAGGATCGCCTTCCACGCCTCCGCCGCGACCGCGGGCACGAGCGCGAAGGCGAGGACGACGGCCAGCTCGTCCGTGCCGAGGGCGACGGTGCCGAACGAGGCGTGGAGCGCCGGGAGGTAGACGGTGGCGGCGAGGACGGCGAGCGAGGCGGCCACGGCGAGCTCGAGGAAGGGGTTCCTCGGCAGGCGCCAGGCCGGGTGGCGCTCGGCGCGGCACGAGAAGACGAAGACGAGCTCGGCGAGCGCGACCGTGGCGTAGGCCGCGGTCTGGGCGGCCTCGGGCCTGAGCTCGCGGACGACGAGGAACGCCGCGAGGGCCGCGATCCCGACCGTCACGCCCACGACGAGCAGCGCCCCGGTGAGCGCCCGCCCGAGCAGCTCCTTCATGGCACCGTGCCGGAACGCGTGCACTCCAGCCGGGTCGCGGGCGAGGGCGACCGCGGGAGGGCCGTCCGTCAGGAGGTTGACGGTCAGCACCTGGACGACCGTCATCGGCGCGCCCAGGCCGCCCACGATCGCGGCGGCGAAGAGCGCGACCTCGCCGATGTTCGCGGAGAGGAGGAACGCGAGGAAGGAGCGGATGTTGCCGGCGATCCGGCGGCCCTCGCGCACGGCTGTAACGATCGTCGCGAAGTTGTCGTCCGTGAGGACGATCGAGGACGCCTCGCGAGCCGCCTCCGTGCCGCCGAGCCCCATGGCCACGCCCACGTGCGCGCGGCGGAGCGCGGGCGCGTCGTTCACGCCGTCGCCGGTGACGACCACGACCTCGCCGTCGCGGTGGAGCCGGTCGACGAGGGCGAGCTTCTCGGCAGGGGTGCACCTGGCCACGATCTCGTGCTCGGCGAGACCGAGCTGGCGCCCGATCGCGTTCGCGGTGCGGGAATGGTCGCCGGTGAGCATCCGCACCTCGAGCCCGGCCTCGCGGGCCGCCCGGACGGACTCCGCCGCCTCGGGGCGGAGGGGATCGGCGAGCCCGAGGATCCCGAGCGCGTGGACGCCGTCCTCGAGATCGCCGTCGGGATCGGCCTGCTCGCCCTCGGCCAGCGCGAGCACGCGCAGGCCGTCGCCCGCCCACGCGGCGGCGAGGTCCTCGAGGCGCGCGGCGTCCGTGCCGTTCTCCCCGAGCCGCAGGACGACCTCGGGCGCGCCCTTCACGACCGAGCGCAGGACGTCGTCCTCCCGGACGAGCACGGCTGCGCGCTTGCGCGCCGGCTCGAACGGGACGCTGCGAACGACGGTGCCGGGCGTCTCGATCCCCTGCTCCCGGGCGGCGGCCACGAGCGCGCGGTCGACCGGGTCGATCTCGGCCTCCGCGGACGCGTGGGCCGCCCGCAGGACGTCCTCCCGCGTGGCGCCGTCCGCGGGCTCGAGCCGCTCCAGCCGCAGCCGGTTCTGCGTCAGCGTCCCCGTCTTGTCCGCGCAGACGACCGTGGCCTCCCCGATGGTCTCGATCGCGGAGAGCGTCCGGACGACGGCTCCTCGCCGCGCCATGTCGCGGGCGCCGAGGGCGAGGGCGATCGTCACCGTCGCCGCGAGCCCCTCCGGCACGGCGGCCACGGCCACCGAGACCCCGACGAGGAACGCCTCGCGGAGCGACTCCCCCTGGAGGAGCATCGCGCCGGTGAGCGCGAGGGTGATGAGGACGCCGACCCCGGCGAGCGTTCCGGCCAGCCGCGCGAACCGGCGCTCGAGGGGCGTGGGAGGCGGAGACGCCTGGGCCGTGAGGGCGGCGATCGCGCCCTGCTCCGTGGACGGGCCGGTCGCCACGACGAGCGCGAGCCCCGAGCCGCGCGTGACGCCGGTCCCCGAGTACGCCATCGACTCCCGCTCGGCGAGAGCCGTCTCCGCCGGCACGGGGTCGGACGCCTTCGCCACCGGAACCGACTCTCCCGTGAGCGCCGACTCGTCGACCTCGAGGCCGGTCGCGCTCACGATCCGGCCGTCCGCGGGCACGCGGTCTCCCTCTCGCAGACGCACGAGGTCGCCGGGGACGATCTCGCCCGTCGGGACCTCCCGCAGATCCCCGTCGCGGATCACCGCCGATCGCGCCTCGACCGCCTCGTGGAGCGCGAGGACCGCTCGGGCCGCGCTGACCTCCTGCGTGAAGCCGAACAGGGCGTTGAGGACGACGATGGCGGCGATGGCGGCCGCCTCCAGGTTCTCGCCGATGGCGAACGACACGAATGCGGCGACGAGCAGGAGCGCGACGAGCGGATCGAGGAGCTGGCGTCCCGCGATCCGGAGGTAGTCGGGCCGCAGCGGGCGTGGCAGCTCGTTCGGCCCGTGGACGGCGAGCCTGCGGCGCGCCTCGCCCTCCGTCAGGCCGACGGAGGGGTCCGACTCGAGCGCCCGTGCGACCTCGGGCGCCCGCCGGGCGTGCGCGAGCGAGAGGAGGTCGTCTTCCACGACTCGCATGGTCCACGCGCGGCCGGGGGCGAGCATCGGTAGGAACCCTGCCCCGGCTGCGGGAAGTCGCGTGGGTAGCCTCCCGCCGTGCGCAGCTACTGGCCGAGCCTGTTCCTCCTCGCGGCCATCTGGGGAGCCTCCTACCTCTTCATCAAGCTCGCGGTGGAGGACATCGAGCCTGCGCCCATGATGGCGGCGCGGACGCTCGTCGCGGGCGCCATGCTCGCCGCGTATCTCGTGCTGAAGCTCGGGCGGAAGCGTGCGTTCCGCGACCTCGCCGCCGGCTGGCGGCCGGCGCTCGTCCTCGGCGCCGTGAACGCGGCGATCCCGTTCTGGCTCGTCGCCTGGGGAGAGAAGCACGTGGACTCGAGCGTGGCCGCGATCGCGCAGTCCACGGTCCCCATCTTCACCTTCCTGATCGCGGCCCGGGTCGTCCCGACCGAGCACGTCGGCCCTGCGCGGGTGCTCGGGATCATGCTCGGGTTCCTCGGCGTGGCCGTGCTCGCGGGCCTCGACCCGCGCGGAGGCTCGTGGGCGCTGGCCGGCACGCTGGCCGTCGTCCTCTCCTCGGCCTCCTACGCGGTGGGCGGAGTGTATGGCCAGCTGCGCGTGCGCACCGTCTCCGGCCCGGTGCTCGCGACCGGCTCGATGCTCGCGGGCGGGCTGATCCTGCTGCCGCTCGCGCTCGTCCAGCTCCCCGACCACGCTCCGAGCGCGGAGGCGGTCGGAGGCCTCCTCGCGCTGACGCTGCTGGGGACGGCGTTCGGGCAGCTCGTCCTCTTCCGCATGCTCCGGCTCTTCGGCTCGCGCCGGCTCTCGCTCGTGACCTACCTCCTCCCGGGCTTCGCGCTCGTCTACGGCGCGCTCTTCCTCGACGAGCCCGTCACCGCGGCTGCCGTCGCGGGACTCGTCCTCATCCTCGTAGGAGTCGCGCTGGGCTCGGGCCAGCGCCTGGTCGGGCTGCGAGCGAGACAGGAGACTGCGTGAGCGTCTCGCTCCGGCGGGCGCGGGCCGACGACGTCGACTTCCTCGTCGAGCTCGTGACACACGAGGAGGTCGAGCCGTACCTCGCCGCGGTCGGAGCGAAGGACCGCGAGGCGATCCTTGCGGAGATCGAGCACTCCGAGGCCGAGCCAGAAGCCTTCGGCGTCTTCGTCGTCGAGGTCGACGGCGAGCGCGCGGGGACGATCCACTTCACGCGCGCGAACGTGCGAAGCCGCATCGCGAACCTCGGAGGTCTCGCCGTCCATCCCGACTTCCGCGGGCGGCACGTGGGGGACGAGGCCGCCCGCCTGATCCAGAGCCATCTGATCCACGACCTCGGCTTCCATCGCCTCCAGCTCGAGGTGTACGGCTTCAACGAGCGCGCCATGCGGCACGCCGAGCGCTCCGGGTTCTTGCGCGAGGGTGTACGCCGCAAGGCCTACCGGCGCCACGGCGAGTGGGTCGACGGTGTGATCTACGGGCTCGTGGCCGAGGACCTCTCGGAGTAGCCGTTGCCGTTGCCGTTGCCGTTGCCGATGCCGTTGCCGTTGCCGTTGCCGTTGGGCGACGGACCGGTGGATGCCAGGAGCAGGGCGCTGCGAACCCAGTTCTCGTCCGGCCAGCCCTGGAACCCGTACCCGCCGCAGCGGTAGAGGCGGTTCATGAGGGTGAAGTCGTCGCGTGCGTTCGCGCCCGGCTCCACGTCGAGGCCCTCGACCCGGACGCTCGGCGACCCGAGGAAGCGCCTTCTCTTCGCCTGCGACTTGGACTTGACGTCCACGACGGCGAGCTTGACCGGCACGCCCGCCTCCTCGGCGACGCGCTCGACGACGACGAGCGCCATCCCGCGATTCGGGCAATCCTCGCGTGCGAGAACCTCCACGCGCACCAACGCCATCTTCTCCCCCATCCGATCTGCCCGCCTCCCCAGGTGAGCATCACAACGTACTTTTTCTGACGCTACGTCCGGAGGCTGCGACCGCAATCCCTCGAACGAGTGAACGCCGCGCGCCGTCAGCAGGCCGCCGCGCAGGCCGCAGCCCCGGGGGCGGACTGCACGGCGGCGCGGACGACTCCTCGAGCTGCTCGAGTGGCACGGGCGCCTGGCTCGGTAGGCTCGGGCCATGGCGACCTTCCTGCACACAATGGTCCGCGTCACCGACCCCGAGCGCAGCCGCGCCTTCTACGAGGGGCTCGGGTTCCGCTTCAGCCGCGACATGGACATCGTCCGGGGCGGCGAGCTCGAGGCGACGAACTACTTCTTCTCGATCGGCGACCAGGAGAACGTCCTCGAGCTGACCTACAACCACGACGGGCGCACGTACGAGCTCGGCACCGGCTACGGGCACATCGCGATCGGAGTGGACGACCTCGACGGCACGCTAGCGGCCCTGAAGGCGGAGCACGGGATCGAGCCCGAGCGCCCGCCCTACCGGGTGCGCGAGGGCGGATCCCGGATCTGCTTCGTCCGCGACCCGGACGACTACCG
>Ga0209640_10005353_pt1 | contig 11216 bp, 13 predicted proteins | sample RifCSP10_1_FD_184018 | JGI IMG/M metagenome (GOLD analysis project Ga0209640, IMG submission 184018) | Soil microbial communities from Rifle, Colorado - Rifle CSP2_sed 10_1 (SPAdes) (version 2) | ecosystem: Environmental > Terrestrial > Deep subsurface > Rock core/Sediment | place: Rifle...
CCCCAGCCCGCGCCCGCCGCCGATCTCTACGTCGTCAGCTCGCCGATCGTCGGCACCTTTTACGCTGCACCCAGCCCCGACTCCGAGCCGTACGCGCGCATCGGCGACCGGGTCAAGAAGGGGCAGGTGCTGTGCATCGTCGAGGCGATGAAGCTGATGAACGAGATCGAGAGCGATGCCGACGGAGTCGTCGCCGAGATCTATCCGAAGAACGCCCAGCCGGTCGAGTTCGGCGAACCGCTCTTCGGCCTCCGGCGCGACTGAGGCCCGGCCGCGCCGCGATGTTCCGCAAGATCCTGATCGCCAACCGGGGCGAGATCGCGCTGCGCGTGATCCAGGCTTGCCGGGAGCTCGGCATCTCGACCGTCGCGGTCTTCTCGACCGCGGACCGCGAGAGCCTGCACGTCACCTACGCCGACGAAGAGGTCTGCATCGGCCCTCCGGCATCGGCGCAGAGCTACCTGAACATCTCGAGCATCATCTCTGCCGCCGAGATCACCGGCGCCGACGCCGTCCATCCGGGCTACGGCTTCCTGGCCGAGAACGCCCACTTCGCCGAGATCCTCGCCGAGTGCAATCTGGCCTGGATCGGTCCGCCACCGACCGTCATCCGGCGCATGGGCGACAAGGCGAAAGCGCGCCAGACGGCGGTCGAAGCCGGCGTGCCGGTCTTGCCCGGCAGCGGCGATCCGCTCGTCTCGCTCGCCGAGGCGCGCGCGCTCGCGAGCGAGGTCGGCTATCCGGTGATCCTCAAGGCGGCGGCCGGCGGCGGCGGCCGTGGCATGCGCATCGTGCGCGGTCTCCAGGAGCTCGAGAAGGCGTTCGAGACGGCTTCGAACGAGGCCGCCAAGGCGTTCGGCGACGGCTCGATCTACCTCGAGAAGTACCTCGAAGAGCCGCGCCACATCGAGTTCCAGGTCTTCGGTGACAAGCACGGCAAAGTCATTCACCTGGGCGAGCGCGAGTGCTCGATCCAGCGCCGGCATCAGAAGCTGCTCGAAGAAGCGCCTTCGCCGGCGCTCACGCCGGAGCTGCGCGAGCGGATGGGCGAGGCCTCGGTCAAGCTCTGCGCCCACGTCGGCTACGAGAACGCCGGCACGATCGAGTACCTGCTCGACCGTGAGGGCCGCTTCTATTTCATGGAGATGAACACGCGCATCCAAGTCGAGCATCCGGTGACCGAGATGGTCACCGGCGTCGACCTGGTCAAGCTGCAGATCGCGGTGGCGGCCGGCGAGCCGCTCGGAATCCGCTCGGGCCTGCAGCCGCGCGGGCACGCCATCGAATGCCGCATCAACGCCGAGGATCCGCGCACGTTCGCACCCTCGCCCGGGAAGATGACGACCTTCCACCTGCCGGGCGGACCGGGCGTGCGCGTCGATACCCACGGCTACGAGGACTACGTCGTGCCGCCGCACTACGACTCGCTGGTGGCCAAGCTCATCGCCCACGGCGGCAGCCGCGCCGAGGCGATCGCCCGCATGCAGCGCGCGCTCGACTTCTTCGTGGTCGAAGGGATTCGCACCTCGATCCCGCTCCACAAGGAGATCCTGAACGATCCGGTCTTCCGCTCGGGCCGGCTCTCGACCCGATTCCTCGAAGGCTTCGCCGCCCGCCGCGACAAGGCCGAAGGAGCCGCGTAACCGTGGCCGGCGCCCGGCGCCCGGCGACGCTCTACGGAATCGCCGACGTGGAAATGTTGGGCGCCGAGCGCGTCGAGCCGGCGATCGCGGTCATGGTGGAGGCCGGCCTCGGGACGATCCAGCTGCGCACCAAACGGCTCGCCGACCGCGAGCTCGCGGTGCTCTCGGAGCGGCTGCTGCGCCGGCTCGAGGCTTGGCCGGGCGAGCTCTGGATCGACGATCGAGTGGATCTGGCGCGGCTGCTGCCGTTCGCCGGCGTGCACCTGGGGCAGCGCGACCTGCCCCCCGCCGCGGCGCGGCCGCTGCTCCCGGCGCCGACGGCGATCGGCTGGTCGACCCACGACGAAGCGCAGCTCGTCGCCGGCGACGCCGACCCGGCGGCCGATTGGCTCGCGCTCGGACCGATCCTGCCGACCGCCTCGAAAGCGAACCCGGACCCGTTGGTCGGGCTCGTGGGGCTTCGCCGCCTGCGCGCACGTACCGCGAAGCCGCTGGTCGCGATCGGCGGCCTCGACGCCGACTCGGCGCCGCGCGCGCTCGAAGCCGGCGCCGATGCCGTGGCCGTGCTCTCCGCGCTCTGCCGCGGCGACGTGGCGGCGAACTGCCGGCGACTGCTCGCCGCGGTGGCGGAGTGGGAGGCATGAGGATTCTGCTGACCGGTTTCATGGGCGCGGGCAAGACGACCGTCGGCCGGCTCCTGGCCGAGCAGCTTCGGCTCGACTTCGTCGACCTGGACCAGGAGATCGAGAGTGCGAGCGGGCTCCGGGTGCGCGAGATCTTCGAGCGGCACGGCGAGCCCGAGTTCCGGGCGCTCGAGCGCCGGCTCCTGGCCGAGGCTCTCGGGCGCGACGAGATCGTGATCGCGGCCGGCGGCGGCACGCTCGCCGATGCCGAGACACTGGAGCTCGCCCGTCGGAGCGGCGTCGTGGTCTGGCTCAATCCGACCTTCTCGACGCTCGTCGCGCGCATCGGGCCGCGCGGCAAGAGCGACCGGCCGCTGTTCGGCGACGAAACCCAGGCGTTCGACCTCTATCGCAGCCGGCTGCCGTCCTATCGCCAGGCCGATCTGCGCATCGACGTCGGTCCCGACGAGCAGGCGCGGGAAGTGGCGGCGCGCATCGCTCTCCTCCTCGCGAGGCCAGTGTGCACTACCTGATCCTCTCCGACATGCACGGCAATGCCGAGGCGCTCTCGGCCGTGCTGCGGCACGTGCGCCGGAAGCGCTTCGACGCCTCCCTCGTGCTCGGGGATTTCGTGGGCTACGGCGCCTCACCCAACGAAGTGATCGACGACGTCCGCAAGCTGAAGAAGCCGGTTTGGAAGATCCGGGGCAACCACGACAAGGTGGTCGCCGGCATCGAGAGCGGCGAAAACTTCAATCACGCCGCCCTCGCCGCCGCGCGGTGGACGGCCGAGCACCTGACGGCGGCCAACCAACGCTTCCTGCTCGAGCTCGAACAGGGGCCGGTCGAGCTCCCCGACGGGTTCACCATCTGCCACGGCTCGCCGCTCGACGAGGATCAGTACGTGCTGTCGATCTTCGACGCTTGGGAGATCTTCTCGCGCTTCGACGCCGAGCTCGTCTTCTTCGGCCACACGCACGTGCCGTCGCTCTTCGTGGCGCGCGGCGACGAGACGCGGGTGGCGCTCCTGCGCGGGCCGAGCGGCAGCTTGCGGCTCGAGGCGGGCACCCGGTACCTGATCAATCCCGGCTCGGTCGGACAGCCGCGCGACCGCGACCCGCGGGCCTCCTACATGACCTACGACTCCAGCCGGCGCGTGGTGCGCTGGTACCGCATCGACTATCCGATCGATCGCGCGCAGCAGCGGATCCTGAAGGCCGGCCTGCCCAAGCTGCTCGCGGATCGGCTGGCGCTCGGCGTCTGAGCCGGCGGCCGGGGCGGGCGTCCGAGCAGCGGAGCGGACGCGGCCGAACGTCGCCTGGGGAGCGCCGCGAGGGCTTCGACCCGGAGTGCGGTTTGCTAAGCTCCGCCGTGGCCATCGCCGGACGCTTCCCGGCCGGCGGACGCGGCGAAGCCGCCCGTCGGCGCCATTTTCGACCAAGGAGAACCGATGGATCGCAAGAACAGCACCCGCTTCAACCTGAGCGTGGTCGCCGGCCTGCTCGGGCTCGCGCTCGTGGCGACGGCCCACGCTCAGGGGCCGCGCGTGGTCAAGCTCAAGGGCTCGGACGCAATGAAGTACGACGTCACGAAGATCGACGCCAAGCCGGGCGAGCAGCTGAAGATTCAGCTATCGGCCGTCAGCTCGATGCCCAAGACCGAGATGTCGCACAACTTCGTTCTGCTGGCCAAGAACACACCGATCGACGCCTTCGTGCTCGAAGCGGCGATGGCGCGCGGGACGGACTACATTCCGCCGGGCAAGAAGAGCTTCGTACTCGCCAGCACGAAGATGGCCGGCGGCGGCGAGACCGTCGAAGTGGTTTTCAACGCGCCCAAGGAGCCGGGCGAGTACCTCTACATCTGCACCTTCCCCGGCCACTACCTGGCGGGGATGAAGGGCACGCTGGTCGTCAAGTAGAGCCGGCGTGGATTCGATCGGCCCGACGGCGTCGCCACGAGCGCCCCGTCGGGCCGTTCAGCGTCCGGGAGCGCTCGCCCGCACGCCGGCGGCGCGGTTCTCGGGCGTCGGGCAGTAGAGATCGCGGCGCCGTTCGAGATCGGCGACGACGCGGCGCTTGAATCCGGCGTCGGAGCCGGCCTCGGCGCGGCGCGCTCTCCGATAGGGCTCGATGTCGACGATCTCGAGATTGAGCCAGATGGTGCGGAAGAGCCGCGGCAGGCCCTCGCCCGGCGCCTGGACATGGTGGAGCCCGCCGCCGTAGGCGATGAGCATCGGCCCCTCGGGCACCGCTTCGAGGATGTCGGCGATGCCGCCGCGCACGGTCATCGGCTGGCCGTTCGAATCGCGGCCGCTGCTCCGCATCATCCGGCCTTCGGGCAGGATCAGCACCATCGAATCGGGATCGATGCTGCCGAGCACCGACTTCCAGGTGTGGTCGCGCTCGCGCGTGATGGAGACGACGTGGGCCGCGATCGAGCGGAAGAAGAAGCCGACGATCGGCCGCCGCAGAGTCTTCTCCGCCGCCGGTACGACGCCGTGGACGGCGACGCGCCAGAGGAAGCGCGCCGGCGTGGCCAGGAGGTAGAGCCACTCGAAGAGGCTGGTGTGGTGGAGGAGACAGACGACCCGGATGTGGGTCCACGGATCGGCCGGACGCTCGCCGATCCAGCTCACGCGAACGCGGTAGAACAGGCGCGCGAAGAGCCGGAGCGAGTAGAGCAGAGCGAAAACGAAGTACTTGCGCACGGGAAACGCGGGCCGCGGGGGCGCGCGGCTCAGAGAACGGTTTCGCGCACGACCTCTTCGATGGTCGTGACGCCGTCGCGGATCTTCTGCAGACCCGAGCCGCGCAAGGTGAGCATACCGTTCTCGATCGCCTTCGCCCGCAGCTCGACGGCCGAGGCGCCCGAGAGGATCAACTCGCGCACCTCGTCGCTGATCTCCATGACCTCGTAGAGCGCGACCCGTCCCTTGTAGCCGGTGTTGCTGCATCGTTCGCAGCCGCGGCCGCGGAAGAGCCGCAGCGTGCGTACCTCGCGCTCGGTGAAGCCGAGGCTGACGAGCGCCGCCGGCGGCATCTCGATCGCCTCGCGACAACCGCCGCAGATCCGACGCACCAGCCGCTGCGCGGCGACCAAGTGAACGGAGGTGGCGACCAGGAACGGCTCGATGCCCATGTTCATCAGACGGTTGATCGAGGACGGGGCGTCGTTCGTGTGCAGGGTCGAGAGCACGAGGTGGCCGGTCATCGCGGCCTTGATCGCGACCTCGGCGGTCTCGAAGTCGCGGATCTCGCCGACCAGGATGATGTTCGGGTCCTGGCGCAAGAAGCTGCGCAGGGCGGCCGCGAAATTCAAGCCGATCTGCTCCTTCATCTGCACCTGGTTGATGCCCGGGAGGTTGAACTCGACCGGGTCCTCGGCGGTGATGATGTTGACCTCGTGCGTGTTGATGCGCTGGAGCGCCGAGTAGAGCGTGTTGGTCTTGCCCGAACCGGTCGGGCCGGTCACCAGCACCATGCCGTAGGGCTTGAGGATCGCCTGCTCGAAGCGACGCAGCGACTCCGACTCGAAGCCGAGCCGCGTCATGTCGAGCATCAGGTTGTCCTTGTCGAGCAACCGGAGGACGACCTTCTCGCCGAAGATCGTCGGCAGCACCGAGACGCGGTAGTCCAGATCCTTCATCCGGTCCTGGACCTTGGTCTTGATCTTGATGCGGCCGTCCTGCGGCAGCCGCTTCTCGGCGATGTCGAGCTTGGCCAGGATCTTGACGCGGCTGGTAATCGCCTCGCGCAGGCGGATCGGCGGATGCATCATCTCGTAGAGCACGCCGTCGATCCGGTAGCGGACCCGGTAGTCCTTCTCGTACGGCTCGATGTGGATGTCGGAGGCGCCCTTCTTGATGGCGTCGGTCAGGATGATGTTGACGAGGCGCACGACCGGCGCCTCCTCGGACTCCTTCTCGAGCGCCTCGAGGTCGAGCTCCTGCTCGTCGTCGAGCACGGTCAAGGCGTCGCCCGCCGGGTCGTTCAAGTCCTCCATCACCTTCTTCAGCTCGAGCGCGTGGGTCGAGCCGTAGAACTTGTCGATCGCCACCCGCAGCGCGGTCTCCGACGCCACCACCGGGTCGACGTTGTAGCCGGTCATGAACTTGACGTCGTCCATCGCGAAGACGTTGGTCGGGTCGATCATCGCGAGGGTGATCTTGGCGCCCACCTTCGCCACCGGCAGGATCAGGTACTTGCGCGCGACGTCGGCCGGGATCAGCTTGATGACGCTGTCGTCGATGTCGACCCGCTGCAGGTCGATCGCCTGGACGTTGAAGTGCTGGGAGAGGAACTCGACCAGCTCTTTCTCGGTCAGGATCGCCAGCTTGACCAGTGCCGAGCCGAGCCGCCCGCCCTTCTCCTTCTGGTGGGCGAGGCCCTGCTGCAGCTGCTCTTTGGTGATTTTTCCGGTACGGACGAGCCCGTCGCCCAGGCGATTGCTGCTCATGTCGTGAATGCTCGGCCAGAGCCCGAGGATGCCGCCTGGGTCCGCGACGGACGGCCCCACTTCGGGTTGGGCTCGAAGTGCGTGCGAGTGTAACAGCGGCCCGGAAAGAGGGTCAAACCGCGGTGGCCCCCAGCTGCGCGAGCGCGCGCTCGGCGATCTGTTCGGGTTCGATGCGGAGCAGACACGGCTTGGCCTCGTCCATGCGCTGGTGGCAGAAGCTGCACGGCAGCCGGAACCAGATCGCGGCGTCGCGCGCCCGCCACGGACCGTGCCGTTCGGGATCGGTCGGCCCGTGCACGGCGACGAGCGGGCGATCGAGGGCGCGCGCGAGATGGGCCGCGCCGGTGTCGCCCGCCAGCACGAGACGTGCGCCGCGCACGGCGCCCACCAGGTCCGGAATCGACGGCGCGTCGTGAACGACGGCGCGTCCACCGCTGGCCGCGACGACGCGGTCGGCGAGCTCGCGCTCCCCGGGGCCGGCACCGACCCGCACCGGCAGCCCGAGCGCGGCGCCGAGGCGCTCGGCCACCCGGCCCCACCGCTCTGCCGGGTAGCGCTTGTTGCCCCAGGCGGCGCCGGGATGCAGGAAGAGGTAGTCGCCCGGGGGGACGCGCTCGCGACCGCAGGCGAGCGCGCCGGGCGCAAAGTCGACCGCGCCCGGGTCTGCGCCCAGCGGTGCGGCGACCGCGAGCGCGCGCTCGACCGCGTGAACGCCGGCCGCGGCGACGGTCTCGGAGAGCCAGAGCGCGCTCGACGGCTCGCGGCGGTCGGCGCGGCCGAGTCCGAGACGGCGGCCGGCGCCGGAGAGCCGCGCCAGGAGGGCCCCTTTGTGGTTGCCCATCAGGTCGAGCGCGATCCCGGCGCGAAAGCGGCGCAGCGCGGCGAGGAAGCCGGCGATCTCCCGCGCGCGCCCGGCGCCGCCGCGCCGCCAGCGGCGGAGCGGCACCGGGATCAGTCGATCGAGGAGCTCGTGCCCTTCGAGCAGGGGAGCGAAGGCCTCGTCGACGACCCATCCGATTTCGGCCTCCGGCCAGCGGCGGCGCAGCGCGGCGAGGACGGGCAGCGAGTGGACGATGTCGCCGAGCGCGCTCGTGCGGACGAGCAGGATCCGGGGCAATCGGCTCGACGCGGCGTCGCGGCTCACGGCAAGGCCCGGACGGCCGCAATGAGGTCGGTCGTGGCGTGGTCCTTCGGATCGCCGACGAGGACGGTCCGTCCGCCGTAGGCGCGCACGACCTCGAATTCGGGCACGCGCTCGGGGCTGCCGTAATCGGTGCCCTTGCAGTGCACGTCGGGACGGAGCCGGGCGAGGAGCGGCGCCGGGGAGTCGCCCGCGAAGACGACGACGAAATCGACCGGCTCGAGCGCGGCGAGGAGCTCGGCCCGCTCCGCGGCCGGCACGAGCGGACGGCCCGCGCCCTTGAGGCGCGCCACCGAGGCGTCGTCGTTGATCGCGACGACCAGCGCGTCGCCTTCCGCCCGGGCGGCGCGCAGGTAGCGGAGGTGCCCGACGTGGAGCAGATCGAAGTGCCCGTTGGCGAAGGCGACGACGCGTCCGGCCGCGCGCAACACGGCCAGCCGCGACTCGAGCTCGGCGAGCGTCAGAACCTCGCCCACTCGAGCCTCTCGAGGGGCGCCGGATCCGAGCGGACGGCGTCGCGCAGCTCGTCGGCCGAGAGCGTGGCGGTGCCCGCCTTCATCACCACGATCCCGCCGGCGAAGTTGGCGAGCAGTGTCGCTTCGAGCGGCGTGGCGCCGGCGGCGAGAGCGAGACCGAAGGCGCCGATGACGGTGTCGCCCGCGCCGGTGACGTCAGCGACCTGGTCGGAGCCGTGCACCGGCACGTGGGCGACCGAGTCGGCGTCGAAAAGCGCCATGCCCCGGCTGCCGCGCGTGACCAGCAGGAAGCGCGCTTCCAGGCGCCGGCGCAGCTCGTCGCCGGCGCAGTCGACCCCCGGCGGGGCGTCGAGCGGAAGACCCCAGAGCGCTTCGGCCTCTTCCTCGTTCGGAGTCGCGCCCGCGATGCCGCGAAACTCGCCGAGCCGGAAGCGGCTGTCGACGAGCACCTCGCCGCCCGGCGCGAGCGCCTCGCGCACCGGGCCGAGCAGCTCGGGAACCACGGCGCCATACCCGTAGTCCGAGAGCACGGCCACCCGCGCGCGGCCGGCGAATCGGGCGAGGCGCGCGCGGAGCTCGTCGCTCTCGGCCGGCGTCGGCGCGCGCATCTCCTCGCGGTCGAAGCGCACGACTTGCTGCTTGATGCCGCTCGGGAACCCGGCGAGGATGCGCGTCTTGGTGGGCGTCGGCCAGCCGGAGCGCACGACGAGGCCGTCCGTCGCGATCCCGAGCTCCGCGAAGGCGCGAACGAGCGCCTCGCCCGTGGCGTCGTCGCCGACGCAACCCACGGGCAGCGGCTCGCCGCCCAGCGCACGGACGTTAGCCGCGGCGTTGGCGCCGCCGCCGAGCGCCACCGACTCGCCAGCCCAGCGCAGGATGAGGACCGGTGCTTCGCGGCTGATCCGTTTCGGCACGCCGTGGAGGAACCGGTCGGCCACTGCGTCGAGTAGCATCAGGACCGGCCGGCCGGCCAGTCCGTCGACCAGGTCGAGCAGCCGTTGGCGGTCTGGAATCATCGAGTTGCGAGCCCCGTGGTCGTGCGGGCGAGATTCTGTCACGGCTCCCGCCGAGCCGCAGGCACGCGACGTGCGTAGATAGGGGCGTGGATGTAGTGTCCCGAGACGACGCGATGGCTGACCGACCCGACCGTATCGACCCCGCCGAGTTCGAGCGCCAGGCGCTGCCCTTCCTGGAGTCGCTCTACAACACGGCCTACCGCCTGGCGCGCAACGCCGAGGATGCCGAGGATCTGGTCCAGGAAACCTACCTGCGTGCCTATCGGAGCTTCGATCGGTTCACGCCCGGCACCAACCTCAAGGCGTGGCTGTTCCGGATCCTGAAGAACGCCTTCATCAACGAATACCGGAAGCGGCGCGCGGCGCCGCGCGAAGAGGACTTCGCCGGGATCGAGGAGAGCTTCGAGTCGCGGGTCGACACCGACCACGTCGCTTCGATCCCCAATCCCGAAGAGGTGGCGCTGGCCCGCTCCCTCGACGAGGGGGTCCAGGAGGCCCTCGACGCGCTGCCCGCCGACTACCGCATGGCGATCGTGCTCGCCGATCTCGAGGGGTTCTCCTACAAAGAGATCGCCGACATCCTCGAGATCCCGATCGGTACCGTCATGAGCCGCCTCTACCGCGGACGCAAGCAGCTCGAAGGGCAGCTCCTGGCCTATGCCCGGGCACACAACTACCTGGGCGAAGGCGCGGAGCCGGCGCGGCGGCGCAGCCGCGCGGGCGCCGCATGACGGGAATGGCGGCCAGCGGCCGGGCGTTGTTGTTCCGCGGGGGAACGAGCGTGGAGCTGTCCTTTGGTGCGAGAGAGCGAGAGAACCGGCTTGACCTGTAACCGCTGGCGTCGGGTCCTGTTCCTGTGGATCGACCGGGAGCGCGAAGGGCTGCCGTTCGCTCGCGTCGAGCGCCACCTGGGCGAGTGCCCGCATTGCCGCGAGCGCGCCCAGCAGGTCGAGCGCGTGGTCTCGATCGTTCGCGCGAGATGCCGCCGGGAGAGCGTCCCGGCCGGCCTCGTGGAACGGATTCGGATCACGATCGAACGCGATTGAGTCGAAGGGAGAGTCGGCGATGATCGGTGCTCGCGGGCAGTGGTACGCGTCGATCCGGCGCAAGGGATGGTTCGCGCTCGTCGCGGTCGCGACCATCGCGGGAGCCTTCGCCGGCGGCGCCGGCGCGGCCGGGGGCGTCCGCTTGCCGGGTCTGGGCGGCGGCGAGCTGACCGACTCCGAGCTCGCCCGCGGCACCCACGTCCTCGTCGTCTGGGCCTCCTGGTCGCCGCGTTGCCGCGACATCGTCGAGCGAGCGAACGCGATCCAGGCGCGTTGGGGCGACCGGGCGCGGGTGGCGACGATCGACTTTCAGGAGGATCCCGCCGAGGTCGAGCGGTTCCTGCGCGGCAAGGGCCTGAAGGTACCGGTCTATCTCGACCGCGACGGCGAGTTCTCCAAGTCGATGGCGATCACCTGGCTGCCGGGCCTGCTCGTCTACCGCGACGGCGCGGTTCGCCATCAGGGGCGGCTGCCCGCCGATCCCGACTCCGTCCTCGCCGACGCCCTGCGCTGAGCCTTACCCTGCAGTTGTGAAGCGCGCTACCGACGAACACGGGGTGGAGTGTTATATTCCACGTCCCTGCGCGGAGCGGGGTTCTCGAACAGCTCGACCTGGAGGCACAACGAGGCGATGGGCCGTCCGACGCGCAACGGAGTCTGGGGCATACCGTGGCTCGGACTGCCGCTCGGCGGCGTTCTCGCCCTGACCGTCGCCGCCCAGTTCGTCTGGGACATGTCGCTGTTCGAGCCGACCGCGATCGAGCGCAAGCTGCTCGATCCCGATCCGGCGTCGCTCGCGGCCTCGCTCTCCCT
>Ga0209640_10005354_pt1 | contig 11216 bp, 14 predicted proteins | sample RifCSP10_1_FD_184018 | JGI IMG/M metagenome (GOLD analysis project Ga0209640, IMG submission 184018) | Soil microbial communities from Rifle, Colorado - Rifle CSP2_sed 10_1 (SPAdes) (version 2) | ecosystem: Environmental > Terrestrial > Deep subsurface > Rock core/Sediment | place: Rifle...
CCCGCCACGCCCGCTGCGGGCGAGCATGAAGCGGTGCGTTCGTATATCGATGCGCATCCCGTGAGCCCGCGCCCACGCATGGATTGGGAGCCGATTGCCCGCTTCCGCGAGCGCGCGCTGGGGCTCGCGAGCACGGTGGACGAGCTGGCATCGCTCGCCGCGGTTCCTGCCGCTGTGCTACGCGCGGCGCGCCGGGGTTGGGCACGCCTGGCTCCTCAACCCCGACGCGGCCGATCTGGCCGTCACGCGGCAGTGGGCCGCGGCGCTGCCCCTATCGGGCAGATGCGACTTCATCGCCTCGTCCATCGAGTCGGCCGACCTGGGCGATCGCCGCTTCGATGTCATCACGTCGATTTCGGTCTTCGAGCACCTCGTCGACGATCGGAAGGCGCTCGCCGAGGTCCGCCGTCTTCTTGCTCCGGGTGGAACCCTCCTGCTGACGCTGCCGTGCGCCGCATCCGGCTACGACCAGTATCGCGACTACGACGAATACAACCTCAGTCGGCCCGATGCGGACGGCCGCTACTTCTTCCAGCGGTTCTACGATGCCGCCTCATTGCGGGAGCGGGTCTTCTCGGTCCTCGGCGAGCCGCGGCTGATGACGGTCTACGGCGAGCGTGAGCCCGGGTACTTCGGCCGCAACGCCCAGCAGAAGATGCGCGGGCTGCCGTACCCGTTCTGGCGCGAGCCGTACATGATGGGCCGCCAGTTTCAGATCTATCCGTCGATCGACGCCCTGCCCGGCGAAGGCATCGTCGCGCTGGAGTTCGCCTTTGCCCGTTGACCTACAGGGTTTCTTCCACGAGTGCCGCCACATGTTCCCCAATGGAGAGACACGCCGTCAGCCCCGGTGACTCTATGCCCGCCGCCGACGGCTGCAAGCGCTTGTTCGCCAGCCTCGCGTACAGCGCCCGCTGGTCACTTTTCCAGCGTTTCGACTGGTTCAGGACGACGGGGTTCTCGCCTGACTACCCGGCCGCCGTGTTCGCGCTGTTTCTGGCGGAGGTACTCACAGAACTTTGCGAGGTCGTAGTTGAACCGCGCGAAGAGCTCCTCCCGCGCCAGCCGTGTCTCCTTGACGATCGGGTCTTCCCACATGGCCGTCACCCTTCGATTAGTTCCTGCGGTGTACAGATGACCGGCGGCTCGTAGCCAGACGCTCTGCACTGTCTGTCGATCGCCCGACGAATCGTGGCGTTGGCGATGTGGGTGCAGTTCCAGGAAAGTAGATAATCCATTCCATGAACGGCGGCCACCGCCACGTGCAACGCATCGGTAGCCGCGTTCGGCGCCATGCCGGCCGCCTTCGCTAGCAACGGGGCGAGACGCTCCGCCTCGGCGCTGATGGCAAGCAATTGGAGGCCGTCGCAAATCTTCAGACGTTGCCGCGCCAAGTCTGTATCGCCGAGCCCCGCTTCGCCAATCACGACCTCTGAGGCAAAGAGTTCGTAGTCAACTCGCCGATGTGCCCACCATTCACGCGTCAGCTCTTGATTCCCCAGCACCACAACGTCCCGGCTCAGGCGCCCGACGAGGTAGCTGATCACGCTCGTCTCGAGATATACGCCAGGCTTCACGCATCAACCGTAACCGATTCGAGGGCGTCTGGAAAGGTCCGCTGCCGGCGACCCATCAGCTGTCGCGGTTTGGCGAACTCGATGCCGTCCGATGCGTTCACCTTGTCGAATCCCGGGGTCGCATTCCGTGCAACGTTGCATATCAGACCGCATTGATCACACCCCAGGCGACGAGCTGATTCCCGATTGCCTCGATGTCCGTGTTACAGGACTTCGCATCGTGCAGTATGCCATCGTGTGCGACCTCGTTGCGTCGTCGCACACCGTCGCGAACGCCCTGCCAGTCGAGCCAAGGGACGGGCGGCTTGGCGGCATCGACCGAAGGACCGAGCTGACTGCTGTGACAGACAAATGCTCCCTGGTCCCTCAGTACCGTGAGCACCTGGCCAAGTGCATCGAAGGCCAAGAGAAGCGGCAGGCTGTAGACAACGCCGCCCAGAGCCGGCGCGGTGAAGGCGCCGCCGGCAAACGTGGCTGCCAACAACACCTTCATTCGGTCCCGCATGCGCTGAACACCGGCCCACTCGGCCTGTAGCCTACTGAGCTGGCTCGGGTCTTTGATCATCCGTGCGCCGTACTCGTGGCGGTCTGACTAGACAGTATGGCTGTGTGATGCGCAGCGGTCGGACGCAGAGACCTGCCTCACGTTGTTATCGTGGATTACGCGGCGCCGATGAAGGCGCCGCCCAGCGCCACACACAACGGAGGCAGGCCATGGCGAAACGTCCGGCGCTCACCCGCGCCGGCTGCGGCGCGCGAGCGACGCGGGCGGCGTCGCGTGCAGCGCCTGGTTGCCTGGTTAGGCGTCCGTTTACCCGAGTTCAGCAATCATAGCCGGTCCCACGACTCCGGCAGCGTAGTCGACAAACCAAACGCTCGCAGATTCCCGCTCGACCCTCTTGAACGTCAGAATCACGTCGCCGTAGGACTTCGGGACCTCAAACGCCGGGTGCTGCCACACGTGACCGAGTCCCCACTTCGAGATGACGACGTCGCCACGAACCTTGCCCGCGTGCTTGGCTACCTCGCCCCGGAAATAGAGGACGACGTCGTCATCTTCAGGTTCCTGAGTCTCTTCGAGTAGCCCTCCGCTGATTAACGACTGGATGAACTCCGCGCCGGGGTAAACGACGTCAAAGCGCTCCATGATCCTTGCCACGAGCTCCGGCGGCGAGGAGATCTCGAGGGCGTGCATGAAGCATGTGAACTGGCCCGGACCTGGACTTGCGTCTTTAACGATGTCCACCACTCGGATGGAATGACTGAATCGTTTTCGGAGATGTTCGACCTCGGCTACCTGAGCACGAACATTCCGGCCACCGTAGTTCGTCGTGATTCGCTGAAGGGCCTCACGAAGCCCAGAGTCGACCGCACGGAAACTCATTTCTGGTGAATCGTACGTGGACGCCTAACACCTGAGTCTACTGACCGGGATCGCCTCTACCCCTTCTCGCCAAAACCCGCCACGCCGGTCGGGTCAAACCCGCACAGCCGACGAACCTTGCCACCACAAATTGCGGCAGAGGCAGATCATACCCTCGCGCCTCGTCCCCAGAAGCCGGCGAGCGTAAGCCGTGGCGCCGGTCGCCTGAATCGCCGGTCCGGAACGACGAGCTACGAACCTCACGTCACTGGCGGACGCTATGACGCCACGGCGGTCAGCGTAATCCTCGTGAGCCCATTCGCCGCGCCGGACCGTCCCGTCCAGTCGCGCAGCTCCATCGCGGCGAGTATCCGAGTCTGGCGCGGAGGGCGTCACAAATCGCGGTCGCAGCAGTCCTGTCCGCCGAACCTTGCCCTTGCACCTCTGCCCTGCCACCTGTGACCTGATCCCTTTGCCCTCACCTTTGCCCTTTGACCCTTGCCCTTTGACCTACAAGGTTTCTTCCACGAGTGCCGCCACATGTTCCCCAATGGAGAGACACGCCGTCAGCCCCGGTGACTCGATCCCCGCCGCCTGAATCAGGCGCGGGCACGCCTGGTCCCGCTCGATCATGAAATCGGCAAACGACACGTCAGGAGGGTGGAGCTTTGCCCTGATGCCGCTGCCGCCCAGGCGAAGGTCCGCGAGCGAGATCTCGGGCAGCAGCGCCCTGGCGGGCTCCAGGTAGTCCTCGACCGGGATGCGGTCGCGTTCGTAGTCGTCCTTCCCGTCCTGAAACCGCACGGTCGGCCCCAACGTCACATTGCCGCCCAATGTCTTCGTGATGTGCACGCCCAGACTGTGCGTATGCGGCAACGGGTAGATGAGCCCGTTGACGAGCCCGCGCCTGGCCGGAACGATCTCCGCGTACTCACCTCGACACGGGTAGATCCGGAACGGCGCGCCGCCCAGCATGGTCGAGACGTCGTCCGCGTACAGCCCGGCCGCATTCACGACCGCGCGGGCCACGATGGATTCGGCTGGGGTTCGCAGCTCGATCCCGTCCCCCCGTGAATCGGCGCCGGCCAGTGGCGATCCTGGCAGGACGAACACCTCCCGTTCGGTGCACAGCCGTGCGAGGGTCTGCACGAGGGCCTCGGCGTCGATGATGCCGGTATTCGGAGAGATCAGGGCCGCCTTCGCGCGGACGTGCGGTTCACGCGCGCGGATGAACCGCTCGTCCACCAGCTCCATGCCCTCCACGCCGTTGGAGGCCGCGCGCTTCCGGAGTGCTTCGAGCGCCTCGATCTCGCGATCGTCGTGCGCCACGATGAGCTTCCCGCAGCGACGATGGGGCACGTGGTGCCGGGCGCAGAACTCGTAGAGCAGTCGCGCGCCCTCGACGCAGTGGCGCGCCTTGAGGCTGCCGGCAGGATAGTAGATGCCGGCGTGAATCACCTGGCTGTTGTGCGTGCTCGTGCCCAGGCCCGGGCGCCCCTCGCGCTCGAGCACGCACACACTTCGCCCGCTCTTGGCGATTGCGAGCGCGGAGGCAAGTCCCACCACGCCCGCCCCGATGACGGCAGCGTCGATTCGTTCCACGGGGTCAGATCTTGATTTTTGCACGCCAAGCGGTGGCAGGCTTCTCCCGTGCAAAAATCAAGATCTGACCCCGTGCGGCGGCTGGAGTACCTTTAGAAGGCATGCACGCGCCGCCGCGGGACTCCAGTGTATAGCGGTCCACCTGCACGTGTGCTCGTGACGGGCGCCGCCGGACTCCTGGGAGCGGCCGTGGTCCGCGCGTTTGGCGCTTTCGAGGTCACCGCGCACACGCGGTCGACGCTCGACATCACCGATGCCGGGGCCGTTGCCCGGTCGGTGGCGACGGCCGCTCCGCACCTCGTCGTCAACTGCGCCGCGTTCAACGACGTGGACGGCGCCGAGGATCGGCCGATCGAGGCACTTGCGGTCAACGCGTTCGGCGTGCGGAACCTCGCGCGCGCGGCGGAGGATGCCGGCGCCACGCTCGTGCACTACAGCACGGACTTCGTCTTCGACGGCTCCGCCACGACGCCGTACACGGAGGACGTACGGCCCTCGCCGCAGGGGACCTACGCCGCGTCGAAGCTGCTCGGTGAGTGGTTCGCGCTCGAGGCGCCGCGGGCCTTCGTGCTGCGCGTCGAAAGCCTCTTCGGGGCGCCCGCTGACTGGGCCGGCCGACGCGGCACGATCGACGGCATCGTCTCCGGCCTCGAGCAGGGGAGGGAGGTCCGCGTCTTCACCGACCGCATCGTGTCGCCCGCCTACGTCGCCGACATCGCCGCGGCAACCCGGCACCTGACGACCTCAGGGGCGGCGCCGGGTCTCTACCACTCGGTGAACGCCGGTCACGCGAGCTGGCACGACGTGGCGCGGGAGGCGGCCGCGCTGCTCGGGATCGCGCGGCCGATTCTGGTGCCCATGACGATGGACGAGGTTCGCCTCAAGGCGCCGCGACCCCGGTTCTGTGCGCTGTCGGTCGGGAAGTTGAGCGCCGCCGGCTTCGACATGCCGTCGTGGCAGGACGGCCTGCGCCGCTGGCTCGCCATGAGGGGCGCTCTGGCGACGTAGAATGAAGCACGGCTTCCATGGCTAAGCGCGCGATTATCACCGGGATTACCGGGCAGGATGGCTCCTACCTCGCGGAACTGCTCCTCGACCGGGGCTACGAGGTCACCGGCGTCGTCCGCCGCTCCAGCTCGCCGAACTTCTGGCGGATCGAGCATCTGCTCGACCGCGTGTCGCTGCGGCCCGCGGACCTGCTGGACCAGCTTTCGCTCCTGCGTCTGATTCAGGACGTCAAGCCCCACGAGTACTACAACCTCGCCGCGATGTCGTTCGTGCCGGCGTCGTGGGATCAGCCGCTGCTCACGGGCGACTACAACTCGATGGGCGTGACGCGGACGCTCGAGGCCATCCGCCAGGTCGACACATCGATCAAGATCTATCAGGCCTCGTCCAGCGAGATGTACGGCCGCGTTCGCGAAGTGCCACAGACCGAGACGACGCCGTTCTACCCTCGGAGCCCGTACGGCGTGTCGAAGGTGTTCGGGCACTACATCACGGTGAACTACCGCGAGAGCTACAACATGTTCGCCGTGTCCGGGATCCTCTTCAATCACGAGTCGCCTCGGCGGGGGCTCGAGTTCGTGACGCGGAAGGTCAGCGACGGGGTCGCGCGCATCAAGCTCGGGCTGTCGGACCATCTGGCGCTCGGCAACGTGGATGCGTGCCGGGACTGGGGCTTTGCCGGCGACTACGTGCGCGCCATGTGGCTGATGCTGCAGCAGGAGAAGGCGGACGACTACGTCATTGCGACCGGCGTGACCCATTCGGTGCGCCAGCTCGTCGAGACGGCCTTCGGCCACGTGGGCCTCGACTGGCAGAAGTACGTCCGGGTCGACCCGGCGTTCCTGCGCCCCGCCGAAGTCGATCACCTGATCGGCGACGCCTCCAAGGCGAAGCGCGTGCTCGGCTGGGAGCCGAAGGTCTCGTTCGAGCAGCTCGTCGCGATGATGGTCGACGCCGATCTCGCGGCGCTGTCCGGATCCGGCAGGGCCGCGCCGACCGCCTGGACTCCCAGGTAACGTAGTGTCCGGCCTCAGCCGGACCACGTCGGACTGGAGAGATATGTACACACGCGTACTGGGAGCCGTCGTTCTGACGACGATCAGCACAGTGTGGACTGTTGCTCACGGCGTCAGCCCGGCCCAGGGCCCCGCCGCTACTGACGTATTCCGAGAGCTGGCGGGTGCGATCGACATCCACGTGCACAGCTACCCCGATGCTCGTCCACGGTCGATCGACGCAATCGACGTGGCAAAGACGGCCAGCTCGCGCGGCATGCGCGCCATCATCCTCAAGAACCACTTCGAGTCGACGGCAGGAACGGCCTATCTCGTGCGGAATGTCGTTCCGGGCATGGAGGTCTTCGGCGGGGTGGTTCTGAACCTGACCGTTGGAGGCATCAACCTCGCGGCAGTGGAGCACATGACGAACGTCTCGGGTGGATGGGGTCGAATCGTGTGGATGCCGACCTTCGATGCCGAGAACCACGTGCGCTCGTCGAAGGAGAACCGGCCCTTCGTCTCTGTCGCGCGCAGGGGCGAGCTGCTGCCCGAGGTGAAGGCGGTGATTGGGCTCATCGCAAAGAGCGGTCTGGTGCTGGCGACCGGGCACTCGTCTCCAGGCGAAGGGCTGATGCTGCTTCGCGAGGGACGCCGGCAGGGCGTGCGCCAGATGGTCGTGACGCACGCGATACAAGCGCCGGTGCTGATGGACCTCTCGCACATGCGGGAAGCCGCCAAGCTCGGGGCGTTCATCGAGTTCGTGGGCGGGTCACCTGAGGGCCCGGGGGCTGCCGCACGGCTGGACGGCATCGCCGCGGCCATTCGTCAGGTGGGCCCGGCCTCGTCGATTCTCTCGTCCGACCTGGGTCAGCAGGGCAATCCGCTTCCCCCGGATGGATTCGGGGCGTTCATCGTTGCCTTGCGTGCGAGGGGATTCGCCGATCGCGACCTCGCCCTGATGTCGAAGGACAACCCCGCGCGGCTGTTGGGCCTGCGCTAGCCTGGCCTCATTGCGCCCGCGGTGCCCCGCGGAACTCGTCTGGTACGATTGGTGATACCGGTATGCCCAACGCCAAGGTCGCCATCACCATCGACGCCGATCTCCTCGACCAGGTCGATGCACTCGTCGCGCAGCAGAAGTTTCGGAACCGCAGTCAGGCCATCGAAGCCGCCCTGGCTGACAAGCTGCACCGGTTGGCGCGCACCCGCCTCGCGCGAGAGGCCGCGAAACTCGAGCCGGCTCAGGAAAAGCGCCTCGCCGATGCAGGCCTCATCGATGCGCTCGACTCGTGGCCTGAATACTAGGAGGCGAGACTCGCTGAGCCGACCTCAACCCCGTCCGAGGTCGCGAGCGGGCCGGCCAGCGTCCCGTGCTCGTACTCAGCCACGACGTCTTCAACGAGCGATCCCAGGGAATACGTCATCGCGCTGCGAGCCAGCGCGCGTCGGCTCCATGTGGATGTGGGGCGACTCGCCCTACCATGCGTCGACGACCAGCTCGTCGGTGTCTCATGAGAGCTCACGGCCAGCCTCGTCCTTCGCTCCAGCTGTCAGCCGGTCTCTCGCCAGGCGGGCAATCGGCTACGCCGCATCGTCCGGCCCGCCGAGATGACGCCCGATCGCGTCAGTCGCAAGCCAGCGTCTTGGACGAGGCATGCCCATCGCCGCCGCGTACGGCGGGCCGTCTCCGCCACCGAGCCGGTAGTGCTCGTCAGCCTTCGCTTGCAGTTGACGGGCCCTCGTTTCGTTGCCCCGCCCGCGATGATACTCGGCAAGGCGTCGATACCGATCGAAGAAGTACACGTGTGCTTCAGGTGTGAGTTCGACATCACGACCAACACTCGCTACCCACACGAGGGCTTTCGCCGTGATCAGATCGGCTCGCAGTAGAGAGATCGATTCAGCCGTCTTTCCTTGAGCCATCATGCCCCCGACGTCCCCACGTCGGTCTAAGGTCGGCAATCAGCGGCCGGCGGCAGCCGGTCCGGCGCATTGCTTGGTGAGGCGAGTATCAGCTCTGTATAGATTCGCCCGGCCCTGCCTGCCTATCAACTCGATGATTCCCATGTGTCTGAGACAGTAGGTCATCTTCTGCGCCAACGCGCTCCGAACGCCGATCGCTTCCGCAAGATCGCTCGCCGTGAATGACTCCAGTGCTGCCGGAAGAAACGCCAGCCAATCCGATGACTGCTCAAACCGCCGCTGGTCTAGAACTTCCAGCAACCGGCGTTCTTCGACACCCCACCCTCCCTTGCGCCAGGCCCGTTTCCCCACGTACCGCCTCGCCTCTTCCTCCTTTATCATCACCACTTCCAGCGAGAGATTGGGATTCGACAACAGCTGCGGGATACCCACGATTCCCCAGAACAGATCCTCCACCCGCCCTCTCTTGGGTGACTTGCGGCGAGCGACGCGATCGCGATCATCCGTCGCCAAGCGGGTAATCCATTTCTCTTGGGCTATCGGATAGATCAATCGCATCCGATGTGACCGGACCAGGTTCGCAAGCTTCGACTTGATGGATGCGACATTGCCGGTCTGGATCTCCAGCAGCAGGTCATCTCGAACAATATCGATTACGAACCCTTCAACTGCGACTTCGAATCGATCTCCAGGCTGCGCGTACCACAGCTTCAGCGCGGCGTGGAGCGGCCCCTCATTCAGTAATCCGATACCTGACATGTCAAGCCAGGTTACGCCGCACCCATGGCTCCGGGCTGTCGGAGGTGTCGAACAACTTCCGGCCACGCTGTGGCGTGGGCGCTGCTCCCGCTTTCTGCACTCCCCCCGAGATCGAAATGCATCGGCGGCGCCGCTCCACTGCCCGGCGGAGCGTGATACGGGAACAGTACATGCCCGGCCTCCGGAAAGTTCAAGTGGCGAATCAGAGTCTCTCGCCCGGCTCTCCGCATTCGATCCACGGCCATCGTGCACATCCGCTCCGCGGGCCACATCTGATCGTCCCGACCTGATATCAGCAGCACAGGCCCCGTGGCGCGTTCAATCGGAATGGTCGCGACATCGACGGCTCTCGCATTGTCGAGGCCGTGGTCGTAGATCGGGCGCACGCTCATGCCCTTGTCGCTCCAGGATGGCGCCACGCCGGCCGGGTAGGGAACGAAAGGAACCGGCTGCCCGCCAAGGCTCCAACTCGAACGCATTGATCCGCCGCGCTGGCTGAAATCGATTCCGGCCCATACGACGGAACTGGGCGTGTACGCGACGACCGGTCCCACGAGGTCTGGGAAGGTTGCGGCCATGAGCAGGGCGAGCTCGCCGCCCTTGGATCCACCAATCATCGCGATGCGTCCGCCGTGCGCCGAGACTCTCGGGTGGGACCGCATCCAGCGCAATGCCCGCGCGACACGCTCCAACGGCACTTCGACAAGGGCAGGCTGCGTGTCTGGAGTGTTGAAGTAGGCCAGCGCCAGACAGGCGAAGCCTTCCGGCACGAGCAAGCTCAGGAAGTATTCAGGTACGCCGCCGTCAGAGCCACCCAGCGCAAGGACCCCGGAGAAGGGACCATCACCGTCCGGGCAACCGAACGTGCCGACCAGATCGTCTTCGTCCAGTTGAATCGTGAGACCGTTCATCGCGCCGGCTACTCCCGCTGCCCCGGCCTCGGTTCGTTGATGGCCGACCAGACCGCCGTGTCGAGCACATTCCCACCGTACATGCTTCGTGTTCCGAGCGGCGCGTTCCATCGGAGGAGTAACCGGACTGCGTCCACCTGCCCGCGGTTGGCCGCCCAGTGAAACGCGTTCAGACCCGTCGCTGCTCCGCCTGACGGATCGACTCCATTCATCAGCAGGTACTCCGCCACCTTGGTGCAACCGAGGAAACAGGGCCTCATCAGCGCCATCACTCGTTTGCATCGCGTTCCCTGGCTCTGGCCCACGCCGGCCGACGGTCCGGCGTTGCCACTCAGCCGCGAGCGGCGGTCATCACTCTGCGAATCGGCAAGGATGGGTCTTCGCCGCTCGTCGGCCGCAGCGTTCTGTCAGGCCGCGTGGTTGCCGCAGCCCTGCAGGGCCAGCGCCTTCCGATGGTTGCGCCGAGATATCCCATGGCCGCCCCGAGAGTCGCTGCCCACACCACGACGATTGGAGCCAGCCCAAGGCTCGTGCCGCGCACTGTGGCGTGTCCACCGGACGACATCAGGAAGGCTTGCACGCTTGAAGCGCCGCTGCTCACGTAGTCGAAGTATTCGAACGGATACTGTCGGACCGCCTCAACGAACCCGTACGCGAGCGCGTACATCGACACCGGCACCGTGATACCGGCAATCGCGCCACCCAGCGCGCCCGCTGCTGCACCCATGATCGCACGCTGTGTCCGCCGCCCGGTCAGAAACCCGGCCACGCCGCAGAAGGCAAAGCCGATCACGCCCTTCACGTTGTCGAGAACCACCCACATGGGCCTCGACACATCCGTGAACAGGCTGATGCCGACAAACGCGATGCCCACGACGGAAAACGCGGCGCCAGCACCGAGTCCCGCCTTCAGCCATGCCCGCATTGGTCACCTCGTTTCTGTCTGATTCGTTGTCGGCCGCCCAACTGACAGCGTTCAATATTCGTCGTCTTCATAGCGTTGGCTTCATGAGTGCCGGAGCACTGTCAGACCGTCCAGAGAATCAGGACACGGCACGGAGTGTCACCTGCCTTC
>Ga0209640_10005355_pt1 | contig 11215 bp, 10 predicted proteins | sample RifCSP10_1_FD_184018 | JGI IMG/M metagenome (GOLD analysis project Ga0209640, IMG submission 184018) | Soil microbial communities from Rifle, Colorado - Rifle CSP2_sed 10_1 (SPAdes) (version 2) | ecosystem: Environmental > Terrestrial > Deep subsurface > Rock core/Sediment | place: Rifle...
ATTTTGAGCGCCGCTCGGACGCCGAGCGGGCGGTTCCAGGGCAGTTTGAGCGGGATACCGGCGCCAGAGCTGGGCGCAGTGGTCGTGAAGGCCGCGGTCGAGCGGGCGGGAATTGAGGACCCGGCAGACATCGATGAGGTACTGATGGGCAACGTGGTTTCGGCCGGGCTGGGTCAAAACCCGGCTCGCCAGGCGGCCATATTCGCCGGGCTGCCCGAGAGCGTGGGTGCGACTACAGTCAATAAAGTATGCGGCTCCGGGCTGAAAACGGTGATGCTTGCAGCGCAATCGGTGCGCGCCGGAGATGGGGACCTTTTCGCCGCCGGGGGCATGGAGAGCATGAGCCGGGCGCCATTCCTGGTCGATTCGCGCACGGGTAACCTGCGCTTCGGCCACGCCCAGCTCACGGACGCCCTGCTCCGCGATGGGCTTTGGGATCCGTTCGAGGACTGGAGCATGGGTAACGCCGCCGAGTTTATCGCCGAGGAGTACGAGGTTACTCGCCAGGCAATGGACGAGTTCGCTCTGGCCAGCCACCAAAAAGCGATCGCGGCGATCGACAGTGGGAGGTTTGAGAATGAAATCGTCGCCGTCGAAATTCGGGGCCGCAAGGGTGACGTAACCCTGTTCGATACGGATGAAACCCCGCGGCGAGACACCTCCCTGGAAGCGCTTTCTAAACTCAAACCGGCCTTCCAGGAAAACGGCAAAGTGACCGCCGGCAACGCACCTGGGTTGAACGATGGGGCTGCGGCAGTTGTGGTGGCCTCCCGGGCACAGGCGGCAGCGTTAGGCGCCCAGCCGCTGGCCCGCATCGCCGGTTACGCCCAGGCCGCCGTAGCGCCTAAATACCTCTTTGACGCGCCTTCTCATGCCATCCCGCGGCTGCTGCAGAAAGTCGGCTGGACGCTGCCAGAGGTGGACCTGATCGAAATCAACGAAGCCTTTGCCGCTCAGGTCCTGGCCAACGGTTATGCCTTGATGGACCAGGGTTGGGATTGGGACAAGGTCAACGTAAACGGCGGCGCGATCGCCCTGGGTCATCCCATCGGGGCGAGCGGGGCGCGGGTCCTGACCACCTTGATTTACGCCCTTAAGGATCGGGGGCTGAAGCGGGGGATCGCCTCGCTGTGCCTGGGCGGGGCGGAGGCGGTGGCGATGGCGGTGGTGATCGAATAAGATGGGAGGCGTGCGAGGTGAAGACGTAATTCGTAATGCGTAAAACGTAAGGGGTATTGCATGGTGCGTATTGCGTGTTCTGGAGGAGGATTGATTTCGAAGAGGGTGGCAGATATTTAGATATTTAAGGAGGAATCATGGAAATACATCACATTTTTGTTGTGGGGGCGGGGACGATGGGGAATGGAATCGCGCAGACGGCGGCGGTCTCCGGATACGAGGTGACCATGATGGACGTGGTTGCCGAACAGCTGGAAAGGGGGCAGAAGGCCATCGCCAAATCGGCGGAGAAACTGCAAAGCAAAGGAACGATCAGCGAAGAACAAAAAAACGCCGCGCTGAACATCGCCACGAGCACCGGCCTGGATAGAGTCGCCGAAGCGGACCTGGTCATCGAGGCCGCCAGCGAAAATCCGGATCTCAAGCTCCAAATCTTCAAGGACCTGGATGAGCTGGCACGGCCGGAGGTGATCCTGGCCTCCAACACCTCCTCGATCAGTTTGACCAGGATTGGGGCGGCAACGCGGCGCCCTGATAAGGTCATCGGCATGCACTTCTTCAACCCGGTGCCGCTGATGCGCCTCGTGGAGATCATTCGCGGACTGGCAACCTCGGAGGAGACCACCCAGACGGTGTTGGAGGTGGCCAGGAAGATGGGGAAAGAACCGGTGGAGGCGCAGGACTCCCCGGGATTTATCTCGAACCGCATCTTGTGTCCGATGATCAACGAAGCCATCTTCGCTCTCCAGGAGGGCCTCGGAACAGCAGAGGCTATCGACACGGTGATGAAGCTGGGGATGAGCCACCCGATCGGCCCGCTGGCGCTGTGCGACCTGATCGGCCTCGACGTGGTCCTTGCCGTGATGGAGGTGCTGCACCGGGACCTGGGTGAGGATAAGTACCGGCCCGCTCCGCTGCTGCGCAGGATGGTCAACGGCGGATACCTGGGACGCAAGACTGGAAAAGGGTTTTACGAATACTAAATGGTTAAAACACAAGAAGCCGTCTTTTGACGGCTTCCTGGCGCGCTGCGGCTTCCCGTTATCCTGCGAGGAGGAGGGATGCCGCAGCGCTGTGTAAGCTCGTACTGTCACTCATGATCGGCATCACCTCCTTTTGGATAAGATAGCTATGGAGGTGGATGATCAATCCCTGAGGGAGTTATCATCCGATTGATGCTTAGTATCACATAGAACTTCGCAATTGTCAATGGAGACATAACCAATCCACTTTGAGAACCTTATCTGCGGTTTTCCCTGCACCTGGTCATTATTTTTTTCAATTTATGGACCCCAGGGTTACGGGAATAAAGATGTGGTTACGATAATGGGTCAATTTGTGGTAACGGGCTGATTATTAAAATAATCAGTAAAAATCAGCGGGGCAAACCCTGGGGTCCGAACGTATGGTTGTCGCAAGCATATCATAAACAGCGAGCCGATTTCTAAACGATTCTGTCAGCAGCGGTTAGCAGGGTCAACATATATGTAAGGTGGCTGGAAGTATTGCGTGGAGCGGATTGCGTGTTATAAGGAAGACGGCGATCTTTTTCGACCCGGGATTGACCTTTCGCTGGCGTCTTGATATAATCCAATCAAATCATAAAGCGAATATATAACCTTCGGGGCAGGGTGAGCGGCGGAAAAAACATTCCGCTTAGCAATTCCCGACCGGTGGTGAAAGCCCACGAGCGCTGAGTATCGTACTCGAATAAGCGCAGGATCCGTTGAAACTACGGAGCCGACGGTACAGTCCGGATGAAAGAAGGTTACGGTAAATCACCCAAGGCGGGTGTAGTTCTCCTATGTGTGCCCCGAAAGCCTCCAGGTTTTCGGTTTTTTGTTATCTCGGCACGGGAGAACGCGCAACCTGCCCGGATTCCGCCTACCTGCCCCGAAGTTTCGGGGCAGTTTTGTTTGAGGATCTGATGAACTTGCCAAACATTCAAAAAATGGAGTTAGACCCCTTGCGAGAAGCCAGCACGAGCAGGATCACCCTGCTGGCAGTCTCTCTGGGCCTGGTCGGCCTGGCCTGGTATTTGATCGCACACCTGGGAGATTTCCCGGCGTTTATTCTGCCCACTCCCGGCCTGGTCGCGAGGCGATTCCTGCAGGCATTGAGCGACGGCACGCTCTTGCGCCACAGTGCAATAACCCTGGGAGAGGTTCTGGTAGGCCTGGGCCTGGGAGCGACGACCGCCACCGGTCTAGGTTACCTGCTGGCAAAATCACGTTCCTTTGAACGCTTACTGGCGCCGTTTATCGTAGCCAGCCAGTCCGTGCCCATCGTCGCCATCGCCCCCCTGCTGGTGATCTGGTTTGGACCAGGGCTGATTTCAAAGTTTTTGATCTGCGCTTTGATCGTTTTCTTCCCGGTCCTGGTCAATACGATCGTCGGTTTACGCTCAGTGCCCGAAGAACTGCACGATCTGATGCGCTCCTTGCAAGCCTCGCGCTGGCAGACCTTCCGCTACCTGGAGGTGCCAGCCGCCCTACCGGTTTTCCTGGGCGGGCTGCGCATCGGGGCGACGCTGTCCGTTATCGGGGCGGTCGTGGGCGAATTCGTAGGTGCAGACCGCGGGCTGGGCTTTTTAATTAATGTGGGGCGCGGGCAGTACGATACAGCCCTGGTGTTCGTGGCAGTTTTCACCCTGATCGCCGTGGCACTGAGCCTGTATGGCCTGGTGGTCTGGTTGGAAGGGCGCCTGCTGGACTGGCGCCAACGGCCGGAGCAGCGCGCAATCACACAATAACTGGAGAACCTGGAAAACATGCAGCAAACCCGAACGCTCATCACAACCTTTTTGATGCTGGTCGTGCTCTCCGCCTGCGCTGGGCCACAAACAGGCGCACAGCCCGGGGCAACAGAACCAGCCCTGACTCGCATCCGGCTGCCCATGGGTTTCATCCCTAACGTGCAATATGCACCTTTCTATGCGGCCGTTGATAGAGGCTACTACCGGGACGCCGGGCTCGAGATCGAATTCGACTATAGCTTCGAGACGGACGGTGTGGCCCTGGTGGGGGCCAACGAGCTGCCCTTCGCTCTGGTCTCGGGCGAACAGGTGCTTCTGGCGCGTGCCCAGGAGCTGCCCGTGGTCTTTGTTCTGGGTTGGTGGCAGGATTACCCGGTGGGCATCGCCGCTAAAACCGAAGAAGACATCAAAACGCCGCAAGACCTGGCAGGCAAACGCATCGGACTGCCCGGCACCTTTGGCGCGAGCTATGTTGGGCTGCGGGCGCTGTTGAGCGCCGGAGGGCTGGAGGAGAGCGATGTCACGCTGGATTCCATCGGCTTCAACCAGGTTGAGGCCCTGGTTGCGGGCCAGGATGAGGCGGTGGTCATTTACGTCAACAATGAACCGATCCAACTGCAAGCCCAGGGCTATGAGGTAGACGTCATCCGGGTGGCCGATTACATGCAGCTGGCCTCCAACGGCCTGATCACCAATGCGGCCACCATCGCCGAAAACCCGGACCTGGTGCGGCGCATGGTGCAGGCGACCTTACGAGGCGTTGAGTTCAGTATCGAGAACCCGGACGAGGCGTTCGAGATCAGCAAAAAATTCGTGGAAAATCTGGACCAGGCCGACCAGACGATTCAAAAAAGGGTATTGGCGGCCTCGATCGAATTCTGGAAAGCAGAGCGATTAGGATACTCAGATCCGGAAGCCTGGGCGAACATGCAAAATGTGCTCCTGGAGATGGGACTGCTCACTGAGCCATTGGATTTAGACCAGGCTTTCACGAATGAATTTATCCCGTGAAAATTGGCTGAGTAGATTATGTTGAATACTGGTACGCAAGACTATATTCTTGAAGAAAAAGAGCTCAACGCCAGTGAAGCGGTGCTGGCAGTAGAGGATCTAAGCGTAGTTTTCAGAGACGCCAACGGCAGCCTGCATGCATTGGAGGATTTGTCCTTCTCGGTTAATCCCGAGGAGTTCGTCTGCGTGCTGGGACCTTCAGGCAGTGGAAAGAGCACGCTTCTGAAAGTGTTAGCGGGGTTGCTGGTCCCCTCGAGGGGCAGGGTTTACTACGCCGGGGAGGCGCTGGACGGGCCGCGCAATAACGTCGGCTACGTGTTCCAAAAAGCGAACCTGATGCCCTGGCGCACTGTGATGGAAAACATCACCCTGCCGCTCGAATTGCAGCACATGGCACCACAGGAGGCCCGCGCCAGGGCGCAAGACCTGGTTGAACTGGTAGGATTACAGGGATTTGAAGAAACACTGCCCAGAGACTTATCGGGCGGCATGGCGCAGCGCGTGGCAATCGCACGCGCGCTGGCCCATGATCCGGAGATCCTGCTGCTGGACGAACCGTTTGGATCGCTGGACGCCTTGACGCGCGAACGGATGGGAAGCGAGCTGCTGCGCATCTGGCAAGTGCGACGGAAGACAGTGATCATGGTGACTCATGATATTTCAGAGGCGATTTTCCTGGCAGACCGGGTAATGGTATTAAGTCCCCGGCCAGGAAGAATCAGTTTGAATATGGAAGTCGATTTGCCGCGCCCACGGTTGGATGAAATGCGCTACACGCTGGAATTTGGGGCCATGGCGCGGAGCTTGCGGGAGGCGATTGGGGAGGCGTGAAGATCTAATTCGTAATGCGTAAAACGTAAGATCTGGAATATGAGCGGCTCGTCCCCTGCAAGGGACGAGCCTTTTTTTGTTGCATTGCATGCAAAATTGGTGTAAAGTATAGAAAAAGTTGATTGTGCCTTTCATTACAAAAGAGGAGATGGGGGTGCCAGGGTCCTGACGGGCCGTTTTCAGAACGACTTCGTCCAGTTCAATGCGATTGAGGCAGAAGGAGACAGAAACCATGGAAGAAATTCATCCCGCAGATAATAAAAAGATCCGCGTGCTGGTTGTGGATGACCATGCCGTTGTGCGCCAGGGGCTGCGCGGCTTCCTTGAGCTGCAGGACGATATGGAGGTGGTGGGTGAAGGGAAAAATGGGCTTGAGGCAGTGAATTTGGCCGGACACTTGCAGCCCGATGTCATCCTGTTGGACCTTGTTATGCCGCAGATGGAAGGCGTGGAGGCAACTCGCAAGATCCACGAACGCAGCCCAAACTCACGCGTGCTCATCTTGACCAGCTTTGGCGAAGACGAGAAGGTCTTCCCGGCAATCCGGGCCGGTGCACAGGGCTACTTGCTCAAAGATATTTCTCCGGACGATCTGGTGGAGGCGGTGCGCGCAGCATTCCATGGTAACGTTCAACTCCATCCCGAGGTGGCAAAAAAGTTAATGACAGCGATCGCTCAGAAGGAAGAACCTTCCAGCAGCGGATCGCGCCAGGCTGCTATAAATGAACTGACCACACGAGAGCTTGAGGTTTTACACCTGATCACAGACGGGCTGAACAACCGAGAGATCGCCGAGAAAATGGTCATTAGCGAGAAAACCGTCAAGACTCACGTGAGCAACATCCTCAGCAAGCTGCATGTACATGACCGGACCCAGGCGGCCATCTACGTCCTGAGGCGCGGTATGTTCGCTGATGAAAAGTGATGCACACATTAGGTGTTTCCCTGATCTACGCGGCGATCGTGATCCGGGGGCTCTTTTGGTACAGCCAAGGCCCGTATCTCGGACTGCTGGTGACGATCTTCGCGGTTTATGGGCTGCTGTTCTACGGCGAGTTTATCCTCGAGCAGCGGCGGGGAAAGGACGAGGAAGGGCACTTGAGGTGGGTTCGGGGAGCTTACCTGCTCCTGCAAATGTGCCTGGTCCTGGCAATGCTGGTCATCCCACCGTTGAACGATTTTGGCGCCACGCTCTTCATCCCGCTCAGCCTGCAGGCGGTCTTGTTTTACCAGCGGCGCGTGGGCTTCATGTGGATCGCCACTTTCACGCTGATCATGGCAATCATTCTGGTGAGAGGCGGGGATAAATTTCCAGGGGGCCTGGCGATGGCGCTGTTCTACGGGGGTGTTTGCTTTCTTTCCGGCAGTTATGCCCACCTGATCCGCAGAGCCGAGGATACCCGGCGGGACAACCAGCGCACGTTCAGCGAGCTCCAGGCAGCGCACCGCCAGATTCAGCGCTATGCCGCGCAGCGCGAAGAGCTGGCAGCTGAAAGGGAACGCAACCGCCTGGCGCGTGAATTGCACGATTCGGTCACGCAGACCGTCTTCAGCATGAACCTCACGATCCAGTCGGCGCGCATGTTGCTGGACAAAGACATGAACCGGGTAGACGCCCAGCTCGACCGGCTCCAGGGACTTGCCCGGAGCGCCATGGGCGAAATCCAGATGTTAGTGACGCAGCTGCGGCCGGAGCCAGAGACGGATGAAGGTCTGGTGGCAGCTGTCCAGCGGATGATTGCCGAACGGCGGGCGCACAATGACTTAAGCATTGCACTTGAAGTGACCGGGATGAAAGACCTGCCTGGTCCCATGATTGCCGGTCTGTGCCACATCATCCTGGAGGCGCTCAATAATGTAGCGAAACATGCCGGGACGGGTGAGGCGACTGTCCGGCTGAACATGGCTGCAGATCCAGCCTGGGTGGAGATCGAAGACCAGGGCATTGGGTTTGACCTGCAAAAAGATCACAGCCAGCGGGGACATCTCGGCTTAGCCGGCATGTTTGAGCGGGCGTGTGAGCTGGGCTGGGCCCTGTCCATCGAATCGCGTCCCGGCTGCGGGACGCGCATCCGGGTCATAGAGAGATCTACGCAGAGGTAAGGATGGCCCAAACGCACAAGCCACGTGGCTACCGGGGCGGTTACCTGGTCGGTTTCGTTATCCTGATCATGATCGCTGTAAGGGGGATCAACCTTTATTGGAACCGTCCGAACTTTATTCCATCCGTCCTTTTGCTGGGAACCTTCGGTTTACTTTACCTATCAGAAACAACTTTCTCGGACCGACTGCACTGGTACCGCTTCCTGTATTTCCCCGCGCAGGCCGGCCTGGTATTGGTTCTCAGCAGCCTGCGACCTTTCCTGGATTTATTCAATTTCCTATACATCCTATTGAGTGTGCAGGCAATTCACGCCTTCTCACGCCGGGTGGCGGTTGGTTGGATGGTTTTGTATACGATCATGCTGGCGACCACCATGGTCCTGGGGTCAGGATGGGTGGAGGGTATCGTGCTCAGCCTCTCCTATCTTGCCGGTCTCATTTTTTTGGTTTCGTACGATGTCATATATATGCAAGCGCAGTCTGATCAGGCCGAGAGCCAGGTATTGCTGGCCGAACTGCAGCAGGCCCACCAGAAGCTGCAAGAATATGCGGCCCAGGGCGAAGAGCTGGCCGCGGCGCGCGAACGCAACCGGCTGGCGCGAGAGCTTCACGATTCGGTCAGCCAGGTAATCTTCAGCATAAGCCTGACTGCCAGATCCACTCACCTGCTCTTGGATCGGGATCCAGCACGAGTCCCCGAGCAGCTGGATCGCCTGCAGGAAATGACGGCTGGCGCTCTCGGCCAGCTTCGCTCGCTGATTGCTGAATTACGTCCCCCTCAGAAAATCTGAAGAGACAATCGAGATAGCGACCTGCGCTAGGTCTCAAGTCCTAGGGCTTGAGATGGTGGTATCCAACCCGGGTAGGAACTGAAAAATCGGTCTCCGGCCCCCGGGCAAGTTCAGCCCCGTGCCGGATGCGTACTTGCCATTTAGCGCGTATATTAAGAGCGTAATCTCCCGTCTGTCTTTTAGAGAAAGGATGTTCCAATGACGATCCAGGCGCAGATCAAACCTAAACCCATCTGCAACTTACTTGCTTTTCTTACTCAAGCGGATCCCCAATATGCGCCGATCCTCCAGGTTTCCGCAGAAGACCTGGGATATGAAATCAGTGAAGAGCAACTGGCAAGCGAAATGCGTGCTCATAATACCGGCGAACCTGTGGATCAGGCCATTCTCGAGGTCCATCCGGATGAGTTTGAACCAGTATACCGATGGTTTCTTTCGTAGAGGCCTGTGGCATGCCTGCTATCAGGGTTCTGATTGTGGACGATGTAGATCAAGTCAGGCAAGACTTGCGCACCCTCCTGACGCTGGCCGGGAATATCGAGATTGTGGGTGAGGCTGCCAACGGGCTGGAAGCGGTTTATCAAGTTGGACTCCTCCAGCCAGAGGTGGTCTTAATAGACCTGGAAATGCCGGTCCTAGATGGCTACGAAGCGACATGCCAGATTAAAACCCGTTGTCCTTCCTGCCGGGTTGTCGCCCTGACTGTGCATGGTTACGATGCGGCGCGGCACAAAGCCAGCCAAGCAGGCGTGGATGGTTTTGTCTTAAAGGGTGCACCTGTGGAAACCCTGGTGCAAGCAATATCAGAGAGAAAGGAATAAGACATGGACCCAAAGATTGTTCAAAGAAGATACGACCTGGATTGGCTGCGCGTGCTGGCGTTCTCGGCAGTCTTCTTCTACCACAGCGGCCGCTTCGACGACAGGAGGTGCGACATGAACAAGGGATTGCACAACATCCATCGTGTTCGCGTGCCAGTGGCCTGGATCGCGGGCTTGCTGGTGGCCATGGCGGCCCTCGCCGGCTGTCAGTGGATCCGCCCAGCGAACACCATCCCCGAGCCGGACTACTGGCCGACAGACGGCTGGCAGGCCGCGCCGCCCGAGACGGCCGGCTTCCGTTCCGACAAGATGGCCGAAGGGTTGCTGGCAATCCGCCAGGAGGGCATCCCGATCCACAGCTTGACGATCATCCGTCACGGCCAGGTCGCGGTGGATGCCTACTTTTACCCCTACGACGGATCCACGGTCCACGACATGGCCTCGGTCACGAAGTCGGTGATGACCACCTTGATCGGGATCGCCGCCGATCAGGGCAAGCTCGACCTCGACGATCCGATGGTCTCGTTCTTCCCTGATCGCACCATCGCCAACCTCGACGACCGCAAGCAGCGCATTACCGTGGCGCATCTGGCGAGCATGAGCTCCGGCCTGGAGTGCACCGAGACCAATGAGGCAACACAGCAGGAGATGATGGCCAGCGAGGACTGGGTTCAGTTTGCCCTCGACCTTCCGGTCGCGTGGGAGCCGGGCACGCACTTCGTCTACTGCAATCCGGCCATCCACCTGCTCTCGCCCATCCTGCAGCAGGCCACCGGGATGACGGTCCTCGAATTCGCTAGGGTCAACCTGTTCGAGCCGCTGGGAATCCACGACACCGAGTGGACAGCCGACCCGCAAGGATACAACTACGGTTGGGGCGACCTGTTCCTGAAGCCGCAGGATGCGGCCAAGATCGGCTTCCTCTGGCTGCACCAGGGCAAGTGGGAGGACCGCCAGATCGTCTCAGCGGAGTGGGTTGCCGCGGCTTCCCAGCGCCGGATGACGGGGACCGGCCGCGATGAGGACTACGGCTACGCCTGGTGGATCTCAAATCCGAAGGAGGACGTGGGCTTCGTGCAGGCCGCGGGCACCGGTGGGCAGTTGATCAAAGTCCTCCCTGAGCTAGACCTGATCTTCGTCACCACAGGTGGGGGTTTCGAGGTGGACCAGATCGACCCGTACGTGATTGCCGCCATCGGCGACTTCGAGCAGCCGCTGCCGGCCAACCCAGCCGGAGTGGCCGCTTTGGAAGCTGCGGTCCAGGAAGTTTCCCTGGCGCCATCCCCCTTACCCGCAGCTTCGCTTCCTGAGATCGCCTCCGCGATCTCAGGAAAGACGTATGCGTTCGAGGCCAATCCCCTGCTCGAGCGGTTCCGGCTTGATTTCGCCAGCGAGGCGGAAGCCACCATGGAGTTCAGCGTGTTGGGCGAAGACGCCCCGCGAGTGGTTCAAATAGGACTGGACGGGATCTACCGGACCGCCCCCGACGGCGCTCTGCCGGGCCTGGGCCGCGGATATTGGGAAGACGACACGACGTTCGTAGTCGACTACAGCACGCTCCCCAGCCTGGAGCATTTCAACTTCCGGCTGACCTTCGACGGTAAACGGGTCGTGTTGGACATCGCGGAGCGCATCTACGGGATGAGTGCAACCCTGGAGGGTTTCGCCCAGGAGCCGTAGAGGCATCGGCCAAATCCTGTGATCGACAAGGGCGGCGGCCTTTG
>Ga0209640_10005356_pt1 | contig 11214 bp, 8 predicted proteins | sample RifCSP10_1_FD_184018 | JGI IMG/M metagenome (GOLD analysis project Ga0209640, IMG submission 184018) | Soil microbial communities from Rifle, Colorado - Rifle CSP2_sed 10_1 (SPAdes) (version 2) | ecosystem: Environmental > Terrestrial > Deep subsurface > Rock core/Sediment | place: Rifle...
TCGCGCTGCTCGTGCAGCAGCCACTTGGCGTAATCGTTGGAAAGGTTCCGCCCCCGGATCGGGTCGAGTTTCAAACGCGCCATGGCGTGGGTCCTGCGTGGAATCTGCAGCCAATTTACCCGGTGCCGGCGCGGCGCGCAGCAGGCGGACAGCGTGACCCAGGCAGGAGAAGCGCATCCGGGATGCGTCAACGCCACCCGCCAGCCGTAAGTGAACCTGACCCCGATTTTGGGTTTGTCTGCGCCTGCCCGGTGACGCAGACTCCCCGACCATGATGAGACGAATCCTGCCACCGCGTGCGCTGCTGGTGCTGCTGGCGCTGGCGTCGGTCGCCTCGGGCGTTGCGGCGACGGCACTCCAGGGCGCGCCGCTGATGCGTCGCTACGCGACCCAGGACTACGACGCACCGCCACAGCACTGGGCAATCACCAGTGATGCGGCAGGACGGCTGTATGTCGGCAACAGCGCCGGCGTGTTGCGCTACGACGGCGAACGCTGGGACCTCACGCCGCTGCCCGGTCGGGACCCGGTACGCAAGGTGGTCACCGGCGCGGACGACAGGATCTACGTGGGCAGCCACGACACCTTCGGTTGGCTGCAGCCCGAGCCGGACGGCAGGCTCGCCTACCGCGAGCTGCTGACGGCATCGGGACTGACTGGCCAGGCGCGCCGCATCGGCACCATCTGGCAGATCATCGCCACCGCCGACGGCGTCTACTTCCGCAGCGAGCGTGTACTGCATTTCCTCGCCTACGACCACGCGCGTTCCGCTCACTGGCCCCTGGGCGACGACCAGCGGGTGATGTACGCCGACGGCCAGGAGCTGTTCGCGCGCATCGAGGGCGTCGGCTTCGCCCGCTTCATCGACGGTCGCTTCGCGCCGGAGCCGGGAGCCGAGGTGTTCGCGCGGCGACGGCTGCTCGGGGTGGTTCCGCAGGCCGGCTGGCGCCTGCTCGTCAGTGACGAAGGGTTCTACCGCGCCGATGCCACTGGTATCCGGCCGATGACCGGCGCGGCCGGCGCGGCCGGCGCGGCCCTGCGCGCGGAGACGCCGTACGCGGTGCGAACACTGGGCAACGGCGAGTTCGTGGTGAGCACGCTTGGTCAGACGCTGCTGCGGTTCTCGGCCGGCGGCGAGCTGCGCGAACGCATCCACCTGGGCGCATTCAGCGCCCTGGCCCTGGGCACCGATCGCGAAAGCGGCCTGTGGGCGGCGACCGAAGGCGAGCTGCTGCGCATGTCGATGCCCTCGCCCTGGTCTTCCATCGGCGTGGGCGAGGGACTGCAGGGCACGGTTGCAGATTTTGAATGGCACCAGGGCGCCCTGTGGCTGGCCACCACGCGCGGCATCGCGCGCATGCGCGCCGGCAGCGACGGCCACATCGACACCACGGCGCTGCCGTGGGTCGACCTGGAAGCGTTCGCGCTGGCCGGTACCGACCACGGCCTGCTGATCGCACACCAGGAGGGCCTGCTGGTACTCGAGCCGGCTGCGGCCGCACCGCGCACGCTGCTGATGTCGGATTCCGAAAGCGTGCTGGAGCTGCTGCCGTCGCGCTTCCACAAGGACGTGGTCTACGCGCTCGGCACCGAAAGCCTGAAGGTGTTGCGCGCCGTCGACGGGCGCTGGCAGGTGGCACGCACGATGCACCTGGGTGGCGCGCGCGCTTCGGGTCTGGTGGAAGTCGCCCCGGGCGAGCTCTGGTTTGGCGACTCGCGCGGCGGCCCCCAGCGCTGGATGCTGACCGCCGCCGGCAGCACTCGCCCGCGCATCGACGTATTTTCCGAAGCCAGCGGACTCGACGCCGACGCCGGTTCGGGAAGCCGCGTGTTCGTCCTCGACGACCGTTTGTATGCGGTCAGCGGCGGACGCGCATTGCGTTTCGACGCGGGCAAGTTCGTGGCCGTGCCGGATGCCCTGCTGCCGCACGTGGACCGTGCGGACGAGCTGGAGATCGCGCACACGTCGCTGGGCACCTACGCCTTCACCCGCCACCAGATCTGGCTGCGTGCGGCCGGGCAGGCGCAGTGGCGGCAGCAGCATCCGGGCTCGCCGCTGGCCGTGGGCTTTCGCCGCCTGCGACTGAATGGCGACGGGACGGTCAGGGTGTCGACGTGGAACGGACTGCTGCAATTCGATCCGGCGGTACCCGATCCGCCGGCCGCGCCGCTGCGGCTGCAGTTCGACAACATCGTCGCGCAGGATGCGGACGGCCGCGAGCTGGGCGTGCTCGACGTCGATGGCGCACCTGGAAGCATCCGCGCTGGCGGCCGCCTGGCATTCCGCTACAGCATGGTCAGCATGGACAGCGCCCCCAGTTACCGCTGGCGGCTGGTCGGTCCCGGCAACACCGGCGAGTGGAGCGACTGGGGCGCGCGCGACGATGCGGTGGTCGCCGCCGTGGCCGGGCCGCACGTGTTGACCGTGGAGGCCCGCACCGCCAGCGGCCGCACGGCCGCGCCGCTGGTCTACAGCTACCGCGTGCTGCCGCCGTGGTACCAGCAGTGGTGGGCGCGTCTGTTGGCCTTGGCGATGTCGGTCGTGGCGGGCACGCTGCTGGTGCGCGAGTTCGTGCGCCGCAGGACGCTGCGCTATGAGCGAATCAACCGTGAGCTGGAAGCGCGGATCGACGAGCGCACCCACGAGCTGGAGACGCTCAACCGCCAGCTGTCGGAGCTGGCGACCCAGGACGCGCTGACCGGAGTGGCCAATCGCCGGGCCATGGAGCATGGGCTGCAGCGCGAATGGGTACGCGGCCTGGATCGGCGGCAGCCGCTGTCGGTGCTGATGATCGACGTCGACCTGTTCAAACGCTACAACGACACCCACGGCCACCTGGAAGGCGATGTGATGCTGCAGACCATCGCCGAGAACCTGCATGCCCTGCACGATCCGGAGCGCGAACTGCTGGCCCGCTTCGGCGGCGAGGAGTTCGCCCTGCTGCTACCGGGAACCAGCCAGAACGCCGCCCTGATGCGGGCCGAAACCATCCGCGCGGCCATCCAGGATCGGGTGCCCGAGATCACCATCAGCGTCGGCGTGGCCGGCTTCGTGCCCAGCGACGGCGTCGAATCGATCGACCTGCTGCGCCGCGCCGATGCCGCCCTGTACCGGGCCAAGGCCGCCGGGCGCAACCGCGTGGAAGCGGCGACCGACTGAGAGGCGAAATAAGGGAGTCAGCGCTTATTGCCCTTGCCGCCCTTGCCCCGTTTGCCACCAAACCACGTGGTTCCCGTCTTTCCGAACACCGGCACCGACAGCCGAGCCGCGCCGGTCCATGTGCGATGAAGCGCGGTGCCCGAGGGGTCTGCCCGGGCCCCTCCGAGAGGGATGGCTGGCCGGCATCGGCATGTGGCATTCTCGAAAAAAACGTCGGGCCGGGACTGGCTCGGCTCGCAGGCTGGGGACGCAGGGAGAACTGCAATGCCACGTATCGAACTGCACCTGGTCGGACTGCCGCCGCCGGTCCCGCCGTCGGCGAGCGAGCGTTTCACTCGCGCGCTCGTCGAGGTGACCCGAGGTGTCTGGAACCCCACCTCCGACTTCGATACGGCCATCGCCGTGATCTGCGAAACCGCCGCCACTGCCATGCAGACCGAGCGCGTCAGCATCTGGCACCGCGATCCCGAGGCGGGGGTGTTCCGCTGCCTCCATGCGTATTGCGGCGGCGGAGGGCCGCACGAGGCGGACCAGGATCTGCGGACCCTGGCGCTGGATGACGATGAGTTCCTGTCGGCGATGACCGGTGTACGCACCCTGGAGACGATCGAGGTCGACACGGATGCGGCGGGCGCCGACAGCCCGTTGCGCGACTACCTGCAACTGCGCCGCATCCAGGCGATGCTGATCGCGCCGGTCTATTTCGAGGATGCGCTGCAGGGCGTGATCTGCCACGAGAGCATCGATCGCGTGCGCAACTGGACGCAGGAGGAAATAACGTTTGCGGCGAGCATGGGCGACTACGTGGCGATGGCGTACGAGATTGCCCGCCGGCGCCATGCCGAGGCCGAGGTCGAGCACCTGCGGCTGCACGATCGCAGCACCGGATTGGGCAACCGCGACTACATGGTGGAACTGCTGCGTCAGCGACTGGCCTCGCCGCGCGGACGCGGCGCCAGCATGACCGTGGTCCACGTGCTGATCGATGCGTCCGGGGTCGCGTCGGCGGCAGGCGCCTCGACCGTGGAGGAGGTGATGGCGCGCATTGCGCTGAGGCTCTCGCCGCTGACCAGCGAATGGGTCGAACTGGCCCGGGTGCGCGAGAATGGTTTTGCGTTCCTGCTCGCCGACAACGCGACGGAGCGCATCGCGATCCGCCTCACAGAACGGGTACTGGCCGCCGTGCGCACCCTCGAACTGGAAGAAAAAGAAATCGTTCCCGCTGCGGCGGTGGGCATCGCCTTTGCCGAAGCCCATGCCGACAACGATCCCCGCGTACTGATGCGCCAGGCCGAGGAAGCGGCCGAGCATGCCCGCTCCGGCGACAAATTCAGTTATGAGATCTTTGATCCCGGCCACCACGATGCGTTGATGGAAGCGCTTCGCTTCGAGCAGGAACTGCGCGATGCATTCGCCAACGGCCAGTTCGAGGTGCACTACCAGCCCGAGTACGACGCGCACCTGCATCAATGGGTGGCCGCGGAATCGCTGTTGCGCTGGCGCAAAGCCGATCGCCTGGTGGTGGCCGGGGAGTTCATCGGCGCCGTCGAATCGTCGGGCCTGATGCTGCCCGTCGGCCGCTGGATCCTCCAGCAGGCGTGCCATGACGCGATGCGGTGGCCGCTGCTGCCTGACGGCACGCCGGCAGCCTTGCGCGTCAACGTCTCGGCGCGCCAGTTCGACGAGGCCGGGCTGGTGGAAGACGTCACGGCCGCGCTCGCGTCGTCCGGCCTGGCGCCACCGCGGCTGTGCCTGGAATTGACCGAGACCACGTTGATGCGCGACATGGAGCACACGATCAGCGTGCTGCAGCGGTTGAAGACGATCGGCGTGCAGGTGGCGATCGACGATTTCGGCACCGGCTACGGGTCATTGGTCTACCTCAGGCAGCTGCCGGTGGACGTGCTGAAGATCGACCGCAGCTTCGTGGACGGCATGCCCGGCGCGGTCGCGGAAACCGCGATCGTAACGGCGGTGGTGGGCCTCGCCGTGTCCCTGGGCATCGATGTGATCGCCGAAGGCGTCGAGCGCGTCGCCCAGCAGCAGGCGCTGCAGCGGCTCGGCGTGCGGCGCATGCAGGGCTGGCTGTACGGCAAGGCGGTCGACCAGCACAGCATCTGCCGGTTGCTGGGCGCTCCGGTCGCGGCGTAATGGCCCACCGGATCCCTGTTGCCTACGCGAGGACGGGCACGTCCGCGGCGATGCGCATCAGCCGGCAGTTGAAGGGGGCCTCGCCGGACTTGTACCAGTCGTTCTTGGCGGGCACGAACGCGTAGGTTTTCCAGACACCGCTGAAGGCATTCATGTTCCAGCGGCTGGCCCAGCCGCGCGTCGATTTCCGGTGCGTGAGCGCGCCCCCGCTGGCGGCCACCCTGCCCCGCGAAGCCGGCGCCCACTGGCGTGCCGAGACCGCGACCCATTGCGGCGGAGCCAGTGCCTATTGACCTCGGTCAAGGCCCCACCGGCGCCGGCGATGCAGACTCGCCGTCACCGGTTGACCGACCCGACCGCCTCGCGGCACCTCGATGAACGCCATCTCGCTGAAGCTTGCCCAGCCCGGGCCGACGATCGACGCCGGCCCTGCCACGGCTCGTGCGCCGGCGGCAGGCGCGAGCTACCAGCCGCATTTCGACTTCACGTTGTCGGTGCGCGGCAAACCGACGGAGCTGCCGGTGATGGCGTTCCTGCGCGCCTCGTATCCGCGCATGCCGCTGGCGCAGGTCGACAGCCTGTTTGGTTTCGTCGAACGCTGCACGCTGTATGGCGGCCGTTTCTTCCGCGCCCCCCAGCTGACCGATGCCGATGTGCAGGCGATGTACGCGCACGACATCGGCCTGCGTATCCCGTTCACCAACCACATCGTCGACGAGCACGAATACGCCAGCTACGCCTGGATGTTCGACAAGTACCACCTGCCAGGCAACGCGGTCATCGTCACCAACGACAAGCTCGCGCGCTGGATCCGGCGCGACTTTCCGCGCTACCGCATCGAGGCCAGCGTAATCAAGGAGATCGACAGCCACGCGCAAATCGACCAGGCGATGGATCTGTACGACACCGTCGTGCTGCCGATGCGCCTCAACCAGGATGAGGCGTTCCTTGCCGCGATCGGCGACAAGTCGCGCATCACCCTGTTCGCGAACGCCGGATGCGCGCTGACCTGCCCGTCCAAGATCTGCTACCCGTCGGTGTCCAAGGCGAACAAAACCGCGAACGGCAAGCAATTGTTGTGCTCGGTGCCGTTCAAGGCGCGCGACGCGATCGGCATGGTCGACTTCGATCTCGGCCAGCTCGGTGCCCAGGGATTCTCCCGCTTCAAGATGCTGCGCGAGCGCCCGGGCGCGGGCAGCGGCTACTGAGTCCCAACGTGGCCCAACAACATCGGGCAGGTTCGATTACCGCGGCTCCACGCCGATTGCGTCAACCCGGCGCGCCCCGGGCGCTACAACGCCGGCGGCGGCGACAGCAGCCAGGGCGTCGGCCACTTCCGTTCCCTCGCCAACACCGGCTGATCGTGCGCAACATGCTCACCACGACCTGCACCACCGGCTGCGCCAGTGGCTACGCGGGGGTGAATGGGCCGGCCACGAAACTCTGACGCCGACACCCGCCGGCAACTCAAGAAGGGCCCGGTAAACGTTCAATCGCGTTGCATCGACGGCAACGCGATTGAACGGAAATGCTATCTGGCCAATAACTGAACCTGACCCCGTTCTTGGTTTCACATCTCGCACGCTCCCCTGGGCGAATGATGGCCATCGCCATTCGTTCAGGAGACCCACGATGAACATCAAGATCGCCTTGCTTGCAGCGTCCTGTGCCCTCGTCCTGTCGGCGTGCGGAGACCGCACCCCTGACACCACACCGGCGCCTGCCACCCCAGACACCACCACACCGGCCCCGGCGCCGGCCGAACCGGCGCCCGACACTACGGCGACCACCCCTGCCCCGGCCGCCACGCCCGCGCCAGCAGCCGGCGACAAGCCGGCCGCGGTGGTCACGGACTGCGCGACGGAAATCGAAGGCAACGACGCCATGCAGTACAACGTCGGCTCCATCGCGGTTCCGGCGTCGTGCAGCGAGTTCAGGATCACCCTCAAGCACGTCGGCAAGTTGGCCGTGAACGTCATGGGCCACAACGTCGTGGTCAGCAAGTTGGCCGACCTGCAGGGCGTGGCCGCCGACGGCGTCAGCGCCGGTGCGGCCGCCGGCTACGTCAAGGCCGGCGACGCCCGCGTGGTCGCGAAGACCGATTTGATCGGTGGCGGCCAGACCACGTCGGTCAGCTTCGCGGTGAGCAGGATCAAGGACGGCGGACCGTACGAGTTCTTCTGCAGCTTCCCGGGGCACGCGGCGTTGATGAGGGGCACGATCAGCGTGCAATGACACGGTGCGCGGATCGCGCCGGAGACTCGGCGACCACCGAACCCATCGATGACCTTTGCCGCCTTCTCCCCGACATGACACGAGTCGCTTCACGGTGCCCAGTAGGGATAGGGCCTGGCTTTTCATCTGCTAATACCAACCGGTTCGCATGCGCAGCACCTCGCGCCTTCCCCCCGGCTGCGGCTCCAACGCCAACACGCGCTTGGGCACCGACTGGTTCCGCGCCATGATCCAGGCCCAGCTGGATCGACGTGCCGGGCCCGCGAATCGGGCGACCGCGGAAGGCGCCGCTGGCGTGAGCGGGTAGCTGAGAAAGTGCACTCTGACCCGTGTTTTTGCTGCTGTTTTTTAGCGGGTCACCGGGCAGGGAATGCACCTGCCGCCATCGCTGCCACGCTCGGACGACCATACAAGTCGCCTTGCAACTCATCGCAACCAATCTGGCGAAGGAACTCGGCCTGTTCCGGGGACTCGACTCCCTCGGCAGCCACCAGCAAACGTAGCTGATGGCCGATGGAGACAATGGCTCGCGCGATGGCTGCGTCGTCGGCGTTATCGGGCAATCCGCGCACGAAACCCTGGTCGATCTTGAGTTTGTCGAGCGAGAAATTCTTCAGGTAGGCAAGGCTCGAATAGCCCGTGCCGAAATCGTCCAGCGACAGCGTGACACCGAGGGCCTTCAGTTCGGCCAAGGTGCCCTTCACCCGTGCGACATTTTCCAGCAGCGCGCTTTCCGTCAGTTCAATGTCCAGCAACCGGCCGGGAATACTGAAATCGGCCAGCGCCTGGGTCACAACCTGGACCAGGCCTGGCCGCTGCAGCTGATGCGCCGACACGTTGATTGCGATGACGAAACCCACATGGCCCGCATCGAGCCAAATTCTGGCCTGGCGACACGCCTCACGAATGACCCACGAGCCAATCTCCGGCATCAGGCCCAGACTTTCGGCAACAGGAATGAAGCGGGCGGGCAAGACCGGACCCAGTACAGGGCTGTCCCAGCGCAAGAGGGCCTCGAAGCCGTTCAGCGTGCCGGTGCCCGCGCCCATCTGCGGTTGGTAATGCAATTGAAACTCGCCTGCACGCGCCGCCGAGCGAAGTTGACCTCCCATCGTCATCCGATCTTCGATGTCCTGCATTTGCTCGGTCAGGAAAACCGAAACGCAGTCGCCGCCAAGGGCCTTGCCGCGCTCCTTGGCGGCTTGTGCGCGGCGCAACAGCTCTGTCGACGTCGCTCCGTGCACGCCGGCGTGGCTCACACCGACCGTAGCCGAGAGGACCAGGTGGAATCCGCTGTCCTCGATCGGCTCTGCGACTGCGGTCCGCATCGCCTCGGCGAGGGCAAGCACCGAAGCATCGCGCCCCGCGACAGCAATGGCGAATTCATCCCCCGCCAAGTGGGAGATTGCGATGGAATCGCTTGCCCACGACCGCAGCCGCTCCGCCACCAGGCGCAGCACCCGGTCGGCACGCTCGTGGCCGATGGACTCGTTGATACCCCTGAAACCGTCAAGGTCAAGCACCAGCACGGAAACCGCGCCGCCCCCGCTCGAAACCATCCGGTCGAGCCGGGGTTGCATCACCGAATAGCGTTCCAGGCCGGTAATCGCATCGTGGGCCGCCCGATACGCCAGCTCGGCCTGGATGCGCTCCCGTTCGGCTTCGGCGACCTTCTGGTCCGTGATGTCCTGGCACACGCCGACGAGTCGCACCAGCTTGCCGGCGTCATCGAGCACGGGATGGGCCCACGTGTGGAGGTACCGCATGGACCCGTCGGGGCGGAAGATGCGTTCGTCGTGGGAGTACGCCACGTGCTCGTGGAAGACGCGGTTGGTGGCATCCACGACACGCTGCCGGTCATCGGGGTGCACCATCGTCAGGTAGTTCTCGTAGCTCGGCGTGTAGCTCTCCTGGGTCAGCCCATAGATGCGATAGAGCTCTTCGGACCACACGGCGGTCGGCTCGCTGATGTCCCACTCCCACGTGCCGAGATGGGCGACCCCTTGCGTGTCGACCATCAGCTGCTCGCTGTGCCGGAGCCGCTGCAGCGAGCGCTGCAGCTCGGTCAGGTCGGAAGCGATGCAGAGAAAGCCGTTTGCCGCGTGCTGCCCCCGCAGTGGCGACAGGGCGAAACGTGCCCACCATCGAACGCCGGCCGGGCCGTGTTCGGCGCACTCGAAGTGACCCGGCGTTCCGTTCGCGATGACAGCGGAAACGACGGCGTCGAGCTCGGCACATGCTTCTTCGGGGAACAGCGACGACACAGGCGAGCCTGGCGCCGCCGAAGGCCAGCGGGCACGCGCTGCCGCGTTGAGGAAGAAGACGCCACCGTCCGCCGACGCGGCGAACGTCGCGCTCGGGCTCGCGCCCAACGCCCACTCGAGCGCGTGCTCCCCATCCTCCGGCCCGTTTCCGGTGGCGGACCGATCAGCGCGTTCCAGAGGACTCATGGGCCCGATCATGCCACACCAAACGGCCCACCCGGCTCGGCCGCGCTCGCTGCATGACTGGGTGCGAGCGGACTTCTATTGCCCGGCAACCCCGGCCCTGACGCGAGCTCAAGAAGTCGAGCCTGACCCCGGTTTTTCGGGTGGCTTACAGCCCCAGCACCTCGCGCCCCTGCTTGAACACGATGTCCACCGGAATCTTCTTCTGCGCGATGCGGTCGAGGTCGGTCTGCAGTTGCGGGCCGATCTTTCCGTACTGGTCGAGGAACGCGCGCGCGCCGGCGTGGTCGCCGTCGCCCTGCAGGGTGAGGATCTTCGCCGACAGCGCGTCGACCGCCGGAGGCTGTTGTCGAAGTCCAAGTCAGGCCGCCTGGTGCTGGTAACCAAAAAGGGGTCAGGTTGAGCTGACCCCTACGCGCTCTGACCGCGTTCCACGGTCTTCTCCGTTGCATGGGTGTTGGGCACGAAAGTATCCGGCACGCGGCCAAACCCGGGCCGAGCCGCGTAGGTACATTGGCCCGCAATGATTGGAGGAGCCAGGACATGAAGCTCTCGAGGATGGCCTTTCCCGCGGCGATATTCGTGCTCGGCGCCATTTTCGCGTCGGCCGCGTCCGCACAGGAGCCCGCACAGGATTCCCTTTACGACCGTCTGGGTGGGCTCAAGGGCATAACGGTGGTCGTGGACGATTTCATCGATCGACTGGTGTCCAACGACACGTTGAACAGCAATCCGGAAATTGACGCAGGGCGCATGCGCTCGCCACCGCCCTACTTGAAATTCCAGGTCTCGCAGATGGTCTGCGAAGCAACGGGCGGTCCGTGCACCTACACTGGCAAGAGCATGAAGGAGGCACATGCCCGGATGAATATCACCGAAGCAGAATGGGGCGTGATGGCCGGAGAATTCCAGAAATCGCTCGACAAATTCGCTGTGCCCGCGCCCGAACAGAAGGAGCTGTTCGACATCGTCGGGACGACGAAGGCGGACATCGTCGCCGGGACAACCTCGAAATAAGTGAACCCAGTGCGTTTCAAGACCAGGCTTCCGTCAGCGCGCGACGGGCGTCAGGGAAGAAAACCGGGGTCAAGGTGGGCTTTTCCGGACGATACTGAAGAAAGACCCACTTTGACCCGTGGTCTCGGAAGTGAACCTGCCCCCCTTTTTTCTCCCTTTTTTCTGACGAGACGCATGCGAACCTTTGTACTGAGAGCACGGGCT
>Ga0209640_10005357_pt1 | contig 11214 bp, 14 predicted proteins | sample RifCSP10_1_FD_184018 | JGI IMG/M metagenome (GOLD analysis project Ga0209640, IMG submission 184018) | Soil microbial communities from Rifle, Colorado - Rifle CSP2_sed 10_1 (SPAdes) (version 2) | ecosystem: Environmental > Terrestrial > Deep subsurface > Rock core/Sediment | place: Rifle...
GGGCGGCCAGCGCGAGTTTTCGGAACGGCCGCCCGGCTCGTTCTGGACGCGCGAGCAGGCGCTCGAGGAGGGAGCCGAGCGCCCGTCGCAGCGTGAGCTCGTTCGCAATTGCCTCCGGAAAGGTCAGCGCCTCTGCGAGCTCCGATACGGGCCTGCGCCCGCGCACTTTCGCCCTCCGGCCGCCATGCGCGAGCCGCCATGCCTTTCTCCCCTCCACTCCGAGCCGTTCCGCGACCGCGCCTCTGGGGAGCTGCGCGAGCTCGCCGAGCCGCCGCAGCCCAAGCCCCTCGAGCTCCGCGTAGCGATCGGCCGCCAGAGGAAGGAGAGAAAGGGGCAGCGGCTCGAGGAACGCCTGCTCGTCTTTCTCCGCCACGATCACGATCTGACCGGGACGCGCCACGCTCGCCGCAGCGAGAGCCGTGAAGCGGCGTCCAGCGGCGCCGATGCGCGGATCCCAGGTGGAGCCAATCGCGGCAAGCGCGCGCTCGAGCGCCGGATGCACGCCCCCGTAGAGCCGCTCGACCCCCCGCGTCTCGAAGACGACAGCGCCCTGCTCGACCGGGTCGACCGCGAAGCCTGCGTCCTCGAGGCGGCGGAGCACGTCCTCCCACTCCTTCTCGACGGCAGCCGGATCGCGGTCGACGAGGACAAGCGACGGGCACGTGGCCAGCGCTTCCCCGAGGCGCATCCCCGGCTTCACGCCAGCCGCTTCTGCGGTCGCGGTCACCGGGCCGAGGAGGGGCTCCTCGCCCGCCTCCGGTGCGAGCGCTGCGGGAACAAGCACGAGCCGCGGGCGCGCGCGCAGTGCCGCTCTCAGCTCGAACCCGGGAATGAGGAGGCACGCGATCATCCGAACACATGTTCTATACGAACGTATGTTCTCCTGTCAAGCGTCCACTCGAAGGTCAGTAGCGATCCGCAGCCGAGATACGGATTCTTTCGGGACGGCGCAGGGTGCTGGTCGGACGATTATTCGGGGGTCTATTCCGAGGAGGAACATGCGCGCGCGACGTTTCCTACCGTTTGCGGTCGTGGCTCTCGTGGCCCTTGGCGGAGTCTGGGCCCTGCTCGGCCCCGGAGGCACGGACGGCGTCAAGCCGGCGTCCGTCTCCGAGCACCCCACCGCTATACCCGAGTCGGTAAGGACGGTAACGGTCTCCCCTACGATGCCGATGCCCTCCGCGCACGAGCGCCGGCTCTCGGCGATGCTCGAGGAGGGCAGGATGCTCGAGAAGCCGATGATGGCCGATGTCCTGACCGACACCGACTGCGCGCCGGACGAGCAGATGATCTCGCACTGCCGAAACGAGATGCGGCTCCGCGACGGGCGTAGGATCGTCCTCCGTCACCCGCACGACATGAGCAGGATCCCCTGCCTTGCGCCGGGAGAGCAGGTGCTGCTCGTGCCCGCTTCGACCTGAGAGCGATCGGTTCGACGTCCGTCGAGCTCCACGCACGTGCGCAGCAGAGTTGCCCACCGTGGACTGGGATTGGTCGCGGGTCGCTACGGCTCGCGGAGGATCTCGTGTGTGCCGATCCGGCGCCAGATGATGTGCGGCTCGCCTTCGACGATCGACCGGCCGTACGAGAACGTCGCCCGGCCGTCGGAGCCCCAGGTGAGCTCGTATACGCCGGCGACCGAGCGCACTCCCTTCACTCGGAGCCCCGGACGGAACCCGCCGCGAGTTCGGAGGTCATCGATGAACTTCGCGACCGCCGTGCGGAACGCCCGCTGCTGCTCCGGCGTCAGCTGCTCCCAGTCCCGCAGGAACTCTAGGAGTACCTCACGTGTCGGCATCGAGCGGCTTCATGTGCGCGTCGAGATAGGCGAGAAAGTCCTCGTCGCTCTCGAAGCGCATGCCGAGACCGGCCGCGATCTCAGCGTCGGCCTGCCGCTCCCCTTCCTGCCATCCGGGCGTCCAGAACCACGCCTGAGACGCGTCGATCATCTTCATCGGCCGCAGCAGAATGCCGTCCTCGACGATCTCGACCTCGACCGGATCGCCCTCCTCGAGCCGAGCGGCCTGACGGACGTCGGCAGGGATCGTCACCTGCCCCTTCGCACGGACGGTCGTGACGTGGCTCTTTCGGACAGTCTTACTTTCCATCTTTCGCACGATAGAGATCGAACCGACTGGCGTCAAGACCGCCGCTGTGCCAGGACGTGGCCGAAAGAACGCCTTTCGCAGGCGGGTCCAGACTGAGATCCATGGCCGAGCGTGAGTTCCGCGTCTTCGTGCACGACGACCAGCCGGAGGAATCGAAGCGGCCGATGGCAGCTCGGGGGCGTGTCGACGTGATGCGCGTGCTCGTCTCCGCGTAGCGCTTAGACGCGCTGCAGGTGCGTGCCCTTGAACCCGGTCGGGTACTTGAGCCCGTACGCGAGCAACCGATCGACGCCGATGTGCGCGAGCCAGATCAGCGCGATCTGGGTTGCCGTGCTCGAGTCACCGACAACGCCGACCACGCCGAGCGCGACCGGCAACGTGTAGGTGTGCACGACGTCGTAGGTCATTGCGCCGACGACCCGCCCCCCGACGTACCCGATCATCGAGAGGTCGGGCGCGAGGATGAGGAGTACGAGCAGCAGCCAGCCGTAGTCCGCGTAGAAGTAGAGGACGAAGGCTCCAATCCCGACCGTGAGCCCCTCGAGACGCAGAAGCCGGGACGGAAGTCGCTCGATCATCAGGCTGCTCCTCTCTTCGAAGTGCGAAAGCACTCCGTGACGTAGCGGAGGCGGACGCCGTCCGTGTCGGCGGTCTCGTCGTACAGACGCCCGACCGCATCCAGAATCGGCGCGCGCTCGGGTTGTGGCAGCTTCGCGCAGTAGCTCCGCGAGAGGACGAGATCGAGCAGGGTCTCCCGGTCAAGAGCCTGCTCGAACGTGAACTCCGCAGTCTCGACCGGCCCGAACAGGCGGCTCTCGTCGATCGGCACATACACGTCGTCTTTGCCCACCGTCTCGTTTCCGATGAGCTCGCTCAACCGGGCCATCCATGCGTCTCGATCGTCGCGCGAGTTCCAGACGAGCGCGAGGCGGCCACCGGGGCGGAGCACGCGCGCGATCTCCGGCACCGCTACGGCGTGGTCGAACCAGTGGAACGCCTGGGCACATGTGACGATGTCGGCCGACGCGTCCGGAACCGGGATCGCCTCCGCGTTCCCGGCAAGCGCGATGACCTCCGGAAGTGCCGCGTGGAGCTCGGCGCGCATCTCGTCGAGCGGCTCGATCGCGGTCACACGGTGTCCGAGCGCGACAAGCGCGCGCGTCAGCTTCCCGGTCCCCGCACCGAGGTCGATGACGTCACACGGCTCGTCGCCCGCGAGCCAGCGGACGGCGTCCTTCGGGTAGCCGGGGCGTCCACGCTCGTACGCACCCGCGACCTCGGCGAAGGCCGTGTACGGCCCACGCGCGCCGGGGTCGCGGTTGACGATCAGAGCGCGATCTCGGCAGCCCCGTCACGCAGGGCGACGAGGCGCGGGACGACGTCGAGGACGCTCTCGCGGGCGCAGAAGGGGATGTCCGCTTCGAGCTCGGGGGCGTTCTCCATCAGGTTGCGCCCGCTCTTCGAGGCGCGGAACGCCTCCTCCGCCCCGCTCCACGTGGTCACGAGGCGGGCCGCAGCTTCGGCGGCATCCGTTCGCTCCCAGCCCAGGAGCTCGACGATCCGCCCCGCGACGAACGCATCGTCGAGCGCGAGCGTTCCCTGGACGCCGGCGCACACCACCACGACGTCCTCTGCAGCATCCCGAGCCGCCTCGACGACCGCGGACAGGTTGAGGAGCGACGCGATGAGCACGCGCTCGCACCTCTGCGCCGCCGCCACAACCGCTCGCGTCCCATTCGTCGTCGAGAGAATCAGCGTCTTGCCTGCGGGCTCGAGGTACTCGCGTGGTGAGTTGCCGAGGTCGAAGCCGGGGATGCGCACGGCCTTCCGCTCGCCGCCGAGCACACCCTCGCCGAGCGCGTCGCGCAGTGCGCGGGCCTCGTCGACCTCGGCCGCACAGAACACGCGCGCGTAGCCCGACGCCAGCGCCTGACAGATCGTCGAGGTCGCCCGGATGACGTCGATGACGATTCCGGTCGGGGCCGCTCCGGCCTCGTCCGGTGTGAACACGACGTCAACCCGCACGACGGTACGCTAGCCGCGGTGGACGAGCCCCTCCGCTGCTACCGGCACCCCGAGCGCGAGACCTACGTCTCGTGCTCCGACTGCGGGCGCGGGATCTGCCCGGACTGCATGACCTTCGGTCCGGTCGGCATCCGCTGTCCCGACCACGCGAGCCCCGCCGGGAAGACCGCAACTCCGCGGCGGGCGGCACGGCGGACGAGCGTCTCGCTCTCACGGTCGGGGCCGATTGTCACGTTCACGCTCATCGGGATCAACGTCGGTGTCTACCTCATGCAGCTCCTCATGGGCGGACAGGTCAACGGAACGGGAAACTGGATCTACGAGCACGGAGTGCTCTACGGGCCGGTCGTCGCGGACGGCGAGTGGTGGCGGCTTATCACGGCCGCGTTCCTGCACTACGGGATCCTGCACCTCGGGATGAACATGCTCGTGCTCTGGATCATCGGGCCGCCGCTCGAGGAGTACTTCGGCCACGGAAGGTATGCGCTCGTCTACCTCGTGTCCGGGCTTGCCGGGTCGGCCGGAGCGCTCATCTGGTCGCCCAACGCTCTCACCGTGGGTGCGTCTGGCGCGATCTGGGGGATCATGGGCGCCGCGCTCGTCCTCGAGGGGCGCCGGATCTACGTCTTCGGCGGTCAGGCGATGGGGCTCGTAGTCTTCAACCTCTTGATCACCTTCCTCATCCCCGGGATCTCGATCGGAGGCCACATCGGCGGGCTGATCGGGGGCGGTCTCGCTGCGCTCGCCTTCTCGAGCCTCAGGCGGATGCCAGTGCTAGCGACGCTGTCCGTCGCTGCCGTCGGGGCCGTGAGCGTGGCGCTCGCGATCTCGCAGGTTCAGATCTAGCATCAGCCGCCGCTGACCACGGCGGTGACGCCCGCCTCGGCAAGCGCGGCCTGCGCTGCTGCGAGCCGTGCGAGCGGCACGCGATACGGCGAGCAGGAAACGTAGTCGAGCCCGAGCCGGTGGCAGAAGGCGACCGAGCGCGGCTCGCCGCCGTGCTCTCCGCAGATGCCGAGCTTGATACCCGGCTTCGCACCTCTTCCCCGCTCGACCGCGATCCGCATGAGGTCGCCGACGCCCTCCTCGTCGAGCACCTCGAACGGGTTTTGATCGAGGAGCCCGTGCTCCAGGTAGTACGTGAGGAACTTGCCTTCGGCGTCGTCGCGCGAGAAGCCGAGCGTCGTCTGGGTGAGATCGTTCGTCCCGAACGAGAAGAAGTCGGCCTCCTCCGCGATCTCGTCGGCCCGGAGGCAGGCTCGCGGAAGCTCGATCATCGTCCCGCAGAGGTACGCGACGGACGGCTCCTCGGCAGCGACGCGCTCCGTCAGCTCCCGGAGCCGCGCGAGCTCCTCCTTGAAACCGACGAGCGGATGCATGATCTCGACGAGCGGAGCCTCACCGGTCCGCTCCGCGACCGCCCGCGCCGCGCGCACGATTGCGCGCACCTGCATCTCGTAGATCTCCGGAAACTGCAGCCCGAGGCGACAGCCGCGCGTGCCGAGCATCGGGTTCGCCTCGTGCAGCTGGCGGATGCGGTCCCGCATCGCATCCGAGGTCGCCTCCTCGAGCGGGGGCAGGAACTCGTGCAGCGGCGGGTCGAGGAGGCGGATCGTGACCGGAAGGCCGGCCATGGCCTCGAAGATCCCCTCGAAGTCGCCCTGCTGCATCGGCAGCAGCCGTTCGAGGGGGCCGCGGCGTTCTTCCTCGTCGCGGGCGAGGATCATCTCGCGCACGATCGGGAGGCGGTCCTCCGCCATGAACATGTGCTCCGTCCGGCAGAGCCCGATGCCCTCGGCCCCGAACTCGCGAGCCTTGGCCGCATCTTCAGGCGTGTCCGCGTTCGCGCGAACGCGGAGACGGCGCACGTCGTCGGCCCAGCCGAGGATCGTCCCGAAGTTCTCGTCGATCGCGGGTGGGACGAGCGGGACGGCGCCGATGATGACGCTTCCCGAGCCACCGTCGATCGTGATCACGTCGCCCGCACGAAGCTCGTGCGTGCCGAGCGTCACGACACCCGTGGAGTGGTCGATGGAGAGACCCTCGCAGCCCGCGACGCACGGCTTGCCCATCCCCCGCGCGACGACCGCGGCGTGAGACGTCATCCCACCGTGCGCCGTGAGCACGCCCCGGGCGTGGATGAGGCCGTGGATGTCGTCGGGGGTCGTCTCCCAGCGAACGAGGATGACGTCTTCTCCGGCTCTCCCCCGCTCCTCGGCCGCGTCCGCATCGAGGACGATCGCCCCCGAGGCGGCTCCAGGCGATGCATTCAGGCCTCGCGCGACGACCTCGATCGGAGCGTCCGGATCGATCATCGGGTGGAGGAGCTGGTCGAGCTGGTCGGGGTCGATTCGCACAACCGCCTCCTCGCGTGAGATCAACCCCTCGTCGACCATCTCCGCCGAGGCCCGCAACGCCGCGGTGGCGGTGCGCTTCCCGGTGCGCGTCTGGAGCAGGTACAGCGTCCCCTCCTCGACCGTGAACTCGATGTCCTGCATGTCGCGGTAGTGGGCCTCGAGCCGGTCGAGCGTGTCGACGAGCTCCCTGAACGCCTCCGGCATGCGGTCACGCATACGCTCGATGGGCTCGGGCGTGCGAATCCCCCCAACGACGTCCTCCCCTTGAGCGTTCGACAGGAACTCGCCGAAGAGCCGCTTCTCGCCGGTCGCGGGATCGCGGGTGAAGCAGACGCCGGTGCCAGAGCTCTCCCCGCGGTTGCCGAACACCATCTGCACGACGTTCACCGCGGTCCCGAGGTCGTCGGGGATGTCGTACGTCCGCCGATAGACCTGCGCGCGCGGCGCGTTCCAGGAGTCGAACACCGCCCGGTACGCGCGCCGCAGCTGCCCGCAGGCGTCCTGCGGGAAGCGCCCGCCCGTCTCCTCCTCGTAGATCGTGTTGAAGGCGTCGACGAGCTCGCGGAGGTCGTCGGCGGTCAGGTCCACATCCTGCGAGACACCGCGCGCGGACTTGAGATCCGCGAACGCCTGCTCGAATCGGCGCCCGTCCACGCCGTCCACGACCTCGCCGTACATCTGGATCAGGCGGCGGTACGAGTCGAGCGCGAAGCGCGGATTCCCGGTCGACGCGCCGAGACCGGCCGCAGCCGCGTCGTTCAACCCGAGGTTCAGGACGGAGTCCATCATCCCCGGCATGGAGATCGCGGCGCCCGACCGCACCGAGACGAGGAGCGGGTCGCGCTCGTCGCCGAACCGCTTGCCCGTGCGTGCTTCGAGTGCCGCGATGTGTTCGTCGACCTCCGCGTCGAGGCTCTCCGGGGCCTCACCTCCGGCTGCCATGTAGGCGCGGCACGCGTCGGTCGTGATCGTGAACCCGGCCGGCACGGGCACGCCGAGCTGGGTCATCTCGGCGAGGCCGATCCCCTTTCCGCCGAGGAGCTCACGGCCGCCACCAGAGTCCTCGTCGAAGTCGTAGACGTAGCGCATTAGCGGGGGAATCTACACTCGTCGCGTGCCCGGCCAGATCCTTGCCATGGGCGGCGGCGGCTTCATGACGGAGCAGAGCTCGCCACTGGACGACTTCCTCCTCTCGTTGTCCCCTGCGGCCCGCCGGCGAGTCTGCTTCATCCCGACTCCCACCCGCGACCGCGATCCGGCGATCGCGGCCTTCTTCGAGGTCTTCTCGCGGTGGGACTGCGAGCCGAGCTGCCTGCGCCTGTTCGGCACCCCCGAGCGGCCGGCGGAGCACCTGGCCCGGCAGGACGTCATCTACGTCTCTGGCGAGCCTGACCTGCTGTGAGGCGCATCGCGGTCCTCGCGTCGGCGAGCGGGAACGGAAAGACGACGCTCGGCCGTGCCCTCGCGGAGAAGCTCGGCGTTCCCTTCTACGAGCTCGACGCGCTCCATCACGGTCCCAACTGGACCGAGGCGAGCCCGGACGAGCTCCGCGCCAAGGTCGAGCCGATCGTCGAGTCCGACGGATGGGTGATCGACGGCGCGTACCGCGGCAAGCTGGGCGATCTCGTGCTCGAGCGGGCGGAGCTCGTCGTCTGGCTCGACCTCCCGATGCGAGTCTGGCTCCCCCGTCTCGTCCGCCGCACGGTGCTGCGGATCGTCCGTCGCGAAGAGCTGTGGAGCGGGAATCGCGAGCGGCTGAGGACCGCTCTCCATCCCTACGACTCCGTCGTGTTCTACGCCCTCCGCGGGTACAGACGGCGACGGCGGCAGTACGCCTCCGAGCTCGCACGCTTCCCTCTCCTCCGCCTGCGGTCTCCGGAGGAGGTGGACCGCTTTCTAAACGGTCTGTAAGAGTTTGGGCCGGCAGAGATGGCGCGGCAATAGCCTTCAGCCGTCGTGCTGCGGAGAGCCGTCGCCAGGTGCTGCGTCGGGACCTCGCTCGCTCTGCTCGTGGGAGTCGGGTGGTCCCTTGGAGCCGAGAGCGCAACCGCAGTGACCGTGCGCGTCGAGGCGCGGGACTTCTCCTTCGTACTGTCCCGGCGCTCGGTGCCCGCCGGCTCCTCGGTTCGCTTCGTCGTCTCAAACCGTGGGAGCACGATTCACGACTTCGTCGTGAAAGGACGGCGAACGCGGATGCTGCGCCCGGGGCAGAGCCAGACCATCGCGGTCACCTTCCCCCGCAAGGGCTCGTACCGCTTCCTCTGCTCCGTGTCGGGACACTCGCGACTCGGGATGAAGGGCACATTCGCCGTCGGCACTCGACCCTCTCCGCCCCCTCCAGCGCCCCCTCCAGTCGATACGTCGGACATCGCTCGGCTCACCCGCATCGGGACGTTCGAACGGCCCGTGCTCGTCACGGCTCCACCGGGTGACACCCGACGCGTCTTCGTCGTCGAGCAAGCGGGCACGATCCGGATCGTTCGCGACGGAGAGCTCCTCTCGACACCCTTCCTAGACCTCCGAGACAAGTGATGCTTACGAGCGAGCCGGGTCTTCTCTCTATCGCGTTCGCACCTGACTACGCGGCGAGCGGTCTCTTCTACGCGTTCTACAACACGACAGCAGGAAACGGCGATATACGCATCTCGGAGTTCCGCCGCCATCTGACCGACCCAGATCTGGCGGATCCGTACAGCGAGCGAATCCTGCTCACGATCCCGAAGCCGTGGGAGAACCACAACGGCGGCATGCTCCAGTTCGGGCCAGACGGATTCCTCTACGCGTCGGTCGGCGACGGCGACAGCGGCATCCTCAATCCACCCGGGTTCTTCGCCCAACGGCGTGATGACCTCCTGGGAGACATCCTGCGCATCGATCCCCGCGCGGGCGATCCCTACGCCGTGCCCGCCGACAATCCGTTCGTCGACCTCTCGGGCGTTCGGCCGGAGATCTGGGCATACGGACTCCGCAATCCGTGGCGCTTCTGGATCGACCCCGAGACCGGGTCGATGTTCATCGGGGACGCAGGGAACGAGCGACGCGAGGAGATCGATCTCGCGGCCCGTGGGCGGACGGGCCTCAACTTCGGCTGGCCCTGCTTCGAGGGATCGTTGCCATTCGATCCAGCCGCTTCGTGCGACGGTGCAGTTCCACCGCTCCTCGACTACCCGCGGCAAGACGGCGCGTGTGCCGTCATCGGCGGGGTCGTTGCCCGCGACGCACGGATACCGGCCCTGTCGGGTCGGTACCTCTATGGCGACTTCTGCTCCGGAAAGATCACGGCAATAGCGGTCGAGAACGACCAGGTCTCGGCGTCCGGCGAGCTCGGGCTCGTCGTTCCGGAGCTCACCAGCTTCGGAGTCGACGCGCTCGCGCGCGTGTACGTGATGTCACTCGAGGGCGACGTGTACCGCGTGGATCCCAAGGCCAGCTGATCACGAGCGTCTCATGCGCGATCTGAGCTCTGCAGCCCAGGCCGCCGCACGGAGCCCGAGCCAGATCGGTGTCAGCAGGACGTAGAACAACACATCGGCGACCAGCAGCAGGAACCACCACAGGGCGAACCGTGGCAGGGGCACCCAGCCTTTCTCCCGCAGGTCGCCACGCCCTCCTGGCGGAGGCCGAAACGGGTGTCGCAGCGGCGGCTCGCCGGGGGAGCCGTACGGGCGCGATGGGCGCGGCTCGTCGCTCACGTCTTCGATGCTCGCTTGCGCCGCTCGACGAGCCGGATGATCCGCATCGCCGTTTCCTCGACCGAGAGCTCGGAGACGTCGATGATCGGGCAGCGGAGCTTGCGATGGACGGCGGCGGCCTCCTCGAGCTCCGAGTAGATCTCCTCCAGCTCTGCGTAGCGCTTTCGCGGCGCACCCATGCTCTTGACACGCGCCGTTCGGATGTCTCCCAGTCGCTCGGCGTCGATAGTGAGCCCGACGATCTTCGCCGGGTCGATCTCGAAGAGCTCCTCCGGAAGCTCGATTCCACGTACGACGGGAACGTTCGCCGCCTTGTGGCCGAGGTAGCCGAGGTAGATGGAGAGCGGTGTCTTCGACGTCCGCGAGACCCCGACGAGCACGACGTCCGCCTCGTCGAGCCCGCGCCCGACGCCGTCGTCGTACTTCACCGCGAACTCGATCGCCTCGATCCGCTTGAAGTACTGGGCGTCGAGCGGCGCCCGCGCCCCGGGCTTCATCTTCGCGGCGACACCGGCGACTCTGGAGATCGAGTCGATCGGATGTCCGAGCAAGTCGCAGTAGTGGACACGTGCGCGCCGGCAGAGCTGGCGCATCGCGTCGCGAAGCCCGGGCTCGACGAGGGTGTAGACCATCACGGCGGGCCGTCCACGAGCCTGCTGCACGGCGATGTGGAGATCCTCGACGTTCTCGACGCGGGGGTGGCGGATCTCCTCGAACTGCTGGTCGGGGAACTGCGCCTCGAGCGCGAGCACGAGCCGCGCCGCCGTCTCCCCCGTCGAGTCGGAGACGATGTGGAGCTCGACCGGCTCGCGATCGGTGTCGTCCGCGCTCATCGGCGGGAGGCTAGCGGCGCGTGACCGAAAGGTTTGATGTCAATGAGAGACCGCGCGGTCGCGAAGCGACCGCCTTCAGGGAAGGCGCGAAGCGCCTTGTCCGCGAAGCGGACCAGTGGAGGGGGTCTGGGGGAGGCCGCGAAGCGGCCTGTCCGCGAAGCGGACCAGTGGAGGGGGGCTGGGGGAGGCCGCGAAGCGG
>Ga0209640_10005358_pt1 | contig 11214 bp, 10 predicted proteins | sample RifCSP10_1_FD_184018 | JGI IMG/M metagenome (GOLD analysis project Ga0209640, IMG submission 184018) | Soil microbial communities from Rifle, Colorado - Rifle CSP2_sed 10_1 (SPAdes) (version 2) | ecosystem: Environmental > Terrestrial > Deep subsurface > Rock core/Sediment | place: Rifle...
AGCCGAAACCGTAAGGCCAGCCGGGCGACCGCCGCCGGGATTAGGGTTGAGTAGGGTGTGCGATATGGTAAATACAGCCTGCGGTGCGGGATTTTGCCGGATTTTCGGCGCCGAAACTGTGGATGAAACGTGTAGCTGAATGGGCGAGACCAAGGAACAAAGCAAGGGCAGGAAGCTGGGCCTTTCCAGGCCGGGCAAGCTCGAGTTGAAGAAGACAATCGAGACCGGCCAGGTGCGCCAGAGCTTCTCGCACGGCCGATCGAAGATGGTCACCGTCGAGGTGCGCAAGAAGCGGACCTATGCCCCCGACGCCGGCGGCCGCATGACCGAAGTCACCAGCGAATCAATGCAGGCCGCCGAGGAGCAGGCGCTGAAGGCGTTCGTACCGGCCGCCCGCGAGGCGGCGCAGCCGGCGCCCCCGTCGTCGCTGGGCCCGAGCCTGACCGAAGAGGAAAAAGCCGCCCGCGCCCGCGCCCTCGAGGACGCCAAGAAGGCGTTCGAGGCCGGCGTCGTCTATCCTGCCGCGCCCGTCGCCGCGCCGCCCGCGGCGATGCCGCAAGCACCATCGCCAGCCGCGGACGAGGCGCTGCGCGCCGAGAAGGAAGAAGCCCGCCGCCACGCCGAAGAAGAGGAACGCCGCCGCGAGCAGCAGGCGAAAGCTGCCGCCGCCACCGCCGTCGCCAAGCTGCAAGCGCTGGAAGCCGAGGAGGAAGAGGAACCGAAGGGCCGCCCGCGCCGCGGCGCCGGACGCGAAGGCCGCCGCTTGGCGCCGCCACGCCGCACCGAGCGCCGCCGCCGCTCCGGCAAGCTGACCATCGCCGAGGCCCTGGGCGAGGACGAGGAGCGTACCCGCAGCCTCGCCTCGATCAAGCGTGCCCGCGAGAAGGAGCGCCAAAAGGCGCAGCAGCTCCTCTCCGAGGGCCAGAAAGTCATCCGCGAAGTGGTGGTTCCGGAAACGATCACCGTCCAGGAGCTGGCCAACCGCATGGCCGAGCGCAGCGCCGACGTCATCAAGGCGCTGATGAACATGGACGTGATGGCGACCATCAACCAGACCATCGACGCCGACACCGCCGAGCTGGTGGTCTCCACCTTCGGCCATAAGCTGAAGCGCGTTTCCGAGGCCGACGTCGAAATTGGCATGAAAGGCGAAGAGGACGCCAACATCAACCTGATTTCCCGCGCCCCCGTTGTTACGGTGATGGGGCACGTCGATCACGGCAAGACGTCGCTCCTGGACGCGCTGCGCGAGACCGACGTCGCCCTCCACGAAGCCGGCGGCATCACCCAGCACATCGGCGCCTATCAGGTGACCACCAAGTCCGGCGCCAAGATCACCTTCATCGACACGCCGGGCCACGAGGCATTCACCGAAATGCGCGCCCGCGGCGCCCGGGTCACGGATATCGTGGTGCTGTGCGTTGCCGCCGACGACGGGATCATGCCGCAGACCGTGGAAGCCATTCACCACGCCAAGGCGGCGAAGGTGCCGATCATCGTCGCCATCAACAAGATCGACAAGCCCGACGCCGACCCGAAACGGGTGCGCACCGACCTCCTGCAGCACGACCTGGTGGTCGAGGAAATGGGTGGCGAAGTGCTCGCCGTCGAGGTTTCGGCCAAGGAAAAGACCAACCTCGACAAGCTCGAGGAAGCGATCGTACTGCAAGCCGAACTCTTGGACCTGAAGGCCAACCCGGATCGCGCCGCCGAGGGCGTCATCATCGAAGCCAAGATGGAACAAGGCCGCGGCTCGGTGGCCACCGTGCTGGTGCAGCGTGGCACGCTGAAGGTCGGCGACATCTTCGTCGCCGGCAGCGAATGGGGCCGCGTCCGCGCGCTCAACGACGCCAAGGGCGACAGCGTCATCGAGGCCGGGCCGTCGACCCCGATCGAGGTCGTCGGCCTCAATGCCACGCCGGCCGCCGGCGACGAGGTCGCCGTCGTCGACAGCGAGGCGCGCGCCCGCGAAGTTACCGCATTCCGCCAGCGCCGCACCCGCGACGCCAAGGCCGCCGCCATTGGCCGCGGCACGCTCGAGCAGATGTTCGACAAGATCAAGGAGGGCAGCGCGATCCAGGCGCTGCCGGTGGTCATCAAGGCGGACGTCCACGGTTCCGTCGAGGCGATAGCGAATGCGCTCGAGCACCTGTCGACCGACGAAGTCAAGGTGCAGGTGCTGCACTCGGCCGTCGGTGGCATCAACGAATCCGACGTGACGCTGGCCAAGGCTTCGCAGGCGCTGATCATCGGCTTTAACGTCCGCGCTAACCCGCAGGCGCGCGAAATGGCGCGCCAGGCCCACGTCGAGATCCGTTACTATTCGATCATCTACGATCTGACCGACGACCTGAAGAAGGCACTGTCGGGGCTGCTGGCGCCGTCAATCAACGAGAAGCTTCTGGGCTACGCCGAGATCCGCGAGGTGTTCAATATCACCAAGGTCGGCAAGATCGCCGGTTGCTTGGTCACCGAGGGCATGGTGCGGCGCGGCGCCAAGGTCCGCCTGGTGCGCGACGACGTGGTCATCCACGAAGGCGACCTTTCGCAGCTGAAGCGCTTCAAGGACGACGTCCGCGAAGTCAAGGAAAACACCGAGTGCGGCATGGCGTTCGCCAACTATCAGGACATCCAGGTTGGCGACAAGATCGAGTGCTTCGAGATCGAGAAAGTCGCCCGCGCGCTCTGACGCTCCGGCCGCCTGGTCGCGGCCGTGCCGCCGCCCCGCGTCGGCCGATCGAGGTTCTTCACATGAATAAAGGGGATGCCAAGGCCCCGAGCCAGCGCCAGCTTCGCGTAGGCGAGGAACTGCGCCACGCCATCGCTTGGATCCTGGAGCGCGGCGAGATCCGCGATCCCGGCCTTGGCGCGCAGCCGGTGACGGTGACCGAGGTCCGCGTCAGTCCCGACCTGCGCTACGCCACCGCGTACGTGATGCCGCTCGGCGGCGGCGACACCGAGCAGGTGGTAGCGGCGCTCAACCGGGCGGCATCGTTCGTCCGCCGCCGGATCGGGCGCGCCGTCAAACTGCGCTATCTGCCCGGCATCAATTTCGTCGCCGACGCCACCTTCGACCAGGCCCAGCACATCGACGAGCTGCTGAGGGACCCGGCGGTGGCCCGCGACCTCGACGCCGACGACAACAACGGAGGCGACGCCAAGGATGACGGCAATGGCGCGTAAACGCCGGGGCACGCCGATCCACGGCTGGATCGTCATCGATAAGCCGCCGGGATTGACCTCCAGCGCCGTCGTCGGCCGCGTCAAGCGGCTGACCGGCGCCGCCAAGGTCGGCCATGCGGGCACTCTCGATCCGCTGGCCACCGGCGTGTTGCCGATGGCGCTCGGCGAAGCGACCAAGACCGTCGCCTACCTGATGGACGGCCGCAAGGCCTACTGCTTCACCGTGCGCTGGGGCGAGGCCCGCGATACAGACGACGCCGAAGGCGCGGTCACCGCCGTCAGCGATACGCGGCCGACGACAGCCGAAATCGAGGCCGTTCTCGGCCGCTTCCGGGGCTCGATCGAGCAGGTGCCGCCGGCGTTCTCGGCGATCAAGGTCGGCGGCCGGCGCGCCTACGCATTGGCCCGCGGCGACGCCGCCCCGGCGCTGTCGGCGCGCACCGTCCAAATCCACGATCTGACCCTAAAGGCGATGCCGGACCGCGACCACGCCGAGTTCGAAGCGGTGTCGGGAAAAGGCGCGTACATGCGCAGCCTGGCCCGCGACCTGGCGGTGGCGCTCGGCACCGTCGGACACGTGTCGGCGTTGCGCCGCACCGCCGTCGGGCCGTTTCACGAAAGCCAGGCGATTTCGCTGGATAAACTCGAATCGCTGGGGCATAGTGCGCCCCTCTCGGGGCACCTCCTGCCCGTCGAGACCGTGCTGGACGACATCCCGGCACTGGCCCTGACGGAACGGGAGGCCCGGAAGCTGAGTCACGGACAGGCCATCCCGGTATTACCGGTGGCCAGTCGGTCTCCCTTCAAGAACATCGGCCAGGGCGACGTCGTTCGCGCCATGGTCGAAGGCAGGCTGGTGGCGTTGGCGAAGATAAAGGGAGGGGAAATTCGCCCCTTCCGCGTGATCAACCTCTAGACGGAGTGATCGATGTCGATAACCGCTGAGCGGAAGCAGGAACTCATCAAGGAGTTCGCCGTAAAGACAGACGATACCGGGTCGCCGGAAGTGCAAGTCGCGATCCTCTCGGAACGAATCGCAAATCTCACCGAGCACCTGAAGACCCACGTCAAGGATTTTCATTCGCGTCGCGGCTTGCTGACCATGGTCGGCCAGCGCCGGCGCCTGCTCGATTACATCAAGCGCAAAGAGGCCAAGCGTTACGAAGCTCTCGTCGAGCGGCTCGGCCTGCGCCGGTAATCGGCATGACCCGCCTAAGCGCGGCAATGACGGATGAAATCGGCTCACCCGGCGAACCGACGCCCAAGCGCGCCGCTGCCAGGGACGGAAAGAGGGCCTTGTCGGCATTCGGCGGGGTCCGTTGAACGGGGCTGCCGTCGGATGGTCCGCCGGCGCCCGGCTTTGTATGAACGTAGGATGATAGAACTTGATGCCCGTAGGGATGAGGAAGCTAGATGTCCGTAGGGATGAGAGAACTTGATGTCCGTAGGAAGGAAGAATTGAATGTTTCAAGAATTCAGAAAAGAGATCGAGTGGGGCGGCCGCAAGCTGATCCTGGAGACCGGAAAAGTCGCGCGCCAGGCCGACGGCGCCGTCATGGCGACGTACGGCGCCACCAAAGTGCTGTGCACCGTCGTCGGAGAGAAGACGCCGAAGACGGGCATCGATTTTTTCCCGCTCGCCGTTCACTACCAGGAAAAGACCTTCGCCGCCGGCAAGATCCCGGGCGGCTTCTTCAAGCGTGAAGGCAGGCCCAGCGAGCGCGAGACGCTGATCTCGCGCCTGATCGATCGGCCGATCCGGCCGCTGTTCGCGAAAGGCTTCTCGAACGAAACGCAGGTCATCTGCACCGTGCTGTCGCACGATCTGGAGAACGACCCCGACGTGGTGGCCATGGTCGGCACCGCGGCGGCACTGACGATTTCCGGGCTGCCGTTCATGGGCCCGATCGGCGGCGCCCGCGTCGGCTACATCGGCGGCGAGTACAAGCTGAACCCGCAGCTCGACGAGATGCCGAACTCGAGCCTCAACCTAGTGGTCGCCGGCACCCGCGAGGGCGTCCTGATGGTCGAATCCGAGGTCAAAGAGCTGTCCGAAGACGTCATGCTCGGCGCCGTGATGTTCGGCCATAGGGCATTTCAGCCGGTCATCGATGCCATCATCGAGCTCGCCGAAGCCTGCGCCAAGGAGCCGATCGACGTGCCGCCGGAGCCGGAAGGCAAGGCGGCGCTGGCTGATCGCATCCAGGCGTCGGCCGAAGCGGGCTTGCGCGCCGCCTACAAGGAGACCGTGAAATCGGCGCGGCACGAGAAGCTCGCGGCGGTCAAGAAACGCGTCGCCGCCGAGCTCGACGCCGACCCGGCACTGGACAAGGAGTTCGTCGCCTCCGTCACCGGCGACGTCTTCAAGTCGTTGGAGAAGGACATCGTTCGCCAGGACATCCTGAACACCAAGAAGCGCATCGACGGCCGCGACACCAAGACCGTCCGCCCCATAGCGGTCGAGGTCGGCATCCTGCCCCGGGCGCACGGCTCGGCGCTGTTCACCCGCGGCGAGACCCAGGCGCTGGTGGTCACCACGCTCGGCACCGGACAGGACGAGCAGATCATCGACGGGCTCGCCGAGGACTATCGCGAGCACTTCATGCTGCACTACAACTTCCCGCCGTATTCGGTGGGCGAGGCCGGACGCTTCGGCTTCACCGGCCGGCGCGAAGTCGGCCACGGCAAGCTGGCGTGGCGGGCCGTGCATCCGCTGATGCCGTCGAAGGAGGACTTCCCCTATACCATCCGGGTGGTGTCCGAAATCACGGAATCGAACGGCTCGTCGTCGATGGCCACCGTCTGCGGCGCCTCGCTGTCGATGATGGATGCGGGCGTGCCGCTGAAGAAGCCGGTCGCCGGCATCGCCATGGGCCTGATCAAGGAGGGCGACAAGTACGCCGTGCTGTCGGACATCCTGGGCGACGAGGATCATCTCGGCGACATGGACTTCAAAGTCGCCGGCACCACCGAAGGCATAACGTCGCTGCAGATGGACATCAAGATCACCTCGATCACCGAGGAGATCATGAAGATCGCCCTCGAGCAGGCTCGTGAAGGCCGCCTGCACATCCTGGGCGAGATGACGAAGGCGCTCGGCAAGGCGCGCGACTCGATCAGCGACCATGCGCCGAGGATCACCGTCATCAAGATCCCGAAGGACAAGATCCGCGAGGTGATCGGACCGGGCGGCAAGATCATCCGCGAGATCTGCGAGGTCACCGGCACCAAGATCGACCTCGAGGACGACGGCACCGTCAAGGTCGCCGCCGTCGACCAGAAGGCCGCCGACGCCGCCATACAGTGGATCAAGGGCATTACCGCCGAACCCGAAATCGGCGCCCTCTACACCGGCAAGGTGGTGAAGACGGTCGATTTCGGCGCCTTCGTCAACTTCATGGGCAGCCGCGACGGCCTGGTCCACATCTCGGAACTGGCACCGCACCGGGTCGGCAAGACCACCGACGTCGTCAACGTCGGCGACGAGGTGAAGGTGAAACTGATCGGCATCGACGAGCGCGGCAAGGTCAAGCTGTCGATGAAAGCGGTCGACCAGAAGACCGGCGAGGACATCTCCGGCCAGCAGGGCGGCAAGCGGGCGTCCCGCTAATCGCGAGCGGCAACGGATTACGGCAAACGGCGGCCCGGAAGCGTGCCTTCCGGGCCGCCGCATTTCCGCGGCCGCCGGGGTTTTTTTGAGACTTCTCTAGGTTTTTCCGGGTTTCGGGATATATACTTTTGTGCGGCCCTCCCGTCCACCGGGGACGGTGGGGAAATTTCCGTGCGCACCCCCGATGCGGGCCCGAGTGAGGTTGATGTGCCGTTGAAGAATCTGAAACAAGCCGGCCGGCTTATTGCCCAGAAGGCCAGCTATACCTACGAGGACCTGCTGGCGTGCGGCCACGGCCTGTTGTTCGGGCCCGGCAACGCCAAGCTGCCGCTGCCGCCGATGCTGATGTTCGACCGTATCGTCAAGATCACCGAATCGGGTGGCGCCCACGGTCACGGCCAGATCGTCGCCGAGATGGACGTCAAGCCGGACCTGTGGTTCTTCAAGTGCCACTTCGAGAAGGACCCGATCATGCCCGGCTGCCTGGGGCTCGACGCCTTGTGGCAGCTCGTCGGCTTCTTCCTCGGCTGGCTCGGCTCGCCGGGGATCGGCCGCGCCCTCGGCGTCGGCTCGGTGAAATTCTCGGGCCAGGTCCAGCCGGGAGCGAAGCTGGTTTCGTACCTGGTCGACATCAAGCGCGTGCTGAACAGGCAGTTCACCCTCGGCATCGCCGACGGATTGATGAAGGTCGACGGCGAAACCGCCTACGAAGCCGAAAACCTGAGAGTGGCTCTATTTACCGGCGCGGCCACCGGGAACTGAGGTTGACGGGCGGGCCTTCATGAGACGCGTCGTCATCACCGGCGTCGGCATCGTTTCCAGCATCGGCGACAACAAGGAAGAAGTGCTCGATTCGCTCCGCCAAGGGCGTTCGGGCATCAGCTTCTCCGAGGAATACCGGGACATGGGCTTCCGCAGCCATGTCCACGGCAAGCCGAAGATCGACCTCGACGCCGCGGTGGACAGGCGCTGGCGCCGCTTCATGGGCGACGGCGCCGCCTACAACTACGTCGCCATGCAGCAGGCGATCGCCGATTCCGGCCTGACCGAGGGCGAAGTCTCGAACGAGCGAGCGGCGTTGATCATGGGTTCGGGCGGACCGTCGACCAAGAACCAGGTATTGGCCGCCGATCTCACCCGCCAGAAGGGCCCGAAACGGGTCGGCCCGTTCATGGTGCCCCGCACGATGTCGAGCACCAACTCCGCGACGCTCGCCACCGCCTTCAAGATCAAGGGCCTCAGTTATTCGATCAGTTCCGCGTGCTCGACCAGCGCGCACTGCATCGGCAACGGCGCCGAGCTGATCCAATGGGGCAAGTACGACATCGTTTTCGCCGGCGGCGGCGAGGAACTGCACTGGAGCCTGTCGGTGCTGTTCGACGCCATGCCGGCTCTGAGTTCCAACTTCAACGCCACGCCCGAGAAGGCGTCGCGCGCCTTCGATGCCAAGCGCGACGGCTTCGTGATCGCCGGCGGCGGCGGCGTCGTCGTGCTCGAGGAGCTGGAGCACGCCAAGGCCCGCGGCGCCAAGATTTACGGCGAGTTGGCAGGCTACGGCGCCACCTCGGACGGCCACGACATGGTGCAGCCGTCGGGTGAGGGAGCGGTCCGCTGCATGAAGATGGCAATGGCCGGCTTGGACCTGCCTGTCGACTACATCAATACCCACGGCACCTCGACGCCGATCGGCGACGTCACCGAGCTGCAGGCGATCCGCGAGACCTTCAAGGATCGCAACCGGATTCCCTTCTTCAGCTCGACCAAATCGCTCACCGGCCATTCGCTCGGCGCCACCGGCGTGCAGGAGACGATTTACTGCCTTCTGATGATGGAAAACGACTTCATCTGCGCCTCGGCCAACGTCGACGAGCTCGACCCGACGGCCCAGGACATGCCGATCGTGCTGGAACGCCAGGACAATGTGCAGCTCAATGCGGTGATTTCCAACAGTTTCGGGTTCGGCGGTACCAACGCGACGCTGGCCTTCAAGCGATTCGAAGGCTGACGGCGTAGCGATCACGGAAAAGCCCCTGGAGAACGACGCGTGTCGGGACCGCAGAAAATCCATCCCAGCGACCTGAAGTCGTCCCACGCCACCTCGTTGATGGCGGGCAAGAAGGGCCTGATCATGGGTGTCGCCAACGATCATTCGATCGCCTGGGGCATCGCCAGCGTGCTGAGCCGCCACGGCGCCGAACTTGCCTTCACCTTCCAGGGCCAGGCGCTGGCGAAACGAGTGAAGCCGCTGGCCGAAAGCCTCGGCTCGCGCATCGTGCTGCAGTGCGACGTCGAGGACGAGCCAAGCATCGACGCCGTGTTCGCCGCGCTCGAGCGCGAGTGGGGCGATCTCGATTTCGTCGTCCACGCGGTTGCCTATTCCGACAAGGAGGAACTGAAGGGCCTCTACGTCAACACCACGCGGCAGAACTTCGCCCGCACCCTAGACGTGTCGTGCTACTCGTTCACGGCGCTCGCCCGGCGCGCCCAGGCGCTGATGCCGAATGGCGGCAGCCTGTTGACGTTGACCTTCTCGGGCGCCGAGCGCGTAGTTCCCAACTACAACGTCATGGGCGTCGCCAAGGCGGCGCTCGAGGCCAGCGTCCGCTACCTCGCCGTCGATCTCGGTCCCAAGAACATCCGCGTCAACGCCATCTCCGCCGGCCCGATGCGCACGCTCGCCGGCAGCGCCATCGGCGGCGCCAAGCACATCCTGAAATGGAGCCAGGAGCACGCGCCCCTGCAGCGCAACCCGGCCCTCGACGACATCGGCGGCGCCGCGCTTTATCTGCTGTCGGATCTGTCGAAGAGCGTCACCGGCGAAATCCACCACGTCGATTCCGGCTTCAACATCATCGGCATCCCGCGCCATCCCAACAACGCCAACAACGGCTGACGGCCGGGCGAAAGATTCCCTATTTATATCAGGTAGTTTTGGCGTAGTTTAAAAGCTTGCCAAAACTCCAATTTTTCCTTATAAAAATTATGGTTATATGGTATGAGGGAGGCGTTCGCCCCCGATATCACCTGGAAACGCCGTTCGGGCGGTCCATATAAGAGCCACATCGGATAAGGCCGCGGCCATGACAAACAAAGAATCAATCCGACCCTACACCCAGGTCCTCGACCGCCTGCGCACGGCGGGCTTGCGCCCGACCCGCCAGCGGCTGGCGCTGGCCAAGCTGCTGTTCGAGGGCGGCGACCGGCACGTCACCGCCGAAATGCTGCACGCCGAGGCGCAAACCGCCGCTATCCGGGTGTCGCTGGCGACCGTTTACAACACGCTGCATCAGTTCACCGCCGCCGGCCTGTTGCGCGAGATCGTGGTCGATTCGCAGCGCTCGTACTTCGACACCAACATGGCCGACCATCACCACTTCTTCTTCGAGGACTCGAGCCAGCTCGAGGACATCCCCGGCCACGAGGTCGTCGTTGCCCAACTGCCGGCGCCGCCCAAGGGCAAGACGGTGAAGCGCGTCGACATCATCCTCCGCGTTTCAGATAAGTAAATTATAAGCTATTAACAAAGACTTATAGTTTAATTTAGAACTACTAAAAAGTAGTTGACTGAAGCCGTCCATGCCCTCATAGTGTCCGTTAACGACGTCGGCGGAAACGCGCCGCCCGGACGTCCGCACCGGCCGCGCGGGGCTTCCCGTCCGCCGCCGGACCCGAAGCGAAGATTGAAGAAAAGAACGGAGAACATCATGACCAAGCTCAAGGGATCGAAGACCGAAAAGAACCTGAAGGACGCCTTCGCCGGCGAATCGCAGGCCAACCGCCGCTATCTGTATTTCGCCCAGAAGGCCGACATCGAGGGCTACAACGACGTCGCGGCGGTGTTCCGCTCGACCGCCGAAGGCGAGACCGGCCATGCCCACGGCCACCTCGAGTTCCTCGAAGCCATCGGCGACCCGGTCACCGACAAGCCGATCGGCCCCACCGGCGACAACCTGAAGTCCGCCATCGCCGGCGAGACCCACGAGTACACCGACATGTACCCGGGCATGGCGAAGGCCGCACGCGGCGAGGGCTTCGACGAGATCGCCGACTGGTTTGAGACCCTGGCGAAAGCCGAGAAGTCGCACGCCGGCCGCTTCCAGAAGGCGCTTGACGCGATGGACTGAGCGACAGTCGGTTCGCCATTTGAAGAGGGGGGGGTCCGGCAACGGTCCCCCCGATTCGTTACCGGACCCGGACGCAAGCCCGGCGACGGCTTCAACGACGACGAGGACGGACGATCATGAGCGAAGGCTCCCTCAAAGCCCCCACGCGCCACCCGATCGCGTGGCGGGACGCCGACTTCTACGACGAGGCGAAGCTGGATGCGGAACTGCGCCGCGTGTTCGACATTTGCCACGGCTGCCGGCGGTGCTTCAATCTCTGCGACAGCTTCCCGAGGCTGTTCGACCTCATCGACGCCG
>Ga0209640_10005359_pt1 | contig 11213 bp, 9 predicted proteins | sample RifCSP10_1_FD_184018 | JGI IMG/M metagenome (GOLD analysis project Ga0209640, IMG submission 184018) | Soil microbial communities from Rifle, Colorado - Rifle CSP2_sed 10_1 (SPAdes) (version 2) | ecosystem: Environmental > Terrestrial > Deep subsurface > Rock core/Sediment | place: Rifle...
TCAGATTCTGTGAGTTCGTCCCCTCCGCGAAGAACTTCGCGGGGCCGCCGATCCCCAGCGTAGTCAACGGCGCGAGCGGAACATCCTCGCGTATCGACTCTTCGAAACTCGTGTCTGCGCCGATGTGTGCCAAACGGTGTCCGACCTCGCGCGACGTAGCAACTCGCCAGCAAGCCTACATTGCCGCGTCGCGCTCGGTCCAGTTATGATTACCGCTTCGTCGCGCCGTGCGTTTTGTAGCTGTAGCATCGGGCGCGCGGCGGCGACGGCGGACATCCTTCGAGCCGCAGCAAGGTTCTGGGCAATGACTACGCGATCAACAAGCGAAACGAGCGCGAATGGTTCGGCCGCCGTCAGATGCGTCGGTCTGGTCAAACGTTACTCCGATGTGACGGCGGTCGACGGCCTCGATCTGTCGGTGCGGCCGGGCGAGTGTTTCGGGCTGTTGGGACCCAACGGCGCAGGCAAGACTACGACGGTCGAGATTCTGGAAGGGCTCACGCCGGCCGACAGCGGCACGGTTGAGGTGCTCGGCGAGCGTTGGGGCGCCGGCCGCGATCACGCCCTCCGCGAGCGGTTGGGCGTCGCGCTACAGGAGACGCAACTAGCCGAGAAGCTGACCGTCAATGAAACCGTCCGCCTGTTTCGCAGCTTCTACAATCGCGGCCGCGCGGTCGACGACGTGATTCGCCTCGTCGAGTTGGACGAGAAGCGCGACGCGCGAGTCGGCAAGCTCTCGGGCGGACAGAAGCAGCGGCTCGCGGTCGCGTGCTCGCTCGTCAACTCGCCGGACCTCTTGTTCCTCGATGAGCCGACCACCGGCCTCGACCCGCAGGCGCGGCTGAAGCTGTGGGACATCATCGAACATTTTCGCGCGGGCGGCGGCACGATTCTGCTGACCACTCATTACATGGAGGAAGCCGCGAGGCTATGCGACCGAGTGGCGATCATGGACCACGGGCGAGTCATAGCGCTGGGCACGCCTCGCGAACTCGTCCACTCACTTGGCGCGGATCAGATCATCGAGTTCTCAGTCACCAGCGCGCTCGACGGGCAAAGGCTCGGGGCGCTAGCAGGCGTGCGGGGAGTGCGGGTGCGTGACGGCAGCTACTCGCTCACCGTTACGGATATCGGCGCGGCACTGCCGGCCTTGCTTGCGGAGATCAAACAGGAACGCGCCGAGCTGATCACGCTGACGACGCACCAGGCGACGCTCGAAGACGTGTTCGTGAGCCTGACGGGGAGGTTGCTGCGCGATGAGTAAAACCGACGGCGGCTTGATTGCAGATCGACCACGGGCTCTGATGTCCGAGCCGCTCGCGGGCGGCGAGGGCGAGGCCGCGCTGCCCGGCGTTCTCGGCGACGCGAAGACCCGGCGGCACGATGAATCTGCTCGCGCCGAGCGGCTTCACCCGCTGGTTCAACTGACGCTTGCCCGATTGCGCGAATTCATCCGCGAGCGCGAAGCAGTCTTTTGGGTTTTCGTCTTCCCGGTGCTGCTGGCGTTCGCGCTCGGAATCGCTTTCAGAAACACCGCCCCCGAGATCACCCCCGTCGCGATAGAAGACGGAACGGTCGTGCGCGCGCCGGCGGTGACGCTGTCGGCTGCCGACCTCGCCCAATCGCTTTCACAAACCGACGGGCTTCATGCGACGGTGATGGCGCCGGAACAGGCCGCCAAGGCGTTGCGCACCGGCAAGGTCGCACTGGTGATACGGCCCGGACGAAACGCGCAGCCCCGGGTGGGCGATGCAACCGCGACTTTCGATTACCGCTACGACCCGACGCGGCCCGAGAGCCGAATGGCGAGGCTGGCGGTTGATGACGCGGTGCAGCGGGCTATGGGGCGGGCCGATGTTGCGCGAGCGGGCGACGAGACTGTCAGCGAGCCCGGCGCGCGCTACATCGACTACCTGATACCGGGATTGATCGGCTTGAATCTGATGGGCAGCGGGATGTGGGGGCTTGGCTTCGCGGTTGTTCAGGCTCGCACGCGGAAGCTGCTCAAGCGATTCGCGGCGACTCCGATGAGGCGCTCGCACTATTTGCTCTCGTTCATGCTCTCGCGCCTCGTTTTTCTGTTTCTCGAAGTCGCGGCCGTGATCGGTTTCGCGTGGGGGGTGTTCAGCGTATCGGTGCATGGCTCGCTGATCGATCTGGTCGTCATTTCGCTGTTGGGAGCGATGACGTTCGCAGGCCTGGGCCTGCTGGTCGCGTCGCGCCCTAAGACAATCGAGGGTGTTTCGGGGTGGATGAACCTGGTCATGCTGCCGATGTGGTTGCTGTCGGGCACGTTCTTTTCCGCGTCGCGCTTTCCGGAGTTTCTGCAGCCGTTCATCAAAGCGCTGCCGCTTACGGCGCTCAACGATTCGCTTCGCGCGGTGATGAGCGAGGGCGCGCCGCTGGCCGTGAGCTGGCTGGAGATCTCGATCCTTGTGGCGTGGGGAGTCGCGAGCTTCGCGCTCGCGCTGCGATTGTTCAGGTGGCAGTAGCGCTGAACTAAAGGCGTTAAGAGTGCCGACTTTAGTCGGGCTTTTTTCTCTTTGAACTCTGAGTGCCGCAAGCGAACGACCCGACTAAAGTCGGTAGTCTGAACGAGCAACCAAGCACGTCGATATGCCTGAGAAACTGGGAATCCAGATCGGCGAAGATCAAAGGGTGACGGCGATTGTCTACTCTGCGAGCGGCCGGGAGAAGCTTGGAGTCACTCTGCTGCTCGGTCACGGCGCCGGCGCAAATCAGACGAGCGATTTCATGGTCAGCTTTGCTGAAGCTCTCGCGGCGCAGGGCCTCGACACGGTGACGTTCAACTTCCTTTACACCGAAGAGGGCCGCCGCGCCCCCGACCCAAATGCGAGACTGGAAGCGTGCTACGGCGCGTTGATCGACGCAGTGAGCGCGCACCGAGAGCTTCATCTTAACAAGCTCGTGATCGGCGGGAAGTCGATGGGAGGAAGGATCGCCTCGCAGGTTGCAGCGAATCGTATAGCCGGTCCCGACGGGCTCGTGTTCCTCGGCTACCCTCTGCATCCGCCGGGCAAGCCCGATCAGCTTCGCGCCGCGCACCTCTCGCGAATTCGCTCGCCGATGCTGTTTGTGCAAGGCTCTCGCGACGCATTCGGCACACCCGATGAGATGCGGCCGATCATCAAGAAACTCGGCGGGCTGGCGTCCCTCTACATCGTCGAAGGCGGCGATCACTCCTTCAAAGTTCCGAAGCGCCAGGGCGTCCCCCAGGACCGCGTCTTCGCGTGCGTGCAAGATGAGATTCGTAGCTGGGTGTTGCGAGTAATCGCGCGCTAGGAGGCGCACTCCCGCAGACCCCGTTCGCCGTCTCGAATCGTAGTGGCGAAACACTTCGAATATCAGGTGATGAAGATCAAACAACCAAACTCAGGTCGTTATCAGGTAGGGAAGAGAGACTTGTCCCCGCACAGTTCGCGTAACGAGCGAGATAGAAGAGCGGGGACAAGTCCTACCTGCTAATTCTCCCGAGTGGGCGGTTGCAATCGAGTTGGCCGAACCAGCAAGCCACTGTGGGCTGACGCCCGCAGCATTCTCCCAGCAGGCCGCTAGCGAAGGTAGAACTCGACAGCGATGGGCATCCAATACTCCACGGCGCGCCCGTCCTTCATCGCCGGCGAGAACTGCATTCGATACGCCACGCGCATCGCTTCTTCGGTAAGACCATCAGGCAAGCCCTCGATTATTTCGACCTGCTTGACCACGCCGTCGGCGCCAACGAGGATTCGCGCCCGCACCTGACCCTGGACCTTATGCCTCCGTGCCAGCTCGGTGTAGCGCGGGAAGACGCGATTCAACTGCCTCGGTTTTCTATCGACTTCGGTCGCCCGGTCTAGAGGCGCGGACGGCAGCAGTCGTGGCGCGACATACCCGATTTCGGCAGGAGTCGATCCCTTCTCGCCCAACACGAAGTTGAACGTTATCGTCCCGATGACCTTGACCGGCACGCCGCTGAGCTTAGTCGGGGTAGCCTTCCAGCCGCGCGCCGCGTTGACCGCTGAATCCCTTAGCAGTGGGGGCCCGCTCACGGCGCGAGCTGACCTAACATTGCCTTCTTCATTGACGGTCAACTCGACCACAACCGCTCCGCTGACTCGGGCAGCCAATGCGAGCGGAGGGTAGATTGGCACGCACTTCCGAATGGCCTCGCCTTGTAGCACGCCCCACTGGCTTTGCGCCGGTCCCGCATCTGAGGAACTCTCGGCTACGACGCGTCCGCCTTTGGGGTCCGACGCGAGGCGAAAGTACCCGGAATCGCCCGAGTGAGCGCCGGGTTTGTAAAACACCAGCCCCGACAGGCGCGATACCGGGATGGCAAACCCGGGACCCGGCCCGGCAGCGACGATGGCGATCACTTCGCCGAGGTTGTTCATCACCGGCGCGCCGCGGTCTCCTGCTGTCGTCTGCGTAGCCAGCTTGACGTATTGAACGCCCTCGACAAACACGACATCGTCGATTGAGTCCCGCTCGACGGCATTCGTTCCCGAAGCGCGGAAGACTTCGTCGCCGACGGCAAGCTTCGCAGCATCTCCAATGGGTGGCGGCGCGGCGAGGGCTCCGGCTACGGTGAGGATCGCAAGCTGGAACTGCTCGTCGACGCCGGCGATTTGGGCTTCCAGGTCCAACTGCGCCGCCGTGCGCGCGCGAATCCTGATCGCGTCTCGGACAACGCTGTAATCGGTAGCTATCACGTTGCGGCCGACGAAAAAGCCGCGGCCCGGCGCGACAGGCCGTCCATCTGCGTCCTCCCCGGCGATCGTCACAATTGAAGCGAGCGCCGCCGCTGCCTTCTCGCCCGGAGCCGGCCCCCGGCTCATTCTGGATTGAGCCGACGCGGCATTGTTAGCGATGACGCCGAGAGTCAAAAGGACGACAAGGAGTCCGAAGCGCTTTGAAGTGGTTGCCATTTTGTTCCTCCGATCATTGAGTACCGGCCCGATCAAACCGCAGCCGGGACGCGCAAGATTCATGTTTAGCTTCATGTTAGCGGCGCAGGTTGAATGCGACGTCAACCCGCAGCCAGTAGGCGACGGGCTTGCCGTCCTTCATGGCCGGCTTGAACTTCATCATGTGTGCCGCGCGAATTGCTTGCTCGTTCAAGCCGTCCGGAAGTCCTTCGTCGAGCCTCACCATCACGACCGACCCGTCGCTGCCAACCAGGACTCGCAGGCGAACGACACCCTCGATCTCGTTCCTTCTGGCCTCGCGCGTGTAGATGGGCCGGGGATTGTTCAACAAGACAGGTTTGGAATCCACAGCCGATGCCCGGGCGGGCGGTGTGGTCTCTCGGGCCGCTCCGGGCGCCGAAGGAGTCGCGTCCGGTGTGGGCGGAGTAGCCGACCGCGTAGAGTCGTCGAGTGTGAAGTTGATCGAAAGCGTTCCGATGACCTTAACCGGCCGGCCACCCAGTGTCCTGGGACTGAACAGCCACCCGCGCGCGGCGTTTTCGGCGGCGTTCTTCAGGAGCGGATGCCCTGATCTCGTTCGAGCGGCAAAGACGCGGCCCTCTTCGTCGATCGTCACTTCGACGACAACGACGCCGACGACCCGAGCGGCCTTGGCCAGCAGAGGATACTGGGGCGACGCCTTTCTGATGGCCTTAGGCTCTCCATCCGACCGCCGAATCACTTCCGGGTCGGCTGGAATTTCGTCGGCTGTACCAGCGAGCTTCTCGGAAGGGCCGACAGCAGTTTCGGGCGACGTCGCCGGTCTTGAGACTGGCACCGCATAGCCAAGCGAACCCAAATAGGAGACTGGCAACACGAAGCCGAAGCCGGCGTCGTTGGGTTGATCCGGAGGTGCTACTACGAGGCCAACGACTTGACGCGACTTGTTGAAGACCGGGCCGCCCCGTTGGTCCCTCACCATTTGCCTGCGAAGTTTGAAATACCTCTTGCCCCGGTTCGACGAGACCGGGTCGCTTACATCCTCGATCGTGCATTGTTCGAATGCGCTGCCGCCGGAAGAGAGAAAGACCTCCTCACCGGCGGCGAGAGGTTCACCTTCAGCCGGGGGCAACGGTGGTCTGGTGATTGACTGCGTTGAGAGAAGTGCTGCGGCGAATCGCTCATCGACGCCGACGACTCGGACGTCCTCTTCGACACCGTCGGCGGTCGCGGCGCGGATAGTCACCGCATCCTTGATCACCTCGTAGTCGGTAGCTATCAAATGGGACCCGGTGAAGAAGCCCCGGCCTATGGCTATCGGCCTACCGTGGCGGTCTTCGCCCGACAGCGTCACGATTGAGTCTGCGTGGTCCCAAACGTCTACGGGCTGTTTGGTCCGCTGACTGCTGCCGGTCTGGGCGTGCACCATGGTTGGGACTAGGAGAAGCAGGGCCGCGAAGCGGGCACTAACGGCCGCGAACGATAGTTTCATATCTACTCCCTCCCCTCTGCGATTTGGAACGCGCGACCGCCTTCAAGGTCGCACGAATTCTACAAGTTTGAGTTTGCGTCCGCCTCCTGGCCGGTCGCAATCATAGCGAATTCGGCGCACACATTACCATAGCCGACTAAGCGCTTTCTCGAGGGAACACTGCAGGACAAAAGAAACGTCAGATTGCACACCCTCCTAATAACAATCTTGATTACGCCGTATCATCCATGTAAGATGGCCGTCATCACAAACGCTCGCGCAGGCCGGTGTAGCCAGTTATGCCAACCAAGTCATCGCGAGTCACTAGAAAAAGGAGAACACACAAACATGCGTATAAGCCTCACGAACGTGCGGAGGTACCTTGGATGCCTGGCCTTTGCTCTCGCTTCGATCGTCATCGCGGCGGCACAGGACAAGGACCAACAACAGAAGATACCGGCCAACCCTCGGCTGGTCCGGCACACGAACTTCTTCGTCCCCGAACGCGTCTACGATCTGCAGGCCGACCCGTACTCGAAACGCCATTTGCCTGATGGTCTCGCCTATCAGGTTTACAGCGCGGTGGGCTACGACCTCGCCAACACCATGATGATCGTCGGGCCCGACAAGGGCGTCATTATCGTCGACACGCTCGGCGATGCAGACAACGTCACAAAGAACATCATCCCGCGGTTTCGAAAAATACTCGGTCTTGCCGACAATCAGAAGCTGCCCATCAAAGCGATCATTTACACTCACAACCACATCGACCACACCGGCGGCGTTCAGGGGTTCCTGAAGGAAGCCAACCGCCAGCCTTGTCTGCCGGAGACACCCCAGAACGCCGGCCAGGACGGGACCTACATCGCCAATGGAAACTGCGTCGAGATCATCGGCCAAAAGAACATCGTCGACAGCGTGATCAACACCGCTACCGTCGTCGGCGAGATCATCGACCCGCGGTCGGTCTACATGTACGGCAACAGGGTCCCGCGCGCGGACTTCACCAACAACGGAATCGGGCCATTCATCACCAGAGGCACGCCGACGTTTCAGATGCCGTCTCGAACCTTCACCAACGAGCTGTACTTCGCCGCGGCCGGCGTCAATATGAAGCTGGTCTACGTGCCGAGCGAAACGGATGACGAGATCTCCGTGTTTATTCCCGACGGAATGAACCGAAAGCTCGGCGGCGCGTCGAGGGATGACGGCTGGGGCGGCAAGGGGCTGTTGTTCTCGGCCGAGGTGATTCAAGGCCCGTCGTTCCCGAACCTCTACAGCTTGCGTGGCACGAGCTATCGCAATCCCGCCACCTGGTTCCGCAGTGTCGACAAGCTCCGCGGGTTCGATTCGTGGTGCATGATTCCGAGTCACGGACCGCCGCTTTGCGGACAGGAGAACATCCGAACGCTGCTGAGGAACTTTCGCGACGCGATTCAGTTCACGCACGACCAGGCAGTGCGGTTCATGAATCAGGGACACACGCCGCCCGAGCTTGCGGCGCACATCAAGCTGCCCGAGTATCTGATCACCGACCTGAAGAAGATCGAGCCTCCCGGGATTCAAGGCTTGCCCCAGGTCGGAGCCAATGACCCGGAGCACTACAGGAATCCCGAAGACTACCTGACGCCGTTTTATGGATCGGTGCCGCAAGCGGTGCGCGAGATCTACTTCGGCTACCTCGGGTGGTTCGAGGCCGATCCAGTCGGCTTGAGGCCGACCCCCCCGAGGGAGCTCGCCGAACGCACTATCCTCATGATGGGCAACAAGGACAATGTGCGGGAAGCAGCCAGGCAAGCACTGGAGAAGGGCAAGGACCTCTTCAAGAAGAGCGACGTCGACCGAGCGATAGCAGAGTGGCAATGGTCGGCCGAGTTGACGACGCTGCTCATCCGCGCGGACCACGAGGACTATCGGGCCAGGGCGATCAAGGCCGAAGCGTTCGATCATCTGGCGATTCCGCAGACGAACCCGAACTGGCGCGATTGGTACATCACCGCGGCTCAAGAGCTGCGGCTGAAACCCGGCGATTACTTCCCGCCGATAACCAGCGCACTCGTGTCGCCGGAGATCGTGAGCGCGTTGCCGGCCGGCGCGTGGGTCAACTCGTGGACGATGCGCCTCAAAGCGGAGGACACGACGAAGGACGACGTTCACATGGCGATGGGGTTCTGGTTTCCGGCCGACAGCAACTTCCCCGGCCAGGGCTACATCGTGCGGATTCGACGGGGCATCGCGGAGTTCACCGAGACGGGATCCAAACAGCCGCTGGGACCGGACGTCGCGGCTGCCATCTCGATGACACGGGAAGCACTCGGCAATCTGCTCGTCGCTGAAGCCAAGGAAGTGCACGAAGAGTACCGCAAGCTGGAAGGCAAGCCGGTGATACGCAAGCCTTACCCGTTCCTCCGTGCGCTGCTGAAGGCGATCACCGACAAAGAGGTCTCGCTGCTGTCGGGGTCGGTTGAGAACGTAACGACCTACTTCGGTTACTTCGAGCCGCGACAGATTACGAGCCCTTACCTGACGATTAGGTAGGAGACGATCATTGGCATGGATGCTCGATGAGGAGTTCAAAGTGCCGGTCGGAGGGTGTTTCGAAGTCCGCAGCGCCTCGACCGGCCGGCACTCTGGACGAACTTAATGCATGGCCGAGGTTCGCGAATAACTCAAGACCCGCGTGACTGAAGCCATTCATCGAACGCCAACAGCGTCTTCAACTCGCCCTCTTGTCGCATCCGCTCGAGCACATCGGTCAGCAAGCGCGCGGTCAGCATCGGCAAAGCTCCGCTCGTTTCTCTCTCGACGTATTCTGCCGGCTCGACTTCGTTCTCTCCCCTGGCGAGGCGATGTATGGTCAGGGCTTGGCCGTCGTAGCGCCAGATCTCAGGGACCCCGAGCGCGGCATAGATCGGGAAGCTCGCCCGCGAGTCGTGATGCACGTCGATTTCAACCGCGATGTCCGGCGGCGGGTCCGTCTCGAAGTCCAATTGAACCTTGTTGCCGATCACTGGCGCTGTTTGCACGTAGAAACACGCGTCGGGTTCCTTCCCTTTTCGCCGCTTGCGCTGCTTCATCGTCGCTGAGCCGAAGAATAGAATGTCGATTCGCAGGCGGAGGCCGAGGGTGCTGACCACTCGATTCAGAAAGAGCGCGTACTTCTCGTGTTCGGCCGAGATAGTCATGATTTCAAGGCTCCCGTTGTCGTAGCTTATGCGCAGACCCGAAGCTTCGCCGATTTGGTCTAGTAGCTCTTCGTATTCGTCCCAGCCAACGTCGCGGAAAACGACTGACGCGTCCGGAGGAAGCTGAGTCGCGATCTCGTAGTAGCTTAATGTGTTTGCGCTCATCTCGTGCCTTAATGCCTGCGTCATGACGCCTTCGCAAGCTCCGCCAACGTGTCAGCAAGCGAGTAAAACACAACCCGGCCGTCGCTCGATCCCAGCAACTCCTCGCTCGCGCGTTCGGGGTGGGGCATCAACCCGAGCACGTTTCGCGGCCGGTTGCAGATGCCCGCAATGTTATCAAGCGATCCGTTGGGATTCGCTGCTTCGGTGATCGCCCCGTTCGCGTCGGAATAGCGAAAGATGACCCGATTCTCGCGCTGAAGCTCGGCCAAGGTCGCGCTGTCGCAGAAATAATTCCCATCCCCGTGAGCTATCGGCACCGAGAGGACGTCGCCCTTTCGACAGCGGCTGGTGAAGGGCGTATCGTCCGTTTCGACTCGAATGTTGATGTGACCGCAGATGAACTTGAGGCTCGCATTTCGCATCAGTGCGCCCGGCAGGAGTCCCGCTTCGCACAGAATCTGAAAGCCGTTGCAGATTCCCAGCACCAAGCCGCCGCGCGAAGCAAACGCTTTGACCGCGCCCATCACCGGGCTGAAGCGCGCTATTGCGCCGGTCCTCAGATAGTCGCCATACGAGAACCCGCCGGGCAGGATGATCGCGTCGTATTCGCCGACCGCCGATTCGCGGTGCCAGATGAAGTCGACCGGCTGTCCGATTACTTTGCTGATGACGTGGTAGGTGTCGTGATCGCAGTTCGAACCGGGGAAGACGACAACGCCGAATTTCATTGCGTGCTCCAATTCCTTACTGAAGCGGGCCACGGCGGGCCGGGGGGATTCAGTAAGCGCGATTATCTCACGCGTCGGAATTGGAATCTAGCTCAACTCGATACTCCTCGATGACCGGGTTGGCCAACACGTCACGGGCCATGCGCTCGACCTCGGCCCGCGCTTCGTCACGCGAGAGTGCTCCGTCGAGGGTCACCTCGAAATACTTGCCCTGGCGCACGTCCTGAATCGCGCGAAAGCCGATTGTCTCGACCGCGTGATGAATCGCCTTGCCCTGAGGGTCGAGCACCGACGGTTTCAGTGTGACGTAGATTCTGGCTTTCATTGGCAGTAAGGAACCACAGATGAACATAGATAAACACGGATCAAGCCTCGACGAGATTGATCTGAACACCGAGGCAGGTTTCTCCATCCGTGTTCATCTGTGTCCATCTGCGGTTGTTTCTCCATCTCGAAATACGCGCGCGAATATCTTGTCGACGTTCCGCAAGTGACTACTCACGTCGAACAGGGCATCCATCTCCTCGCGCGACAGCACACGGCTTATCCGTTCGTCGCTCGCCACCAGATCCCGAAAGCCGGCTCCTTCGTCCCACACCCGCATCGCCAGCGGCTGCACGATCGCATATGCGTCTTCGCGACTGACGCCCTTCCGGGTCAGCGCCAGCAGCAACTGCCCGCTCGCGCTTGCGCCGCCGAGCAGTTCGAGGTTCTCGCGCATCCGCGCCGGGTGAACCACGAGCCCGTCGATCAG
>Ga0209640_10005361_pt1 | contig 11209 bp, 10 predicted proteins | sample RifCSP10_1_FD_184018 | JGI IMG/M metagenome (GOLD analysis project Ga0209640, IMG submission 184018) | Soil microbial communities from Rifle, Colorado - Rifle CSP2_sed 10_1 (SPAdes) (version 2) | ecosystem: Environmental > Terrestrial > Deep subsurface > Rock core/Sediment | place: Rifle...
TCGGTCACCCACGATCGCACGGTCACGGCGGAGTATGACGTCGTGATCATCAATCGCGGCTCGCGCGATGGTCTCGAGGCCGGGCATGTGCTGGCGATCTGGGAAGCAGGCGAGGAAGTCAGGGACACGACCGATCATGCGGTCAGCCGCAAAGTGCAGCTGCCCGACGAGCGTACCGGCCTGTTCATGGTCTTCAAGGCCTACGAACGCATGAGCTTCGGCCTGACGCTGGAATCGAGCCGCGAGGTCCGTGTCGGCGACCGGGTCCGCACGCCCTGATTCCCCGACCTCGCCGCCCGTCTCACCAAGCGCCGAGAGGCTTACGCCACTGCTCCGTGCCGCACACTTCCGCTAAGTACAACTCCGTATTGCGCGCGCCGCGGGATTCCGCGATTTTGGCATCGCATTCACGAGGCGGGATATTCGTGGATGGGTGCCTTCCCGCAGGATCGTGTCGGAAGGCAATGCGGTGGGAATTCGACCCTGCCGCATGCGTTGTGAGGTCGCTGGACACAACGTCAGCCCCGCAGTCGGGGTGCCTGCGTCGGGACCCGCCCGACAAGGGGAAGGTTGCCGGCAGACCCGGTTGAGCGTCATCAAGCGCAATCATCGGGCGTCGAGGACAATGCCGACAACCGCCAGCGGGTCAAGGACCCCCGCAAAGGGCAGCGCTGCCCCTGCGGGGGTTCTCCTTTTTTGGGGGAGGTGTTTGCGGCGGCCCCCGGGCCGGCGCTTTGTTCTAATCTTCCGGCATGCGGGAATTCCCGAGCTTCACGACCCATCTTGAGTGCAGCGCGACCGGCGCGCGTTACCCGGCCGACACGCTCCACGGGCTGTCCGGTGCTGGCAAGCCATTGCTGGTGCGCTATGACCTCGAGGCCATGCGCCGCGCCGTCAGCAAGGAGGAATTCGCGAGACGTGTGGAAGGCGGCTTCTGGCGCTACCGTGAACTTTTGCCGGTGCGCCGCTCCGCCAATGTCGTGAGCCTCGGCGAGGTCGTGACGCCCATCATTCCGGTGCCCGCCGTTGCGCGACTGTACGGTGCGAAGGAATTGCTCGTGAAGGACGAGGGCCGGCTGCCGACCGGATCCTTCAAGGCACGCGGCCTTGCGCTCGCCGTATCCATGGCAAAGGAACTCGGGGTCAGGCGCATGGCCATGCCGACCAACGGCAATGCCGGGGCCGCGCTCGCCGCATACGCATCACGCGCCGACATCGAGTCCTGGACGTTCTGCCCGGAGGACACACCCGAGATCAACGTGCGCGAGATGGCACACGCGGGTGCCCACGTCTTGCTCGTCAACGGTCTCATCAATGATTGCGGGCGCTTGGTCGCTGAAGGCCAGGCGACGATGGGCTGGTTCGACACATCCACGCTGAAGGAGCCCTACCGGATCGAGGGTAAGAAGACGATGGGCATCGAGCTTGCCGAACAACTCGGCTGGCGGTTACCCGACACTATCTTCTATCCGACCGGCGGTGGCACGGGGCTGATCGGCATGTGGAAAGCCTTCGCCGAACTCGAGGCCCTCGGATTCATCGACTCGGGCCGTCCGCGCATGGTTGCCGTCCAGGCCGCGGGCTGCGCACCGATCGTCCGGGCCTGGCAGGAGGGCCGGGAACATGCCGAATCCTGGAGTGATGCCCATACCATTGCAGCCGGTATCCGCGTTCCCGCGGCCATTGGCGATTTCCTGATCCTGCGCGCGATCCGCGCGAGCGGTGGCTTCGCTATCGCGGTCGAAGATGAGGCGATCGCACAGGCGCGCGCCGAGATGGCCCGGATCGAAGGACTCCTGCTATGCCCGGAGGGCGCTGCGACCTACGCCGCGTGGCGCCTTGCGCTCGCTTCCGGCCGGGTGAGGCCGGAAGATCGCTCGGTGCTATTCAATTGCGCGACCGGACTTAAATATCCGATGCCGGCTGCCGGCAGGAAAATCGACTGCCGGCGGCCGGTGGACTTCGCGGCACTCGCAGTGGCGGCCGACTGACGGCCTCCCGCCGATCATTCGCCGCGCGATGCCCCGAGAGCGTGCCGGATCCGGGCCGCGGCCAGGCGGACATCGACTTCCATCCTGCGCAGGTGGCGCCAGGGGCGCCCGGGCCGATGCCGCGCCAGTCCGGCCAGAATTGCCTGGGTGTCGGATTCCGCCAGGCCGTAAGCGGCAAGCCAATTGGCAGCCTGCTTGAGCGGGACCTCCTTGCCGACCGCGTGCAGCAGACTCTTCAGGTCGAAGAATGCGATCCGGGTTGCCGCGATGCCCGTGGGAAACTGGCGGCTGCGCGCCAGGTCGATCAGGTGGAATGCCGGTTGGCCATCGACCGGTCGCGAAACCAGGACATTCCTCGGCATCAAGGCGCCATGCAACACTCCGCTGTCGTGCATGCGCCGCAGCAGCCGGAACAGCGGCGTCAGGTCAGGGGCCGCCTTCTCCCGGCGCAGCAACAGTTCGAGTGGCGAAGCCTTTTCGATCTCGCGGGTTGCGAGCAGGTCGCAGCGGCCGTACCGGGCATCACGGACTCGCCTCCACCAGAGCGGCTCCGAACAGGCAATCCCGTGCCGCAACAAGCGCGACAGCGCGCCGTGTTCCCGTTCGGCGCGATAGGGCAGCAACCAGCGACTCGCCGGCTCGTAGAAGGGCTGCCGCCGATACATCTTGATGACCTGGCGGCCACCGGCCGGCAGCGGCTCGGACCAGATCAATGTGTGGGTCTCCTCCTTGATCAGCGTCTGGCCCGGCAAGGCCTCAAAACCGGGTACCGGGTCAGGTGCTGGGCCGGCACTGCGCGCTTGCGCGCCGGTAGCGGTCACACGCCGACACCGTCCTTGACGATCAGCGCATAACGGTGACCCGAACCGATGTGCGACAGTGCCGGCGCGTCCACCAGCCGGGCACCAGAAGCGTTGGCGAGCTTTGCGACGTCGGCGGTCATCATCGTCATCTTCGGTGGCTTGCCGTTGAAGGGCCTGGTGATCCGCCGCAGCGTGTTCTTCAGGGAGTGGTGGTCGAAGTAAGTCATGATCACGAAGCGCCGCGAAACCCGGAGCAGTTCGCGCAGCAGTCGTTCGCGCTCGGCCGCGGTCGGCAGGTGATGCGACAGGCGCACGCAGACGGTGCCATCCACGCTGCCGTCCTTGAGCGGGATATGGAACGCGGAGGCCGTCATCCAGATCCGGGGTGTTCTGACCGATGACTCCGCGCGACCGTAGAGGACCTGCCCGATCGCGATGTCAGCTTCGATCACGAGATCGGCCGAATCCGCGAAGGCCGGCGTCAGGCGGCCGCCGCCACAAGGCAGGTCGAGGATGATGCGCGAGCGGCCGACGCGCCCGACATGGCGGCGGAGCAGCTCGTACTCGCGTCGCGTGCTGCTGCGCTTGAGGAGCTGCGCGCGGTAATTCCGGTTATAGGTGACGGCCCGATCGACGCGCTCATAGGCGCCCTGATAGGCCTCGCTTTGCGTGGTTCCCTGTGGCTCGCCCCAGGTTTCGGACGTCCCGTGAACGGCGAGCAGCGGCACGCCGTCACGGATCGCATAGACCACGTCGCAGGCGCTGCATTCGATTGCGGTGGCACCGATCGACAGCTTCCCATTGCAGGCAGGGCAGACCAACAGGCCGCTGATCGCCTCGAGTCCGCAGCCGTTACCTGCTGCAGCCAGTACCGATGCCATCGCAAAGCGCTCCTTCCCGGTCGGCTACTGATGGGCCCGTGCCGGCGAGTTTACAGGATGCCGGCACGGCGATTTCTGGCCGTAGCCGGCGCATATCTCAGTGCTGCGGCGGCTTCGCTCCCGCGATGATGGCCCCTCATGACCAGAGTCGAAATCGAGACACAGAGTGCCTGGTTGCGGCTCGCGCGGACGCCGGGAATGGACGCCGACGCCGCCAGTTCATTGCTCAGGCGTACGGGCGGACCTGCGGCGCTTCTGGAGGCGAACCCGGCGCTGCTCGCCGAATGCGGCATCGCGCCCGGCGCTGTGCGCGCATTCCTGCAACCGGACGTGGCCGGAGTCGAGCGCGATCTTGCCTGGCTCGAGGTGCCCGGCCACAGCCTGCTCGTGGCCGATGACCCGCGCTATCCGCGACAACTTGCCGTCACACCCGGCATGCCGCCCGCACTTTTCGTCATGGGCGATCCCAGTACGCTTGCGATGCCGCAGCTCGCGATCGTCGGCAGCCGCTCGGCCACCGCCGCCGGCCGGGAGACCGCCTTTGAGTTTGCCGCGCGCCTGTCGGCTGCGGGGCTTGCGATCACGAGCGGCCTTGCCACCGGTATCGACGCCGCAGCGCATCGCGGGGCGCTTGCCGCGGGCGGTATCACCCTCGCGGTCTGCGGCACCGGGCTCGACCGGGTTTACCCTGCCGAACACGCCGGGCTCGCCGTCGGGATCGCCACCCGCGGCGCAGTAGTGTCGGAATTTCCGGTCGGCACGCCACCGCTTGCATCCAATTTTCCGCGCCGCAACCGCCTGCTGTCGGGGCTGGCCCGCGGCGTGCTGGTCGTCGAGGCCGCGGCCCGTTCGGGCTCGCTGATCACGGCCCGGCTCGCCGGCGAACAGGGTCGCGAGGTCATGGCGATACCGGGCTCGATACATAACGCACTCGCGCGCGGCTGCCACCGCCTGATCAAGGACGGCGCGGCGCTGGTTGAAACCCCCGAGGACGTGCTGGCGGTGCTTGGACTGCAGACACTCGCGGCACCCGTCATTGCGGGTTCCGGGACCACGAACCCTGCAGGCGATTCCACCGCCCGGTTGGACAGCGCGGAAAAAATACTGTTGAATGCGCTCGGTTTCGAGCCGGCGGATCTCGACCAACTGGTCGAAAGAACGGGCTTTGCGGCCCATGCCGTCGCCTCGATGCTACCGATGCTCGAACTGGACGGCCGGGTCGAGTCGCTGGTCGGCGGGCGATACTGCCGGACCTCACCGAGGCAGACTAGATGAAGGAAAACGTCCTCGACATATTGATCCACCTGTTCGAGAACTTCCTGGACGCCGATGACGACACCACGCCGAGTCGCGAAGCGCTGAAACAGGAACTGGAACAGGTCGGATATCCGGAGGCGGACATCGAGCGTGCGCTGGCCTGGCTCGAGAGCCTCGCCGCCGATCCGGACCGCGCCATGAACGAGGGCACCGCGCGCGCAGTGCGCGTGTTCAGCGGCCAGGAACAGGTGCGCCTCGACACCGACGTGCGCGGCTACCTGCTGCACCTGGAGAACCTGGGAATCCTGTCCGCCGCGCAGCGCGAGGTCGTCATCGACCGGCTGCTGGCGCTCGAGGCCGACGACATCGACATCGAGCAACTGAAGTGGGTGGTCCTGATGGTGCTGTTCAGCCAGCCCGGCCAGGAAAACGCCTACCAGCGGATGGAGGACCTGGTGTTCGACGACCGCCGCGACGCGATGCATTGATTGAGCGTCGCCGGCGCCGGTCGGCCAGGGAGCCGCGGCCGGGTCCGCGGCTTTGGCGTCTTCAGGGACGACAGGAACGAAGCAAGGGAATGAGCACGAATCTCGTCATCGTCGAGTCGCCGGCCAAGGCGAAGACCATCAAGAAGTACCTGGGTCCCGGTTTCGAGGTCCTGGCTTCCTATGGTCATGTCCGCGACCTGATCGAGAAGGAAGGCGCGGTCAACCCGGACCGCGATTTCGAGATGAAATACCAGCTGATCGACAAGAACCGCCCGAAGGTCGATGCGATCGAGCGCGCCATGCGCAAGGCGGACGCACTCTTCCTTGCGACCGATCCGGATCGCGAGGGCGAGGCGATTTCCTGGCACCTGTCGGAGATCCTGCGCGAACGCGGCGCGCTGGACGGCAAGGATCTGCGCCGCGTGCGCTTCTACGAGATCACGAAGAACGCCGTGCGCGAGGCCATGGACCACGCCGAGGGCCTGAATGACAACCTGATCAACGCGCAGCAGGCGCGCCGGGCGCTCGATTACCTGGTGGGATTCAACCTGTCGCCGTTGCTCTGGCGAAAGATCAAGCCGGGGCTCTCGGCCGGTCGCGTGCAGAGCGTCGCATTGCGCCTGATCTGCGAGCGCGAGGATGAAATCACCCGCTTTGTCCGCCAGGAGTACTGGACGATCGAAGCCGACGCCGCCAGGGACGTCTCACGCTTCCCGGCGCGGCTCATCGAGTTTCGTGGCGAGAAGGTCGAAGCCGACACGCAGCAGGGCCGCTTCACGATCACCGGCGAGCGGGAGGCGCGCGAGGCCGAGCGCACGATCATCGCCGCAGCCGGCAGATTCCTGACGGTCGACACCGTCGAACGCAAGCCCAGGCGCCGCAACCCGCCGCCGCCGTTCACGACCTCGACGCTGCAGCAGGAGGCCGCCCGCAAGCTCGGCTTCACGGCCCGCCGGACGATGCAGACCGCGCAACGGCTCTACGAGGCCGGGTTCATCACTTACATGCGAACCGACTCGGTATCGCTGTCGAAGGACGCGGTCACGGAGATCCGCGACACGATCCGCTCGATCTTCGGCGACAAGGCGCTGTCGGACGGGATCAACGAATACAAGACCAAGTCGAAGAATGCGCAGGAGGCCCACGAAGCGATCCGCCCGACCGCTGCGTCGGCGGCGCCGCAGCAGACCGAGCGCGAGATCCATGACGAAGACCAGCGTCGCCTCTATGCGCTGATCTGGAAGCGTGCGGTCGCCTGCCAGATGGCCCCCGCCGTGTTCGACACCGTCGCCGTGGACCTGATCGCCGGCAGCCGCGGCGCGGCTGGCCCGGATCGCCACGTGTTCCGCGCCAATGGCCAGACGCTGCTGGAACCAGGTTTCCTGGCCGCCTATCACGAGGATCATGACGAGGATGAGACCGACGTCGAGAGCGAGGACGAGCAGCGCCTGCCAGCGCTTGAGCCCGACGAGCGGGTGACGCTCGAGGCGCTGCGGCCGGAGCAGCACTTTACGCAGCCGCCGCCGCGCTATACCGAGGCGAGCCTTGTCAAGTCGCTCGAGAGCCATGGCATCGGCCGGCCGTCCACCTACGCGTCGATCATCGAGACGCTGCGCTATCGCAAGTACGTGGAAATGAGCGGTCGGGCCTTCGTGCCGACCGACATCGCCAAGATCGTCAGCGGCTTCCTGGTCAAGTACTTCGAAACCTACGTGGACTACGGCTTCACGGCGCTGATGGAAGACGTGCTGGACGAGATCTCGAATGGCGAGAAGGAATGGCGCCCAGAGCTCGCGCGTTTCTGGAAGCCGTTCTCGCAACGCGTGTTGCACATCGGCAAGAGCGTCAGCCGCGAGGAGGTCGCGCTGTCGCGCGAGATCGGCCGCGATCAGGTGACCGGCAAGCCGATCACCGTGCGCATGGGCCAGTACGGCCCGTTCGTGCAGCAGGGCACGCGCGATGACGTCGAAAAGCCGAAGTTCGCGAGCCTGATGCCGGGCCAGCGTATGGACGAGGTGACGCTCGAGGACGCGCTGAAGCTGCTGTCGTTGCCACGCGCGCTGGGCCAGGCACCGGATGGCACGCCGATCAGCGTTGGCCGCGGCCAATACGGGCCCTACGTCAAGTACGGCGCGAAGTTCGCTTCGATCAAGGACGATGATCCGTTCACGTTGACGCTGCCGCGCGCGCTCGAGATCGTCGCCGCCAAGCAACAGGCCGACCGCGAGCGCACGATCCTCGATTTCCCGGAGGCCGGAATCCAGGTGCTGAAGGGCCGCTATGGCCCCTACATCACCGACCGCAAGCGCAATGCGCGGATCCCGAAGGATCGCGACCCGGCGACGCTTGCGCTCGAGGAATGCATCGCGCTTCTGGCCACGGCACCGGAGCGCAAGGGGCGTTTCGGACGTCGCGGAACCAGGAAGGCGGCACCGGCGACGCCCGCCGCCGCGGCCGCGCCGGTGCAGGCCGGTGCCGTGCCGGTTGCACGCGCCAAGGCAAAGGCGCCGCGCAAGGCGGCGGCGAAGAAGGCCCCGCCGCGCGCCACGGCCAGCAAGGGTCGCGGCGCCAAGGAGTAAGCCGTGCCGGATCGCGTCGCCGTGCGCGAATGGCTGCTCGAACTGCAGGAGCACATCACGCATTCCCTCGAGCGGGCCGACGGCGGAGCAACTTTTCGCCGCGACGCGTGGCTGCGGCCTGAAGGCGGCGGCGGCGAAACCCGGGTGCTGCGGGACGGCGTGCTCTTCGAGCAGGCCGGCATCAACTTCTCGCAGGTCCGCGGCGCACGGATGCCACCCTCGGCAACCACACAGCGCCCGGCGCTGGCGAATTCGCCATTCGAGGCGATGGGCGTGTCGCTGGTACTGCACCCGCGCAGTCCGCACGTCCCGACCACCCACATGAATCTGCGCCTGTTCGTCGCGGAGCCCGCGGGTGAGGCGCCGGCCTGGTGGTTCGGCGGCGGACTTGACCTGACGCCTTACTACCCGCACGAGGAGGACGCGCGGCACTGGCACCGCGTCGCGCAAGCTGCCTGCGCGGGCTGCCCGCCCGGCACTTACCAGCGCTTCAAGGACTGGTGCGACCGCTATTTCTACCTGCCGCACCGCGGCGAGACCCGCGGCATCGGCGGACTCTTCTTCGACGATCTCAATGAGTGGGGTTTCGAGGCGTGTTTCGCCTTTGCCCGCCGCGTCGGCGACGCGTTTTCTGAAGCCTATCTGCCGATCCTCGAGCGGCGCCGCGGGCTCGTCTACGGCGAGCGTGAGAGGCAGTTCCAGCTTTACCGGCGCGGGCGCTATGCGGAATTCAACCTGATCCTCGATCGCGGCACCTTGTTCGGGCTGCAGTCCGGCGGGCGAACCGAATCCATCCTCATGTCGTTGCCGCCACTGGCGCGCTGGGAATACGGCTGGCGGCCGGCGCCCGGCTCACCCGAGGAGCGCCTGTATCGCGATTTCCTCCGGCCACGCGACTGGCTCGCGGATCCCGGGTCCTCTTGAAATACCGCCACGCCTGTCATGCCGGAAATTTCGCCGATGTCGTCAAGCACGTCGTGCTGGTGGCGACCCTCGCGCGCCTGGTGCGCAAGGAACGCGCGCTCTTCTACCTCGACACTCACGCCGGCCGCGCCCGCTACGACCTCCGCTCACGTGATACGGCCGCGGAAGCGGCCCATGGAATATTGCGCCTCGCAGCAGCGGACCTTCGGCAGCTGCCCCTCCCCGTCCAGAGCTATCTCGCACTGATTCGCGGTTTCGCGCCGGAAAATGCCGGGCTGCTCCGCTGGTATCCGGGCTCGCCATGCATCGCTGCAGCGCTGCTGCGCCCCGGCGACCGCGCTGCGTTCTGTGACGTGGAGCCCGGCGCGGCCGCGCTGCTCGAGCGCGAGTTCCGCGGCGATGCTCGCATCGGCGTGCATTGCCGCGACGGATTCGAGGCACTCGGCGCATTGTTGCCGCCGCCGGAACGGCGGGGACTGGTGCTGATCGATCCGCCTTATGAGCAACAGGAGGCCGACCTCGAGCGCGTCGCGGACGCGCTCGCTACAACCGCCGGTCGCTGGCCTGAGGGTGTGCTGCTGGCGTGGTATCCAATCAAGCTCGCAGCGGTGATCGCACGTTTCCATCGCCGGCTGCTGGGTACGGGCCTGCGACGCGTCCTCGCCGTTGAACTCTGCGTACATCCTGATGACTCGCGCGCCGGCCTCAACGGATCCGGCATGCTGTTGATCAACCCGCCCTGGCAACTCGATGAGGACCTGCGCGCAACGCTGCCCGCCTTGCACCGGCTCCTCGCGTCGGACAGCGCCGGACGCTGGCGCGTCGACTGGCTGGCCGGGGAATGAAAAAGGCGGCGGCCGGTTTCCCGGCGCGCCGCCCATGAGGACGCGTTGTGACCGCATCCGAAGAATGACTCAGCCCTGGGGCTGTTCGGCTTCCTTCTTGTCGCCGCCGCACTCGCCGCCCGCCAACATATAGCCCACGGCCAGCGCATTGACCGCAAAGGAACTCGCCTGGGCAGTGCCTGCGGCCGCGACGGACATCGCGAGCGCAGCACCGATGGCGAGAGCGACGGGCTTCTTCAGGACTCGATTCGACATGTCAGGACTCCTTGGATTGGCTGGCTGGTGCCGGGGCTTCAGGCGCCCCAGTCCACCGCTTCGAATACCTGCCTTGCGATGCCATCCAGGTCCTTCTGGTCCTGACCGACTATCGCAATACTGCCGCGTGGCGCTGGCAGGACCACGCCCGCGTATCCCTGCTCTGCGAGCCGGACGGGCCCGCTGACGTCCCGGTGCCGGAGCAACAGCACCGTAACCGGACCCCGGCTTGTCCGAACCACAAGGTGCGGCACGACGTGGCTCTCGAACACACAACGCGCCGCGAATGTCACGTCGCCGATTCCCGGCCGCAGCCGGGCACCATTCGGAGCGAGGACCTCGGCGAGCTCCGCCGGCGTAATCGGCGCCGTTCCGGCAATCGCCCCGGGCTCATGCGCCACGTGTCCGATGACCTCACGCGCCAGCGAAGGGCGCGGCGAGGCGAACCAGAGTGCCAGTCCGGCGGACACGCTGATCACGATGCTCGCAGCCAGCGCCAGCCATCGCGGGCGGCTCGGTGTCGTCCGCGCCGCCAGGACCCCCGGATCGGGCCTGCGGATGCGCGCCGCGTCCACTGCGAGTGCCCGCGCAAGCAGCGCATCCATGGCCCGCAATTCGTGCTGGTAGCGCGAGCAGGCCGGGCATTCCCGTCGGTGGTTTTCCAGACCGGCGTCGGACACCGAGGGTTCGGCACCAACCCGACGGCGGAATTCCAGGCAGTTCATGACGGCGATTGCTCTACGGCGATACCGAGCTCACGGCGCAGCCGTGCGCGGGCGCGGAACAGCCGCGTCAGCACGGTGCCTTGCTGCAAGCCCATCTGTTCGGCGATTTCCTTTGTCGAATAGCCCATCAGCACCTGCAATACCAGCGGCTCGCGGTGTTCATCTTCGAGCCGGAACAGCGCCTCCCGCATTTCCGCGAGTCCGGCGTCGTCATCCGCTGCGAGCACCTCCGCTTCAGAGGCGACCAGCGCGTCAAGGTCCGTGGCCTCGAGGCGCTTGCGCTCGAATGTCCGGGCGAGCTCGCGGCGCACGATCGTCAACAGCCAGGACTTCGCCTTGCCGTCGTCCGCAAGCGAGTCAAAGGACTTCCAGGCCCGCAACATCGCCTCCTGAACCACGTCTTCGGCCAGCTGCCGGTCCCGGCCCAGCCAGAACGCGAAGCGCAGCAGATCGGGACGCAA
>Ga0209640_10005362_pt1 | contig 11208 bp, 9 predicted proteins | sample RifCSP10_1_FD_184018 | JGI IMG/M metagenome (GOLD analysis project Ga0209640, IMG submission 184018) | Soil microbial communities from Rifle, Colorado - Rifle CSP2_sed 10_1 (SPAdes) (version 2) | ecosystem: Environmental > Terrestrial > Deep subsurface > Rock core/Sediment | place: Rifle...
CACGTTCGCGAGCGCGACGCGCGCCCATGCGCTCGCGAGTCCGGAGTTGAGCACGGTCACGGCGATGGGAATACTAAGCTAAAATCAACGTGATACGCCATGTCTCTGGAAGTCATCGTTCTCGCCGCGGGCCAGGGCAAGCGCATGCATTCTGCGCTGCCCAAGGTGCTGCACCGTCTCGCCGGCCGGCCGCTGCTTGCGCATGTGCTGGAGGCCGCCCGCGCTCTGGCCCCGCAGCGCATCCTGATCGTGCACGGGCATGGCGGCGACGCAGTGAAGGCGGCGATCGACGGCGCCGCGCTCGAATGGATCGAGCAGGCCGAGCAGCTCGGCACCGGGCACGCGGTGTTGCAGGCGCTGCCGCGGGTGGCTCCGGAATCCGAGGTGCTCGTCCTTTACGGCGACGTGCCTTTGGTGCGCGCCGAGACGCTCCGGCGGCTGGTCGACGCCGCGCGCGGCGGGCTCGCCATCCTGACCGCGGAATTTCCGGATCCTTCCGGCTATGGCCGCATCGTGCGCGGCGCGGGCGGGCGGGTCGAGCGCATCGTCGAGCAAAAGGACGCGAGCGCGGCCGAGCTTTCGGTGCGCGAAGTGAACGCGGGTTTTCTCGCCGCGAACGCCGCGAGGCTTTCGGACTGGCTTTCCGGGGTGCCGAACCGCAACGCGCAGAAGGAGTATTACCTCACCGACGTAGTCGCTCTGGCGGTCCGCGAGGGGATCGCGGTGACTGCGGTCAAGGTCGAGGACTGGCGCGAGGTGGCGGGCGTCAATTCCAGGCGCGAGCTGGCGGAACTGGAGCGCGCGCATCAGAACCTGCAGGCCGCGCGGTTGCTCGAAGCCGGGGTGGCGCTCGCCGACCCGGCGCGCGTGGACGTTCGCGGCAGCGTCGAATGCGGGCGCGACGTCTGGATCGACGTCAACTGCGTGTTCGAGGGCAAGGTCGTTCTGGGCGACGGCGTGCGGATCGGTCCGAACTGCGTGCTGCGGAACGCCGCGGTCGCCGCCGGCACCGAGATCCATGCGTTTTCGCTGCTGGAGGACGCCGAGGTGGGGGCACGCTGCCGCATCGGCCCGTATGCGCGGCTGCGTCCCGGCGCAAGCCTTGCCGAGGATGTCCATATCGGCAATTTCGTCGAAGTGAAGGCGAGTCGCTTCGGCGCGGGCTCGAAGGCCAATCACCTGTCCTACATCGGGGATTCGGAGGTCGGGGCCCGCGTCAACATCGGCGCCGGCACCATCACCTGCAACTTCGACGGCGCGGCCAAGCATCGCACGGTGATCGAGGACGACTGCTTCATCGGCTCGGACGCGACGCTGGTGGCGCCGGTGCGGATCGCGAAGGGTTCCTACATCGGCGCGGGGTCCACGATCAGCGAGGACACGCCGCCGGGACAGCTCACCGTCGCACGCGCCCGGCAGGTGAGCGTGCCGGACTGGAACCCTCCGAAGAAGAAATAACGGCATGTGCGGAATCGTCGGCGCCGCCGCGCGGCGCGATATCGTCCCGGTCCTGATCGAAGGTCTCCGCCGGCTCGAATACCGCGGCTATGACTCCTGCGGCGTCGCGGCCCTCGCGGACCGCGGACTGGAGCGCGTGCGCAGCGTCGCGCGCGTCGCCGACCTTGCGGGGCAAGTGGCGGCGCAAAAGCTTGCCGCCGAAACCGGCATCGCGCATACGCGCTGGGCGACGCACGGCGCGCCGGTCACGCAGAACGCGCACCCGATGTTCTCGCGCGGAGAGATCGCGCTGGTGCATAACGGCATCATCGAAAACTACGAGGAACTGCGCTCGGAGCTGAAGGCCGGGGGCTACGAATTCGAAAGCCAGACCGACACCGAGGTGATCGCGCATCTCGTGCACAGTCTGTACTCCGGGGATCTGTTCGATGCCGTGCGCCGAGCGGTGAAGCGGCTCACCGGAGCGTACGCGATCGCGGTACTGTCCAGCCGCGAGCCGCACTGCGTGGTCGGCGCGCGCGCCGGAAGCCCGCTGGTGATCGGCGAGGGACGCGGCGAGATGTTCCTTGCCTCCGACGCCCTCGCACTTGCCGGTACGACCGAGCGCATCGCCTACCTGGAAGAAGGTGACGTGGCCGCGATCGGCCTCGATCGCTGTCGCGTGGTGGATGCGAGCGGTCAAGCGGCCACGCGCGAAGTGCGCGTCGTAAAGGCCGCCGGCGCCGCGGTGGAACTGGGGCCCTACCGGCATTTCATGCAGAAGGAAATCTTCGAGCAGCCGCGCGCGGTCGCCGATACGCTCGAGAGCATTCAATCGGTGTCGCCGGCGCTGTTCGGCGACGAGACGGGCGCGGCGCTCGGGGGCGTCGATTCGGTGCTGGTGCTTGCCTGCGGGACGAGCTTTTACGCCGGTCTCACCGCCAAGTACTGGCTGGAGTCGCTCGCGCGGCTGCCGACCCAGGTCGAGATCGCGAGCGAATACCGTTACCGCGACAGCGTCCCGAACCCGAACGCGCTGGTCGTGGTCGTGTCGCAGTCGGGCGAGACCGCGGATACGCTCGCCGCGCTCAAGCACGCGCGCTCACTCGGCCAGGCGTGTACCCTCGGCATATGCAACGTGGCGACGAGCGCCATGATGCGCGAGACGCGCCTGCGGTTTCTCACCCACGCCGGCGTAGAGATCGGCGTTGCCTCGACCAAGGCCTTCACGACCCAGCTCACCGCGCTTTTCCTGCTCGCGCTTACTCTCGCGAAGCTGCGCGGCAGGCTTCAGCCGGTCGACGAGCAACGACACTTCCGCAGCCTGCGCCACCTGCCCCGTGCGCTGGAGGCGGCGCTCGCGCTCGAACCGCAGTTGATCGCCTGGGCGGAGCGCTTCGCGACCAAGGAGCACGCGTTGTTCCTCGGCCGGGGGATGCACTACCCGATCGCGCTCGAGGGAGCGTTGAAGCTCAAGGAAATCTCGTATATCCACGCCGAGGCGTATCCGGCCGGCGAGCTCAAGCACGGCCCGCTCGCGCTGGTGACCTCCGATATGCCGGTCGTGACCGTGGCGCCGAACGACGCGCTGCTGGAGAAGCTGAAGTCGAACATGCAGGAAGTTCGCGCGCGCGGCGGCGAGCTCTACGTGCTGGCCGATTCCGATACCCGCATCGGCACCACGGACGGTGTGCACGTGGTGCGGCTGCCCGAGCACTACGGGCTGCTTTCGCCGATCCTGCACGTGGTGCCGCTGCAGCTGCTGGCCTACCACACGGCGCTTGCGCGCGGCACCGATGTGGACAAACCGAGGAATCTTGCGAAGTCCGTCACGGTCGAATGACGGACGGGCGAGTTACGGCGTTTGCGGCGCGGGCACGACGGCGGTCGCCTCGAGCTCGATCTTGCCGGGTGAGTCGAGCAGGTCCGAGACGAAGATCATGCTCATCGCCGGATAGTGTTTGCCCATCAGCGCGCGCCATATTCGTCCAAGCCGGGGGCGGGCGGCGAGATAGGCGGGCTTGTCGCAGCAGTAGGCGGTCATCCGGCAGATGTGTTCGGGCCGCCCGCCCGCTTCGGCGAGCACCGCGAGCACGTTCTTCAGCGCCTGCTCGAACTGCGGCGCGACTTCGTCGGAGTGGAACTTCTGCCCGGCGTCCCAGCCGACCTGCCCGGCGATGAAGACGATCCGTCCCGCGGGCGCGGCAATGCCGTTCGCGTAGCCGATCGGCGGCGCCCAGCCCTCCGGCAACAGCACATCCATCGCTTTCCTCACTCCGCCTGATAGGGGGGATCGGGGTCGCGGTCCCAGCCGGGAGCCGGTTTTTCGACCTTCTTCAGCCAGTCCTTGATGAGCCGCACATGCTCGCGCTCGTCCTTCGCCATTTCGATCGCGATGCGCTTCACCTCCACGGGCGCGATCGAGCGCGCGATGCCGGAGAAAAAGCTCGCGGCGCGCTGCTCGCATTGCAATGCGAGCTCGAGCGCATGGTAGGGCTGCATCAGGTAGTGCAGCTCCGTGACCGGGACCGATTCCGGCGCGTCGGCGTGGCCCCAGATCCAGCCAAGAGTCGGTGCGGGCGGCGTACGCCAGCCCATCTCCTTCATGATTTTCTCCGCGTGCAATCCCTCGATGCGGGCGAGCCTCCTGAACAGACGCGCGACCGCCACGTTGTTGTGCACCTCCATCTGGTCGGCAAATTCGGTATAGCGATCGCGCGCGTCGCTCTCCATGACGTAGGCCTGGATCATGAAATCGGAGTAAGGCGCGGTTCTTCGCGGCGCCCGCCGTGCGGTGCTTTTCGGCGGAGCCCCGCTTGCAGCTCTTTTCGCCGCGGGTCGCTTCGCGGCCCCTTTGCGGGTTACCCTGGCCGGAACGCCGGCGGGTTTTTTCTTCCTGGCCGTTTTCTTCGCGCTCATAGGGTGAACTCCGTTTCCAGTTCGGCGACGCGCCTGGTCCCCTTGCCGATGTCGGGCCGGTAGGGCTTGCGCCGCCCGGCGTAGAGCACGCCGAGGTTGAAGCCATCGTCGGTCATCAACCGCCGCGCCGCGCGCGCCGGATCGTCCGTGGGCGCGACCGGCGCGGGCCGCACCGCTTCCTTCCAGGCGCGCTGCTCGGGCCGGAACGTGACGCAGGGCGAGAGCACTTCGATGAAGGAAAATCCCGGATGGCGGACCGCCTGCGCGATCAGCTCGGCGGTGCCGTTCGGGTCGCTCGAGGAGGCGCGCGCGATGAAATTCGCCCCCGAGGCGAGCGCGATCACGAGGGGGTGAAATTCCCTCAGGCCGGTGCCGTGGGGCGAGAGCTTTGAATCCCAGTCGGGCTCGGTGGTCGGCGACGGCTGTCCCTTGGTCATGCCGTACACGCGGTTGTCCATGACGATATAGGTGATGTCCACGTTGCGGCGGCAGGCGTGCAGAAAATGGTTGCCCCCGATCGAGTAGCCGTCGCCGTCGCCGCCGGCGGCGATCACGGTCAGTTCGGGGCGTGCGACTTTGAGGCCGGTCGCCGCGGCGAGGGCGCGCCCGTGCACGCCGTGAAAGCCGTAGCACGTCGTGTAGGCCGGTATGCGCGAGGAGCAGCCTATTCCTGACACGATGGCGACGTTTTCGGGCGTCACCGCAAGAATCGCGAGTGCCTTGGTGATCGAGGAGAGCACCGTGTAGTCGCCGCAGCCCGGGCACCACACCGGCTTCACGTCGGACTTGAACTGCTGCGCCGTCAGGGCCGGCGCCTGCGGAATCGCACTCATGCGCGGCTCCATTCCACCATCCTGCGGTGGATCTCGTCGGGCCGCACCGGCAGCGGACCGGGTTTGCGGAAACTCGTCAGCTCGCAGGGGAGGTCCTCGTACTCGGCTCGCAGGTAACGCATGAACTGGCCGCTCCAGCTTTGCTCCACGACGAGGGCCCGCTTCACGCCCGCGAGCGACTGGCGCAGTTTCTGCGGCTGGGCCGGCGAAAGCAGGCGCAGCGAAACCAGCCGCCCGGATACGCCATCGGCCTTCGCGCGTGCGAATGCTTCGCGCACTGCGCCCGTACAGGATCCCCAGGTGATGACCGCAAGCTCGCCTTCGCCCTCGATTTCCGCCCAGTGCTCGCCGTAATCGAGCGAATGCAGTTTTCCGGCGCGCTTCTCGAGTTGCGCGAGATGGTCGGCGGCGGCCGAGGAAGGCGTGCCGCGCTCGCCGTGCTCCAGGCCGTCGGCGGTGTAGGTAATGCCCGGCGTCCCCGGGATCGCCATCGGCGATACGCCGGAGGGGGTCATCGCGTAGCGCTTGTAGCCGGGAGCGTGCGCTTCGGCGCGCTTGCGCTCGCCGGCAAACGCGATGTTGGGCGGCCGTTCCACCACCGCGCGGGCCTGCCCGAAGAACTGGTCCGAAAGCACGATCGCCGGGACCTGCAGAGATTCGGCGAGATGCGTCGCCCATTGCGTCGTACGCAGGCAGTCGGCAACCGAGTTCGGCGCGAGCACCAGGTGCGGCGCATCGCCGTGCATGCCGTACATCGCGATGTTGAGGTCCGCCTGCTCGGTCTTGGTCGCAATTCCGGTGGAGGGGCCGGTGCGCATCACATTCACCACCACGATCGGGATTTCCGCCGCGACGCCCAGGCCGAGAGCCTCGGTCATCAGCGAGAGTCCCGGCCCCGAGGTCGCGGTGAGCGCAGGCACGCCGCCGTAGGAGGCGCCGAGAATCATGTTGATCGAGGCAAGTTCGTCCTCGGCCTGCACCAGGGTGCCGCCGACCTGCTCGAGTGCGGGCGACATCCATTCCAGAAGCTCGGTCGCCGGAGTGATCGGATAAGCGGCGACGAACCGCACGCCGCCTCGGATGGCGCCGTATCCGGCCGCCTGATTGCCGGTAATGAGCCAGCGCGGCGTACGCGCAGGTGCCGGCGCAAGCGCAAAATTCAAGCCGAGCTTCGCCGCTTCGCGCATTCCGGCTTGCACCGCGGCAAGCGAAGCTGCAAGCGCATCGCCGCCCTTTTTCATCGATTTCTGGACCGCCGCGCGCATCGCCGCTTCGGGCAGGCCGACCAGGCCGCCGAGCAGTCCCAACGCGACCATGTTGGGCCAGCCACCCTTGATTTCCCTGGCGAGCGCCTTGAGGGGTACCGCCACATGGCGCGCGCCGCTTTTCAGGAACACTTCCGGCACCTCGCCCTGTGCCGGATCGCCGATGATCAGGCTTTCACGGTCCAGCGGCAGCTCGCCGGCGAAGCGGGCCACGTTTCCCCAGTCCACGGCCGCGAACACCTGGTAGCGGTCATCCACGCTGTCGCAGGCTGCGGTCGAGATCCGCAGCATTGCCGCCGCCTCGCCGCCGCGGATCTGCGGGCCGCTCGAGCGCGTCATCAGCCCGAAATACCCCGCCTGCGCCGCCGCTTCGAGCAGCATGTTGCCCGCGGTCATCACGCCCGCGCCGCCGCTGCCGGCAAGCGCGATCGACACGCTCGTCGCGCCCGCGCGTTGTTCAGGTTTCGCCAAACTGCATCTCCTTGCCCCCGGAAGGCGCAGGGTCTGCGCCGCTCCCAGGCGTCATTTACGCCGAACCGCGCGCGATTTCTTTGTGCCAGATCAAATCGGCCGGCCGCTGCGCGCGCTATTTATTGCTCCATCGACGAGGGCGAGCGCAGGACCCGAACCGCGATTGACCCTAAATCGGTAATGCGGTACTGTAATACCATAATAGCGGGGCCCGCGGCAAGCCCCCGGAGGAACGATTGAAAGGACGAACTCCCATGGCTGCAGTCATCAAGAACCACGATCTCGCCGAGATCTCGGTGCCGGGCGTGAAGGTCGAGAAGGTCCCGGCGAAGACCCCCGACGGCAACACCGCGGCGGGCCTGTACAACGCCTGGATCTGGCTCGACAACCCGCAGCAGTACAACTCCTACACCACGGAGATGGTGAAGGGCGTCATCCTCGCCTTCCGCGCGGCGTCCAACGCGCGCGATGTCTCGAGCGTGGTCTTCACCGGAGTCGGCGACAAGGCGTTCTGCACCGGCGGCAACACCAAGGAATACGCCGAGTACTACGCCGGCCGGCCGCAGGAATACCGCCAGTACATGCGGCTGTTCAACGACATGGTGTCGGCGATCCTTGCCTGCGACAAGCCGGTGATCGCGCGCGTCAACGGCATGCGCGTCGGCGGCGGCCAGGAAATCGGCATGGCGTGCGACTTCTCGCTGGCGCAGGACCTGGCGCGCTTCGGCCAGGCCGGCCCCAAGCACGGATCGGCGCCGATCGGCGGCGCGACCGACTTCCTTCCGGTGGTGATCGGCGCCGAGCGCTCCATGGTGGCATGCGTGCTGTGCGAGCCGTTTTCGGCGCACGAGGCCTACTACATGGGCATGCTCGCCGACATCGCGCCGGCACTCAAGGTGGACGGCAGGTTCATCGCCAACCCGCTGGTGGAAACGCAGCGCGTGTTCGACGAATACGGGCGCCTGGCCTTCGGCAAGCCGAAGACCGGCGAGGCCTTGAAAGAGGGCAAGGCACTACTGGCGAAGGGCGCGGTGGATCTTTCCATGCTGGACGCCAAGGTCGAGCAGCTCTGCGCGAAGATCCTGCTGACGTTCCCCGACTGCACCACCAAGACGGTCGAGGAACTCAGGAAACCGAAGCTCGAGGCCTGGAACCGCAACAAGGAGGACGCGAGGGCCTGGCTCGCCCTCAACATGATGACCGAGGCGCGTGCCGGATTTACCGCGTTCAACGAAGGCACGAAGGATGATCGCGAGGTGGATTTCATCGCGCTGCGCCAGGCGCTGGCGCGGAACGAAAGCTGGGTGGGTCCGCTGCACGACTCGATTCAGCCCAAGGCGAAAAGGCGCGCATGAACGAGACCCCCCGGCCTTCGGCGACCCCCCTTGACAGGGGGGCAGGACCCCTCAAGGTCTGGCTCGAACGCGACGGAACGCTGCTCAGGCTCCGTCTCGCACGGCCGAAAGCGAACATCGTCGACGCGCAGATGATCGCGGCGCTCGACGCCGCGTTCGCCGCGCACGCCCGAAATCCGGGGCTGCTCGCCGCGCTGGTGGATCACGAGGGCCCGCATTTCTCGTTCGGCGCCTCGGTCGAGGAGCATCTGCCGGCAAAGTGCGCGCAGATGATCCGCGGGCTGCACGGACTGCTGGAGCGCATGCTCGACTGGCCGAAGCCCATTCTCATGGCGGTCAAGGGACAGTGCCTCGGCGGCGGGCTGGAATTCGCCGCGGCGGGGAACCTGCTTTTCGCGGCGCCCGATGCGCAGTTCGGCCAGCCGGAGATGAAGCTAGGGGTATTCGCGCCCGCAGCCTCGTGCTTTCTGCCCGAGCGCATCGGGCAGGCGCGGGCGGAAGACCTGCTTTACTCCGGCCGCTCGATCGACGCCGCCACCGCGCTTGCCTGGGGGCTTGCGAACGATGTGAGCGCGGACCCGGCGGCTGCCGCACTTGAATACATCGACCGGCAGCTCGCCGCAAAGAGCGCCGCGGCGCTCGCCTGGGCGGTGCGCGCGGCGCGCGCGCCTTACGCCGTGCGGATGAAGCAGCGGCTCGCCGAAGTCGAGCGGCTGTACCTGGACGGACTGATGAAAACACGCGATGCGGTGGAGGGGCTGAACGCCTTCCTCGAGAAGCGCGCACCAAGGTGGGAGCACCAATGACACTTCAAGAAATCGTCGGGCGCTGCGAAAGCCTGTTCGAGGACCTGCACTTCAACGCGGTCAAGCAGTGGAAGGCGGCACAACCGGGCAGGAAGGCAATCGGCTACATGCCGGTCTACGTGCCGCACGAGATCATTCATGCCGCCGGGATGCTGCCGGTGGGCATCTTCGGCGGCGGCGACCAGATCGAGGTGATCCAGGGCGATGCCTACTACCAGAGCTACATCTGCCGCATCCCGCGTTCCACCGTCGAGCTCGGGCTCAACGGGCGCCTGGACTGCCTGGACGGAATGCTGTTCCCGTCCATCTGCGACGTGATCCGCAACCTCTCGGGCATGTGGCAGATCATGTTCAAGGACAAGTACGTGCGCTACGTGGACGTGCCGCAGAACTACGACGACTCGATCGGCGGCGCGTTCTACGTGCAGGAGATGCAGCAGTTGCGCGACGACCTCGGGAAGCTGCGCGGCAGGCCGATCACCGATGCCGAGCTCAATGCGTCGATCGCGGTGTACAACGAGAACCGCAGGGCGGTGCGCGATCTGTATGCCTACCGGGCGCAGAAGCCGTGGCAGGCGCCGACCTCCGAGGTCTACCTGGTGCTGCGCGCCGGGTGCGTACTGCCTCCCGAGGAGCATACGCACCTCATCCGGGAGTACCTCGCCGAGACCGAAAAGCACAAGCGGCCGAAGCGCGACAACGCCCGCGTGGTGATGACGGGCTCGTTCTGCGAGCAGCCGCCGCTCGGGCTCATCAAGTCGATCGAGATGGCCGGCTGCTACGTCGTGGACGACGAGTTCATGCTCAGTTTCCGCTGGCTGATGGACGAGGTGCCGGCGAACGGCAACCCGCTGGAGGAGCTTTCGAAAGCCTTCCTGCATCGCTCGGCGCAGAGCTCGTCGAAGTACGACGACCGGAAGGAAGACAAGGGCAAATACCTGCTGCACCAGGTGAAGAGCCGCGGCGCCGAGGGCGTGATCTTCGCCGCGCCGTCGTTCTGCGACCCGGCGCTGCTCGAACGCCCGATGCTTCAGGAAGTGCTCGCCAGGCAGAAGATTCCCTATACCGCATTCAAGTACGCCGAGAACACGGGCCAGATGGCCCCGATCCGCGAGCAGGCCGGGACGTTTGCCGACTCGATCAAGTTATGGAGCGCGGCTTGAATCGCGCCGCCAAGGAGACCGCCGCATGAGCACGACGACCGCACCGATCCAGGCGCCGCAAAGCGCCAGGAAGCCGCAGAAAGTCCAGAAAGAGGACGCCATGTGGCTGCAGAAGGAGATGATCAACCGCAATTACCACGAGCTCGCCACCGCGCATGAATCGGGCCGCAAGGTGTCGGCGACCTTCGTGCCCGGCAACCTGAACGAGCTGCTGATGTGCTTCAACTTCGCGAGAAGCCTGCCCGAAACGAATGCGCTGCAGAACGGCATGCGCAAGAAGTCGGGCAAGATGATCATGGATGCCGAACGCGACGGGCATTCCGAAGACGTCTGTACGTACGTCAAGGCCGATCTCGGCATGATGCTGCAGGGCCAGGTCGGCCCGACCGGCGAGCCGTTGCCGACACCCGACGTGCTGCTCCTTTCCTACACCGGCTGCTTCACCTTCATGAAGTGGTTCGAGCTGATCCGGCAGAAGTACAACTGCGAGACGGTGATGCTGCACGTCCCCTACCAGGGCGACGGCAAGATCTCGCCGGCGATGCGCGACTACGTCGTCAAGCAGCTCAAGGACAAGGTCATTCCGACGCTGGAGAAGGTCTCCGGGGTGAAGTTCGACATCGACCGGCTGCGCCAGTACATGCGCGAGTCGGTGAAGGCGGAAGAAAACCTGGTGCGCGTGCTCCAGTCGGCGAAGAACCGGCCCTCGCCGATCGACGGCTACTTCGGCGCGGTGTACTACATCGGGCCGATGTTCACCGCGTTCCGCGGCTTGCCCGAGGCGACGCAGTACTACGACGTGCTGTGGAGCGAGGTTGAGCAGCGCATCCGGGAGAAAAAGGGTCCGGTCACGCCCGAGGGCGAGCTCGCGGAGGAGAAGTACCGCCTGGTGGTCGAAGGACCGCCGAACTGGACCAGCTTCCGCGACTTCTGGAAGATGTTCTACGACGAGGGCGCGG
>Ga0209640_10005363_pt1 | contig 11208 bp, 14 predicted proteins | sample RifCSP10_1_FD_184018 | JGI IMG/M metagenome (GOLD analysis project Ga0209640, IMG submission 184018) | Soil microbial communities from Rifle, Colorado - Rifle CSP2_sed 10_1 (SPAdes) (version 2) | ecosystem: Environmental > Terrestrial > Deep subsurface > Rock core/Sediment | place: Rifle...
GTCGTCGTCGCCGGCCACTATTTCGACGAAAAATCGGTGGGGAAACTAAAAGGGCAATTCGAGACCCGCATCTGTTTCCGCTTCATGGATGCCCCCGCTGCCCGGCTGCTCGTGGGGAACGATGCTCCGCTCCGCATCCGGCTCCCGGGCCGGGCGATGACCAATCGCTGGGGACTGATCCAGACCTGCGCCGCCAGCCTGGACGACATCCAGGACCCGGGCGACGGCCTGACCGCTCACGAGCGCATCTTTCTGGTACGTCTGAAAACGGAAGCGGATGGGCTGGCGACTTACCAGGCGCTGAAAACCCTGGGGCTGAGCCGGAGCGAAATTGAAACCCTGCGCACGGATTGGCTGCGGCGGGGGCTGGTCCGGGTGGACAAAGCCCGGGGAAACGCACTCCGGCTGGTGTGAGCGCCTGATAGATGGGAAACGTTAGCGCTTACTTTCGTTTATTGGCGTGCCTGGTTTGTGGAGGCGGCTTTTTCCTCGCCGCGCTGCTTGCCATCTCCCTGGCGAGGCTCTCCAGTCTGATCTCCCAGGCCGAGGAAGCGCGGGCCATTGCTGCGCTGGTCAAACGGGATGAGGTGGGGAAATCCGATTTGTTTCAATAGGCCGCATTCTCCCCCCAAGCCCTGCCAACCCGCAGGGCTTTTATTTTGCCGCGAACCCGCGAACCCGGCAAAGCCCGCGAACCCGTTTGCCGGCCACCCCGTGCAGCCCTGCAAGGCGGGGCGGCTACCGGGAGGCTTCGCGAGAGCGTCGGACGTACCCGTCCGCGCCTCAACAATTGCCCTGGCTGGCTTTAATAGAGCAAATGAAAAGTGCCATCCTCTCTGTTGTCTCATTTGCAATCGCCTCCATATTGGGCGTCCTGCTGTTGGCTCTTAATGGCTGGCCGGTGCCCGATGCGCTCATCGCCGTTGGGCTGAGCCTCGGCCTGATCGTCACCGCTCAACTGGCCTGGATGGATTTAAGACATTGATCAAAAATCTCGCTCCCTCCACCTCCCCCGAGCTCATTCAAGCGTCGGACGTACCCGTCCGCGCCCTCGCCGAAATCGTTGCTCATTTTGAGCCGTCGCTGAACGGCCAGGGCAAAATGAAATTCTACGAAGCCCTGGCCGCGAAGCTGTCCGCCGCTGTCCGCCAGGACCCGCCCTGGACGGCCAAATATATCCAATCGGCCATCAGCGGAACCGTACTCCGAGGGCCGCTGCGCCGGGCCATCCTGGCGCTGGCCGCCAGCCTGGACGATGTGCCCATCGCCTTCGCCCGCGCCGAAGCGGTGGAGGTCTACGCCGAACCCGGGACCGTCAAGCCTGGCGCGTATGTGTTCGGGCAGAGTGTGGCCTGCGCCCACCCCCCGTGCCGGTCGGTTTTCATAAAAGACAATCCCCGGCGCATTTATTGCCCGCGCTGCGACAGCCCACAAAAAAGGAAAGCGTCGGACGTACCCGTCCGCGTTTCCTTTTTGATCCCACCTCGCTAAAATCTTTCCACTCCTTGAAAGCGAGGACGAGTACGTCCTACGCAGCCGGAGCCTGTTGTAGGCCAGGCATATTTCGACCGGCTGCGTCTTGCGGTGGTAGCTCAGCGGTAGAGCATCCGGCCTCCCTCCGGAGGGCGCAGGTTCAAATCCTGCCCGCCGCTCTTAGCTCCTCTGTCCCTGGCCGGTCCAGGTCCCGGGGAGCTTTTTATTGATGGACATTGCCGAACTGACCATATCCGAAAAGCGTACTCAATCCGCCGCGCTGTTCAATGATGCGGCGGAAATCTACCGCGTCCTGGCCCGCCGCCAGCGCGCCATCGAGGACAATCTGGCCTTTAGCGAGTATGTGGATGCGCAATTCATCGGCGCGGCGCATCTGCAACTTATCTCCGGCGTTTTACACCAGGTCGAACAATACATCCTGACCGGCGGGAAACAGGGCGCCGGCCGGGTAATCATCACCATGCCGCCCCGTCACGGGAAGACCACCCTGGTCAGCAAACGCTGGCCGGCCAGGCTGCTCGGCGCCCACCCGGATTGGCGGCTGGCGCTCGTTTCCTACGGCGGCGAATTGGCCGAAGACGCCTCACGCGCCGTCCGCGCCCTGATCCGGGACGAGCCGCTTTACCGGCAGCTTTTCCCGGACATTGCCCTCTCCGATGAGAGCCACGCCGTCCACCGCTGGGCACTCGCCGGGGGCAGCGCCGACAATCCCAACCTCGTCGCCGTCGGCGTGGGCGGCCCCCTGACCGGGCGCGGCTTCCAGATCATTGTCATTGACGACCCGCTCAAAGGCCGCCAGGAAGCAGAAAGCCAGACCGTCCGCGAGAGCCTCAAAGCCTGGTACAAAGGGACGCTGCGCACCCGGCTCGAGCCCGGCGGTGCGATTGTCATCATCCAGACCCGCTGGCACGAAGACGACCTGGTGGGCTGGCTGCTGGGCCAGGAAAAGCAGGGTGAAGGGGAGCATTGGAAATTGATCAACCTGCCCGCTCTGGCGGAGACGAAAGACCCCCAGGGCAAACCCATTCAGGACGCGTTGAGCCGCCGGGCCGGGACACCCTTGTGGCCGGCGCGCTACAATCGCGCTACACTATTGGCGACCAAACGGGCGCTCGGCTCCTACGACTGGGCCTCCCAATACCAGGGCCATCCCAAACCGCCCGGCGGCGCTAAAATCCTGCGCGAATGGCTCCAGGTCATTGACCCAGAAAAAGTCCCGGCCGGCCTGCGCTGGATGCGCTATTGGGACCTGGCGATCTCGACCAAGACCACCGCCAGCTATACCGCCAGCGCCCGCGTCGCCTTCGACGCCGAGGGCAAACTGTACATCGCCGCCATGGTGCGCGGCCGGTGGGAATGGCCGAAACAAAAGAAGGTGCTGAAGACGACCATGCTCGCCGAACAGCCCCTGGGCGTGATGCACGGCGTCGAGAGCGCCCTGCATGGCGTGGCCGCCGTCCAGGAATTCCGCACCGACCCCGATCTGCGTGGCCTGGCCCTGGCCCGGGTAGATGTGGAAGTCGACAAACTCACCCGTGCTCTGCCCTGGATCGCCCTGGCCGAAGACGGGAAAGTCTTCCTGGTGGCCGGGGCGTGGGTCGCCGACTTCATCGAGGAGGCCGTCGCCTTTACCGGGCACAACGATAAATTCGACGACCAAATTGACACCGTCTCCGGCGGCGTCCGACTGCATGGCCGCTACGGCGGCCAGCTGCAAACAGGCAAAAGCCCGTTTTACTGATCGAAAGGAGTTTAGCAGTGAACGAACTTGAATATTGGACAGACGTATTGAACGACCGCGCGGCCGAACTGGGCCTGGAGCGCGCCGTCCGCCCCGTGCAGCCCTCGGATGGGGAGGGGTTTGCAATTCATTGGGTCTACGAGTCCGGCGATATCCTCGTCGAACTGGGCTGGAACGTGGAAGACGCCGAGCGCGGCCTGCGCACGATTGCCATGCAAGAACAGATGACGGCATAGGCGGCGAATGAAAATGAAATCGAAAACGGCCGGCGAGCCGCACACGCTTGAATTCCATCTAAAAAATCCCGAATCTATAAAACGATTGAGGGCTTCCCTGTTGGAAACGTCATTCTCTTGCGCTCATACTGCGAAAGTGTTTTCTGAATTTGCCGCGCAGTTAAGCATGGCTATGGATGATGAGGCGGGCGACTTCCGTCAGAGGGCACAAAAAGCGAAGGATGCTCAGGGTGGGCGATAATACCCGTTTTGGCGTCCAGCTATCCGACCTGCCCGTCGAGCTCGAATTCGGCGAGTGGGGCGTTTTGGAGACCGTCCAGGCCCTCGACCTGTTCGACAACGCGCACACCTATTTCGACCAGGAGGATGTGCAAAAAGCGGAACAGGCCCGCCGGGCCTATATCCAGGCCGCCTGGCGTTACTACGACGGCCACCACCGCAAACCCCTGGTCGTCAAACCGGGGGAAAACGATGACAATATCCTGCTCAATTATTGCAGGACTATTGTGGACGATTCTGTCGCCTGGCTCTGGGGACACCCGGAGACGGGCATCCTCCAGATGCAGATAGACGAATTGGGCGTTCCGGCAGATGTGGAAGCGAGCGAAATCGCAGAGGACGCGACGACGACCCGGCTGGAGGCAGCTATTGACCTGTTGAACCAGGTCTATAGGCTCTCAGGGGGGTTCCCCTTCTTCCAGCGTTGGGGCAAGAATGGCACCCTGGCCGGGCATTTCTTCATAAAAATCGTTCCCCAAACTGGGGAAATTCCCGCCCGGCTGGTCGTGCTTGACCCGGAAATGGTCAGCATCATGGCGGATCCGCTGGATAAAACCCGCGCCCTGGCCTACAAAATCGAATGGGAGCGGGTCATCAAGGAGCCAAACGGGCGGAAAAACACCTACCTGCACCGCCAGTTGATCGTGCGGTTGGCCGGTGAACAAACCGAAGCCTGGCTGGTCGCCGATTTTCGAGCAAAGAAACAGGTCCAGCGCCGGAAATGGGAGCTGATCAATGGCCCGTTCGCCTGGCCCTGGAACTGGGCGCCTATCGTGGATGGCCCGAATCTGGTTCATGGCAGACAATACTGGGGCTTGACCGACCTGGAAGACATTACCGGCATCAACGATGCCATCAATTTCAGCGCCTCGAACACCGGGCGCATCCTGAAAATCCACGCGCACCCCAAGACGGTCGGAACGGGCTTCACCGCCGGCGAATTGCAGGACACATCCATTGATGCCTTTTGGACCATACCGAACGCGGAAGCCCGCGTGCAGAACCTGGAAATGCAATCCGACCTGGGTGCAGCGCAAACATTCGTAGAGTCGCTGCGCATGGCATTCTGGACGGTCGGCCGGGGGTTGGATATGAGTGTCTTCCGCGACAAGATCGGCCAGGTGACGAATTTCGCCCTGCGCGTCCTGGCCCACCGCGCACTAACAAAAAACGGCGACAAGCGCGTGCTGTATGGAGCGGCGTTGATGACGATCAATCAACATCTGCTGGAGATGGCCGGCTTCGATGGCTTTACCACCTCCATCAAATGGCCGGATGCGCTGCCAATGGATGCGAAGGAAGTGGTCGTCGAGCAGCAATTCGAGCGTACCGCCGGATTGGTCTCCAAACAAACCCTCGCCGAGGAGCGCGGCCGTTCCTGGCTGGTGGAGCAGCGGCGCATGGAAGATGAAGCCCAGGCCGGAATGAACCTGGGCCAGTTCCTGGTCGAGCAGTTCGACCGGGGTGGAAGTGTGGATGGAGACGAGAATGACGAATGACGCCCCGCCCCTATCCCCCCGCATGGTCAGCATTTACGAGCTGCGTGACAAATTAATGCCCCTCATGGCCGGCTACGCCTGGGCGGAAGACGCCCTCATGGATTTGTGGAAACTGGGCGCGCCGGACCCGTCCCGGCGCAGCAGCCCCTGCACCCTGGCCTTCGGCCCGCGTGCCTGCGCCAGGGCGATGAACGGGGAGCCGCGCTGTGGTATCTACGGCTGCGCGCGGGAAAAGCGCGTTCTCCTGCCCAAACAATTCGAGAAATGGTGGGCGGACGTGGCGCAGCGGCAAGGGCGCGAGTTTTTCGCGAATGATATTTTGAGCCCAAAACAATATCGGAGCAGGGATGGGAATTGAAATCAAGCGCGAGCCGGTTCGCTCAATAAAAATCTATGACTTTCCCCATTCCTCCCGATCTTCCGGCAGACGAACATCCCATCATTAAAACCATGCTCGCCGCCCGGCGGCGTTTGCTCCGCCGGGACGCCGCCGCCTTGCGCGAACTGGCCGGAATGTACGCCAAAGCCCTCGACCGGCTGAAAGCGGACCGGAACGCGCTCCTGAAGGTCATCAGGGAAAGCGCTCCGGACCGCGACCAATTGATCCGGCTGGCATCCTTCGACAATCTCATCGCCGGCGTGCGGCGGGAAATGACCAAACTGGCCAAAGCCATGGCCGGTAATCTTAGCCAGGAAATTCTGGCAGAGATTGGCGCAGCGGGCGACGACGGGTTACTGTTGGCGCAAACCGCCCTGCCCGGCCTGGAAGCAGCCTATATCCGGGGCCGGTGGGTAATTCTCAATCCCGACCAGGTGACGACCATGTTCGGCTTTCTGGACCCGACCGGCCCGCTCATCGCCGGCATCCGTACCAACTACGGCCCGGCTCTGGCAGAATTCATCCGCGAGACGATTGCGACCGGGTTCGTCGCCGGGATGAACCCCCGCGACGTGGCCCGCCTGATTGCCCAGGCGTTGGGCGAAGGGCTGAACTGGGCGATGACTACCGCGCGCACTGCTCACCTGTGGGCGTACCGGGCGGCGGCGCATCAAAACTACCTGAATAATTCCTGGGTGGTCAAAGGCTGGACCTGGTTCGCACAGCTGGACGACCGGGTCTGCATGTCCTGTGTGGCCCAGCACGGCAGCGAGCATCCCCTGACCGAAATCCTGGCCGATCATCACCAAGGAAGGTGTGCGCCGCTGCCAATCACACGTTCTTACGCGGAACTGGGCTTCCCGGACATCCCCGATCTGCGTCCGGTCGTGCCATCCGGCGAGACCTGGTTTCGGGCGCAGCCCGCCGTTCTCCAGCGCCGCATGATGGGCCCGGGCAAATGGGCCGCCTGGAATGCCGGGAAGTTCGATTTTTCACAATTGACCGTCCCATACAACGACCCGGTCTACGGCCGGATGCTGCGCGAGAACTCCCTGAAGGGCATTCTCGGCGGCGACCTGGCCCAATTATTTTATGGAGGCAAGACGCCATGAGCGAAAAACAGGCTGAATATAAGACCTCCGAACCAGTCACACCTGCCGAATTGAGACTCCTGCGGAGGGTGAGGGGCTTGCACGCCGGAAATCATCTCGTTATAATCCAGATCACAGGCGCGGGCGTCTCCGGGTTTTCCCTATTGACCTCCGGTAAATCCGAACGGCTCCAGCCTGGCAACCCCCCGGGTTACGATCAGGGGGTTACGAACGAAACCCCATAGCCGGAACACAACCGGCGGGCTGTTGGACCAACCAGACACACACGGCCACGAGAGTCACGACTCTTGTGGCCGTTTCTTTTTAATTCGCGCCTGCACCATGCAACCACTCCGCAAACAAGCCATCGCCGGCCGTGAACAGCTGGAGAATGACATCAACCTGACCGTTGCCCAGACCCAGGCGTACAGCGACCAGATCCAAAAACGGGCGAAAACTCATCCCGAATTGACGGCGCTGTGCGACTTCACCGCAACCATGCAAATCCGGCGGCTGCGCACCGTTCCGCCCTTGACCTGGACGCCGCTCGAAAGCCGCTGGTGTACCCAGATGGTCAACCGGCTGGGCGACCTGAAGAAAAACAAATCGCCGGCGGCGACGCTGGCCCTGGCCTGCCTGGGTTATGAGCGCAAAGGGCTGGATAAAGCCCTGAAAGCCCTTGATCTTCAGACGGAGCAGGAAGTGCAGGCCGGCGGACGTACCCGTCCGGCTGAAAGCCTGGCCGAGCCAATGGCTGAACCAGGCGAAGCCGAAGCAGAACTCGACCCCGAGACCGAAGCGATGCTGGCCGACCTCAAAAAGCAGGCCAGCCTCCAGGCAGGGGTCAAAAAATAAACTGACGCCACGCAAGCGGTTAATTGCGGGAGGTATCCATGTTGTTCCACCCATCGGGCATCTTGCCCCCCATCTTTTTCCGTGAGAAGGACGACGGCGGAGGCGGTGCGCCGCCCCCGGCCGCCGATCCTACCACTCCCCCAGCCAAGAGCAGCCCTGCTGCCCCCCCCACGTCCGGGGACCCCTCCCCCGCTCCGCAAGAGCCGGAGGTGAAGGACGGTAAAGGCTCGGGGGAAGAAATCAAATTCACCCCTGCGGCGTTGAAGGAACGCCTCGACCGGGCGCAAAACTCAGCCAAAGCCGAAATGGTTAAAGCGCTGGGCTTCGAATCGGTCGACACGCTGCAAAAGGCTGTGAAGGAAGGGCAGAAAGCTCTCCGGGATAAGATGAGCGAGCAGGAGCGTATCCAGGCGGACATAGCCGCGGCCCAACAGGCCACACAGGCTGCCAACGCCAGGGCCGAAATAGCCGAACAGGCTGCGACCCAGGCCCGGCTTGAAGCGGCATCGCTCGGCCTGATGGCCGGGAAATTCGCCGACCCGAAGCTGGCCTTCCGGCTATTGGATATGGAACACGTGGACCTCGCCGATCCCCAGTTCAAGGGGCTGGACGCGGCGATCAATGCACTCGCTGCAGCCGCGCCATGGACTTTACTAACCAATAATCAGCATGGCAGAAACCCGCTTGCTCCCCCCATCGGCCCCACCAACCCGGATCAAACCATAAGCGCCGGGAAAACCGATGCGGAACGCCGCCAGCAATATTTCGGCGGCGGAGTCAAAGATAATACGTTCTTCAAAGGGGGTGGGGTGCGGATACAGAGCGGTCCAAGCCAGCCGATCAGCAAGAGCGGCTAACCCCCGCTTTTGGAGGCTATCATGGCAATCACGACCACCGAAGACCTCAACGGCCTGTTCAACCTGATCTACGATGACGCCTTGTTTGTCGCACGCGAATCCACCATCATGGTGGGTCTCGTGCGCAACTTCAACGCGACCGGCTATATGCAGCGCAAGGGCAGCATCCGCCCGCAGGTTACGGCTGTTGAGAAACCCGAGGGAGTGGACTTCCAAAACCCGACCACGTTTGGTAGATCGCTGAAGTACACTCTCTCCCCGACCGTCAAAATGGCGCAGGTCGTTTTGACGGATGAAGACGTGCAAACCGACCCCGACAACGCCGCGCAGGACGCCGCGCAGGAATTGGGCGGGGCGCTCGCAACCAAGATCGACACCGACCTGGTGGCGCTATTCACCGGGTTTGGCACCGGAAAGGCCTCGGCCGGCAGCGCTCTGACCATCGCCAACTGCGCGGCAGCCATCTCGGTGCTGCGTAACCAAAAATCACCAAATCCGCTCTATTTCGTGCTCCATCCCTATGGCTGGCATGACGTATGGGTGGAATTGGGCCAACCCGCCGCGAACCAGGCGTTCCTGGGCGATATCGCCAATCAAGCTCTGCGCAGCTTTTTCGTCGGGGCGTTCCTGGCAGCTAACTGGTTCACCAGCGCCAACATCGCCATTGACGGCGGAGACGACGCGGTCGGAGCGGTGTTCAACCCGAATGCCCTGGGTTTCGACGAGCGCGAGGCGCCGATGTTGGAACCCGAACGCGACGCCAGCCGCAAGGCCACCGAACTGAATATGTCCGCCGGCTATGCGGTGGGCGAGTTGCGCGACGAGTACGGCGTCAAGCTCACGCACGACGCTACCGAGCCAACATAGGAGGCATGAGATGAATAACGCACCCTTTACACTGGCAATCAACGTCAGCGACCCCGCCGCAAGCAAGCGCATCCCGCTGCTCCGTGTACCGGACGATCACAATTACACTATCGAGAAGTGTTATGTTGCCCCTGATACGGCTCAGGCCGCGGCTGCCGGCACTTACTGGGAAATTTCCCTGGAAAATGGCGGCGCGGCCGGTACAGCACAAACCGTCATCAGCGGCACGGCAGGCGGCACGGTGGGTTGGACGGCCAACACGCCGCAGGAAGTCACCGTCACCGCCGGCAGCGGAAAACTGACCGCCGGGCAGTGGCTCAATGCCAGCTATGCCGAAACCGGCGCGCCGGCGCCAGGGCGGGTTACCATTAACTTGGAAGTCCGTGATGGCATCGGCTCGAAGGCGAACGCCTGACCGGGTGGGCTTTATATGTCCACCCTGCTTCCCTGTTCATGAATGAAAACGGTCATTCAAACGAACCCCTCCCCGGCCCCGGGGAGGGGCCGGGGAAACGTGTCTTGTGGTATTCGAACGCGCCCTGGGCGGCCACCGGCTATGGCAACCAGACCGGCCTGATCTGCGCAACGCTGCCCCAGTACGGCCATCCAATCGCCGTGCTCGCCAATTACGGCCTGATGGGGACAAAACTCGACATACAGGGCGTTAAAGTGTACCCCGGCGGGCGGGCGATGCACTCGAATGACATTGTGCAGGCGATGGCGGACGATTGGGAAGCGGACGTGATCATCTCGGATGTGCTGCGCCGCGACTCGCCAGATTATGCCAGCATTCTCTCCGCAGTCGCGCACGACCATCACGAGGCAGGCGACATCGGTTCGACCGCACTCCTCCCCACTTACCGGCGACGATCGCGCTGACCGCGCGCCGAAAGGCTCGACTTGGTACAGGACAGCCCTGATCGAATCCGCCCGACGCGGATCGAAGACGAGATGCGCGAGTCGTACCTCGACTACGCGATGTCCGTCATCGTCTCGCGCGCCCTGCCCGACATCCGAGACGGCCTCAAGCCGGTGCAGCGCCGCATCCTCTTCGGGATGCAGGAGCTGGGCGTCGGGCCCAACAGCGCCTTCAAGAAGTCGGCCCGCATCGTCGGCGAGGTGATGGGGAAGTTCCACCCGCACGGCGGCGACCCGATCTACGACACGCTCGTCCGGCTCGCGCAGGACTTCACGCTCCGCTACCCCCTCGTCACCGGGCAGGGCAACTTCGGCTCCGTCGACGGCGACCCGCCGGCGCAGCAGCGCTACACCGAGGCGCGGCTCGCCCCGATCGCGACCGAGCTGCTCGGGGACATTGACCGCAACACCGTCGACTTCCAACCGAACTTCGACGACTCGATCAGCGAGCCGGTCGTGCTGCCGGCACGCATCCCGAACCTGCTCCTCAACGGCGCGAGCGGCATTGCCGTCGGCATGGCGACGAACATCCCGCCGCACAACCTCACCGAGGTCATCGACGCCGTCGCGATGCTGATCGACAACCCGGACGCCACCATCGACGACCTGCTCGGCATGGTGACAGGCCCTGACTTCCCGACGGGCGGCGCCATCTTCAACCGGGAGCAGATCCGGCAGGCCTACGCCAGCGGCCGCGGCCCGATCACGATGCGCGGCGTCATGGACCTCGAGGAGTCGCAGGCCGGCAAGCGCCAGATCATCGTCACCGAGCTGCCGTACCAGGTGAACAAGGCGAACCTCATCGAACGCATTGCGGACCTCGTCCGCAACAAGCGCATCGAGGGCATCTCCGATCTCCGCGACGAGTCGGACCGCCACGGCATGCGCATCGTCATCGAGCTGGGCCGCGGCGCGGGCTACCAGACGGTCAAGGCGCAGCTCTTCAAGCACACGGCGCTGCAGTCCAACTTCGCGGTCAACACGCTGGCACT
>Ga0209640_10005364_pt1 | contig 11208 bp, 11 predicted proteins | sample RifCSP10_1_FD_184018 | JGI IMG/M metagenome (GOLD analysis project Ga0209640, IMG submission 184018) | Soil microbial communities from Rifle, Colorado - Rifle CSP2_sed 10_1 (SPAdes) (version 2) | ecosystem: Environmental > Terrestrial > Deep subsurface > Rock core/Sediment | place: Rifle...
GATTTATTTTTTTAAAATAAGGATGATGATGAAATCAGGGTTACCAAATTCTCTTAATTGGATATTTAGAGAAAACTTTATCATTGCTGAGGATTGGAATTTTTTCAACCATCGATTGACAAATAATCAATCTATCGAACGGATCCCGGTGATGAAATTCCAGAGTTTCCAGTGCCGCCAAGTGTTCAACCTTGATATCAAGCAACCGGATCTTGTTAGCGATAATATGTTTGTAATAAAAATCAGTTAAAGATTGGCCAAGCAATAATCTGTTAAGACTTACTTTTATCGCAATCTCCCACAAGCTGGCAACACTGAAAAATATTTCATTCTCCGCTTCCAAAAAACATTTCTTCACCTTACTGCTTAAATGGTTATCATCGGTAACAATCCACAGAAGGGTGTGGGTATCCAGTAAATAATCCATCTATTGATATCCCTCAAAATCATCAAGCGGAGCATCAAATTCATCTGAAATTTTAACGATTCCTTTTGCCGTTCCCAGGTTGCGCTTAGTTTGTAATTCATCAACCAGCACTAGCTTAACAACCGGCTTATTGCTTTTAGATATAATAACACTTTCACCTTTCAGCACCTTGTCTATTAGCTTTGAAAGGTTCGTTTTTGCTTCGTGTATGTTTACCTGTGTCATATAAGTACCTTTAAATCTTAGTCATTTTTCTTAGCTAAGTTAATAAAAATTATTAACTTTTCAAGCCCATTTCTGCTTTCTCATTTACAAATGTGTGTTTATTTTCCTTCACCTCTGCTTATACTTTTTTCTGTATTGCACTCTATGACATTTTAACTAAGAGGAGACTTTGCTTTGAGTGGCGGGTATTGGCCTATCTTAATTTTTATAAGATATTTCGATTACGATCGCATAATATTAAAATTTTATTTAGACGTAATAAAACAGTTTTTTTCATATAAACTGAATATTCAGTGGCACTCCATCTCAGAAGAAACTTCGTTTTGTGCCGTGAGCTTTGGACTGAGATAGGGTACTCCAAGATTCATTCCCCTCAAAATAAAAACTGAAGCAAGCAGAATTATTAAAACAGGAATTACTCTTCAAAGTTTTGTCTTGAGTTCTCCTAATTCAACTTAAACTATTCCTAAAAAACTCCCATAATTTTCAGTATTGATAATAGCAGAAGTTTTAATTTCATAGGCATTAGAAAAAGTCAGAGGGATCTTCTTTTTCTTGTTTATATTCCAGGAAAATTCAAAATCATTTAGTTCTCCATCAACCTCTTCTATATAATCAATTTCCTGCTGTTGAGTAGTTCTCCAGAAGTATGTTTTTGCATCAATGTTTAGTGCAGAATTCATTTTAAGTTTTTCAACAATTAAAAAATTCTCCCATAGCGCTCCTTTATCATTTCTTGAAGCAAGACTATTAAAATTAGAGATAAGAGCGTTTCTAATACCTGTATCGTAAAAATAAATCTTACGCATTTTAGTGATCTCTGTTCTTATATTACGAGAGAAGGGATGGAGTTTAAATACTACAAAAGCTTTTTCAAGAATGTCTAAATATTTATTAATAGTATCTTTATCAACGCCGACAGTACCAGCAAGCTCGTTATAAGAAACCTCACTACCGATCTGTGCTGCCAAAGCAACTAAAAGTTTTTCCAATACTTCCGGTTTACGAATTCCTTCATAGCTTAAAATATCTTTAAATAAATAGCTTCGTGTAATTTCTTTAAGAAGATTTTTCTTTTCATCCGGATTAAGAACTACTTCCGGATACATCCCGTAAATTATTCTATCTTCTAACAACCTGTTAGTTTCCAACCATCCAAATTCGTTACTCAACTCCCTTATAGAAAATGGATACAAATTATATTCATATTTCCTGCCTGTCAACGTTTCATTTATTTCATTTGAAAGTTCAAATGCAGATGAACCGGTTGCAATAACTTGTTTATCCTTTAACTCGTCAGCAAGCAGTTTTAAAGTTATCCCAATATTTTTTACACGCTGGGCTTCATCAATCAGAATAAGTTTTTTTTGTCCAACTAAATTTTTCAGTTTTGTCGAAGTGACATTAGTGAGTAATTCTCTTATATCTGGTTCATCACAATTTAGAAAAATTCTCTCATTGGAATATTTATTCGCAATTTCTTTTAACAAAGTTGTTTTGCCAACCTGCCGGGCACCATAAATTACTATCAGCTTGCCTTTAAAAAGCCTGCCATCCACGGAATCCAGAATTTCTCTCTTTATCATTGATTTTCTACAAATTTTAGGACAAATATAAGATAATTCGATTATAATCGCAAATTATCATAAGATATTTCGATTACGATCGCATAATATTATGATTTTATTCAGAAGTAATAAAACTGTCTTTTTGCGTATAAACTGAAAATTTAATGACAATCCATCTCAGATGAGACTTCACTTTGTGTTGGTAGCTTTGGACTGAGATAGGGTACTCCAAGATTCATTCCCCTCAAAATAAAAACTGCGGCGAGAAGAATTGCAAGCACCGGAATTGCTTTTCTCAGCTTTGTTCTTATTCCAAGGTTGATGAACTTACCAAAGACAGAAGCGGCAAACATCGCAGGCACTGTTCCTAATCCAAAAAGTATCATCACAGCAGCACCGGAGATTGCATCACCGCTGGCAATCGAACCAGCAAGCCCGATATAAACAAATCCGCATGGAAGAAATCCGTTCAGTATTCCGATCAGGAACATTGCGGAGAAAGTTCCATTCTTAAAAAGCACACCAATATTTGACTTCAACGGCTGTGCTAGCTTTTGAGTAAATGCATGCTGTGCAAAGTAATTTTTATACTTCTGTGGAAGAAGCACAGCGATAATAATTACAACTCCGAGAATAATTGAAAAAACCTGTTGTGCATCTGCAAGAACAATCCTTCCTCCGACTAATCCGAGAACTGCACCCAGAAAAGAATAAGTGACAACTCTTCCGAGGTTGTATAAAACTCTCCCAGTAAAAAATGAAAGATTACCAGAGTTTGGAACAGGCAAAGCAATTGCAATCGGTCCGCACATACCAATACAGTGTAAACTTCCAAATAAGCCGATTACAAATGCTGCTAATATTTCAGGTGACATAATTGAGGAATAGAACACTGATGACACTGATTAAACTGATCCTCACAGATTAATTCTGTGAAAACCCGTGTCATCTGTGTGATCTGTGTTCTATTTTCCTTTTTTAATTAATAATAATTACATTTTCATTATAATACTCATCGCCTTCCAGTATCCAGCTAAGTTTTATCCTCCAGAATCCTTTATCAATTCTCGTAACAGGAATAATTTGTCTGGCTTCGGAATTCAAAGATAATGGAATAGTAAAATCTTTTTTCCTGTCTGACGGACGATAGAAATAAATTTCGCCGGAAATTTTTTCAGTAGAAAATGATTCCGGGAAAACTATTTCAACAGCAAAATCGTCAAACTTAATTTCAACATTCTCTTCAAGTGCAGCCGTTCTGTTAAGCTTATCGATCTGATTCTGATATTTTAAATCTTTTTCATAATAGTTATCAGTGACAAGTTGAACATCCTGATTCATAAGATAAATACCTGTCAAAACTGTAATGCTCATAAAAATAATAATTGTAATTAGTATGCCTGTGCCCCAGCTAATTTTCATAATTATTTCTCAGCTTTCTTTCTCATTGGTGCTAAAAATGAAGTTGTAATTTTTGTAATCAGTTTATCTTTGTTATAAATCCCAATATCAATCGGGGTATTCATTTTCAAAAGTTCATTTTTTGATAACAGGACCAAAAATTTTGCATCAACTATTTCCTGGGGCTTCATAATAATTTCTTTACCAATCAACTTCAATTCTCCCTGGATATTTTCAAGTCTGAGAGCAATCGGAATTTCATCGAAGGATTTATTAACAATATTTAAATCATAAATATTGCTGACAATATCGTCCGGCTGTTCCTGAAAAAGTAATCCGGGAGTCCGCAGAACATTGATGCTGAAGTCAGATCTGTTCAATAAAAGAAAAGTCAACACACCAAGTAAAACAGTTAAGAGCAGGCTGTAACTAATTGCACGAGGAGTTAATGTCCATTTTGTTTTTTTTTCAATTGAATTTGTGGAAGCATAACGAATTAAACCGCGAGGTTTTTTAATCTTATCCATAATATCATCGCACGCATCAATACAGGCAGTGCAGTTCACACATTCGAGCTGGATGCCATTCCGGATGTCAATTCCAGTAGGGCAAACGACAACACATTGATAGCAATCTATACAATCGCCTAAATGACTTTGGTCTTCATCTTTTATTATTTTACCACGAGGTTCACCACGAACATTATCATAAGCAATTACGATTGAGTCTCTGTCAAGCAAAACTCCCTGCAACCTTCCATACGGACAAACAATTGTACAAACCTGTTCCCTAAATGAAGAAAAAATAAAATAAAACACACCGGAAAAAATTGTGATTGCAATTAACCCCTGAACGTGTTCGGAAGGACGATCAGTTATGATCTTAATTAGTTCATCCATCCCAATGATATAAGCAAGGAAAATATTTGAAATAAAAAATGCTATTCCGAAAAAGACCAAATGTTTAATAAATTTTTTAGAGAATTTATTTGCATTCATCGGCTGGGTGTTAAGTTTTATTTGATCCCTGGCATTGCCTTCAATCCAGTATTCTATTTTCCTGAAAACCATTTCCATAAAGATTGTTTGTGGACAAGCCCATCCGCAAAAAACTCTTCCAAAAATAGCAGTGAATAATATGATGAAAACTATTGTGGCAATCATCGCTATCACAAAAAGATGGAAATCGTGCGGACCAAAATAAATACCGAAGAGAATAAATTTCCTGTTAAGAAAATCGAAAAGCATTAAAGGACGATTATTTATTTTTATGAAAGGCGTAACAACAAGTATTAAAAGTAGAATTGCAGAAATTATATTGCGTGCATTATAAAATCTACCGGAAGGTTTTTTAGGATAGATCCATCTTCTTTTTCCTTCTTCTGTAACGGTCGCTAATTCGTTTCTAAAGGATTGATTTTCTTCATCGGGAATCAGAAGCTCTGCTTTGTATTCGCTCATGAATTAACTGATAAAATCTTACGATCTTATTCCTTTATTAATATTCTCGATACTCAATTTTCGCTAGGCAATATTCAATATTCCAATTAATTATTGAATGACAGGTTCTTCCGGTTCCTGCCATAAATCACCTTCCGGATTTTTTGGTGCTGCCGGTTTTGTTCCGTGTAATGATAGGATAAAGCTCGCGACTTGCTGTATCTGGGAAGCATTCAACTGAGTCTGCCAGCTTATCATTCCTTTCTCAGGAACACCATATTTAATGACTTTAAAAATATTTTTAATTCCTCCGCCATGAATCCAGTAATCATCTGTTAAATTCGGACCGACCATACCTCCGCCATCCGCAGCATGGCAGGCGATACAATTATTATTAAAAATTGTTTTTCCCGATTCTAAAGCTGCAGCTTCTGTTAATTCAGTAACATTGTCTTCATTCAATAAAGCGCCGGATTTTTTTAATTTTTCCATTTCAAAGGATGCGAGACTCATTTCCTCATTGTATTCATCATACATAAGTTTTCCCGTTTCAAAAACATGATAATCCAGCATATAATAAACAGCAAAAATTATTGTGATATAAAAAAGCCAGCTGAACCATGGCGGGACTTTGTTATCAAGTTCTCTTATTCCATCATAGGCATGTTCAAACATTATCTCACTTTCTTTTTCAATCGGAGCCGATCTGGTAATAAACTGTCTGAACCTTGCAAAAATTGATTCTCTTTTTTGTAAAGGTTTCTCTTTGCTTTCAAAATAGATAATGCTGAGCAAAGCAATGAAGATAATAAGAAGTAATACTATTGCAACAGTTTCGTAATAAGTAGACGTAAAATCACTTTCCCCCGCAGCAAAAACCTGCGGTGTTAAAGTGAAGCCTGATATTATCGCTAATGATAATCTGTTGAATGCTTTTGTGAAATAATTATTTATCATTTACTCCACCTGTTAAATTTTCGATTCATTTTTTTTACCGGAAAATTCTTTGGGCTTCAGGACTGCCTGGTATGAATCTGGTTCAAGAGGAAGTTCTTTCATTTTTTTTATGTAGTGCTTATCAACTTTTATCAGCCACAAGATTATCACAATAAAAAATGAAATAAATATCAGCATAGATATTGTAGCGTAAAATTCAACTCCTTCGATAGACTGTAAATAATCTTTAAACATTTCTTTATAACTATTTGTTGGTTGAATAATTTTTTGCTTTGATATCTCTGCCAAGTCTTTGAAGGTATGCGATCAAGGCAATGATTTCTTTATTTGCTTCTGCCGGTGCACCGCTTTTCTGAAGATCAAGTGTGATTTCCTCCGCTTGTGCATGAAGGTCTTGAATAGCAAATTCTTCGTACCCATCGGGATAAGGAACTCCGATACTTCTCATCACATTAATTTTCTTTGAAGTATTAGAAACATCCAGATCATTTGTAAGCAGCCACGGATATGATGGCATTATTGAACCTGGAGACATACTTCCAGGATTTTCCATATGCAGATAATGCCAGAAATTCGGATACTTTCCACCAACACGATGAAGATCAGGACCTGTTCTTTTCGATCCCCATAGGAAGGGGTGATCATAAACATATTCGCCCGCTTTCGAATATTCACCATATCGTTCGGTTTCACTTCTGAATGGTCTGACTAATTGTGAGTGACAGCTGTTGCAAGCTTCACGAATGTAAATATCTCTTCCTTGCAGCTCTAAAGGTGTATAAGGTTTTACTGAAGCAATTGTTGGTATATTTGATTTTATCAAAAACGTCGGAACAAACTCAATTATTCCTCCAATTAAAATTGCAACGAGAGCAAGGAACAAAAAGTATATTGGTTTACCTTCAAGCCAGCGATGTCTTATTCCTTTTTTAAATGGATCATCAATTTTTATCAATGCAGGTGCTTCAGCAGCTTCATCTTTCTGGAAGGATCCTTGTCTGGCTGTTTTGATTAAGTTATAAACCATTACTATAGTTCCAACAAAGTAAAGAGAACCGCCGATCATTCTAATGATATACATCGGAATAATCTGAAGAACAGTTTCCAAAAAGTTTGGATACTGAAGCACACCTAACGGAGTGAACTGTTTCCACATCAATGATTGTGTGATGCCTGACCAGTACATCGAAGATGCATAAAATACGATTCCCAGAGTCCCGATCCAGAAATGAAAATTTGCAAGTTTTTTAGAGTAGAGTCCTGTCTTCCAGAGTTTCGGGATCAGCCAGTACAAAATTCCAAATGTTAAAAATCCATTCCAGCCAAGTGCACCGATATGAACATGCGAAATTATCCAGTCAGTAAAGTGGGCAATTGCATTTACATTTTTTAATGAAAGCATCGGTCCTTCGAATGTAGCCATGCCGTAAGCAGTGACTGCAATAACCATAAACTTTAATACAGGATTTTCGCGGACTCTGTCCCACGCACCTCTGAGTGTAAGCAATCCGTTTATCATTCCGCCCCAGGAAGGAGCAATCAGCATAATTGAAAAGACAGTTCCAAGTGATTGAACCCAGTCAGGCAAAGCTGAATACAAAAGATGATGTGGCCCAGCCCAGATGTAAATAAAAATTAATGTCCAGAAGTGAACGATTGAAAGTTTATACGAATATACAGGTCTGTTAGCAGCTTTGGGAAGATAATAATACATCAGACCAAGAAATGGAGTGGTAAGGAAAAAAGCTACGGCGTTGTGTCCATACCACCATTGAACTAAGGCATCCTGAACACCCGCATAAATCGGGTAACTTTTCAAAAAACTAACAGGAATTTCAATTGAGTTCACTACATGTAAAACTGTGACGGTCACCCAAGTTGCAATGTAGAACCATATCGCAACGTACATATGTTTCTCTCTTCTTTTCAGGATAGTGCCGAACATATTTATTCCGAAAGCTATCCAGACTAAAGCGATTACAATATCGATTGGCCATTCGAGTTCAGCATATTCTTTACTTGTTGTAATTCCAAGCGGAAGTGTGATTGCAGCAGAAACAATTATTAATTGCCAACCCCAGAAATGAATATTACTGAACAGATCGCTGAACATTCTTGCCTTGCACAGTCGCTGAAGCGAATAATAAATTCCCATAAAGATTGCATTACCGACAAAAGCAAAAATTACAGCATTTGTGTGAAGCGGTCTGATTCTTCCGAAAGTAAGAAAAGGAATATTAAAATTTAAGGCGGGAGCGAACAACTGAGTTGCAATTAAAAGTCCGACAAGCATTCCAACCACTCCCCAAAGAACAGTTGCGAATGCAAACTTTCTTACAATCCCGTTATCATAACTGAATTTTTCTAACTCCATTAAACTCTCCTGTGGTTGAAGGTCAGATTATTTTTTCATTTTTTTATTTGAACTGTCAACACGCTTATCATCTGCATCAAACAGAACTCTGACTGAGGGTGTATATGTATCTTTGTATTGCCCGCTTTTTACTGCCCAAAGAAAAGCAACTAAAAAACTGCCGGCAATGAACAAGCTTATAAAAATTAAAATCACTATTACTTCCATGCTAAGTTTCTCCTCTTTGCAATAAAGTTAGTTGCTAATGTTGCAAATGACACAACAGTAATTGAACTAAGCGGCATCAGCACAGCTGCAATTAGCGGGGAAAGCAATCCCTGAACTGCAAAGCTTAATCCAATCACGTTATAGAAAAACGATATTCCAAAGTTAATATAAATTATATTAACACTATCCCTTGAGTATTTTAAAAAGTCAACAAGTCTATTCAAAATTCCTGCATCAGCAATAGCATCACTTGCAGGTGTAAAATTACTTATATCATCCGTCACTGAAATTCCAATATCACTTTGGTTTAAAGCACCAGCATCGTTGAGTCCGTCACCAATCATCATAACAATTTCATTTTTTGATTGGAGAGTTTTTATATAGTTCAGCTTATCTTCGGGTGATTGGTTGAACAAAAGATTGCTTTCACTGGTAAAATATTTTTGCAGATTTTCTTTTTCGGCAGGATTATCACCCGAGAGCAAAGATAATTTATATTTTTTTTCAATCTGCTTTATAGTTTCTGCGATTCCTTCTCTGTACGAATTAGAAACAATAAAGTTTCCTAAAACCTCATCATTAAATGAAATATGAATTTCGGTCTTTAGAAAATTATTTTTGGAATGATCATTCACCAAACCAATAAATTCTGATGAACCAATTTTTATAGGATTGCCATAAATCACCCCTTCAATGCCCTTGCCGGTTATCTCATTATAAGCTGTCACCGGGAAAAAATCTTCTGCTTCGAGAGAATCAAATATTTTTTTGCTTAATGGGTGGGTCGAATTCCTGACAATCGATTTAATAGATTTCTGCTGATGAGGAGTAAGAATTTTACCGTGATAAATTAAATCGGATTTCCCCGGCTGAGTTATTGTCCCGGTTTTATCAAAAACTATGGAATTTATTTTAGCAATCTTTTCGATTACAGCAGAGTTTTTTACATAAAGTTTATTCTTACCGAAAATCCTCATTGCATTTCCTAAAGTGAAAGGAGTGGATAATGCAAGAGCACAGGGACAAGCTACAATTAACACTGCAGTAAAAACATTCAGTGCTTTTGCTGAATCGGATTGAAACCAGTATAATGCTGCAGCTGCCGCAATTAACAAAACAGCTGTTGTAAAATATTTGCTTACTGCATTTGAAAAATTTGTAAACGTACTTTTGGAAATTTTACTGAATGAATCATGATTCCATAACTGAGTAAGATAACTTTGCGAAACTTCTTTAATTACTTCAAGCTCGATTGCACCTCCAAGCTGTCTTCCTCCGGCATAAATCATTTCACCGCTGACTTTCCCGACAGGTTTGGATTCTCCCGTTACAAAGCTGTAATCAATTCTCCCATCGCCATTGAACAAAACACAATCTGCAGGAATGAGTTCATTTTTTCTAACAATTATTCTGTTTCCTGTCTTCAGATTTGAAACAGGGATTGATTCTTCTTTTCCGTCAATAAGAATTGTAACTGCAAGAGGGAAGTATGATTTATAATTTCTATCGAAGCTAAGTGTATCGTAAGTTTTTTCCTGGAGGAATTTTCCTATCAGTAAAAAGAAAACAAGACCGGTTAACGAATCAAAATATCCGGGACCGGACAAAATTAAAACTTCAAAAGCAGAACGGAGAAACAAAGCTAAAATTCCTAATGAGATGGGTACATCAAGATTTATGAATTTCTTTTTCAGACCCTGCAATGCTGAAATAAAATAACCTGAAGCAGAATAGAAAAAAACCGGCAAAGAAAGTAAAAGATTCAAATGACCAAAAAGTTTTCTGAAATATGTTTCGGTAATATCGATCGACAAATATTCCGGAAAACTTAAAAGCATCACATTACCGAAACAAAAACCTGCAATCCCGATTTTATAGAATAATTTTTTGTTGAGATGTTTTTCTTCCTTTTGATCAACAGTATCAAGAAGAATCTGCGGTTCGTATCCAATTGAAGCCAAAAGTTGGACAATCTGCTTCAGACTTATTTCAGAATGATTGAATTGAATGCTGAGTTTTTTCTTCAGGAAATCTACTCGTGAATTTTTAATCGACTTGTTCAGTTTGTATAAATTTTCCAGCAGCCAAATACAGGAACTGCAATGCATTTGAGGAATGTTGAAAGTTACATTACTGATTTTTTCATCCTGGTAGTCCAGTAATTTCTGAATTGTTAAATAGTCCTCCAGATAATCAAAACGTTTCCCAAAATTCAGATTTGGTGAGATGCCGGGGGAGTTTTCAAGATTATAATAATTGCAGAGATTGTTTTGCTCGAAAATTTCATAAACAGTTTTGCAGCCGTTGCAGCAGAAAAATTTCTCATCAATTTTAATTGAATCATCATGGCACTCATCACCGCAATGAAAACAGGTTAAAGTGTTTCCTATTTTGGAATCAGCATTCAACTAATACACCATAGACCCTGATATGAAAAATTTTTGGGAGAAAATATAGTGATAAAAAATAATTAGATGAAGGCAGGAAATATTTGAGTTGAAATATCAGGTAGTGTTTAAAATAAAAATTGGCGACTACCTACTCTCCCACACACCTGCGCATGCAGTACCATCGGCGTACAGGGTCTTAACTTCTCTGTTCGGAATGGGA